>Ga0272448_1007715_pt1 | contig 11331 bp, 10 predicted proteins | sample YNPCB0191_FD_202220 | JGI IMG/M metagenome (GOLD analysis project Ga0272448, IMG submission 202220) | Hot spring sediment microbial communities from Yellowstone National Park, WY, United States - YNP-CB-019-1 | ecosystem: Environmental > Aquatic > Thermal springs > Hot (42-90C) > Sediment... | reverse complement strand
ACGAGCGACAGCGCGTAGGCGCGAGAGAGGAGCCCCCTGTGTTCCGCAGTCTTCGGTGCCCAGCCTCAAGATTGGGTTTGCCCACGATCGCTGCCCTCCCTGTGGGTGCGCCTTGCCAATTCCTCCAAGCGCTGCTACGATGGGCGCGGCGCTCGACCAAGAACCACTGACCAAGAACGTTGAGGGGGTAACCAATGCCTGGCGACCTCTTGCTGAAAGACTTCGCGCCCAGATCATCGCTGGTGCTAGCGGAACACATCCCGATGAAACCGAGCTTCCCAGCCATAGACGCACACAACCACCTCGGCTTCAAGACCGACGCCTTCGGCGATGCCCGCCCCGGAGCGGATCTGGGCGCTTCGGCCGCCACCAGCCACCTGGTGGAGATCATGGACGAATGTGGTATTGTGGCGATCGCCAATCTCACCGGCCGCTGGGGCGACGATCTGAAGCGCCTCATGGACCAGTACGAAGGCCGGTATCCCGGCCGCTTCTATACCTTCGCCAACGTCGACTGGGCCGGCGTGGACGCGCCTGGCTTCGGCGAGCGAGCCGCCAAACAGCTCGAGGAATCGGTGCGGGCTGGAGCCAAAGGGCTCAAGGTCTTCAAGGCCCTGGGCCTGAGCATCAAAGACTCCCAAGGCCGGCTCATTGCGCCCGACGACGAGCGGCTGGACCCGCTCTGGGCACGGGCGGGCGAACTGAACGTGCCCGTTCTCATCCACATCGCTGACCCGGTGTCGTTCTTCGAGCCGCTGGATCGCCACAACGAGGCCTACCTGGAGCTACAGCGCTTCCCCGACTGGCACTTCTACGGCGAACCATACCCAAGCTTCATGTCGCTGATCGAAGCAGGCGTGCGCCTGATGGCCAGGCACCCGAAGACAACTTTCATCACTGCGCACACCGGCTGGTACTCGGAGAACCTCCGCTACGTAGGCGAGCAGATGCTCGATAAGCTGCCCAACATGTATACCGACTTCTCGGCTCGCCTGGGCTGGCTGGGCCGCCAACCCTATTCGGCGCGCGAGTTCTTCCTCAAGTACCAGGACCGCATCGTCTTCGGCACCGATATGACTCCAGAGCCAGCTATGTATCGCACTTTCTTCCGCTTCCTGGAAACGGCCGACGAGTACTTCCAGTACGATGCCGACGACCCGTTGACGCGCATCTATGGGCTCAACCTGCCGGACGAGGTGTTGGAGAAAGTGTACCAGCGAAACATAAAGAAGCTGGTGCCAGGGCTAGGATAAGAGCGGCGCGGGGCCAAAGCCAGCGCGTCGATGTGCGGGCAGGCAGGGCAGAGGCGACCGCGTTGCCGCCGTTGGCAATCTGGGGAAGAACGATGCCGCTCAAGCAGACCGAGGCGCCTCTACCAAATCGTATACCCGCCATCGATGACCAGGTTGTGCCCGTTCACGTAGGCGGACGCGTCGGAGGCGAGGTAGACGATGGCTCCTTGCAGGTCGCTCACGTCACCCATGCGTTGCTGGGGGATCAGGTCGGTCCAGAAGGGCATGAGGGAAGCCACTGGCGAGTTCTCCAGAAAACGGGTGCGGATGTAGCCAGGGCTGATGCAGTTGACGTTGAGGCCGTGTTTGGCCCATTCGGCGGCCAGGCTTCGCGTCAGATGGATCAGGCCGGCCTTGGAGGCGTTGTAGGCGGCCTGGCACTGCGGGCGGTTGACGATCAGACCCGACATCGAGGACGTGTTGATGATCTTACCGTAGCGGCGGGGGATCATTACGCGGGCCTCGGCTTGGGCGCAGAGGAAAGTGCCCTTCAGGTTCACGCTCATCACCCGGTCCCAGTCGGCCTCGCTCATTTCTTCGGCAGGGCTCCAGCCGCGGGCACCGGCGTTGTTGATGCCGATGTCGAGGTAGCCCCACTCGGCCATCAGAGTCTGCACCATGCGGTCAACATCGGCGGCGTTCGCCACATCAGCCTGGATAGCCAGGGAGCGCCGGCCGAGAGCCCTGATCGCTTCCGCGGCCTGCTGGGCACGGGCCAGATCGATATCGGCTAGGGCCACGTCAGCGCCGGCTTCGGCCAAGGCCTGGGCAAAGGCGAAGCCGATGCCTTGGCCGCCTCCAGTGACGAGCGCCGTTCGGCCATCGAGACGAAACCGATCCAGAATGCTCATCGAGTGCCTCCTCGTATGTTATGTGGCGGAGCGGAGATGCTGACCGCTCCGACTGGTAAGTCGGGTTCGCGCGAGCGATACTGGTAACGCAAGGCCGGTCGGGTGAAGTTCACTGTCTCCTTGCGACACCTGTAGTGATCGCTCAAGAAAGACTGAACCTCCCGAGCATGGCGGCGAGTTCTTACCCGCAGGTTGTTCCGGCCGCTGCCCGACCAGGCGAGGGCAGCAGCTCGTCGGGTCAGCAGCCGCGGACAGCAGCCGAGTTCTGATCACGCGCGAGGCTGATCTGCCGCCATGCACGCTCGGGCGACCCCGACCGGCCAGAAGAGAAGGAGGGGGTTGCATGTCGCGTCCGTCGAGGCCCGCCCAGATCCAACCGGAACCGGTCCCCAGTCCAGTGGCCTTCCTCGGCCTGGACGTCAGCCAGGCCGAGGTGGTCGCCTGCTTCCTCCTGGCCGACGGTAAGGAAGCCATCCCCCGGTGGAAGCTCTCCAACGACCAGCCTGGGGCCGAAGAGCTCGCCCAGCGGCTGGCCGAACTGGCCCAGCGCCACCGGGTGCAGCAACTCCTCATCGGCATGGAGGCCACCAACCTCTACTGGTTCCATCTCGCCTGCTTCCTCAAGGACACGCCACTCCTCGCCTCGGTAGACCACCAGGTCTACGCCCTCAACCCCAAGCTGGTTGCCGGCTTCAAGAGGAGCTACCCCGACCTCGGCAAGACCGACCACCTCGACGCCTTCTTCATCGCCGAGCGGCTCCGCCTCGGCCGCCTCCCCGCCCCTTTCCAGGTGGACCTGCTCTATGCCCCCCTCCAGCGACTGACCCGCTTCCGTTCTCACCTGGCGGAGACCCTGGCTCGGGAGAAGAACTACTTCCTCTCCTTTCTCTTCCTGAAGTTCAGCTCCTTCTCCCACTCCCAGCCCTTCGGCGATCCCTTCGGGGCCACCAGTTGCGCCGTCCTGGAGGAGTTCACCACCGAGGAGCTGGCCCAGGCCCCTCTCGAAGAGATGGCCCACTTCCTCGATCGCCACGCTCGGGGCCGCTTCGCAGATCCGGAGTTGGTCGCCACCACGCTCAAGCGGGCGGCTCGGGACTCCTACCGGCTGGATCGCGTCCTGGACGAGCCGATCACCTTGCTCCTCGGCACCACCATGGCCACCATCCGAGCCCTCCAGCGGCAACTCTCCGAACTGGACAAGACCATCGCCCAGGAGCTCGCCGCCTTGCCTGCCCACCGCCGCACCATCTCCAGCGTCCCGGGCCTCGGCCCCGTCTGGACGGCGGGGCTGCTGGCCGAGATCGGCGACATTCATCGTTTCGACAACGATGCCGCCCTGGCCAAGTACGCGGGGCTGGTCTGGAACCCCAGCCAGTCGGGCTCCTTCCAGGCCGAGGACACCCCCATGGCCAAGACCGGCAACTCCTATCTCCGTTACTACCTGGTCGAGGCGGCCAACAGTGTGCGGCACCACTGCGCCGAGTACCGGGACTACTACAACGCCAAGTCGGCACAATCGCCCAAGCATGCCCACAAGCGAGCCCTGGTCCTGACAGCCCGCAAGTTGGTGCGCCTGGTCGATCACCTGCTGCGGGCCGGCGCCCTCTACCGCCCCCCGGAGTCCCGTCAGGACGGGAAGGAGGATCGAACCTCGCCCCATGCGGCCATCCCAGGGCCGCAGCGCCGCGCTCGGATGGCGCCCAGCGCCCTATAGCGCTGCCCCCATCCCATCCGCCGGACCGCCGGGTGCTTCAGCACCCCGGCCGTCCTCCCCTGCCCAGAGAACACGCCCCACTATCCCCCTCACCTTCCAAAACTGCCTCTTGACTTCTCACCGAAGGTCTTGCCACCGACTACAATCCGCTCTCCCCGGCGGGCGAAGAACCCCACAAAGCAAGCGGGATCGCGGAAGAGGTTATCCGCACTCATACCGCCGGGTGGGCCGGGTGGTTGCGCGGCACCCAGATTCGCCTCTCGCCAGCCATGAACCAGATATAGCCCAGGCGCTGCCCGGGGAGGTTGGCCACGGGATGGTAGCCGCGGGGCACGGCGATGAAGTCATCGTGGCGCACCACGTAGGCCTCGTCCAAGTCCCCTTCGTCGAAGATGCCGATGAAGCCGAAGCCCTGTGGGCGGTCTATCTGCATCAGGTACACTTCTTCCAGAGCCGACTCCTCCGGCAAAGCGTCCACGTCGTGCTTGTGCGGAGGGTAGCCAGACCATCCCCCGGGCTCGTTGTACGTCTCGCCGACGAGCAGGCGCTGGGCCGGCACGTTCTCGAACATGATCTGGTAGAGGTGGCGGCGGTAGCTCCCTTGGCCCACCGTCTTCAACTCCAGATCGCCCGGGAGAATGGCTCTGATCTCGCCGCCGGCTTGCGCCGGCGCGCTGCCCAGTACGGCCTTGAACGGTGATAGGGCCGTCAGCTCCACCGTGGCGCCGGCAGGCACGTAGAGCGCCGTCGGTGGCCCCTCGAAGATGTTCTGGCGCCCGCCGAGCGTATCCCATCGCTGCCCATCGGCTTGCACCGAGCAAGTGCCGCCGATGATCACTATACCGATCTCGCGGTTCGATAACCCCAACCGATGGCGCGAGCCGGGTTCGAGCCGCAGCAGGCCGGTTTCCAGATAGCGCAGGCCGGCGTCCCCGGGCCCGACCACTCGGCAGTAGCTGGCGCCGCCAGCACAACGAAAGCGAAGCATCATTTTCCTCTTCACTCCTCCCCTTTCCGGTTCGGGGTAACAAAGCCTTCGACCTTAGCATTATACTATGCGACGCCAGCTTGTTCTCGTCTCACGCTGCTTGCGAGCAAAGGCGGTAGGCTCGGGGAAAGGGCTGGCGGGTGTGTTGCTGGCACCGAGACCGAAGGCAAGGGAGGGGTAACGATGAAAGGGCAGTGTGAAACCGAGCCGCAGCGTGGAGCGCGGTGGCTGCTAACGGCGGTGGCTTTGGCGTACTTGGGATTCAGCGTGGCAGCCTGCGGCTCCGTTCAGGCTTCACGCCAGAGCACCCCCGACGCGACGACAGCGAACGTTACCTCGGCAGCTAGTCCCGTGCCAATAGCTACAATCGCTTCTCCCCCGGCAACCGCGGTCTCCACGGCCCCAGTTCCGCCATCGCCAGCCACGCCGATCTCATCCGCCATCCTGGCCACAGCTACGGCTTTCTCCCCGACTGCCATCCCCACCGCCGCGCCGGCCACGCCAGCGGCGCCATCAACGCCCACGTCCTCACCATCCCCTTCGCCTACCTTGGTGCCCCCAACGACGACGCCGGCGCTTGGTCTCGCCGACCAGGTGCAGGCTTTACTGACTTTCATGAACTCCGACGCCGGCAATCAGGCCAGGCTAGCCCAATGGATAGCAGATCGAGGCTTGAGCCCGGGCCAGCCCCCGGATTACGGCGAGACGCAGAAGGCACTGACGAGCCCAGTCGAGGCGGATCTAGACGGTGATGGCGACAGTGAGATCGTTCTCTCCCTCTGGCAGCAGTCGGAAGGGATTCTGCCGCTGGGCACGGTACTGATCTTGGATCAGGCCAACGGGCAGTATCGCCTCGCCTACCAGGCCGGCACGGCAGCCGCGGCGCCAGACACGCTCTACTCCCCCGCCTTGCTGAAAGTGGAGGACATCAACGGAGACAGCGTGCCCGAGGTCCTCTACACTTCGACCGATTGCGGCGCCCACACTTGCTTCCTCACCATTTGGGGCGTAGCCTGGCACGGCACCGGCTACACTTCACTTTTCCCGCGGCCGCCATCGATGGCCTACCCTGTGCTCAGCCTGACGGATACGAACGGAGACAGCAAGCTGGAGATCGTGCTCAAGGGGGGCGTGATCGGCTCCGTGGGCGCCGGGCTGCAACGGGAACGAACCGAGGTTTACGCCTGGCGCAACGGACAATATGAACTGGCCTCCACAGCCTACGAACCCTCCCCCTACCTCTACTTCAAGATCATGGATGCCAATGAGGCGCTGGCCAAGGGCGATTACGAGCGAGCCATCTCCCTGTATCATCAAGCTCTGACCGACGACGAACTGCTGGCCTGGAAACCTATGATGGCGGACGACAAAGCCAAAGAGGCCGAGGTCGCCCGGAAAGAGATCGACGGACTGCGCGCCTTTGCCCTCTTTCGGCTGCTCCAAGTTCAGGGCCTCGCCGGAGACAAAGTCGCCGCTCGGCAAGCCCTGGCCGATCTGCACCAGCGCTACCCTACGAGCGCCCTAGGCGAGGCCGGCGACCACTACTGGCAGCGGTTCGAAGCCAGCTCCGACCCGGTCGCCGCCTGCGCCGAGGCCCAGCCCATTATCGAAGCTCACCCCGAGGTGTTGGAGCCGCTCAACGGCTACGGCTACGCCAACCCGGACTTCTCCGCGGTCGACATCTGCTACCGGCCAGCGTCCGCTCCTTAGCCAGAGACTGGCTTGGTTGCGCTTGACAGTAGGGCCAAGTTGACAGACCATGGAAGTAGCAGTGGAACCCGTTAGGCGCTGATTAGCTCTTGGCGGTAGCAGTGGGGCTGGGGCGAGAGGAGCTTCAGCCCTTGCTTGTTCTCCACCACATTCAGCTTCAGGGAGACCGATTATGGCCAACCTTCCCACTCGGCCTCTGGGCCGCACTGGCATGACCGTCACTCGGCTCGGCTTCGGGGCCATGGAGATTCGTGGCCCGCGCATCTGGAGCGGCCGCGAGGTGAGCGACAAGGAAGCACAGACAATCCTCAACGCCGTTCTCGACGCCGGCATCAACTTTATTGACACCTCCAATGATTACGGCCGCAGCGAAAGCTACATCGGGCAGTTCACTAGCAACCGACGCTCGCAGTACTACCTAGCCACCAAGTGCGGCTGCTCGATGGTGCCCGCCGGCGACCACGACGAAACACCACACGTCTGGACGCGCGATCACCTGCTTTGGAACATCGAGGACAGCCTGGAGAAGATGCGCACTGACCACGTCGATCTCCTCCAGTTGCACAACCCCTCGGTAGAGCAAGCCGAGGAGGGCAAGCTGGTGGATGCGCTGCAGGAGATCAAGGCCTCGGGCCGCGCCCGTCACATCGGCATCTCTACCACCTCACCGTATCTAGCCACCTACATCCAGTGGGGCGTATTCGAAACCTTCCAGGTTCCGTACTCGGCCCTCGAGCGCCGCCACGAGAACCTGATCACGCGAGCGCACGAAGCCGGGGCAGGCACCATCATCCGCGGCGGGGTGGCACGTGGCGAGCCCGGCCAGGGATTGGGCAATGCGGAGCGCTGGGCCACCTGGGAGAAGGCCGGGTTGGACGAGCTACTATCCCCCGGGGAGTCCCGCACTCAATGGTTGCTGCGCTTCATCCTTAGTCACCCGGGAATCGACACCACCATCGTCGGCACCAAAAACCCTGAACATTTGAGGGAAAACGTGCAAGCCGCCGAGAGAGGTCCGCTGCCGGCTGACGTCTACGCGGAGGCCAAGCGGCGGCTCGACGCCGTTGGTGAGCGCCCGGAAGAGGCGTAAGAGAACCACACCTGCCGAGCGGTGGACAGTTGATCGATCCGGAGGGCACTCAGCCGGAGTGCCCTCCGGGCAAGCAAGCCCGAGGATCGAGGATCGCGGTGATGAGCAGCCTCTCTCAGAAGGTTAGACCTATAGGCCGTAGGTTGGTAGCCGGCGTGCTGGTGGCGATCCTTGCCATCGCCGTCCTCATCCAGTTCATTCCCTACGGGCGCGCACACGATAACCCGCCCGCGCTGGCAGAGCCAAGCTGGAATAGCTCCCAAACGCGAGCCCTGGCTGCACGAGCCTGCTTCGACTGTCATAGCAACCAGACTAGCTGGCCATGGTACAGCAACGTAGCCCCGATGTCGTGGCTGGTACAGCACGACGTCGATGAGGGGCGCCAGAAGCTCAACTACTCCGAGTGGGGCACGCACCGAGAGCAGGCAGATGAGGCAGCAGAAGCGGTACGGGAGGGCAAGATGCCACCCCGCCTCTACTTGCTGATGCATCCAGAGGCAACTCTGTCCGATGCCGAGAAGCAACAACTAGTGGAAGGCCTCATCGCCACCCTTGGAGGCGAGCGAGAGCAGGGCAGCGAGCACGGTGCCTCTTCGGAAGAGGACGACTGAATCGCTACCCTGGCCCGTTCGCTCCCAGCAGGCGCAGCGCACGGTCGGGCCAGTTGGTGGTAAAGCTATCGACGCCCAGGCTGATCACTTTGGCCAGCAGCTGGTCGTCGTTGACGCCCCAGGCCCCCACTTCCAGACCAGCGGCCCGCCCCGCCCGTACTGCCTCAGCGCTCAGGGCGTCCGCTTGCACGGAGAGGAAGCGCACTCCCCTGGCTCTGGCCTCGGCAATCATCTCAGCGTCGATCGTGCTGACGAGGTGCCCTACCTTCGCTTCCGGCAACAGGGCGCAGAGCCGAGCCACCGACTCGGGGGAGAACGAGGAGAACTCGATCAGGGGCAGGCCTCCGACTCTTTTCACCTGAGCCACGAGTTGCGCCTCGATATCGCGGGCTTTCACCTCCAGACGAATGACGACTTTCCCACCATAGGCGGACAGGAGCTCTGCCAGGGTCGGGATGCGCTGGCCGGCGAAGCGCGGGCCGAACCAGGAGCCAGCGTCCAATGCCTTCACTTGGGCCAAGGTGAGGCGGGAGACCAAGCCATAGCCGTCTGTAGTGCGGTCCACGCTTTCGTCATGCAAGAGGACGAGGTGACCATCGGCAGTGGCGCGGACGTCGGTCTCGAAAGCCGGCGTCCCCATCTGGAGTGCCAGGTCGAAGGCGGCGAGAGTGTTCTCGGGGGCGTAGGCAGACGCCCCCCGGTGAGCTAGAACCAGCGGATGAACGCTCATAGACGGAAAACCTCCTCCTCCGCACGTATTGCCCAAGCCGAAGCCAGGTGCGACACGGCTCTATTGGCAGGACGCGAGCCAATGAACAATGAAAACGTAGTCCGGGTCCATTCTACTCTGCTTGTTCTGCGTTTCCCAAAGCGATGGCGGACCTGTGCCAAGCTCAAGCATAAGGCTTTTCTGGTCAGAGCTAGCTATTCGTGGTAAGTTAGAAGAAGAGGCTGTATGGCACTGAAACCCTATTCCCCTTTGTATCAAGGACTGACTGTCAAGGACCAGGTGGCGTTGCCACCAATGAGGAGTCTGCTTCAATGATGGATTTAGGAGCGACCGGCACTCCCTGGGCGCTCTCAGGGAGGCCGTGATGGTAGAGAAACCGTTGCCACGCTATCACCTGAACCCCCAATCGGCCGCAGCGCTGCTGGGACCAGTGGCGAGCAGCCTGGACGAACTGGAGAATCGGCTGCGCCACTATGTCGAGAGGGTCACGATGCCGGACGCCGATCGGGAGGCAGTGGCCAAGGCGCTGGCGATCGTGGCTAGCGCTCACGCCCAAGTCCTCAAAGTGCAACGAGAGAACCGACAGGAGTACTAGCGTGACAGATAGAAGAAGACGGGTCCTCATCACTGGCGCGGCCGGAGACATCGGCTCTTCGCTGGCGGAGAGGCTCAAGGAGCAGTACGATTTGCGCCTGCATTACCATAACCGCATGCCTCCGCAGCCGCCCGTGGAAGACATCTGCCGTGCGGACATCGCCAACTACGATGAAGTCGCTGCTATTATGCAGGGAATGGATGCGGTGGTACATCTGGCAGCGGCGCGCAGCGGCCGCGAAGGGTGGGAGAGAGTCCGCGACCACAACATCATCGGCACCTACAACGTCTTCGAGGCTGCTCGCCAGGCGGGAGTGAAGAAGATCGTCTTCGCTTCCACCAACCACGTCATGGGCATGTATGACCGCGATCAGCAGTGGCCGGTCTACTCGCATCAGCCGGTGCGGCCTGACTCGCTCTATGGCGTCTCCAAAGCCTTCGGTGAGGCGCTGGCTCGCCACTATGTGGACCAGTATGGTCTTTCCATCATTTGCCTGCGCATCGGCTGGTTCCTGGAGCGCCCGCGCGACGAGATCGGCCTCTGGATGTGGCTTAGCCCCCGAGACTGTGCCCAACTGGTTACTCGTGCCCTCGAGAGTCCGTTGTCGTTCGGCATCTTCTACGCCATCTCCGGCAACAGCCGCCGCCACTGGGATATCACCGACACCATGGAGAAGCTCGGCTATCGCCCCCAGGACGACGCTGAGGAGTACGCGGAGGAGATACTGGGGAAGCGATGACGAATCTCTAGCTCGTATGAGCGAATATGCACCTTCAGTATCAGGCGATAGCAGAGGCGATACTCCGCGAGACAGGCCGATGCCCTAGAGCGGCTGCGCTGTAATGCCCTGGGGCGGGTTCTGCTTCTGCATCGTGCGCCCTTCTTCAGGGGCGAGCCAGCGTGATGGCGTCAATGGCCGCCAACTCCTCGGGGCTGAAGCTCAGCTTCTCCAGCGCCTTGACGTTTTCTTCGATCTGCTCGACCTTGGAGGCACCAATGAGGGCGCTCGTGACGGTCGGCAAGCGAAGAATCCAAGCCAGGGCCATCTGGGCCAGAGTCTGCCCCCGCTCACGGGCGATCGCGTTCAAGCGGCGGACCTGTTCGAGGCGCTCCGGGGTCAGCCGGCGGCGCGTCTGCTCCTCGCCCCAGAGGAGCGCGGCCCGGGAATCGGGCGGGATCTCGCCGGAGAGGTACTTGTCGGTCAGCAGGCCGGAGGCCAGGGGCACGAAGGCGATGACACCCGTTCCCGCCCGCTCGGTTTGCGGCAACAGGTCCCATTCGATCGTGCGGTTGAGCAAATTGTAGGCGGGCTGATGAATCGTGATCGGATGGTACCCGTGGCGCTCGGCGATGCGGACGGCGTCGGCAAAGTGGGCACCAGAGAACGAGCTGACGCCTCCATAGAGCACCTTGCCCTGGCGAATGAGAAGATCGATGGCGTCCAGGCTCTCCTCTAGGGGCGTCTCCGGGTCGGGCCGGTGGAGGTAGAAGATGTCGAAGTACTCCAGGCCCATGCGGCGCAGGCTCTGGTCGCAACTGGCGATGATGTACTTTTTGCTCAGCCACTCGCCGTAGGGGCCGGGCCACATGCGGTAGCCGGCCTTGCTGGAGATGACCAGCTCATCCCGCGGCAGATTGCGGATCACCTCGCCGCAGACCAGCTCTGAGTTGCCTGGGGGCTGGCCGTAGTTGTTGGCGAAGTCGAAGTGGGTGATGCCGAGATCGAAGGCGCGGAAGAGAGCTGCCCGCG
>Ga0272448_1007714_pt1 | contig 11332 bp, 7 predicted proteins | sample YNPCB0191_FD_202220 | JGI IMG/M metagenome (GOLD analysis project Ga0272448, IMG submission 202220) | Hot spring sediment microbial communities from Yellowstone National Park, WY, United States - YNP-CB-019-1 | ecosystem: Environmental > Aquatic > Thermal springs > Hot (42-90C) > Sediment... | reverse complement strand
AATATCAAAAAGACTCTTATTATTGATCAATATCAAAAAGACTCTTATTATTGATCAATATCAAAAAGACTCTTATTATTGATCAATATCAAAAAGACTCTTATTATTGATCAATATCAAAAAGACTTTTATTATTGATCAATATCAAAAAGACTCTTATTATTGATCAATATCAAAAAGACTCTTATTATTGATCAATATCAAAAAGACTTTTATTATTGATTAATATCAAAAACACTTTTATTAAGATAATAAACATTTTTAAAAACTGTTATTAAGTTAATTAACATTTTAATGTTCTTATTAAGTTGATCACCACTTTAAAAGTTATCGTTAACATTGTAAATTTCTTATTAACATTGAAATAATCTTATAATAATGGTCACGGATTAAGATATTAAATATCAAAAGACTTTATTAAAGCGCTAAAGTACATCAAAATGATAAAAAGAAGCTTTGTTTCTTTTTGTTACTTTAAGGCGATTAATATTAAGAAACTGTCATTAAAATGATTAAAATTAAAGGGCTATTATTAACATTTTAAAAAGATTCTTATTAAAATCCTAAGATTTAAAAAATAGTATCAACGTGATCGACATTAATAATCTATTAATAAGAGGTCCTTATTAAAATGTTTAATATTAAGTGACTGATATTAAAAAGAATATCATTAATAATTATTTAATAATATTCTCAGTATTAAAACACTTTGATTAAGATCATTAATAATAAGATTGATATTGAGTGAATCATATTAAAATAATTAATAATAAGAGACTATTATTAAATTAATCAACATTCAAAGATCCTTATTATGACGATTAAGACAAAAAAATTTTTATTATAATAATCAATATCAAACGACTCTTATTAAATTAATCAACAGTTAAAGATCCTTATTGTGACGATCAAGATGAAAAGATTTTTATTATAATAATCAATATCAAACGACTCTTATTAAATTAATCAACATTAAGATTCCATTTTTCAGAATCATGAGTGTTTGTTGTAGTTTCTCTCACCATATATATAAAGAGAAAGTATGATTTTAAGATTATTAATATCAAAAGACTTTTATTAAGTTGATCAACATTAAAAGGCTTCTATTAAGTTGATCAACATTAAAAGGCTTCTATTAGAATAATAAACATTAAGAAGCCTTTGTTAAGTCAATAGACATTTTAAAACTCATATTAATAAGAGTCACTTATTAATATGATTAGCGTTAGAGTGGTCATATTAATATTTACTCATTAAAATGGACACTATCGAAAGAGTATTATCAATAAGAGTCACTTATTAAGGTAGTCAATACCGAACGAGTAATATTAAGAGTTTTTCATTAAGATAATTGTTTCCTTCTGTTGTCATCCTCTATTTAACATTTAAAACCCCATATTAAGGTCTCTTAATAAAATAATAAATATTAAGAGATTCTTATTAGAATAATCAATATTAAGAAGATCTTGATAAAGTAATTAACATTAAGAGACCCTTATTAGAATGAATGATATTAAGAGCTTTTCTTAATATGATCAATATTAAGAAAAGCTTATTAAAATGAATAATATTAACAACAAAGGACTCTGATTAATATTAAGGAAGCTATTTTAAGTAATTAACATTTAAATAATCTTATTAAAGTGTTAAAGCACTTCGTGGTGATAAAACGACCTTTGGGGTTTATGGGTCTCCTTCTCTATTTATACTCTGATAACCTTTGACTATTAGAGTATAAATACCTTCGGTCTCATGAGTGTATCCCTTTACGGGTAACAGCGAATAAGATAGACGAAGTATAAAAGCAACACAGAAGAAAGTGATAGGCACTCAATAGATAATCATACCCAAGAAAATTCATTTTTAAGATTATGTCTGTAATAGGATATGATTAAATATAGTTAACCCACAAATGATAGATAAATAGTCATTCAACATAATAATTAAACTAAAAAGATATTAATATAAAAAATTTAAATTAATGTAGACTAAGAACTTACAAAATATTTTACTGTATCAAAATAAGTGTATTTAATTGATAATTACTACATATTGAAAAAATAATCTATGTAATATTAGTTAAATATTAATAGATATGTAATATTAGTTAAATATTAATAGATATGTAATATTAGTTAAATATTAATAGATATGTAATATTAGTTAAATATTAATAGATATGTAATAATTATTTAACTATCATCTATATTAACAATTTAGAATAATTATTAATCTATAATAATTATTATGGTTTTAATATAAATTAACAAGTAATAAGATGTTAATTGGATTATTAATATCCATTAGACAATTAATGATTACCAATGAATCATAAATATTTAATAACATTGATAAATTATGGTACAAATAATTTAGTTGTTATTATCTTTCAGGTAATAATAATAATCAATATAGGTGGTATCTATAATTTTGGGTGGTATCCGGATGAATTGGGGTAAATTTAAAGAGGTTCCATGTTGGTTACATAAATTATCAATTAAAGATTTTGGTATATCGAAACAATTCCATCCAGTAAATGAACTTTTAGTATCTATTTGACCTCGGTAATATTTAGGTTGAAAATCTGGATATAAATCACAGACGAATATTTTACATTTGGTGACTATTAGTTTATTATTATTCCAATCATCTCTATAATATTTAATGTATGATTTATTTGAATTATCTTGGAAAGAATCTAAATCATATTCGAAACAACCTTTGGCGGGAATAACATGAACAGATGTAACTTCTTGTTCAGTAGAATAATATACCATACCTCCTATAATCCCATTATAACCAATATAATTATTATCACTCGATCTATTAAAGTGGAAATGATAATAATCTTGTTTATCACCACAATCTTTTAAGAGTACAAAAGCTGAATATTGAATCATAAAGTCGAATGTAGCATTAGGTTCAGATGAATTATTAAATTCTTTGAATATATTTTCAAATTTTTCTCTGAGTATTTTACATAATTGAATAACACTGTTTAATTCAATAATACCTTCATCCATAATATTTTATATGTTAATAAAATAAACAAAATTAAAATCAATTAGGTAATATATAACCGTTTATCGAAAATTAAGTATATGTAAATTGATAAATTTATAGATCATAGAATTTAAATAAATATTTTCTATGTGATAGAAAATGTCAAGCCAATTAGAGATATTTCAAGATGCATCTATTTATACTTTAGAAACTAACCCCAACAACGGATTAATAAATATACCTCTTGATATTAATGATGTATCTATCTTCGTTCGTACTAATACTTTAATACCAATTCAATCTCAATTAATATCAAGTGGACTTATTGATTCTTCTAATTTAGTTAATGTTCTTGATAAATATGGTAATAACATTACTGGAAATTTGACTTCTATTAATAATGAGGTATCAGTTATTACTGAAGGAAGTACTATCATAATCAAGAAACCAATTTTAGTGAGAGCTATGACTCAAGGTAAAGTTTATAAAATAGAAAATCTAACTCAAAGTGTTATTGTAAAAGGTATTAATTCAAAAGTTTCTTGGTTACCTCTCTATAATCTTTATCTTAATGAAAAAGAAGTACTTATCAATATCAATCTCTTAGCTATGATTAAAAATACAGGCGAACAATTTGATGTTAATCGACTTACCCTATCTTTAAGAAGTTATTATAATTTACCAATTACAATTAACCCACAAGTTAGAATGATGGCTAGAGAAGCATTAACACCAGAAACACCTTCTCTACCATATTATACTACAGCATCAACAGAAGAGTTACCAAAGGCCTTGGATGAAAGTAAAATTTATCTAATTAATCGTTCTGTAACACTAAATAAAGAAGTTAGTATGCCTTTGTGGACAAGGCAAGTCAATATTTCAAGAATTTACTTTTTCTTTATAGGTGACACTAAAGTTTATTATGGGTATGAAATTCAAGATACAGGTACAGAATTCTTTCCTGCTGGTACTGTAAGAGTTTACAACGCTGATCTGACTTCACTTAAACAATTTAAAACTACTGGTTCATTAAAACGTAAAATAAGATTCATAGTAGGTGATTCTTTAGATGTTATAATCACACCCAATATTCAAACTAATGATCAAGGTGTGACAGAATTTGATTTAGTTATAAATAATTATAAATCAACACCTATCCTGTTGAAGATTATCCAAAAGGTTAAACAATACAAAAGAATAATTAGTGAACTTAAGTACACTGAAGATCGCGATTGGGGAGAAGTTATTTGGGATCTACAAGTTAATCCTGGTGTTAGTACAATTAAAGGTGCTTTTACTATTGTTTATTCTTAATATTTTGGGTATTAAAGTTAATAATGTATAATGTGCTAGTCATATCTAATAATATTCTTAATTAAGAATATTATGTGCTAGTCATATCTAATGATATTCTTAATTATAATATAATTAAGAGTATATGTGCAGTTATCTGTTGATTGTTGATCGATATTAATCTAAAATAAGTTATCTTTAAGGGACGAAACTATATAATGATTTGATTATATTAAATTTCTCGAAAATAAGTTCAAGTGCAATTCTTGTTGTATGTTTTATTAAAAGTGGGTTAGAAATAATGTTATATATCATATGAATATTGCTAATTTAATTATGCTTATCTATAATTTATTAGTAACTATATTATATTTTATTATAAATAGGAGTAAATGGTAAAAGTTGATATACTATATACTAATACTTGATGAATATTGTACCCTCGTTTACATTTATTAATCATGTGTATAGTATTTGACTAAATTTTAGTTTATATATCAAATCGAAAAGTATTATTTATAGTTATACATTTCTTGAATACAAATTAACAAGTGGTAAGTAAATCTTGACCACTATTTATTATATAAAATTGAATATAATATTTAATTATTATTAGTACCTGATAATAGTTATAAAATGAAAATAATTAATGTATTATTATTGCTAATATGCACATATATAATTGTCTATTACCTAAATAATCATAGTTGTCATCGGGACATCTGTTGGGCAATTAAATCAAAATATGAATTTGGTGTATCTTTTAATGAATTTTATAAACTATGTGATTATAATGGATGTGGCAGAGATAGCTATTTAAGAGTTATGGCCTATAGAAATGAAAAATGTATTCCTGGTTCAGAAAAATATTCTGGTACTTGGAAGCTTTCTGGTGCAGCTAAATGTTTATTTTTGTCAGCCGAACAAAATGATGTCACTTTAGTTAATTATTTTGTAAACAAAGAAGATATCGATGCAGATGATATTTATATGGCTATTATACACGCAACAAAAAAATGTCATTTTGATATGGTGAAATATTTAATTTCCTTAGTGCCAAATGGTATAATTAATGACAGATTAACTTTATCTGAGACTTTTACTTATTCCACTTTATGTCAAAATCAAGTGATGATGGATTATATACTTGAATTGATTACTTTTTATCAGCAGTTAAATCCTGATTACCATTTTTCAACCATTAATATTTTAAATAATGGCTTACTAGCTAATTCTCAAAATGGTAATATTAAACTGTTTGATTATTTAATTTCTCTAAACGCTAATAAAATTAGTAAGGCACTATATCTAGCTGCTAATTATAATCAAGTTAATTTAATTAATCATATTATTAGTAATTGTGGAGATTATATTACACCACAAGCATTATATGGAGCCATTAGCGGTGGACATTTTAAATTAGTCAATCAATTATTAGAATTCTACCCTGATCTTAATAATATATACATCTATAATCAAGCTTTGGCAGCAGCAGTTTTAGCTAACCGACAATCTATGGCTGATTACTTTATATCTTTAGGAGCCACCAATGCTAAATTTATATTAAAACATTTTGTAGGACTTGATAAGATTAATTTTACCTTCGATGTTGAAACAAGTGATACTTTCTCAGATATTGGAATTACTGATTTATATCATATGTTGGACTTAGCTGTAGAAAATGATCAAATAAATGTAGTTACATATATATTAACTAATGGTCACCTATTAAAAGAGAAATATTCAAATATAACTTTACCAACTATCAATCAATTAGTTGATTTAAAGATTTTAAGTTATTTGGGTAAACATCAAACCTATTTTGATGGTATTGATTCTTTAATAAACTCTTTAATATCATCTGGTGTATATAATTTTGGTGAAGCTATATCGGATATGCTTGTACCCAAATACCTTCATGTTGAAATAATATTACTAGTTTTTCCTATGTATAAAAACGATAATCCTGAGATTCAACATCCGTCATTAGAGACGATAGATCGAGCTGTAGTTGAATCAATAAAAAAAAATTCTCTAGAATTTCTTAAATATTTAATAGAATATAGGTTAGAATTAGCAGGATTACCTCTAGACTCAAAATTGGTAATACCAAACTCTGTTATACAAAAAGCTATATCGGTAGCTACCAAATATCGTCGTTCGGATTTTGTAAAATATCTAGAGAGTATTTAATTAATTGATAATACATTGTTAATTTAAGTTAATATTTAAATTAGCATCTGAAGTTATCTATAATATTGTATTACATTTATCTTATTATGACATTGTTAATTTCTGTCGAACTAATAGGCATTATTATCAAATTATTAATGATAATATTCTTTGGAATATTAAAATTAAGTTAGAGTTTAATACCTCAAAAATAGAATTGCTTGGTAGAGATTATTATTTAAATTTATTAGCTACCGACACATGCATCTGTTTTCCCGGAACCGAAAGAAGTATTGATATTATCATGTGTTTAGTATTAGCTAGTAAAATTAATCAATTACCCGCAATTAAATACTTTTTAAATGCCAGTTTATATGTAAAGGATATAGGTCCCGCCATAATCGAAGCAGTCAAAAATGGTCATCTGGAAGTTATTAAATATTTAATCACCTACCATTCACAACATATACACAATATATTTATCAAGGTCGTGTTACAAAGTGCCATAATAGGTAAACATCAACATATTATCGATTATTTATTATTATTAGGTTATAATTTACCTATCATTACAGATTTAAATAAAACTTTAGAAGATATAAGTACTATTGGTATTATTGATTTATTTAATCATTTAATTGATCTGGGAAGCGACTTGCGCGCGTTGCTGATGATGTAACTGGAGCACTTTTTCAAGCTGCACGTTTTAATCATCTAAATTTGGTAACTCATATTGTTAAAATCTATCATACTTTTATCTCTTTTGGTTTGCATGGAGCAGTTTTCGGTGGAGCTCAAAGAATAGTAGACTATATTTTGAGCATTTCTGATATAAACTTGAATACTTTAAATATGTCATTATATTATGCTACATTAGCCGGTCAAAAAGGGATGATAGATTACTTATTATCTTTAGGAAGTAATGATGTCAATAATATTTTAATTGGTGCTGTTGAAAAAGGACATCAAGAAATTATTGAATATGTTATATCTCTAGGTGCTAATCTTTTAGAGACAGCTTTATATTATGCAATCAAAAATGGACATATTAAGTTAATACCTTATTTAATATCTCAAGGTGCAACCGACTTAAGTAATTCTTTATTCACAGCAATTGAAAATAATCAATATGTAATGGTTAAATATCTTTTAATTCAAGGTCCTATCCTTAAACAACAATTTCATAATTTAATATTACCTACTATCTTTAAATTGAACCAAAGTTATGTTTTACTCTATGTTATTGCCCATAATGATTTTATTCTGAGTAAATATTTATTATCAATAGGTATTAATGATTTAGACGATAACATTTATGTAGCATTACTCAGGAATCAACTTCAAGTAGCTAAATATCTATTAATTAATACTGAACAATTTAAAAAAGATCTAAATTCGAATATTTATTTACCGACTAATAATACATTAAACTATACCATAGATAAATTTGTCAGTGTAGGGGATTTTGATATGGTTGAATTTTTAAAACATTACCAAAATAAATCAAACATTACCGTATCTATAGTTAATCATTAAAATTCAAGATATAAAAAGTTTATCAACTTCCTCAAAAAGATATCATTGTTAAAAAGAATATTTGGTAAATCATAAGTTATAATTTGTCTAACATTAAGTTTAATTCTGATATAATTATTCAAAAGAATCTAAAGAGATAATCTTCCAAAATAGTCTAAAGAGATAATAGTTCAAAAGAGTATAAAGGAATAATAGTTCAAAAGAGTTTAAAATGGGGCATTTAACACAATAATAATTAAATTATTTTAAAGAAATTTAATTATAAATAGACACATATAATATAACTAAAAAATGATTAAAGAGTAAATATTTGACAAGTCAAACATTTTAACTTAATTTAAAATGGAATTATTATCATATGTATTTTAGGATACTTGAATGCTTTTATCAAGCTAAGTTAATAATATTGAATATGTAAGTAGTATTTTGTTAGCGATTACTCATTTAACTAGACTTTATTTAAAACAATTTTATGATTTAACATTACCTAGTATCTTTAAATTAAATTCATGTCACTTTTTACTTAATGTTGATACTCATAATGATTTAGAGCTGATTAAATACCTATGTAGAGGATATTAATTAATATAGATTGATATATTAAAGTCTGATGTGATAAAAGTGATCATGATATGGTTGACTTTGTTTCAAAAATAATAGTTATATGTTTCAGAATGAATACTATATATAAAGTTTGATAGAGTATATTTATTAGTAAATTATGTTTCTAGGTAGGATAGAATTATATATCAGGTGATGAATATTAAGACCAATTTTGACATGTTTTACTGTTATGAAAATTTTCCGGAGATGTTGGTATGGATTCATGAATATATATTGGGGAATTTGGCATAGCGGTTTCAAAATATTTTATTTTGGCTATCAAAAACGATTCATAATTTGGATAACATAATGTTCCATCACCATGTGCACTATGATTTGTTGTTTTACTAATTCCGTTATGATTAATCGTTATAATGATACTATGATAATGTATACCAGTATATTCACAATTGACATTAAATAGTATACAATTATCGAGTTCAATGTATTTGCTAACTTTATTAACTATATGATGTTTTTGTGCAATTGTGTGTAATGTTTCTGAATATTTTTGATATTTGGTTGTTTGTATCGTTATTGGTCCATGTTCTTGGGTACTTATATTATAAATATTTCCATCTAATTGGTTTTGATGATCCATATTAACAACTTATTTATTTAATAATAAATGTATCAAATTATAATCAATTTGATGTTTAATAAATTATAATCAATTTGGTGCTTAATAATAAATATATCAAATTATAATTGTTAGGTAATTTAAATTATATAATAAACGTTAGTATAGTTAACTTTGTGCAAATAAAATACAGCTTTAATATTCACCAGTTAGGTTATAAATTTAATAATTATTGTTATAGATTATACTACTTAACCAAACATAAATTGTTAAGTCTGATTTAATATTAATTCCTAGTACAGAGATAACATTTTATTGTTATGATGAAATGAAAGGTAAGGAGAATATAATACCCTATTTTAAGTTTATTATGTGTAGATTAATAAACTTAATCTCAATAAAAAGTAATTTCATAACATAATATAATTATCACAATAATCTATATACGGATATATAAATATCATTTATAATTAAATAAATAATATTTTAAATATCATTTATAATTAAATAAATAATATTTTAAATTTAATTAAAATGGAATCCTTACCTTATGAAACTTTATTTAATGTTTTGTTGCCCCTATCTTATACTGCTATTATTACTTTTTGTCAGACTAATCAACAATATTATCAAATTTATCATGATGATAATTTTTGGGCTACTAAAGCTCATCTTGAATTTAACATACCCTTTGATCAGTTTTATCAAACTAATTTAACTAGTCAACAACGCTATCTACAACTATATTTTTTAAATATAGAAAATATCCCGTACACTCCTGCAACCGATATAGGATTAGCATTTATAGCAGCGGTCAGCAATGGTAACATCGGAGTAATGACTTATCTATTACCGTTAATACCTGAAGAATCATCAATACACACAAATATATTAAAACAAGCTTTAAATGAAGCTATATTGCATAAACATCAAGGAATTATTGATTATTTGCTTAATTTAGATATTTATTATGTGGAAAATAAACCGAGTTACCATTTTATTTCAAGGGTCGAATATAATAAAATTTTATTGTTGATAGCCAGTAGAGGTAATGTTAAAGACTTTGATTATTTAGTATCACTTGGAGCTAATGCTTTTAATGGAGCTTTATATAATGCGGCTAAATATGGCCATTTGGATTTAGTAGATCATATTATTAATGTTGCCAATAATAATAATTACACTTTAGATGTGAAAAATATACTAAATGGTATTATTGCTAATGGTGATATAGAATTACTTGATTATGTGTTGAAAAAATATCCTGTACTAAATAATACTATATATTTAAATATGGGATTATTTTATGCAGCCGAGTCAGGAAATAAAAAGATGGTCGATTATTTATTATCTTTAGGTAGCGTCTCGTGCGCGACTGCCACTGATGTTAATAACATTTTGTTGGGTGCTAGTTATAAAAATAATCGACCATTAATTGATTATGCTTTATCTTTAGGTGCCAATGATTTAAATGGAGCATTGATAAATGTAGTTGAGACGGGAAATCTTAATTTAGTACCTCATTTGATTTCGATGGGCGCCACAAATTTAAATGAAGCCTTATTATGGGCAATTAATAATAATAAACTTGAAACGATTAAATATCTATTAATTCAAGGTCCCATTTTACAACAACAATATCCTAAAGTAATGTTACCAACTGATTATCAAATAGAAGAGCTTTTACTTGATGCCGTTACAGAGGGAGATAGCGAATTAGTTGATATTTTAGTATCATTAGGTGCTACTGCTTTACATACTGCTTTATTATTTGCTATTAATGCTGGAAAGATCAAAATGGTTAAATATCTATTACTTAATTTATTAGCTTTTAAAAGTCAAAATGATAAAATTATTTTACCATCAGAATATTCATTAGATAGTGCTTTATTAATGTTTGCTAGAGTTGGCGATCTTGATACTATTAACTATTTAATAGAACATTGGAGTGAATTACTAGAAGATCCAGATACTTTACTGCCATCAATTAAAGAATTACAATTAGCTATCTCAGAAGCCCAAAAATCAGGACATGAAAATATTGTTCAATATCTGACAACGATTATGAAATTATCACAACAATAATGTAATAGTTAACTAATTATAATATAAAACTGATAATTAATTATAATGTAATAGTTA
>Ga0272448_1007710_pt1 | contig 11335 bp, 10 predicted proteins | sample YNPCB0191_FD_202220 | JGI IMG/M metagenome (GOLD analysis project Ga0272448, IMG submission 202220) | Hot spring sediment microbial communities from Yellowstone National Park, WY, United States - YNP-CB-019-1 | ecosystem: Environmental > Aquatic > Thermal springs > Hot (42-90C) > Sediment... | reverse complement strand
AATATTTCCTGGAGTAACCTCTAAAGGTAAAGGATGTTCAAAATCAGGGGCTTTATTTCTAAACTGGACCTGTTTCTGTGCCCAGGCATTACCAGCATCATTAAAGACTATCTCAAGTCTACCATTAGACATAAATAATCCTTTCTAAAATAAATCTATAAATAAATAACATTTTTATATAAAAAGTCCACATTTAATTTTTAAATAATCCTCCTCTGCATTGAAAAAGGGGTTATCTTTCTCCGATAATAATAATAATAACTTTAATTACTTAAAAAGAAGGTAAAAAAACCAGATTGAAAACAAATACACTTAGTTTTGCTCGTATTGATCTTAAAAAATTAACCTGCAATTTTATAAGGATCAAAGAGATTACAAAAGGCTGCAAGATTATGCCTGCAGTAAAGGCAAATGCTTATGGTCATGGGATTGTAGAAGTATCAAAACATTTAGAATCAATAAAAACAGATTATCTTGCTGTTGCCTTTATCTCAGAAGGAGTAACACTGCGTAAAAATGGCATAAAGACACCTATCCTTGTTCTATCAGCAATTGATGATATTGAAAATGCAATAAGATACAATCTCACATTAACAGTCTATTCTGAAAAATTGATACCATTAATTGAAAAAACATGTAAATTGATGAAAAAGAGGATAAAGATCCATCTTGATGTAGATACCGGCATGGGCAGAATAGGACTTCAACCAGACAGAGTGCTTCCGGCAGTAAAAAAGATTCTTTTATCAGAACATCTTATCTTTGAAGGGATTTACACTCATTTTGCAAGTTCAGAAGACTTAAAAGATCCATATACTGAAAGGCAACTACTATTATTTAACAGAATCCTTCAACAATTAAAATATTTAAGACTTACTCCGCCATTGATACATACAGCAAACAGCGGTGCGATTTTAAACTATCCTTTATCTTTTTTTAATATGGTAAGACCCGGGATAATGCTCTATGGTTATCCTCCATGTAAAACTGAGCTTAAATTAGATCCTGTTCTTTCTCTTCACAGTTGCATATTCTTTTTAAAAAAGATAAATTTAAGAACAGGAATAGGATACGGGCATACTTACACTGCAAAACCTGGAGAATTGATAGCAACGATTCCAATAGGATATGGTGATGGATATAATCGTCTTTTATCAGGGAAAGGGAAAGTGATAATAAAAGGTAAATTTGCACCGATTGCAGGTAGAATAAGTATGGATCAGATAACTGTAAATGTTACAAAGATTCCAAATGTAAAAGAAAAAGATCCTGTAACACTTATAGGCACAGAAGGCAAAATAAAGATAACAGCAGAGGATATTGCAAAATCTATAGGGACAATCCCTTATGAGGTGCTCTGTAATTTAAATTCAAGGATAACAAGAATCTATGAATAGATATAAAATTACAATTATCTTTTTTCTTTTTTTAAAAAGTTTAAGTTTCTGTATTTCAACAGAAGAAGATCTTTACATATTAGGCTTAAATAGTTTTCTTAAAAGAGATTTTGGTGAAGCCATTAGAAACTGGGAAAAAGTAATAGAAATAAATCCAGATAATCAACTTGCAAAAAAATATATTGAAAGGGCAACTTTTCTTTATAAAGAGACTGAAGATTATTTTACAAAAGGTAAAGAACTTTTTGACAAAAAAGATCTAACAAATGCTGCTATACTATTTCAGGACACATTACTTTTAAATCCAGGGCATAAAGAAGCAATACGCTATTTAAGTTTATGTCTTTCAACATTCAAAGAACAATCTAAACTTGAAGCCATAGAAGAGACAGAGTTACAATCACTCCTTTTTCTTCAGAACAACGAATTTCGTAAAGCAACAGCATTATACAAAATGCTTACGATGCTTGATCCTAATAAAACATCTTATAAACTTCGTCTTGCAGAATCAGAAAGGAATTTAAAACTTGTAGATCGTGTTGAAGAATTAAGGGTACATATAGAGACTGCATATGATTTCTTTAACAGAGGAAGATATACAGCCTCAGTTATGGAATGGAAAAAAGTTCTTTCAATAGATCCTTTTAATCCAAAAGCGATTGAAGGGCTGAAAAAAGCAAAAGATGCTTTACAGCAGAAAGAACAACAGGATCGTATAGGGCTGTTACTTGCTCAAGGAATTGAAGAGTTTGATCAAAAACATTACGCCAGGGCAAGAAATACTTTTCAAAAAGTTCTCAAATTAGATCCGCAAAATAAAACTGCAAAAGATTATATCAGCAGAATAGAAAAGATACTGAAAAAAGAGAGTGATGAAAGGCTTGCTAAAGAAGAATCTTATCGTTATTTAAGACAGGGACAAAGATCATATACAAATATGCAATATGATAAAGCATTAACAGAATTTGAAAGGGCATTAATTTTATACGAAAAAAATGAAGATGCTGCAAGATGGATTACTCTTACAAAAGAAAAAAAAGATGAATATGATAGAATGAAAAAAGAACAAGATCTTGCAGAAGCTCAACGTATTCTGGAAAATGCTATAACACTTTATGATGCACATGAATTTATCCGTAGCAAAAATCTTTTTGTAAAAGTACTTGAATTAGACCCCGAGAATGAAACTGCAAAAAAATATCTCCAAATTCTTGAAGAAATAGTTAATCTTGAAGAAGAATCCACAGTAAGTATTGATTCACCTTATTATTCCTGGTATAAAAGGATGATTTCAACAGGCAAAGACAAATTAGAAAAACAGCAATTACAGGAAGCACTAAATCTTTTTGAAGAGGTCATAAAGGTATTCCCTTTAAACCGTGAAGCAGGAATTTTAAGACTTAAAGTTATGTCACGTTTAAATCCTTCACGTTACCGTTTTCTGGTTGATGAAAGATTTAATACAGCAAAACGTCTTTTAGAAGAAAAAAAATTTAATGCAGCAAGAAATGAATTACTTACAATAAAAGAGATATATCCAGACTATCCACAACTTACAGAATATTTAGAAAAGACCACACCTTTACCTACTGAAAATCTTAAAGAGATAGAAAGACTCTATAATACAGGGGTTCTTCATTACAACGAAGGAAGATTAGAAGATGCAAAAAAAGTATGGCAACAGGCACTTAATATTGATCCTTCTCCTGAAACAAATCCTTTCTTTGGAAGAATATCTGCAAATCTTGAAAAGATTAGAAAGAAAGAGTCTTTTGCTTCAACATCAAAACAACCTGCTACGATATCCGAACTCTCTTCAAAAGAAAAGACCATTCAGCGTCACTATTATCTTGGTGTTGCTTTTTATACAGAAGGTAATTACGAAAAAGCCATTGAAGAATGGCAGAAGATCTTAAAAATAGATCCCCGTAATGTTCAGGCATTAAACAGTATAGAACGTGTAAAGAAAAGATTAGCGTATTCACAATAATATGATAAAGAAATTTTTAATAATAATTTTTCTATTCAATTTTTTCTCAGTCAAACTTTTTTCACAAATAAATTCAGGCTGGGATAAGCCGGTAATGGTTACTTCTAAAGGAGCCTCTTTTATCAAAGCAAATCTATCAAAAGAAGGAACTGTTATAGGTTGGATAAGTAATGAAAAACTTACAATTAATACACCTGATGAAAATAAGATACAGTTTTCTTTTCCATCAGGTTTTGAACCTGAATTTGATTTTGTAATGTTACCGGACAACTCTATACGCGGACTTATAGTTATATCTTCAAATCTTTACAGATTCAGATTTAATAAACTTACAAAAACAAAAGAAACTGAAACTATAAGACAAGATTTCTGCCATTCTCCAAAGATATTTCAAGGTAATGATAGAATCATTGAAACTTTTACCCGTTTAACTAACAACAAATACAGAATATTTATAAATATATGTTCTAATAAATTATCTGATAATGGAAAAGAATTTACAATACTTCCTTCTACAGATGAAGAATACATTGGAACATTCTTTCCTCAATTCATTATACTGGATGAATGTATATGTTGCATATTTATAAATAGAACTTCAAAGGAAGTATTAAGAGAAGACAGTGTATGGTTTACTTCAAGTATGGATGGAAAGACCTGGAAAAAACCTATAAGATTAAGTCCGAATAAAGGGAATGCAGAATATCCTTCAATTTTTTCTCCAGATAAAAAAGAAATTATAATTACATTCGGTCATAAAGATAACTTTGGAGTTTATAGACAATACTTACTCAACAGCAAAGATTTAGGTCAGACATTTAATACAACAGTGGCAACTGATTTTCTATTTCCTTTAAACAAGACCCATCTTGCAAAGATTGAAGATTCTATTTTATTAATTGGTTATGACAGATATTTTGAAAACAGGGGTTCATTACTTATCCGGTCATGGTCAGAGAAAGAAGGGTTTGGAAATATATCAAGAATTTCTGGAACTACGAATGATGTCTGGGCTCTTTCAGTTGCAAACAGCAGTAACAGGGTATTTATTGCATGGCTTGAAAACAAAGGCAGACTTATGCTAACAGGAAATGATATTTATGCAGCAACGCCTTTAGTTTTTTCTCATGATATATTTACAAACTATGAAAGTTCATGTAAGACACCTTTGATAGAATGGGAAGTTCCTGAAGATTCTTCAGGTTATACTGGTTTTGCCTGGCTTTTAGATAGAATACCTTATTCAGAACCAGATATTATAAATCTTGATGGTTCAGAAAGATCTTTTACTCTTAAATATCTTTTTGATGGGGAATGGTTTTTTCATATTCGCAGTATAGACGGCAAAAAGAACTGGAGTAAAACTTCACATTTTAAATTTAAAATAAATACTGATGCTTTAGATACTCCGATAATAACTTCTCCAACTCATCCTGAATTTGAAGGAGTTCTTAATGACAACCCTGTATTTACATGGAAAATGCCAGAAAATAATAAAAGAAAAATTGCAGGTTATTCCACTATTCTTACAAAAGACAATCTCATTCAACCTCCAGAACATATCCAGACAACAAAAGAATCAATATCTTTTACTGCTGTACCTGCAGGGATATGGCATTTCAGAGTAAAAGCATGTGATATTCATTCAAATTGGAGTGATTATGCAAATTATACCATTAACATAGAAGGTCCTGCAGAAGAAAAAATCACCTACCCTATTCAAGAATCATCAGATAATGATTTTATCTATACAGTAAAAAAAGGTGAAGCACTTTCTATTATAATAAAAAAAGTTCTTGGACTTAAAAAAGATGACTCTTTCAAATCTTATTTAAAAGAGATTGCAAAATACAACAAAATAGCAGATGTTGATAATATCAAACCAAATGACAGAATTCATTTCCCAGCAATAATTGCATCTGAGGATACTGATATTGCAACTCTTGCACAAAAGATATTAGGAAATGTCAGATTCAAAAATAATTTAACATTACCAGGTAAACCAAATATTGACTCTGTAAAGAAAGGTGATACAGTTATTATCCGTGATATCTCTTTTTTTAAAAAATGGAGTGAAAACAAAATATCAAATAATAAAACAAACAGTGATGAAAATTTAATTGAGACTGTTTATTAAAATATAAAAATTTGATTGAATAATTATTAAAATGTATATTTATATTTTTAAAAGGAAGAAGCAGAATGGAAGAGAAGAATACTGTAAAAAGTTCAAAGATCAAAGAATGGTTTGAGACTATATTTTGGGCTGTTATTATAGCCCTTATAATAAGGGCAGTCCTGATTCAAGCTTATAAAATCCCAACAGGTTCTATGCAACCTACTTTACGAGGGGCTGAAGATTATAAAATTGGTGACCATCTTCTGGTTAACAAATTTATTTACGGTTCAACAATAGATATCCCTTTTACTACAATTCACCTGCCAAGACTTCCTAAAATTAGAAAACCTTTACGTGGAGATGTGGTAGTATTTAAATATCCTCTTGATCCAAAGAAAGATTATGTAAAAAGATGCATAGGTCTTCCTGGAGAAACATTAGAGATAAAAAACAAACAGGTCTACATAAATGGGAAACTTTTAGATGAACCATGGTTAAAACGATATCCAAAGAGAATGTATTTTTCTGATGGAGACAATTGTTATCCTGCGAATATTTCTCCACGAGATAATTTTGGTCCAATAAAGATTCCTGAAAATTGTTATTTTGTAATGGGAGATAACAGAGACAACAGTTCAGACAGTAGATTCTGGGGGATTCTTAAATATGAATATCTGCGCGGTGAAGCTATAGTTGTCTACTGGCCACTTAATCGTTTGCGTATTATACATTGAATAAAACAAGCGGAATTTATATACATATCCCCTTCTGTTTAAAAAAATGTTTTTACTGTGATTTCTATTCAATAACAAAATACAATAAAAAGATTATTTTTAAATTTATTAAATCTCTAAAGAATGAAATTTTTTTAAGAAAAACCGAATATAAAGGTAAAGTTGATTCAATATATTTTGGTGGTGGGACACCAAGTATTCTCCAGCCAGATTTTTTTGCCGAAATTATTAGTATATTAAAAGATTCTTTTGATATTAAAGATGATACAGAGATTACAACAGAACTTAATCCAGAAGATGTTTCAGAAGAATTTATTCAAGAACTAAAAGGAAGTGGCATAAACCGAGTCTCTTTAGGAATACAGACTCTTTCAGATGATACTTTAAATCTTATAAACAGGCGCCATACTTCCAGAAAAGCAAAAAAATCTGCAGAGATTTGTGTTAATTTTTTTTCAAACACATCTTTTGATCTTATGTTAGGGTTACCATTAAGATCTAAAAAAAAACTCACTGAAGAGATTAAAATTCTTACTGATTACAATCCTTCGCATTTATCTATTTATTCCCTCCATCTTTCAGAACACTCACCTTTACTTAAGATATTAAAAGATAAAAAACTAAAATTACCTGACACAACAGATGAATATCTAACAACAGTTGAACTTTTAGATAAACTTGGTTTTAAACAGTATGAAATTTCAAACTGGGCAAAAGAAGGGAAAAGATGTATACACAATCTCCATTACTGGAATCTTGATCCTTTTTTAGGTTTTGGTCCTTCAGCATCTGGGACTCTTTATAATATCCGAAAAACAAACACTCCAGATCTTTTATCTTACATTCAAAATTTAACAAAATTCACTTTACCTTCACATCAAATTGAGGTACTATCAAAAGAGCAACAAAAGAACGAATATATAATGATGAGGTTACGTCTTACTGATGGAGTGGTGTTCTCTGAATATCATAAAAAAACAGGATTTAATTTTTTAGAAGAGTTTAAAGAAAAGATTTCAGAATTTACAGAACTCGGGTATGGCAGAATAAAGAAAAATTCTTTTTCTCTAACTACAAAAGGTTTTCTTGTTTCAAATTATATAATCTCTTCATTCTTTAATTGATAAATTATTACATAATACAAACGATAAGACTTCATCAAAAGATTTAAAGAAAAATTTTGGTGTTGGAGTAAGGTTTTCAATACTGTTAGAACCCCAGCAGGCAAAAGCAGTATCTACCCCTGCCTTTATACCTGCTTCAATATCAAATACTGCATCTCCAACAAACAAAGTTCGTTCAGGAAGGACATTAAGAGTACTGATTGCTCTAATAACAGGTTCAGGATGGGGTTTATGTTTTTGAGTATCTTCCACAGCCACGATAATATCTAAAAAAAGTCTAAGACCTGTCTTATCACAATAAAGAATTGCGGAATTTTTTCTTCTTGATGTTACAACTCCAGTTTTAATCTTCTCTTTTTTTAATTCTTTTAATGTTTCAACAGAACCAGGGAATGGTTTAAGATATTCTTTATATAAAGAATACTGATAATTCATAAACTCATCAGCCATATCAGATAATTCTTCTTCTGACAAATCAGGTATATGTTTAAGAAACTGATCTTTTAAAGGTATTCCGATATAAGGGATTATATCTTCTCTTTTAACATCATATTTAAATCTATTTAGAAAGAGCAAACGATAGCATTGATAGATAAGTTCAATTGTATCAATCAAAGTCCCATCAAGATCAAAAAGAACACAATCGTAAAAAGATTTCACGACAAATAAAAATTAAAATTTAAAGAATAATCTTTACAGAAGTCTTTTTTGAATGGATTGTTGAAAAAGAATCTTTAGACCCAACTGCCATAATAACAAAGACTGGTCTTTTTTCTTCAAGTACAAAATCTTCAGGATCCTTAGAATCAAGAGGAATTGTAAAATATATTTCTGTTTTACCTATACTCTCTTTACCAAAGATATTTTTAACATTTTGAATTTTATCTTTATGATGACCGTGTCCTTTACCAAAATGGTCTTCAACCTTTACGCCTTTTTTATCAACACATCCTATAATAATATTAGCATTATTCATACGATTTACATTATTAAAGCCCACAGCGATCCAACCTTTTGTTGCAGCCTCAACCCTGCAATCAATCTCATCTTTATTTATCTTCCATTTAAAAACAAATCCAGCTGAGGAGACTGTATTCCAACCTTGTTCATCAACATATTGAGATTGTTCTGCAAAAGAATTACTAAAAGAGAAAAAAATTGCAAAAACAAAAAATAATATGAAAGTTCTCATATTAAACCTCCATGATTGGTTTTACTATAAAATTCTTTTAAAAGTAAAGGGCCTGTTTTATTTTTTTTAACAGACCTAAAAACTTGCACAACATGATTTGTAAAAAACTCAAAAAACTTTTTACCTTTTTGACTGGAAGCAGACCTCGCATCACCACCGTAATGCATGGGAAACATAGAATACCACCATATAGCAGTATAAATATTACTATTCAAATCTTTCATTCTATTAAGAGACAGCGAAGGTTTTGAAGGGACATATTCTCTTTTAAATAATGACTCATCAAGAAAAGCCATAAGACTTGATTCAATCTCTCCAGCGTGCATATCTTCATCTGAATCCATAATCTCTTTAAGTTCTTTCTGTCTATCAAACCCCATATCTGCAAGATAGACCATATAGGATTTTTTTTGTGAAAGCAAAGTCTGGCAGAAGAAAGGCAAAAAATGTCTGTTTCCTCCATGCCCGTTTAACAGAATAATCTTTAAAAATCCATTTCTTGCTATCTCATCACAAACATTTTCAAGAAGTTTTAACAAAAGTTCAGGTTTTATTGCTATAGTTCCTATTTGATGTCTTGCTTCATAAATCTGGGAAAAATAATACTCAGGGAATACAACAACAGGTTCTATTTTAGCAGCAGCGCATGCTATAGCTCTTACAGCCAATAGATCTGTTCCAATTGCAGCATGAGACCCGTGTTTTTCTAAAACACCAACAGGTATTACACAAACCCTTTTAGATTTTATAAGTGCTTTTTTAAAATCTTTCTGATTAAGTCTTTCCCACTGCATATTTTATCTCCTTTTATCGCTTAAAATCTGAGGAATAATTATTCAATTCTAAGATAACACCTTTTCCACCAGTTTTCAAAGGTAAAAAAGAAACAGTCACAAAAGAACTTTCTTCAATGAGAGCCTGTGAAAGATAAGCCATATCAGCCCATTTTTTATTAGCCCATACAGAAGTCTGGAATATAAAAACAGGGTTCTTTTTTGATAAACTTTTCATAAGTGAAGATGAATAAAGACCACCTGTCTTTAACGCAGAGATAGATGCAGCAAGAATTTTTAAAGAATCAGCAACAACAAGAGTATCATCCTCAGCATATAAATAATTAAAAAAATCTTCGTTTGATTTTTCTTTAAAATAAAGAACAGATTTATTATCATACCATCCTGTTAAAATCTCTCTATCAGGCCATAATGATTTAGCATAAGACTCAGGTCTACACCCTTTATTTACATTAAAAATAAAACAATAATTAGTGGAAGAAGAATAGAATTTGCAAAAAAGAATACCATTCAGAACATTTGTCATAACCGAATTTTTAAAAAAATTATTCAGTGTATCAACATTTCGTTGTTTTAAGTTCTCTTTAAATGGTAAAAGATATGAGAATAAGATAGTATCATCAAAAATTTTATTTTTAACATTAATTCCTGCTAAATAGACTGAAGAAGTTGGAACGAATCTAAGAAGAGGTTTGTATATAATCAGTCTTTCATAATCCAAAATAGATTCAGTTTTTAAAATAATACGGATATTAACAGAAGGGCTAAGAGATCCTGCAATAAAAACAGATTTGACATCTGAAGGAACTTTTTTGTCTCCAAGTATTGACGGATCTTTAATAAAAAAGATCTGACGACTGTCAGTTGAAATATTAGAAAAGAATGTAAGAAAACTTTCGCTGTATCTTACAGATACAAAAGGATTATCAATAAGTTCAAAAATATTTTTAAGAGTATTTTTTTTAGAACAGACAACAAATCTATTAGAATCATAACCTACATACATATTACTTGCTACAGATAATAAAGAAGCACCTTTAAAAGATTCTTTTTCTATTTTAGAATAGATATCACCAAAAAGATTTATTGCAGAGAGGATCTCTTCAAATAAAGAAGGGTTATCTTCTATTAAGAAAACAAAAGCCTGGTCAGGATTATCTTTATTATTATTAAAAAGAAAAAAAGCGACTCTTCCGCTGAAGAGTTTTTTAAGGCGGTCTTTATCAAGACCTATAGACTCAAGTCCTCTTGTAACATTTTTATATTTAATTACAATAGAACTTCCTTCAGATTTTTTTACAAAAGTTTTCCAGAATTTTGTATCAGAAATTTTTTTCCATTCTCCTGTAAAATTATTTAATTCACAACCTAAAACTACATTAGTAGGACACAATGCAAATAAAGAGAAAGATATATCTTCCTTTTTTAGAGCGTTTAAATTTCCTACCAATAATAGAAGAAGTAAAACCCGGTAACGAATCATGGCAGGTAGAAAAGGCAGGCATAATCTACCTGCCCTGATTTTCTTTCAATTTTACAGATCTTGAGGTTTCAATGTCTTTCTGCCGTTTTCCTTACAGCGATGGATTGCTTTTTGAATAAGAGCCAGAACCTCTTTGTTCAGAGCATCAGCAAAATCACTGCCCACATTCACATCCTGAGCAACTTCTTTAATCTTGCTTTTTACAACCAACATAAGTTCTTCAGACATAGTAACTCCTTTTTTTATTTATTTTTTACCAAAATTTGTACTCAAAGTAGTAGTATCATATGGTTGATAAGTAAGTTCCGGCGTAATCATATCAAGAATATAATTTCTCGTGGCTTCTGGTATTGAATCTTTTTCTTTTTCTAATCTTTCTTTAACAAATTCTTTAAAACGGATTCTTGTAGCAAAAGATGATTTATCTCCTGTAAATCTTATATCATATTTAGTCTGTTGTTCAACCAGCATTGCAAGAACCCTAATTTTCCACTCAACAAAG
>Ga0272448_1007709_pt1 | contig 11335 bp, 8 predicted proteins | sample YNPCB0191_FD_202220 | JGI IMG/M metagenome (GOLD analysis project Ga0272448, IMG submission 202220) | Hot spring sediment microbial communities from Yellowstone National Park, WY, United States - YNP-CB-019-1 | ecosystem: Environmental > Aquatic > Thermal springs > Hot (42-90C) > Sediment... | reverse complement strand
CCGACGCGGGGCACGATGCGCACCAGGCCCTCGGTTTCGAGCCGGAGCAGGGCCTCACGGATGGGCGTGCGGGAGATCCCCATGCGTTCGGCGAGCTCATCGATGCGGAGCTGGGCTCCGGGCGCGAACTCGAGGTTGAGGATAGCCTGTTTGATCGTGCCATAGGCCCAATCGGTGAGGGCGGCGGGCTTGGCGGGGTCGAGTTGCATCGCTATGGCTTCCTGTCTGGTGAAATGCAGCATATCGTGTGCTACATGTAATATATCACATATCCCGAGGAATGTCAAGAGTCTGTCCAATGCTCGTCCGTCGAAATAGACAAGGCCGGCGGCCTATGGTACACTGGGCTCCGAGTGCGTTGGAAGCTGGGGACAGGCGGACTGTGAACGAGAGCGAGGATCTGCGCAGGCGCCTGGAGCGCCTGGGGGTGGGGCTGGGGCTCTCGGGGCTGAGGCCTCGGCCTGTGCCGGAGGCGGCCCCTGCGCCTCGGCGCGAGGCGATTGAGGACTGGGTCTCGGGCCGGGTGGTGGAGACGGCCTCTGGCTCTTGCTTTGTGTCGGAGCTGCGTTACCCCCTGGCCCATTCGCATGGCGCGCTGACCCTCGGTGCGCTGCTCGAACACGCGCCGCGCAGCCTATCGCCGCTGGCGGGCGAGCCGTTCGATGGCGAGCCGGGGTTTGGCCGGTTCGCTTTCCTCGACACGGAGACGACCGGCCTGGCGGGGGGCACGGGCACCTACGCCTTCCTCGTGGGCCTGGGCACCTTCGAGGACGGTGAGTTCGTGCTGCGCCAGTGCTTCATGCGCGACATCCCCGAGGAGCGGGCGCTGCTGGATGTGGTGCGCGAGGTGCTCGGGCGCTCGCGCGGCCTGGTAACGTTCAACGGCCGCGCCTTCGACTGGCCCCTGCTCGAGACGCGCTTTGCCATGAACCGCCAGCCGGCGCCGCCTGTGGTGCCCCCTCACCTCGATCTGCTCCTGCCGGCCCGGCGCCTGTGGCGCCTGCGCCTGCGCTCCTGCGCCCTGGCTTCGCTGGAGGCCAACATCCTCGGCGTGGTGCGTAGCGAGGCCGACGTGCCGGGCTGGGCGATCCCCGGGCTGTACCGCGATTTCCTCACCTACGGCCGGGCCGAGCCGCTGCGGCGCGTCTTTTACCACAACGCCCACGACATCCTCAGCCTGGCCACCCTTGCAGCGCACCTGTGCACGGTGGCGCGCGAGCCCCTCACGGCGCTGCAGCATGGCGAGGACCTCTTCAGCATGGCCCGCCGCTGCGAGGCCGAGGGCCAGCTCGATCGCGCTATGGATCTCTACCGGCAGTGCCTGCACTGCCAGCTCTCGCCAAAGGCGCGAGGCGAGGCCACCCGCCGCCTCTCGCAGCTTCACAAGCGCGCCGGCCAGGCGGCCGAGGCGCTGGAGCTGTGGCACGCGCTGGCCGAGCGGGGCGATGTGGAGGCCTGCGTCGAGCTGGCCAAATACTATGAGCACCGCGCCGGCGACCTGGTGGAGGCCCACTGCCAGGCGCAGCGCGCGCTGCGCCTGCTGCGCCAACTGCGCTACCCGGACCGACGGTTGCTTGCGGCCGTCGAGCACCGCATCGAGCGGTTGGAGGGCAAGATCGCGCGCCAGGCCCGCCCCGACGGGGCCCTGTAGGCCGCCGGGTGCCGGCGAGGCACGGCGGCTACTGCTGCGGGTAGAAGCGGCGGAGGCCGAGATGCCTCGCCAACCTCGGCGCATCGTGCCGAAACCCGATCACGCCCGGTCGGTGTTCTCGCGCTCGCGTGGCGGGGCAGCACCCTCGGATCGGCGACCCAGGCGCGCGGCGAGCGACCACATGGTGCGCTCGAGCGACTCGCGCTTCCGGTAGAGGGGGATGGCGGCGATCAGCGCAACGGCAGCGGCGATGGCCCAGTGGATGGGCGAGAAGGACGCGGCGTTGGCGCCGATCCAGGCCGACACCAGGACCCCAGGCAGCCGGCCGAGGACGGTGGTGATGAGGATGCCCGCCAGCGGGATGTCGGTGAGCCCGCTGGCGAGGGCAATGGCATCGTCGGGCAGGAAGGGCAGCAGGAAGACCAGGAGGAGGAGCGGCAGGCCGAGGCGCTCGCAAGCGCGGTCCACGCGGGCCAGGGTCTCCTTGCTGAGCAAGCGCTCGACCAGGGGCCGGCCCCAGCGCCGCGCCAGCCCGACGGCCAGGCCGGTGCCCAGGGTCACGCCGACCATGCTGTAGAGGGTGCCCAGCCAGGTGCCGTAGAGGTAACCGCTCGCCAGCCCCAGCGCCTGGCCAGGGATGGGGGCGACGATCACCTGGGCGGCCTGCAGGGCGATGAGCCCCAAGGGGCCGAAGGGGCCCAGGTGCCCGATCAGGGCTTGCAAGCGCTCGCGCTGGGTAAAGAGCGCCAAAAGCGCCAGAGCGGGAGCACGCCAGACCGCGGCAAGAAGGAGGGCCAGGGCCACGGCAGCCAGGGCGGCGAAGAGCCAGCGTGCGGCGCGACGGGGCCGCCTCACGGCGCTGCCTCTGGCAAGGGTGGGGCCGTCCAGATGCGGTAACCATCGAGCAGCCTGAAGCCTTCGCCCATGATCACCTCGCGCAGGGATCGCTCTTCCTGAGGTACCAGGCACCCCACCTCATCCATCCCCCTGGCCTTGGCCTCCTCCACTGCTGCAGCGACCAGGGCCTGCAGGGTGCGCCGCTGGCCCGGCCGGGCTACGAGGGATTCCAGCCACAGGCCGGAATAGAGCAAGGTGTGTACCTCGACCAACTCGGCTGCCCCGGCCACCGCTCCCCCGGCCCGGGCCACGAGCAGCGTCAGGCCCGGCGCCTGGCTTGCCGGCCACAGGCGGTCGGCGGCGGGCAGCACCGCGGGCGCCAGCGCTGCAAGCTGGGCCGCCTCGGCAGGGTCGGCGAGCCGGCCGATCTCGCCACCCCAGGCCGGCAGGGGCCGGGGCACCAGGCCGGCGATGCGGTAGATGAAGAGGTCGTAGGTGGCTGCGGAAGGCCGGAAGCCGGCGCGGGCAAAGGCGCGCTCCGAAGCCACGTTGTCGGGCCGCACCACGCCGCGCAGCATGGCAGCACTACCTGGGCGGCGCCGGAGGGAGGTCAACAGGGCTGTGGCGATCCCCAGGCCCTGCCAGGCGGGCTCGACAGCCAGCAGGTCGGCCTCCAGCCGCGGCCCTGCCAGCCCGCTGGTGTGCAGGCCCGCCACAAAGCCGACGATGCGCCCCTCTGCCTCGGCCACCAGCAACTGCTGCTGAGGAGACCGCAGGCGGGCCTGCAGCTCGCGAGCCCGGTAAGGGCACTCGCGGAAGGTAGCCCTCTCTACAGCCAGGATGCCCCTTGTCTCGCCCAGGGTGCCCTCGTACCGCCGTACCCGCCAACTAGCCAACGCTCGTATCCCCTCAACCTATTGTGGCCCTGTGCCGCGCCAGTATAGCCGCCTGGCCCAAGGGAGTCAAAGGGTATAGCGCACCTTTGGAGCGAGTGCCATGCTCGCCGGTTGCCACGAGGCTTGCCGTGCCTCCACCCCTTCCTGCGGCGGCCAGGTGCAAGTCTTTCAGCAGCGGGAGCCACGGTTGATGACGTTGGCTGCGCATGCCCGGAGCTGAAAGTGACTGTGCCCATGAGGGGCGTGTTGCAGGACGCTCCGAGCTGAGAAGGGCATCCCGTGCCTTTGTGCGCAAGCGGCAATCGTGCTATCATTATCGCCGTCAGTGTTTTCGATTATGGATTCGTGTGCGCTCGCCCGGACGTGACGACCGAAACGGGGTCCAGGTGGCTGCCCTGAGGTTCCTGCGCCGTGCTGCGCCCTGCACAGGGCGGAGATGTTCCCCCAGCGAAGGCAAAGTCGCCTTCGACTCGCCCAGAAGGCCCGGCCTGAGCATCAAGTTGCTCTGTATCGTCGTCGGCGTTTCGCTGCTCGGCGTCTCCGCGTCTTCTTTCCTCATGCTCACGTTGCAGCGGCAAGAGCTGATCGCCAGCGCGGAGGCTGCGAGTGCGCGCCTGAGTCGTACCATCGGCACCGCCATGGCCCATGCCATGCTGAGCAACGACTGGACGATCATCGACACGATCGTGCAGAATGTGGCCGATGGCGAAACGGTGGATCGCGTCCGCATCCTCGACCCGCAGGGGGTGGCGCGGGTGAGCTCATCCCCTTCTGAGGTGGGCACGCGCTTCGACCGCAGCGGGCCGGTCTGTCAGTCGTGCCATGCGGCGGGCAACGTCCCGGGCGCGTACAGCGCCGTCGCCACGCTCGGTGGGCATGAGGAACTGCTCACCATCAGCCCTCTCCGCAACGAGGCCGCGTGTCAGGAATGCCACACCTCCGAGGGCAACATCCTGGGCTACCTCCTCATCGAGACCCCCCTCCGCGACCTCCAGCGCCAGCTCCAAGCCGGTTTCTGGCGCATGGCCCTGGTGGCTCTGGGCACCCTGGTGCTCCTGGTAGGGCTGATGCTCTATGCCCTGCGGCGCCTGGTGACGCAGCCGGTTGGCGAGCTGGCCAGGGGGCTGGCCGAGATCGGAGCCGGCAACCTCGACTGCGACGTCCGTGTGCAGAGCCACGACGAGCTGGGCCGGCTGGCGGGGTCGTTCCGCCAGATGTGCAGCCAGCTCCGCTCTTCGCTCGCGGAATCGGAGCGCCGCAGTGCAGAGCTGGCGATGCTCAACGAGGTGGCTGTGGCTGCAGGCCAGCTCCTCGACCTGCAGGAGGTCCTCGACCTGGCGCTGGATATCGTCGTCAACCGCCTCGGCATGCACGCGGGGCTGATCTATCTGCGCGATCCTGAGACGGGCCGTTATGCGATGCGGGCCACGCGCGGCGCGACTCCGGAGCAGTGCGCCGAGATCAACCGGCGACGCGAGCAGCCCGAGTACGATATCCCACAGCAGGTGGTGGCCTCGGGCAGGGCGCTCTATGTGCCCAGGATGGCGATGGATCGCCGCCACGACGGCATCTGGGGCCAGGAGGAGCGGCGCTCGTATGTGAATGTGCCCCTCAAGTCAAAGGGAGCGGTCGTGGGCAGCTTGGGGCTGGTCGGCCGGGTGGATCAGACGGTCACCGAGGAACAGGTGCGTGTGCTCGAGGCGGTGGGCCACGAGATCGGCATTGCCATTGACAATGCGCTCCTGGTAGCAGCCACCCGGCGCGGTGAGTACGAGGCCACGGCTCTCTACAAGCTGGGCGTGCGCATTTCGGCTTCGCTCGACCTGCAGCAGGTGCTCGAGGCCGTGGCTGAGGGGGCGCGCGATGTGCTCGGGGCCGAGGCGGGCCTGGTGGGCCTGCTGAGCCCGGAGCGCCAGCAGGTGGAGATCAAGGCGGCGGCGGGGGCCGGCGCAGAGGGGTTCAGGGGCCAGTGGCTGCCGCTGGGCAAGGGGCAGCCGGGTGAAGCCTTGCTCCGCCGCGAGCCGATTGTGGCCGGTAGGCTGGGCCTCCAGCCCTTTGGCGAGCCGGTGGGCGGCGAGGGGGTCGTGACCTTCCTGGCCGTGCCCCTCGAAAGGGCGAACAACCTGCGCGGCCTGGTGGCGGTGGCCGCACGCGCCCCGCGCCGCTTCACGGCCGAGGATGTGCACCTCCTCAACCGGCTGGCTCAGCAGGTGGCGGTGGCCATCGAGAATGCGCAGCTCTACCAGAGCGTGCGCCGCCTCGCCGTCCTCGAAGAGCGCGAGCGGCTGGCGCGCGAGATGCACGACAACCTGGCCCAGTCGCTGGGCTACCTGAACCTCAAAGCCTCGGTGACCGATTGGCTGCTGGAGAACCACAGACTCGACGAGGCGCGGGCCAGCCTGCGGGAGCTGAGGGAAGTGTCGATGTCGGCCTATAGGGACGTGCGCGAGTCGATCTTTAGCCTGCGCACAGCGGCGACGCCCGGGCAGGGCTTCCTGCCCACGCTGCGCGAGTACCTCGAGGAGTATCGGACGCACTATGGGGTCAATGCCGAGCTGGAGGTGGCGGGAGCGGGGCTGACCGACCTCCCCACCGACATGGGCGTGCAGGTCACCCGCATCGTCCAGGAGGCACTGACCAACGTGCGCAAACACGCCGGCACCGATCGGGCCTGGGTGCGCCTGGTGCGCAGTGCAGATGGGCTGGAGATTGTGGTGGAGGACCGCGGCCGTGGCTTCGACCTGGATCAGGCCACGGCGGAGGGACGGCAGTGCTTCGGCCTCGACGTCATGCGCGAGCGGGCAGCCGGCGTGGGCGGCGAGTTGACCATCGAGTCTCGCCCAGGGGAGGGGACTCGGGTGCGCGTCTGGGTGCCCCTGGCAATAGAAAGGTGAGACAAGGGATGGAGCCGTTGCGGATCCTTCTGGCAGATGACCATATCCTCTTCCGTAAGGGGGTGGCAGCGCTCCTGGCGTCGCAGCCCGATATGCAGGTGGTTGGCGAGGCCGGCGACGGGCTGGAGGCTATCGCCCGCGCCCGCGAGCTGATGCCCGAGGTCATCCTGATGGACATCTCCATGCCCCGGTGCAGCGGGCTGGAGGCCGTCCGCGCCATCAAGCGCGAGATGCCCCACGTGCGCATCATCATGCTGACCGTCTCCGACGATGACAATGACCTCTTCACGGCGATCAAGAATGGGGCTGAGGGCTACCTGTTGAAGGACCTCGAGCCCCGCCAACTCTTCGAGATGATGGAGGGCGTGCGCCGCGGCGAAGTGCCCATCTCGGGCGTGGTGGCTGCGCGCATCCTGCAAGAGTTCCGGGCGCCGGAAGAGAGGACACCGGGCCGGCGCGCCATGCGCGAAGAGTTGACCCCGCGGGAGATCGAGGTGTTGGCCGAGGTGGTCAAGGGGTGCACCAACAAAGAGATCGCGGCGCACCTCAATATCACCGAGAACACCGTCAAGATCCACCTCTGCAACATCCTGGAGAAGCTGCACCTGGAGAATCGCATCCAGGCAGCGGTGTACGCCGTGCGTGAAGGGCTCGTCGAGGACCCGACGCGGGAAGAGTAGCGCCCAACCATAGCCCATCTGGGCAATGCCCGCTGGCCGGGCTCGCTCTCATGGAGGAACAAAGAGCTATCGCGAGATAGCTCTTTTTTTGTGCCCCAAAATCGCCCAGGTGAGTGTACCGCTGACCGGGCATCCATGGTATAAGTGGAAGGGGGAGGTAGACCAGAAAAGGGGCGGGGCTGTGAAGCGAGTGTTCATCGTGTGCAACCGTCCGTTGCTGGGGCATGGCCTTGAACGGCTGATAGGATCGGAAGGGGAGGTGGAGGTCGTAGGCCGGGATAAGGACCTGGCGCGGGCGCTGACGCTCATCGGGACGCTGCGGCCCGACGCCGTCATCGTCGCGGGCGATGAAGGCGAGGATGCGCTGGCGCACCTTTTCCTGTGCCTGCTGAGGGAAGGGATGTGTGGCCGCGTGATCGCCCTCAACACCCAGTGCAACTCGATCGGGGTCTACAGGGGCCGGCGTGTCGAGATTGGCGGGATCGGAGACCTGCTTGCGGCTATCGACGATGCGTGAGCGATTTGCCTCAGCCCATCGCCCAAGCGGGGGATAGGCTGAGGCGCCCGGCCGGTCGCCCGCCTGAGCGAGCTGTGCCCATTTGGCGGGTACTGCGAATTGGGCGCTCGGAATCGCCCAGATGGGCGTACGAAAGAGATGCAAGGTATGGTATAAGGGAAGTGGCGTGTGTGCGCATTTGCACAGACTCACGATGGTGGGCAAGGAAAAGGAGAAGGTGCACATGAGCGACGATGCCCAGCTCGTCAATCGTAGGTTCGGTCGGCGCACGTTCCTCAAAGCCACCGGTGCCCTCGGCGCGGCGGTGGCCATCTCGGGGGCCGGGAACGTGCTGCTGCAGAAACGGGATGCGGTCGCGCAGGCTGCTGCCCCAGCCGAGGCCAAACTGATCCCGACGTTCTGTGCCATGTGCGGCCCCAGCTCGGGTTGCGGCATCATGGCCAAGGTAGTGGACGGCAAATTCGTGGGCATTGAGCCATTCCCCGAGTGCCCCACCAACAAAGGCAAGAACTGCCCCAAGGCCCATGCTGCCCCCCAGTGGGTCTACTCACCCGAACGCCTCAAGTACCCGATGAAGCGCGTCGGCAAAAAGGGCGAAGGCAAGTTCCAGCGCATCACCTGGGATGAAGCGATCACCCTCATTGCCGACAAGCTCAAGGAACAGAAGGCCAAGTACGGGCCGGAGAGCCTGGCCATCCTGTCGCCTGCGCGGCGCAGCTACAGCGACTACCTCTACCGCTTCCTGATGACCCACGGCAGCCCCAACTATGGGCATAGTGGCATCTGCGCCATGCAGAGGATGTTCACCTTCAGCTACACCATCGGCGGCGTTACCTCCGCTGACTATACCAACGCGGACCTCATCGTCCTCTGGGGCGTGCAGCCGATCTACTCCGGCTCGGCCAAGGGGGGCGTGGTCAAGCTGGTGAGCGCCAAGCAGCGCGGGGCCAAGATCATCGCCATCAAGCCGAGCATGGAGCCCGACGCCGCGATGGCCGACATCTGGGTGCCCGTGCGCCCCGGCACCGATGCGGCGCTGGCGCTGGCGATGCTCAATGTCGTGATCAACGAAAAGCTCTACGACGCGGCGTTCGTGGCCGACTGGTGCTACGGCTTCGACCAGCTCAAGGACCACGTGCAAAAGTACACGCCCGAGTGGGCGGAAAAGATCAGCGGTGTGCCTGCAGCCCAGATCCAGCAGGTCGCCAGGATGTACGCGACCACGCCCAAGGCTGCCATCGACCTGAGCAACGGCCTCGAGCACTGCCCGAGCGCGAATGATGCCATCCGCGCGGTCGCCAGCCTGATGGCCATCACCGGCCACCTCGACAAGCCGGGCTGCAACGTGTGGGGCGGCACCAGCAAGATGCCGGCGCCTCGGAGCGTGCACCTCATGGAGCGCTACACCAAGGAGTGGGTCGACAAGCTGGTGGGCTACGAGTTCCCCGCTCCCTTCCAGCCCTTCATCGAGGGCACGTCCTGCTCACTGTACCGCGTTTTCGACAGCATCCTGACCGAGAAGCCGTATCCCATCCGGGCCGTGATCGCTCCGGGCAGCCAGGCCATCGCCAGCACGCGGGGCACCAAGCGCATCATCGAGGCCCTCAACAAGCTCGAGTTCTTTGTCATCGTCGACGTCGCGCGCACGTCCGACATGCCCTGGGCCGACGTGGTGGTGCCCGTGTGCACGATGTACGAGACCGACCACCCCTTCGAGACCAGTGGCAACTGGATCATGGCTCGCAACAAGGTCATTGAGCCGCTGGGTGAGTACAAGTCGGACTATGAGTTCTGGCTCGACCTGGGCACCAAGATGGGGTATGGCGCCGACTGGTGGAACGGTGATATCAAGAAACACATGGACTGGCGCCTGGAGCCCCTGCAGATGACCTACGAGGAGCTGCGCACCAAGTATCCCAAGGGCCGCGACTACGGAGGAAATCCTCCCGAGTACCAGCAGTATGCCAAGCGCTTCTCGGCCAAGAGCACCCGCATCGACAAGGGCCCCTACCTGCCCGAGGGCAAGGTGGCGCTGTACAACACCCTGTTCGAGAAGGCCGGCTTCAATCCGCTGCCCGAGTGGCGCGAGCTGCCGGAAGGGCCCACGGCGACGCCGGAGCTCTTGGAGAAGTACCCGCTCCTGATGTCGGACTATCACACCTCCAAGACGTACAACGCCGCCTGGCTGCGCCACGTGCCCTACCTGCGCGAGATCGAGCCCTACCCGTACCTGCACATCTATCCGGATACGGCGAAGGCGCGGGGGATCAACGATGGCGACTGGGTGATCGTGGAGTCGCCCCACGGCAGCATGAAGGTCAAGGCCATGTACTTCCCCGGCATCCGACCCGATACGGTGATGATCCTCCACGGCTGGTGGCAGGGGTGTCAAGAGCTCGGGATGCCAGACTTTCCGCTGACCGATGGCGGAGCCAACTCGAACAACATGTACACCACCGACCCGAAGAAGATGTTCGACCCGATCATCACCGCCATGAGCAGCCAGACGCTGGTTCAGGTCCGCAAGGCCTAGGCGTGCGGCACGGGAAACGGAGGAGATTCAGACGATGGCGACGCAGTACGGTTTCTATGTTGAGGTCGAAAAGTGCGTCCAGTGCCACGCCTGCGAGGTGGCCTGCATGGCCAAGAACAACGTAGACCTGGGCGTGCGCTGGAGGCGGGTTTCGAGCATCTGGGGAGGCCAGTTCCCCAACGTGACGAACACCAGCATCTCCCTCTCCTGCATGCACTGCGCCAAGCCGGCCTGTATGGCCGTCTGCCCCACCGGGGCCATATCCAAACGCGCGGAGGATGGCATCGTAGTGGTGGACCGGAGCAAGTGCATCGGCTGCCGCTACTGCTTCTTTGCCTGCCCCTTCGGCGTGCCGCAGTACGGCAACGACGGCACGATGCAAAAGTGCAACCTCTGCCTCGACCGGTTGGGCGATGGGAAAGAGCCGATGTGTGTGACCACCTGCCCTGCAAGCGCCCTGCACGCGGGGCCGGTGGAGGAACTGGCCAAGCTGGCCAGCACCAAGGCCGCAACGCGGCTGGCCGGCGCGACCCAGCCATCGGTGCTGATCAGCAAGTAGCCGGCAGCCTCGGGGCCGGGTAGGGGCGGTTCGCGAACCGCCCCTACCCGGCCCCGAGGGGTCTCAAGGGGTGAAGGAGGCACGTATGCAACTACAGACGACGTGGGGCTGGTTGGTGGCCGTGTATCTGTTTCTTGGCGGCCTAGGTGCCGGCTCCTTCATCACTACGGCAGCGCTGTACCTCGCCACTGGCGAACGCTTCAAACGCACCGTCCGTTTTGGTGGCTGGGCGGGGGCGGTGGCCATTGGGCTGGGCGCGTTGGTGCTGCTGGCCGATGTGGGGAAGCCGCTGCGGGCGGTGGTTCTGTTTCGGAGCTTTGTGAACCTGAGCTCGTGGATGGCCCGTGGTGCGTGGTTGCTATTTGCGGCGATCATCATCGACGGGTTGTTTGCGGTGTTCTCGACCGAGGTGCTGGTGGGCTGGGTGGCGCGCGTATGGGAGCCGCTGGCCACGAGGCGGAACCTTTGGCGGGTCATCCTGGGGGTGGTTGCGTTGCCGGTGAACCTTGGGGTGGCGGTGTACACCGGGGTGTTGTTGGGGGTGTTGCCGTTCCGGCCGTTCTGGCACAGTTGGCTGTTGCCGGCGTTGTTCACTGCCTCGGCGTTGGATACAGGTGTGGGGCTGGTGGCGGGGTATGTGGCCTGGCGCGAGGACAGCGCGTATGTTGGGAAGCTCCACAGCGCCCTGGAGGGCACGATCATGGCCCTCGTTGCCGTCGAGGGAGCGGTCCTCACCTGGTTCCTCAGCACCATGCAGGGTGGGTCGCT
>Ga0272448_1007707_pt1 | contig 11338 bp, 9 predicted proteins | sample YNPCB0191_FD_202220 | JGI IMG/M metagenome (GOLD analysis project Ga0272448, IMG submission 202220) | Hot spring sediment microbial communities from Yellowstone National Park, WY, United States - YNP-CB-019-1 | ecosystem: Environmental > Aquatic > Thermal springs > Hot (42-90C) > Sediment... | reverse complement strand
TTGCAACAATTGCGGGAACTGGATCGGCAAGTTATGAATGGACTTCGTCTGCATTGACTAACGGAAAAACTTATAACTTCGTTGTCAGAGCAGAAGATCAGGCAACTAATGAAGAGAAAAACTCCAAAATTGTTTCAGCTATCGCAGATGATCAGCCTCCAACGATAATCCATAAGCCGATACAAGCGTTGTTAGAGCAGGAAATTATGAGCGTTGATATAACAGCGACAGTTGATGACTCAGGCGGAGTTGATCTTGTAAAACTCTATTATCGTAAACATGGCGACAGCAAATACATGGAAACTGAAATGTCAAAAGAACCTGCAAACGTTTATAGAGGTCAAATACCTTCTTCCATATTATCATCAGTGGGCATAGATTATTACATATCAGCGACAGATAAAGCAGGTAATATAGCATCTAATACAGTTACAACTATATCAGTAGTCAGATCATTGCAGATGCCGATTGATCCTACAAAAGAAAGTGAAATTTTATTAGGTGACGGTTCATCAGTATATTTGCCCGCAGGTGCAGTGCCATCAGGGACAAATATAAACATAACTATCCCAAGCATCGTTCCAGACCCACAGGCAGGTCTAAAAAGACATATAATTTCCAGAGAATTTAGCTTGGACAAGGATTTATTGAAGCCGATAAATGTTACTTTACGATACAGCGATGCAAAGATCATCGGTGAAGATGAATCAAAACTTGCTATGTATCTTTGGGACGGTCAGAGATGGAATCATCTTGCCAATGTGAACGCAAAAGACAATTCCGCGACAATAGCAACGATGAAAACTGGCATATTTAGTATAATTGGTGACTATGATCCGCCTGTCATTAAAGATTTTTCGCCAAAAGGATATGCTGAGCCTGATTCGTTGATAATAGCGAAGGTAGAAGAAAACGGTAGCGGTATTGATATTAAAAAGATTGAGGTCATATTAAACGGTGCAAAGATTGACGTTCCTGATTCTGCGTTCAAAGATAATGTCCTATCATTAGCACCGCCGAAAAAATTTGATCTTGGGCATTATTCACTTCAAATCTCAGTGAAAGACAAGGTTGGAAATCAAGCCAGCGTGTCATCTACATTTGACGTCACAGGAAAACTGACGATGATCAACGTCTATTGTTATCCTAACCCATTTGATCCGAAGATAGGAGCTAACTTTGCATACACATTGACCGAATCTGCGGATACTGTGACGATACGGATATTTGGTATGGATGGAAGGTTGGTAAAAAAGATAGATGGGACGACAAATTTAGGCGAAAATATTGTCAAGTGGGATTGCATAGATGAAGCTGGCGAGCAGATTTTAAACAGCGTCTATATCTGTCAAATTGAGGCGAAAAGCCCAAAGGTAACAGTAGTCCAAACTATCAGAATTGCAGGGTGGGAATAATTCTGAAAAGACAATTGAAGAGGAAATCAAAATGAATAAAAAGACGATCTATGTTTCAAAACTTGGCGACGATTCAAACGGATCGTCATGGTCTAAGGCTTTTAGGACAATACAAAAGGCACTTGATGCGATCCCAGATGATAAGGGAGGACATCGTATAATTGTCCGTCCTGATACATATATGGAATCTATGCTTTCAACACCGTTCAAAGGAGCGCCTAATGCTTATAACGAATTAATCGGCGATGTTGACGGTCTATACGGCTCTGGCACTGTTGGATACGTGATCATAGATTCAAGCGATCCTGCTAAAGGATTTAAAAGCTATGATTGGTTTGGACCATTAAAGGCTTATAAACATGGATGGTCTCCTGAACATAAAGAGGAAACGTTTTCTGCTAACTGCTGGGACAGATGGCGACTTAGCGGACTTTATGTAACTGGCGGAGACGGTGGTTTGATGTGGGATTTGGTTGACAAAATAGAGCCATTTACTATCATTGTTGAGGATTGCATTAGTATTGGTCGGGCATTTGGCGGAGGAGTAGCCAGTTGTCTATCAAGATATGACGAACCTATGATATTTAGACGATGCACCCTTTGGGCGTTAGATTGGTGGGGAGATACTTCAGCCGCTTATGTTAGAGTAGAAAATCCATCTATGCCTGAAAAACCTGATATAATCTTTGAAGATTGCACTATGATTAGTCCTCAATGCGCCTTGAAAGGCGGAAATTACGGCTTCCATACTTATACGAGGGTCAAAGTCCAAAATTGCAGGTTAATTGTCCTCAACTTTTCTCAACCAGTAGGCACACCGTCCGACGGGATAATTGTAAGCATGCAAAATGGGAAATATCTACACGTTGACATTGAAGATTCTGTCTTGATGGGATATAAGGTATTCGGTGTAAAAGTAGAAAAAGACAGTGAAAAAGATATAGGATATACAACAAAAGGTTCTGTCTTAGCTTATGTCCAATTTCAACAAGAAGTCCCTAATGGATTTTATCGTCTTCAGCAATGGCCTGTGGACACTTTTCAGACAATTATTCCACCGAAACCAAAACGTCAGGTTGAATTGACCGAAAATGCTGAGCTTATCCGTAAAGACATGTGCGAGCTTTCGCCGATCATTTGGAAAGGGAAATTATGCCATTTAGCTTGTGTCCGTCCTGCGAGTGGAGGGACAAAAAGCGATTATTATATTGAGTTATCTAATGCTGAAACTGGCGAGATTTTGGCGAAATTTGCAGAGGGATATAGCCTCGCTAGTGCTATTGTCAATAACGATGTTCTCTATGTTTTTGCCTCGCGATTTGATGACAACTCTTGGAATGATGTTACGCTTTTCAAATCTTCTGACCTTGTCAATTGGGAAAGCAGGGTTGTCCTTGTGCAAGAAAACGAACATATATTCAACACTTCTGTTTGTGAATGCCCTGATGGATTTGTTATGGCTTATGAATCTGACGATCCAAAATATCCTGCCTTCACTATAAAATTTGCAGTTTCAGACGATTTAGAAAATTGGGAAAGAATTCCCGACGCCATATTTGGAACAAATAGATATACCGCATGTCCCTGCATTAGATATGTGAATGGTTATTATTATGTCCTATACCTTGAAAATAGAAGCCCAAGACATTATTACGAGACTTATATCACAAGATCAAAAGATTTGAAACGATGGGAATTGAGCAGTGCTAACCCTGTCCTGCGTCCAACTCAAATTGATGATTGTATAAATACATCTGACCCTGAAATTATTGAGTTTAACGGCAAGACCTATGTCTATTATTCCGTCGGCGATCAGCTAACTTGGATGAATATTAAACGGGCGGTCTATTATTCATCTATGAAGGATTTCTTTGAATATTGGTATGATCAACCTGGGATAGAAGACTGTGGAACTCTTGCATATCAAATAGAAGAAAGAAGGGATCATGTTTGAGATAATAAAGCTTTCCGCAATATTAGTCCTAATTATAGCGATGACTAGTTTCAAGATAGAGCTTTTTTATGCACTATTTGCGGGAAGTGTCTTAACAGGAATATTGTTTGGTCATAGCGTTGGTTTGATATATGATCTCTATCATACGATAACAAACATTGACGTTATAACGTTGTTGATAGCATTTCCGTTTGTATTTTATCTGAGCAATGTCCTGACTGAATCGGGAATATTATCAAATATGTTGGTATCATTAGAAAAACTTATCGGTGATATGAGATTTGTCATAATATCACTTCCATTTATGATAGGGCTTGTCCCTGCACCGTCAGGGGCGATGTTGTCAGCACCATTTGCAGAGGAATTAGGAAATAGATTAAACTTAAAGCCAGAAAGAAAGTTTGTTATTAACTATTGGTTCAGGCATGTAACAGAATATCTAAATCCTGTTTATCCAGGACCAATATTAGCGGTTGCAATACTTGGTATCACGTTTAAAGACCTGTTTCTGCTGAATGCGCCAGTTATGGCTTTTGTTTTAATATTGGGATTTATCTTATACGTGGCAAGGCTGAAAAGTGAGGATATAAACGGAGAAAAGGCATCTTTTAGGGATGTTAGAATTGTCTTAAACGGGTTTCTTCCTATATTAATAGCTATATTATTACCGATAATTTTTAAGTTAAACTTAGCATTGTCATTGGCAATATCAATACTATTGCTTGCTATTGTGAATAGGCTAAAATTAGGCTTTTTAAGAGGTTTGATCAAGAAAAGTCTAAAATATGATTTACTGCTTTTGATATTCAGTGTCATGTTTTTTAAGACCGTTCTTGAAAATAGTAAAGCGATAGAGCTTGTATCAAATGCCTTTTTGGAATACCATTTGCCACATTTCGCTTTGGCGATCATACTTCCATTTATCACTGGTTTAATAACGGGTATCACTATCGGATATGTCGGCTTGACGTTTACTTTATTAAAACCTTTCTTTGGATCAGCAGACTTACATCTTGTCATGTTAGCTTATGTCAGTGGATTTATCGGCGTTTTGGCATCACCAACGCATCTGTGTTTCTCTGTAACTCAAAAGTATTTCAAGGCAAGTTTCGGCAGAATTTACAGATTATTAATACCTGCCCTTATATTACTGCTCGCTTTTGCAATATTTATGGAATTGATCGGGTGGTTTAGGATTTTTGGTGGCGTTAATGCTAAAACGTTTAATTAAAAGTGATTGGCTTACGGTAATAAAAGGGAAGTATTTTCCTACCGCTTATAATATTCATCTCTTGGCTTTATATATCAATGCAAATCCTGCTTTTAGGAGCAGAAATAGGGTCACAATGTCAAAGCATGTTTTTTAGCAAGACAAATAAGGAGGCTATTCATAGTGACTGCTAAAGAAAACGCATTAAAAATCATTCTATTTGATCATCCTGAAAGAGTGACAAGTGGTCCTCCGATATATCAACTTTGCTATCAAGGCTGCAACCATGAGGGATTTAACGGCGGAGGTGATGGCTCTCCAGTCGGGTCACAATGGGTTGATATATGGGGGACGGTTTGGCATAAAATACACGATGGAGTAATGGGGCTTCCAAAAGGCTATCCGCTTTCTGATGTTAAAAATATCAAAAATTATAAATTTCCAGACCCAAACGATGAACGTATCTGTAAGAAAATCTATCAAATGGCTGAGTCACTCCAAGATGGAGATGTTTTTCTCGGTGGAAGCCATCGCGATACACTCTGGGAAAAGGCATATATGCTTGTTGGAATGGATAATATGGCTATGTATTTTCTGACTGAGCCTGAATTTGCCAGAGATGTTTTACATGGGATAATGGATTTTCAATTGGGCATCGCACAGCATTATATAAAGCTCGGAATTGAGTTTGCTAATCTTGGCGACGATTTAGGCACTCAATTAGGACCGCTTTTGGGACCTAATATCGTCAATGAATTTTTGGTGCCTGAATATAAGAGACTATTTGATTTTTATAAAGAGAGGAACGTTATAATAGGCTTCCATTCCTGCGGAAACATTGAATCATTTATTGAAATGTTTATGATGTTGGGCGTTAATGTCCTAAATCCAATTCAGGCGTCTGCAAATAACTTAGATAAAATTCGCGCTGTCACTGATGGGAAAATGGCATTGCAAGGTGGGGTTAGCTCCGCTGTGATTATGGAAGGTCCTATCCGTCGGATAGTTGATGAAGTTCGTTTTCGGATTAAACAGTTAGGACAAAACGGGGGATATTTTTGCTGTCCTGATCAATGGATGCCGTTTCCGAAAGAACACATTGACGCAGTCTATCAAGCTGTAAATGATTATGGGCAATATCCATTAAAGGACTGATTATGATTGATGATATAAGACAATTAATATCAAATGGCATTAAACAAGGCATATTTCCCGGTGCTGTGGTTGCGATGTCTATTAAAGACAAACCTCTTTTCCTTGAAGCTTATGGTAACAGGATGATCACTCCAAAAGTCTTGCCAATGCTTGAAGAGACGCTGTTTGACCTTGCATCGTTGACAAAAGTTGTCGCAACAGCAACGTCTGTGATGATATTAAAGGAAAAAGGGCTTATCAATCTTGAATCTGATATATCTGAATATCTTTCAGAGTTCAAAAGAAAGGGAATATCCGTATTCCATCTGCTGACGCATACGTCAGGGCTTCCTGCTTGGAGACCGCTATACGTTGAGGTTAAAGAACGTTCTGATGTCGTCAAATATCTTAGTGAGATAAACCTTGATTATGAAACTGGACGCAAGGTTGTATATAGCTGTCTTGGTTATATATTACTTGGTGAGATAATACAAAGAATAACAGGTTTTGGATTAGATAAATTCGCAGATAAAGAGATATTTAAGCCTTTGCTAATGCTTAACACTTTCTTTAATCCACCAAAAGATCGCCGTGAAGAATGCGCCGCAACTGAAGATTCCAATAGTTTTGAAAAACGTATGTCAAATTACAAAGATCATCGCTGGCGAGATGGTGTCATCGTCGGTGAAGTCCACGACGAAAATGCCAATTTTCTCGGCGGAGTAGCAGGTAACGCAGGGTTATTTTCCACTGCAACTGACCTATATAAGTTCGCAAGAATGCTTATCAACCGCGGAGAGAATATATTATCTCCTAATTCAGTGAAAATGCTTTCTACCATTCAAACTGTTAGATTGAATGAATCACGGGGCATTGGTTGGATAATTCTATCAGATGGGACGCTATATCATAGCGGTTTCACTGGAACTGCCATTTGGATTAATCTTGAACGTCGTATGTTTGCAACCTTGCTTACTAATAGAGTCCATCCTGATGCGACGAAGGAAGGGATCGTTGATTTCAGACAAAAATTTTATCAGATCATTGTTGAAAATTGATTAAGAATTGTGAATAAATATATCACACCTTCGGGGTTAAAAGCTCCTAACTTAATATTTATGCCTTGATCTTCCGGAAATTAAAAAGATCTTTTTTAAATGAGGAATTCATTAAAGTCCCCCTTTTGAAAAGAAAAAGCACAAAAAGTCTCCCTTTGGAAAAGGGAAATTTAGAGTGATTTTCATGGATAATTTAATTGGATAATAAATTGTCCGAACTCATGTCTGAACATCAAAAAATATTGACGTAGAGTTTTCTTTTTTGTTACAATGCCTCTAAACAACAGATTCATGGCAAGGAAAATTTTGTCTCTCAATCGGTTTTAATAGGAGGGTTTTATATGCGAATCGTTTATATATGCGTTTTAGTAATCTTTTTATCTATGAGCTTTGCGACGTTAGGATTTTGTAAAGCTGAGTTGATTGCAGCTTATACTTTTGACGACGGAAAAGCCAGAGATGTTACAGGAAATGGTAATAATGGCGAGATCAAAGATGCCAAACCTGTTGATGGAAAATTTGGCAAAGCCCTTGAATTTGATGGCGTGACTTCACAAGTGGCAATAAAAAGCAATGACATGTTAAATTTTAAAGATGGTGTTACACTTGAAGCATGGGTTAAGCCTTCCAAGTATAATGATTTAAGTGCTGTTGTTCAAAAATGGGGAGATAACACCAATAGACGTCAATATCTTCTTTGTTTTGTTGCTGCAAAAGTGCGTATGTATATATCAGGAAAAGGCAATACATGGCCTAGTGCTGAAAGCAAAACAGATGTTAAAACAGGTGAATGGACACATATTGCTGGTTCCTATGATAAAGCAAATATAAGAGTTTTTATCAATGGAAAAATGGAAGCTGAGGTCGCAAATACTGAGGGGCTTTTTTCATCTGATGTCCCAGCGTGGATCGGCGGATATGGACCGGATCAGGATTTCGGTTCTAATAGACATTTTCCCGGCGTAATTGATGAAGTCCAATATTGGAATGGTGCTTTAACCGAAGCAGAAATTCAGCAAAATATGAATAAATCAGTTGCTTTGACTGTTAATAAGAATGGAAAACTTACTACTAAATGGGGCGAAATTAAAGCATTAGATTAATATTGTCTTAAATCGTCTCTTAGCAGAGGGACATAGGTCCTTCTGCTCTCTTTATTATGAGGACAAACAATGAATGGCTATGAAAGGATAATGACCGCATTAAAAAGACAAGAACCAGACACAGTTCCCGTATGGGAGTTGATCGTAAATAGACCAGTGATAGAGGCTTTATATGGAAACATCAGCTATGAAGATTTCGTTGAAAAAGAAGGGCTTGATGGAATAACAATATTTGAAGACCAACAACTCACCAAATTAAGCGATACAAAATTAAAAGATGAATGGGGGATAATGTGGACAATAGAACCAAATGGTATCCCTTATCCATCAGGCGGACCTATAAAGACAGAATCTGATCTTGATAAATATGTCCCGCCAGACCCAGACGCAGATCATCGCTTGAACTCCCTTAAAAATGCAGTCAAGCGATTTAAAGGCGAAAAAGCCATTGTATTTCTTACCCATGACGCATTTGAATTTTCGCATTATTTGCACGGTTTGGACAATCTCTTAGTTGACTACATAGAAAATCCTGAATTTGCCAAACGGTTAGCTGAGATAGTTATAAACTATAAAAGACGAGTTGCTGAAAGGGCTATTGAAGAAGGTGCAGATATTATTCTAACAGGTGACGATTACGCATATAGGACTGCACCGATTATGTCGCCTAACTTGTTTGAGGAATTTATTTTGCCTTACTTAAAAGAGATGGTTGATCTTGCCAAATCCAAAGGCGTTCCCTTTATAAAACATACAGACGGCAATATATGGTCAATAATTGATATGATAGTTGATACGGGAATTGATGCACTTGATCCAATTGAGCCGATAGCAGGGATGGACATTGGAAAAGTAAAAGAAATCTATGGCGACAGAATAGCAGTTATAGGCAATATAGATTGCACTGAGGTTTTAACTCATGGCACGCTTGACGAGGTAGAATCCGCAGTTAAAGAGACGATAGCTAAGGCTGGTGTTGGCGGAGGATATATCCTCGCGTCCAGCAATAGCATACACCCAGGCGTAAATCCCAAGAATTATAAAGCTATGGTAGAATTCGCAAGAAGATATGGCAAATATCCGCTTGATGAAAATATGATCAAGGAATATAAGAATAAAAATTATATTAGCAAATATCTCTGACAAGCAAGGGCAAACAATCGTTCGCCCCTGCATTGATTGCTAATTATATCGTCACAACAGCCTTCATAACATTGCCGGTTCTACTCTTGACGTCAGCGATCCCCTGAACTAAGTCGTCAAGCTTCATAGAATGCGTGATCAATGGTTTCACATTGACGAGGTTGTTAGCTAACGCATTCAAAGCAATTGGCCAAGTAAGCGGGGCAAGCCATGAGAATAATATGGTCTTATCCCAAAATATCGTGTTTAAAGCGGGAATTCTGATGAAATCGTTTGCTCCGGGCAGTCCAAAGAATACTATCCTTGCCCTTCTGCCAGAAATTTCAAAGGCTGATTCCATAGCAGGAACTGATCCGGTTGGAGTCATAACAACATCTGCAAATTTGCCATCGGTTAAATCACTGATCGTCGCTTTTAGGTCTGGCGTGTAATATTTGGAGTTCTTCTCGCTATTGTTTATAATAATATCAGCTCCCATGTTTTTGCCGACTTCAAGCCTATAATCTCTTGTTCCAACAAGGGCGACCTTTCCAGCACCACTGGATTTAAGCAATTGCACCATCATTAATCCAATAGCGCCTGGACCGATGACAACAGCGAAATCACCCGGAGAAACTTGGGCTTTTTTCAGGGCATAAACTGCGTCTGCCAACGGTTCGGTCAATGCTCCATGTTCAAATGAGACGTTATCGGGAAGTTTATGCAAACCTGTATAATGTGAGGCGCAATATTCCGCAAATCCGCCGTTTACTGAAACTCCGAGAACAGTTTTCTTTTCGCAAAGATTGACGTATCCCTTTTTGCAGATTTCACAAGCATTGCAATATTGAACAGGGTCAACAACAACCCTATCGCCGGGCTTAAAGAGTCCGAGTTTTGATGGAAGTGAGCCAACCTCAACAACTTCACCAGAAAATTCATGCCCCAAAACCAACGGACCTTTTCCATCAGGAGTTTCCAAAGGGCTATCGCCATAGTAATACGCAATATCCGATCCGCAGATACCACATGCTTTAACACGGACAAGCACCTGATCATCGGCGATTCTTGGAATATCAATCTCTTCCAACTTCATTTTTAGCGGTTCATAAAATACCTGAGCTTTCATTTTTCCAGCCATTACTCATTCTCCTTATAAATCTTCCCCTTTTTGGAATATAGGGGGAATGTTAAAATATCATTATGCGAATTTTTCCATAAATGGAGCGAGGAATTTCTTTGCAGCTTCGGTAACTTCCCATGCCTCTGGCCAGAAGCAAAGGTCAATTGTCCACCATTCACCTTTAAATCCCGCTTCGTAGATGGCAGGGATAACTTCGTCAAATTTAACAAAACCTTCACCGAATGGACGATGAGTGCTTGTTTCATCGCCATGCAACGTCCCATCGGAGTCAATAAGATGAAGATGTCCGATTTTGCCCTTCAACATTTGTGCGAATTCAACTACTCCGCCTTTTAATATTTCTTTTGTTCCGCTTTGTCTTGCACCGACAACACTACACATATAAGCGTGACTTGTATCAAACAGGACTTTGAAATTAGGATGATTGACATCCTCAACCATTTTGACGACTTCACTTGGTTTATTATATAAGAATCCCGGTTCAAATTCCCAAACTACAAGGACGCCATTTTCCTGTGCGATTTGGGCGCATCTATTCCATAGCTTTGCAGTGCGATCCCATGCAACTTTTGGGTCTACGCCGACAACGCCTTTATCCGGAGGTGCTACGGTATCAACACGGATAGCTTTTGAGCCAAGATCAAGACAAAGTTGGAGATTTTTCTTGAAAAGATTGAAATAAGCGTCATTTTTTTGAGCTTCATCTGAACCCGGAGGACATGGTGGCGACCAAAAATCAGCAGCAATGCCAGAAACGCCTAAATTATTTTTCTCTAAAAGCGCTTTAACCCCATCTCTATCCTTCTTCATAGGATAATCGTCAGGATGGATATGAGGTCTGAAAGCACCAATTTCAACGCCATCAAACTTTAATTCGCCGAGCTTTTTACATACCTCGTCAAAAGGGATTGGATGATCTGTGTAAGGACCGAAAGTATAAGCCCAACTGCCAATTGAAAGCTTCGGTTTTGCCATTATTATAACTCCTTTCATAATTTTAATTATTGTAACCCCTGTCCATATTTAACAACTAATTTGCAATTAATTGCCATAAACTCAAAATTGAAAACTATTAATAATTTAGCATAATTTATATAACATTGCAACAGTTTTCCAAAAAAGCTCATATAATTTCTGAACTTAGGACATTAGTTCGGACATTTTCTAGAATAAGTGAAAATAATACTTTCTGCTAAAA
>Ga0272448_1007705_pt1 | contig 11341 bp, 9 predicted proteins | sample YNPCB0191_FD_202220 | JGI IMG/M metagenome (GOLD analysis project Ga0272448, IMG submission 202220) | Hot spring sediment microbial communities from Yellowstone National Park, WY, United States - YNP-CB-019-1 | ecosystem: Environmental > Aquatic > Thermal springs > Hot (42-90C) > Sediment... | reverse complement strand
GACCTCCATTCGTTTCATCCTTACGACCGCCCCTTATCCGTACCCCCGCGCCGTCTATACAGCGGACATCCGACTCAACAACATCCGCTTCGGAGAACTCCCCGAAGGGATCGTCAACTTCGTCTCCCGGCACTAACCGTCTTCAGCGGTTCGGAGTCCTACAGATGTCTCACTTCTCGAAAAGCACCTGTCGCGCTCCCCCCGCCAATCCTTGACTGGTCCCGCGGCCAGACTACAATTGTCGTGCGACGGATGCTGCCAGCAACGAGAAGTTCGAGGAGCCCCCGATGAAGCATCGTATCGGATTCGCCATGACTGCCGGGATCGTTTTCGCCGCCCTTTGTCCTCTCGAATCAGGCCAGGCGCGCCCCGGGATCGACGTCAACCAGACGCCGCCGCTCGAACTCGGCTGGCCCTTCTTCGACTGGGTCGGACGCGCCGAGGAGTTCGCCATCCTGAACCACTGGCGCTCGTACTACTACGAACACGAGTTCCACTTCTGGCTTCGGCGACCCGATGGGGAGCGGGTGAAGATGGTTTCGCGCGAGTCCACGTGCTTCACCGACGACTGGCGCTTCGGGCCGACCTTTCTACCTGTCGAAGTTGATTGGTCGAAGAAGCCGGAGGTGCGCGTCGTCGGCGTCAAACTCATTGACCGCGACAAACGCAACTTCCACGACATGAAGCTGCCCGACAACACGTGCACTCCCCTAATCCTCTACGTCCGAAGGGAGGGCAAGTGGGTCGAGTGGATGGTGAACAACTGGTTCCACGATTGGCACAAATACATCGATCCCGAGACCAAAGAGGATCATCCGGGGCTCGACAACGTCGATCTCGCCCAGTACTACATTGACAAGCAGGAGCCCTACGACGTCTTCGGCCACATGAATTCCATGAGCCCTGACTTGTACGACGATCGTGTCCGAGAGATCCAGGCAGGTGAGCACAAAGGCCACATCTACCACGGCTTCCTGGTCAGCGATCCGAAGGCGCCAAAAGGCTACCGGATCGAGTTGAGGCACATGTGGTTGGCTTGGTCGGCGGGCCTCAACGAGCTTCCCGGCTTCGGGAATCCGGGTACCCTGAAGCCACACTTCGTCCTCCCTCAGCTCCGGGAGTGGAACTTCTCGGAGCCGCCGTCGCCCCTGACGATCTCGCTCGATACGGCCAACCGGCAACGGGAGTTTTCGCAGCAGGATGCGGTCGAGTTCGTCGTGACGATCCTCAATCATTCCCGCGATCCCGTCAGGATCGCGGTGCCCGAGGACGACCCGTGGCAGGCGTTCGAGCTCCACTGCGGGCGCCGCAATGTCTCCACGCGTCCGCCTGTCACGCTCTTCCCCCGCCCGAAGGTCAAGACCCTGAAGCCGGGCCATTCCTTCACGGCGAAGTTAACCTGGAATTTCTTCGAGTACGGGTATCGGGATCTGAAAGGCGACGACATCCCTCTATCCGTGCATTATTGGGCCGGCTACTTCTGCGACCCAGCGAAGCTCGGCGTCTTCGAGCCGGACATATTTTCCAGCCGCATCCACCTGAAAATCCGCGAGCCGCGAAAGTGAACGGGCAGTGACAAACCGCCTATAGCGAACCCACACCGCTCTCCCCGGCAGTCCCAGCGGAATATACGGCAACCGCGGCATCGGCCTGCGACAAATTGGCCAGGGCGGCTGGATCACCCAAGCTCGATGCTTACGGCCCCTGGAAACGAGTCCGTTCCCGAGAGGAGCCATACGGGGAGCGACCAGTGGCAAAGCGACTAATGCCGTGTTTGGGCGGGCGCTTCGCTCGGGTATAATGGGTTCAAGGCATTGCCCGGTGGCCCCTGCTGGAAATGCCGTGTGTAACGAACTGGGACCACACTGATCAATACAAGGAGCGCGTATGAGCGAGAGGCGTGAGCTACAGAATCCGGAGCAGCCCAATCTGCTGGAGGACATGTTCCCCCACGTGGAGCCCCCGCGAATCGTCTTCGACGGTGTGATCTCCGAGACGATAGACGGCATCACTTACGAAGTTGACATGAAGAAGGTCAAGGAACGCGACCTTTGCATCACGGACACGACGTTCCGCGACGGGCAGCAGGCGCGTCCGCCGTACACGGTCCAACAGATGGTGCAGCTCTTCGATCTGCTGACTGAACTCTCCGGCCCGCACGGCGTGATCCGCCAGACGGAGTGCTTCGTGTACACCCGGAAGGATCGCGAGGCCGTGACGAAGCTGCTCGAGCGCGGTTACGAGTTCCCCCAGGTCACAGGCTGGATTCGAGCCGACGCCGGCGACCTCTATTTCATCGAGTCGGTAGGGCTCAAAGAGACGGGAATGCTCACCTCCTGCTCCGACTACCACATCTACTGGAAGCAGAAGATGGATCGGCGGAAGGCGTTCGAGCATTACACGAGCATCGTCAAGATGGCCCTCGAGAAGGGGATTCGGCCCCGGTGCCATCTGGAGGACGTGACTCGGGCGGACATCAATGGTTTCGTCGTTCCGTTCGTGCAGGAGTTGGCGCGCATCTCCGAGGAGGTCCCGGAGCCGTTGAAGGTGAAGGTCCGCCTCTGCGACACAATGGGCTTTGGCGTACCGTATCCGGGCGCAGCGCTGCCCCGCAGCGTGCCAAAGCTCGTCCTCAAGATGGTTCACGAGTGCGGCATCCCGCCCGAGCGGCTGGAGTGGCACGGGCACAACGACTTCCACCTGGTCACATCCAACGCGACAACCGCGTGGCTATACGGCTGCAACGCACTGAACGCGACGCTGGTCGGAATCGGCGAGCGCACGGGCAACCCACCGCTGGAGGGCGCGATCATGCACTACATCGGCATCAAGGGGAGCATGTGCGGCATAGACACGACCGTGATCACCGACATCGCGCAGTACTATCGCTCGATCGGCACGCGAATCTCCGTCCGGTATCCCCTCGTGGGCGACGACTTCCACAAGACCCGCGCCGGCATCCACGCAGGCGGACTCGCAGCGGACGAACGAATCTACAGCATCTTCGACACTCGCAAACTGCTCAAGCGGCCGCCCGAGATCATGATCACCGACAAGTCCGGCAGCGACGGCGTCGCTCTCTGGGTCAACAACTTCCTCGGCCTTCACGGCGAGCGCAAGCTCAAGCGAACGAAGCTCGTCAAGATCATCCGTTGGGTAACTGACCAGTACGATGTCCATCAGCGTCAAACCTCCATCTCCGACAGAGAGATGATCGAGCAGGTGAAACTCCACCTACCCGAGGAATACAAGGCCGCCGAACGCGAAGGCCGCCTCACTTACGTACATCACGACGAGTAGGCAGGCACGATTGGCGCGATAGTGCCGGCCGCCAACCGACCGCGGCATCCAGCGGAGGGACGCCTCGCAGTCCAGCCGACCGCGACCCGAGCGTAACGCCTTGGCGGGCACGGACCCTCTCGCATGAGTTGGGTGTGAGAGTTGCCCCACCCCGGAGGTGCCGGTCGGTCCCGCGGGGACCACTCCGATAACCCAGCAAGCCGGCCCGCTCCGGGCCAAGTACTGGATTCGCAGGAGCGGTCCCCCTTTTTCCCTCGTCTGGCGCCACCCTGCAGGTAGGTAGCTCGGATCGTCCGCCTCGAGCCGGGCTCGCTCTGCACGAGCGTTCGTCCACCCGCCCTTTGTCGAGCGCTTGATCGGGCAGGAATCGGGTGATACAATACAATCGAAAAAGTGAACCGTCGAGCGAGCCGTTCCAGAGCCTGGTGGGTGGGATACGCGGGCTGGTCCTCATCCCACCGCCATTTGTCGAAAGCGAGGTGGTATGAACATATATGTCGGTAACCTGTCGCCGGAGGTCACGGACGAAGACTTGAAGGCCCTCTTCGGGCAACACGGTCAAGTCACATCAGCCGTAGTCATCAAGGACAAGTTTACGGGACGGTCGCGGGGTTTTGGCTTTGTGGAAATGCCCGGGAAAGAGCAAGCCACGGCAGCCCTCGCAGCACTGAATGGCGTGGAGCTGAAGGGCCAAGCAATCCGAGTGGATGAGGCGCGGCCGAAGACGGAAGGCGGCGGTCGCGGGGGTGGCTTCAGAGGCGGTGGCGGTAGACCCGGTGGCGGCCGCGGGGGCGGTTGGGGCGGCGGCCGCGGCGACCGCTATTGAGCGCCTCCACACGCAACGAGTTGCCGCAAGCTCGACACGGCTGCGGACCGGTGACAGTGTTCTTGCCCTGAGGCTCTTTCCTGGAGCGCGACCGCAAGGCACACCATAAGACTCCACCGTTCGGGCCAGAAGCAAGCTGTTCCCCAGCTTACCTCCGCTTCGCCCTGGGGTCACGAACGCTCTCGCATGACTCCGGCATGATCGTCCCCCGGCTTCCGCGGCTTCTTGCACCAGTCCCCAAGGGACGGCCGACGTTAGCCCGGGAGGCCGGCACGTTCCGGGCCAAGTCCTGGGTTCGCAGGAGGCGGTCCTCTCCCCCTTTTCCCTTTATCTGGCGCCTGCCCGCAGGTAGGCAGTGCGGACCGTCCGCACCCCCGGGCCGGGCTCACCCAACAAAACTGTTCGTCCACCCCTTCACGGTCTCGATATTGATTCCAGGCGCGAGTGCTGGTATTATCTACGATAAAGAAGCGCGCCAAGAGAACCGCTTAGGAGCAGGACGACCGTGGCGGCTGCGATCTGTCGCCGCCCGCCGTAAATGGCCGGTTCATATTTCCCTGAAATCCGGCCCGGCGCAAGGCCCTGGCAAGAGCCGATGACTGAGCTGTGGCGTACCACCCGTGAATTCCTCTGTTTCCTGTGGGAGAACAAGTTCTGGTGGATCAGCCCCATCGTGCTCATGCTCTTGCTGTTGGTCGTTTTTATCTGGTTGACCGAGCGGCCGTCCGTCATCCCCACACGCTATACGCATCTGTGATGATCGACGATCGGGGTGTCCGGTGAACGCACTTTGGAAGCTGGCGAGGGACTTCTGGGGCTTCCTCTGGGAAAACAAGCTCTGGTGGATCAGTCCCATCGTAGGGGTCTTGGTGCTCCTGCTCGTTCTCGTCCTTCTCACGCGTTTTGGGAGTTCCTTCCTGCCGTTCTATTATGGCAATCTCTAAGAGGCATGTCTTCAGGCTTCTGCTCGTCGTGGTCCCGCTCGCGTTGTTTGGGATCGGCGAGGTGGGACTGCGCCTCGCCGATATCGGGAACCCCGCGATGATGGAGGACCCGTTTATGGGCTTCGAGCGTACCTACCGACTATATGGCAAGACGAAGCTGGACGGCAGGCTCGTCTATAGGACGAACCCGAACCGCACGGGCGACATACCGGGGGCATTCCGGGACGAGGTTTTCCCTTCGAGGAAGGAACCCGGCACGATTCGTATCTTCTGCCTCGGCGAATCGTCTACATACGGCTGGGGTGTGAAGAAGGAGGAGGCGTTTCCGTTCGTTCTCGCTTCGCTTCTTCGAGAGCGCATTCCTCAGGTCAACTTCGAGGTGGTCAATGCCGGCGGGTGCGGATACGCTTCGTACAGGATACGGCTCATAGCGCTGGAGCTCTTGGAATACGAGCCCGACGTCTTCATCCTGTACGTGGGCCACAACGAGTTCGTGGAAAAGCGAATCTACCAGGAAGTCGGCCCTCCGGGGGTTATCCGCTCCGCGCTCGTACGCTCGTATTTGTTCAATACGCTCAGGTCCGGGGTCCGACGGGTGAAGTTCCTGAACTCGAAGCCGGTGTTGCCTTTCGAGCTGGACGAAGGAATGATGGTGCGGGACGAGACGCAGATGCGATTGACCTACGAGCATTACCGTTACTGCGTAGAGGAGATCGTCCGGGAGGCGCGCAAACGCAAAGTGGCCGTCATACTCGCGACGCCCGCGTCCAACCTGTACGTGGTTCCGAACACGCTGAAGTTCGCTCCGAGGGAGCCATTGAGTGAACACTACTTGCGGGGCTTGCGAGCCTATGCCGACAGCCGCTTCCGGGAGGCAGCAGAGGAGTTCAGGAAGGCCGTTGCGGCCTCGCCGAGCTTTGCCGGGAGCCACTGGTATCTGGGACTTGCCCTCGAAGCGCTCGGCGAGAAGGAACGAGCTCGCGAGGAGCTCGTTCGCAGCCGTGACACCGACGCCTTCCCTGAACGCGCAACCAGCGCGACGAACAATATCCTCCGGGAGATTGCGAAGGCGTACGACGTTCCGCTCGTGGATGTCGAGCGGGAGTTTCTGCCACTCGACTCGTCCGATCTCTTCCTGGAGGGAGACAATGTGCATCTGACGCCGAGAGGGCACCGGCTGCTCGCAGAGCTTTTGGCCTCGCGGATCATCCGGGAACGGCTCGTGGAGGCGGTATCGCATGAGATTTGAGCGCGTTCTGATCACCGGTGGAGCGGGCTTCCTGGGAACGCATCTGTGCGAACGGCTCGTAGGCGATGTGCGTGTCCGGATCTTCGACTCCTTCCATCGGAACGCTCTCCGCTTCACGGACATCGCGACCCATCCTGCTGTCGAGATCGTCCAGGGCGACGTCCTCGACTACGAACGGGTTCTCAACGTCGTGGACGGCTGCGACCTGGTGATTCACGCCGCAGCTATTGCCGGTGTCTCGCACTACCTGACACAGCCGCTCACGACAATGGAGACCAATCTGATCGGGAGTTACAACGTCCTGCGGGCTGCCGCCCAGCGGAAGGTGAAGCGGTTCCTAATGCTGTCGTCCTGCGAGGTATATGGTCAACACGCCCGGTGGACGGCCGAGGAGGAGGCCACTGCAATCGGCACTCCGCTCGAGAGTCGCTGGTGCTACGGGGCCTCGAAGGTAGGCTCCGAGCATCTTGCGATGGCCTTCCAGCGTCAGAAGAATCTCCCGGTCACGATTCTGCGCCCGTTCAATATCTACGGCCCGCGACAGATCGGCGAGGGGGCGATCGCCAACTTCTGCCGACGGGCCGTGAGGGGTGAGCCGATCGAGATATACGGCACGGGCTCGCAGCGGCGGGCGTGGTGCCACGTCGAGGATTTCACGCGGGCCGTTCTACTCTGCCTGGAAAGGGAGAGCGGGGGCGAGGTTTTCAACATAGGGAATCCGGACGGGGATGCGGCGGTCTCCGAACTGGCGCGGTTGATTGTCGAGATTTCCGGGTCCCGCTCGGAGCTTCGCTTCTTGCCGCAGTCGTGGGCGGAGACCCAGGAGCGCCGCCCCAACATCGCCCGTGCTCGCCGGGTGTTGGGCTTCGAGCCGCGTGTCAGCCTTCGCGACGGGATCGCAAGGACAGTCGAGTGGTTCAGGACCCACAGGGAGGCTCTGCAATGATCCGGACGGCGGTCGTCGGATGCGGCTACTGGGGGCCGAACCTCGTTCGCAATTTCTACGAGATTCCAGGCTCGCGGCTGCTGATCTGTTGCGATCAGAATGCGCAGAAGCTCGAGCCGATGCAGTTGCGCTACCCAACGGTCAAGTGCACGACCGACTTCGACGAGGTGCTGAATAGCGAGGCGGACGCAGTCGCCATTGCGACGCCGATCCGGACACACCATGAGCTGGCAAGCCGTGCCCTACGGGCGGGGAAGCACGTCTTCGTCGAGAAGCCGCTTGCCTTCTCGTACCAGCAGTGCCTCGAACTCGTGGAGATTAGTGAACGGCAGGGAAAGGTCCTCATGGTGGGCCACACTTTCGAGTACAACCCGGCGGTTCGAAAGCTCAAAGAGATCGTCGACCGGGGCGAGGTCGGCGCGGTCCGGTATGTTTACTCCAGCCGCGTGAACCTCGGCCAGGTGAGGGCGGACGAAAACGCCCTCTGGAATCTTGCCCCGCACGACATCTCGATCTTCCTGTACCTTCTCGGCTCGGTACCGGTGCGGATCTCCGCTCGCGGGCGCGGATACTTGAATCCCGCGATCGAGGACGTCGCTTTCCTCTACATGGAGTTTCCGAGCGGCGTGATCGCTCACACGCATGTAAGCTGGCTCGATCCGAGCAAGATTCGGAAGATGACAGTCGTAGGCTCCGAGAAAATGGTGATCTACGACGATATGGACTCGGAGGGGAAGTTGCGGATCTACGACAAGGGGGTCGTCGACCTTGGCCAGGTTTACGGCGAGTTCCATGTCAAGCTTCGCGCGGGCGACATCTTGATCCCCAAGCTGGATCAGCGGGAGCCGCTGCGGATCGAGTGCGAGCATTTCCTGGAGTGCATTCGTAAAGGGCTGCGGCCGCAGAGCGACGGCCTGAGCGGCGCCCGGGTCGTAAGAATACTGGAAGCGGCGCAGATTTCGATGCGCGAGGGCGGTAGGGAGATCGCCCTCGACCAGGTGCGGCAATGACGATTCTCGGCCTGAACTTCTCGATCGACTCCGCCGCCGGGATTGTGGGGCGGGAGGGTATCGTCGCCGCCGCCTCGGAGGAGCGCTTCAACCGCGACAAACATACGCGCTCCTTCCCGCAGGGTGCGCTCAACTTCTGCCTCACCCAGGCCGGGCTCGCGCTCACCGACGTGGATGCCGTCGCGTTCTTCTGGAATCCGGGCGAGCACCTCGAAGGCTTCAATGTACGCCGCGCCGCGGCCTGGCGGCATCATACGGAGTACCTCGTCAACGTCCCTAATTACCTCCTCAGCCTGGTTGCAAACGCCGGCAAGCCGAACGCAGTAGAGTACGTCTATCAGGAACTGGCTCTGAAAGGCCAGAAGTCGTTGAGAATCTACTACGTGGATCATCACTTGGCCCACGCGGCCGCTTCGTTCTTCGTCTCTCCCTTCGAGGAAGCAGCGATCCTCACTCAGGACGGCTACGGCGAGACGACCTGTACGCTGCTTGCCCGCGGCCGCGGGACGACGATCACGCCGCTCCGACGCATCCGCTTCCCCCACTCGCTCGGCGCATTCTATGCGGCGATCACGCAGTACCTTGGCCACCGGGCAAACTGGTCCGAGGGGAAGGTCATGGCACTGGCAGCCTACGGGAAGCCGACCTATTACGATCGGTTGCGTCAGCTCGTCCGGTTCGACGATGGCTCGGTCGAGGTGGACCTCTCTTATTTCTCGTACTACATGGAACGCAAGCGGCGGTACACGGAGAAGTTCGTAGCCGAGTTCGGCCCCGAGCGGCGGCCGGACGAGCCGCTCGATCAGCGCCACTACGACATTGCCGCGAGTGCTCAGAAGGTCCTGGAAGAGGCGATGCTCGCTCTCGCGCGGTGGCTGCACGGCAAGACGGGACTCAAGCGGCTGTGCCTCGGAGGCGGTGTGGCCCTGAACAGCGTGGCAAACGGCCGGATTCTTCGGGAGGGGCCTTTCGAGGAGGTCTTCATCCAGCCGGCCGCCGGGGACGAGGGAAGCTCAGTAGGGGCAGCTCTCTACGTCTATCACTCCCTGTTCCGACAGCGGCGCGAGTACGTCATGTCCCATGCCTTCCTCGGCCCGGAGTATTCGGATTCGGAGATCGAGGGAGAGCTTCGCGAGTGGGGGCTCCGCTACCGTCGTTGCGACGATATTGCGGGGGTCTCAGCGCGACTGCTTGCGGACGGCAACTTCCTGGGTTGGTTCCAGGGGCGGATGGAGTTCGGCCCGCGGGCGCTCGGAGCACGTTCGATCCTCGCCGACCCGCGCCGTCAGGACGCCAAGGACGCGCTGAATGCCCGGGTCAAGCATCGGGAAGCGTACCGCCCCTTCGCCCCGACCGTCCTGGAGGAAGCGTGTGGAGAGTACTTCAGTTGCTCCTATCCCTCGCCTTTCATGCTGCTCGTCTACGATGTACGCCCGGAGAAGCGAGCCGTGCTTCCCGCCGTCACACATGCGGACGGAACGGCGCGCGTTCAGACGATCCGCGAGGACCAGCATCCGGTTTACCACCGCCTCGTGAAGGTGTTCGGCGAGAGGACGGGCGTGCCTGTAGTGCTGAACACCTCGTTCAACTTCCGGGGCGAGCCGATCGTGATGACGCCGCGAGATGCGGTGAGGTGCTTTGCGACGACCGGACTCGACGCGCTCGCGATCGGGAGCTTCCTGGTGACGAAAGACCCTGCGAAGCTCGCGCTTCTTGACGGGGACGAGAGGTAGAAACGGTGAACGTTCTCCCGAAGAGCCTGACTGTCGTGATCCCCGCCTACAACGAGGAGGCGAGCCTCGAAAAGATCGTCGTGGACACGCTCGGCGTCGTTCGAGGCACGGCGGCGCAGTTCGAGATCATCATCGTGGACGACGGCAGTACGGACGGGACACGGCGAGTCGCGGAAAAGCTTGTGCGGCAGTATCCGGAGGTCAGGGTGGTTTCCCACGAGAGGAACCTCGGATCCGGAGCGGCGATCAAGACGGGCGTAGCGCACGCCGCCTGCGAGTATGTCATCTACGTCCCGGCCGACGATCAGTTCAACATCAGGGAGGTGGATGGTTTCCTGTCGCTTACCGACCGTGCGGACATAGTGATCGGGGTCCGGCTGGAGCGGAGCGACTATTCGTGGTTTCGCCTCCTGAGTTCGCGCGTCTTCATTGCACTCGCCAACTTCCTCTTCGGGTTCCGCTACAAGGACGTGAACTGGGTGCATCTCTGGCGACGAGAGGCGTTTCAAAAGATCCGCCCGCGCTCGAAGGGGGTGTTCATGTTGGAGGAGATTCTGGTTCGAGCCGACCGCCTGGGCTACAAGGTGGCAGAGATAGATTCCGGGTATCGTCCACGGATTGCCGGACGTCCGAAGGGATGCTCGATCCGGTCCATCCTGACCGCTATCTACGAAATGGGCCAGCTCTGGCTCGAGATGCACCTGCACCGAAGACGCCGCTGATGGACAGGAGTTCCGTTCCGCGTTCGATGCTGCAATCTGCGACGAGGCACTGAGTGAAGGTACTCTTGATATACCCTCCGCGTCACCACATCATCACCTCCGGCCTGCCGAAGCTGGTGGAGGAGGACGTCGGGACTTATCCGCCGCTGGGGCTGCTGTATCTGGCTGCCCACCTGAGACGCTTCTCCGACCACGAGGTCTCTGTGCTCGACTGCCAGGTGGAGAACCTCGCCTACGAGGCGGTGGAAGCGGAGGTGCGAAGACGCTCGCCTGACCTCGTCGGGATCACCGTGCTGACTCTGATGCTCTACGACGCCGTCGAGACGGCGAGGCGGGTGAAGAGCGTCAGCCGCGAGATTCACGTAACTCTCGGCGGGCCGCACACCTCGATCTACCCGCGCGAGACCGCGCTCTTGGAACCGGTGGATTCGGTCGTCATCGGGGAGGGCGAGCGGGTCTTCACAGATCTCGTCGAGGCCGTCGCCAGGCGTAGGGAGCTTAGCACTGTGAAGGGCATCGCCTACCGACGTGAGGGGGAAGTTGTGATGACGCCCCCGGCCGACCCGATCACCGACCTCGACACGCTCCCTCCGATTGACAGGACGATGCTC
>Ga0272448_1007703_pt1 | contig 11344 bp, 11 predicted proteins | sample YNPCB0191_FD_202220 | JGI IMG/M metagenome (GOLD analysis project Ga0272448, IMG submission 202220) | Hot spring sediment microbial communities from Yellowstone National Park, WY, United States - YNP-CB-019-1 | ecosystem: Environmental > Aquatic > Thermal springs > Hot (42-90C) > Sediment... | reverse complement strand
AGGAAACGACTAATGTTTATTTTGAGTCATTAAAGCATCTCACCACTTCAATCTTGAAAAGATCCCAAAGATGGAGGCCAAATAAAATAATCTCGTTATGTAAACTTATTTAGGTCGTTTGCTATATTTTGTTCTTGAATAAATGATTTATGTGTGACTGAGGTAAGAATGAGGAACTCAAGGAAATGGAATGTTTTGCAGTTTATTTATAAGCTCGAAGTAGGGGGAGCGGAGAGGGTTGTTTGCTCATTAGCAGAAGGGTTGAGTAAATCAGCTTACAATACTATCGTTGCCTCCTGTAAGGGAGGCCCATTGGTGGAATACCTTAGGGGTTGTGGTGTTCCTGTTTATGTGCTCGGGAAAAAGGGGAAATTAGATCCGGGTTTTTTTTTTACGCCTCATTAAGTTATTGAGGAGCCAAAACATACACATCCTGCACGCACATACTTTCACTCCGAATTTATGGGGGAGGTTGGCAGGTATTTTAGCTGGGACCCCAATTATTATCACAACGGAGCACACAATAGCATCACACAAGAAAACGTGGCAGAGGAAAGCGGACAGGTTCCTTTCGAGATTTTCTGACAAGATTATCGCGGTTTCAAATGAGGTAAGAAACACCCTTATTCATTTATGCAATATCGATCCTTTAAAAATCGAGGTTGTTCATAACGGCATTGAGGGAAAGATTAGAGATCCAATAAGCGCATATGAGTCCGATACGCTGAGAAACAGTTTAGGAATAAAGAAAGATATTCCAATAATATTGACCATAGGTAGGCTATCCCCGGCCAAGGGACATTCATTCTTGTTAGAAGCTGCAAGTATAGTTAACAATGGGAAAATGCGGGCGAAATTCTTGTTCCTCGGGGATGGTCCGTTGAAAAAAAACTTAGAGCAAAAAGCTTTGGAGTTGGGTGTAGATGACTTTGTTTCATTCCTGGGTTTCAGAGACGATGTGGAAAGTTACCTGCAAATCGCAGACCTTGTTGTTTTTCCCTCTGTAAGGGAAGGGTTCTCGGTAGCCTTGTTGGAAGCTATGGCAGCCGGTAAGCCAATTATCGTAACGGATGTTGGTGGGAATAAGGAGGCCATCGAGTCTGATATGTCAGGGGTTTTGGTTCCGGCAGGTGACTCTAAGACCTTAGGCGAAGCCATTTTACAGTTGCTAACGAATAGTGAGAAATCTCAATCGTTGGCAATTGGGGCAAGGAAAAGATTTGAATCGGAGTTTCGACTTAAGAATATGTTAACTAAGACTGAGGCGGTGTACAGCGATTTGATAGGGAAGGGGAGAGATTAGTGAATCTGCAAAATTGTAGAGCCGTTTTGCCAAGGACAAATTAAATCTGCCGGCGGACAATTTGTCGCATTTTGTTCAATTTTAGTAAGTTTTGTTTATCTTCCGAATAGCACTAATTGTGAAATCCGGAAGGATTTTAAAGGCTTAAGAGGATTTTCTGCTGTGGTGAAATTTCCGAGGTAATGGCACATCATTTGCTTCTAAATAGCAGGTAAAAATGCCGAAAAATGAAATAAAATGGGGAAAGGGGTTGCATCAATGAAAAAATACATCATTGTGCTAGTGGTTTGTTTTCTTACCATAGCGATTGTTTCAATGGCAGATGCTACCATCTATTATGTGGACCGTGCAAGGCCAGACGATTCAGGCGATGGAACAACTTGGGCTACTGCAAAAAAAACCATCGCCGCTGGGGTGAGTCTTTTACGGAGCGGAGACACGCTAAAAATAGCGTCTGGCACTTATCCAGAGGCAATCAATGTTGTTAATAAAAATTATACCTCATGGGTAACCATTGAGACAGATGATAAGAACGGGAATCCAGGCTTCGTGACTTTGACCGGATCTGCTACGAATAACGGCCATAGTGGGGCTATTGCAGTCTGGAATTCGAACTATGTCAGAATCGATGGAAGACAGTGGGACGGATTTTATTGCAATGTTACTGGGCTTTCCCATGCGGCCTATAATTTGGGAGGATCGGATAATTACAATTATGCCGTTCTTAAATACATCAAGGCCACTGGTTCATATACCGATGAGGGCGTAATTGTAATAGGCTCGCACAGCAATGCCGAAATTGCCTACTGCAATGTAAATGCATCTGCACCCTTCTTGGTCCAGATGTTCTCATGGGGTGTCGGAGATCCAAATCCAAGGAATAAGGGTTCAATTCACCACAACGTAATTCAAGGTACGACTGATTCTGGTTACTCTGGAATTGATGTTTTGAGGTTTGATTATTGCGATGTTTATTGCAATTATCTTTACAACATCACTGGCTCGGGTGATGGGACTACTGCTATAAGAACTCGTCAGGGGCATGATAACAGATTTTTCAACAATGTTGTCTATTGCCAAAGCGGGAAAAGATTTAAAAATTTTGGTCAATGCAGGGGAATGAGCGATGGAAGTGGATATTGTAGACGGAATTGGTGGTACAACAATACGTTCATCATAGAAGGAACATTGACCGAAGGAGTTTTTCACATATCCGATGTATCGGATCAGAACAAGTTTTTTAATAATCTTGTCATCGGGAATGTAACTGAATATTTTTTCACAACGTGGACTGCGAACGGAATCAACAATGAAGCCTACAGTAATGTGATAACTGGATCACTAAATGGTTGGTTTGAAAAATCCTCCGTTGAAGCAATGTTTACAATCAAAAGCGCAGGTTCGGCCAATCAAGGGACATCCTTTATCAATTTGACAGGCTATAAACCATTTCCATTTTGGGGTTTGAGTTCGAGCAAGGACGGTGCGCCAGTTCCTTCATTGACTACTGATTACAATGGAAATTCAAGAGGTGATCCGCCAGATGTAGGGGCGTTTGAATATGGGGAATTGCCACCGACTCCAGCTCCTCCGAAGAACCTGAGAATCATAAACTGAGGCTATAACGAGCTGCTGCTTTGGTACCCTTCCGCTCTACCGTGCAAATATAGGGCGACAATTCGGGGAGAGGCGATCTTCTGATTCATTAACTGTAGTGCTATCCTTGTCCGCACGAACCACACCCCCCGTGTAGGCGATATCGGGACCGGCCCCAAATCCGGTATTTTGGCACAAGCAAGTTTAAGGATCAGTGCGGCGCCCTGCAGAGACTTTCCGGTATGAGGGCAAGGGAAGGCGTCATCCGCGGGACAATTCTGCATGGACTACCTGTCTTGTTTTATGCTTCTTAAGTAATCGATAGACCCGCTCTATGCGGGTAATAAACCTTCTGCTGAAATTGAGACGATCAAGCATTTCGGACGCGGCTGTGCTAACACATGAGGGGGGCTTAACCGCGTTTGATTCAATGATGGGTCGTAAGGCCTTGGGATCCATCGTCTTATCCCTGCTTAGCGTTTGTGTGGTATCCATTCACGGAGAAGCCTTTGCTCGGACGAGCGGGTCTCCTACTTGCTTCTATCCGACATCTGTGGTTTGTGGAGGACTTCCAGGCAGTTTTCAGCTAAATAGAAGCACGGCCATACTTGTTGGTCACGAGGGTGAGAAAAACGCCGAGTTTCTTAGAGATGAAATCGAGAAGGCCTGTGGGCTTCGCTTGTCTGTGAGGAGAACCCAAGGAGGATTGCAGAAGCCCAATGCCATCTCGCTCCTTCTTGCAAATAAAAAAGTTGACGTGCCAGAGCCAGCGAAAGAGATCTTGTGGAATAAGGAGGCATACTATCTCTCCGCGAACGACGATTACGTTCTCATAACGGGCTCGGATTTGAGAGGGCAATTCTATGGTTTGATAACCCTCCTTCAATTGATAGATCCGGAGACCAGAGCTATCGCCCAGGTTGAAGTGTCTGACTGGCCGAAGATGGTTTTTAGGGGGTTGCGGGGGCACTTTCCTAAGAACACGCCAGAGGAAATTGAGAATTTCAAGCGAATTATACGGGCAATGGCCTTCTGCAGACTCAATCAGCTATGGATTAGGGATCTCTACGTAAGGCGATTTCCTGCATCTGTCCGGTGGGATTCTCATCCGGAGATCAGTGATGAAGATGCCCTTCCCAAGGCCGTTGTGAAGGAGCTGATTGATTACGCTGCGAGATATAATGTGAAGATAATGGGCAGTCTCGCCTCGACTGCAGATAATATCTGGTCGATCTACCCTCATCTGATCGAGATGGACGCGAATGAGAGTCCCTTCACGGTAAACGTCAAAGCAGAGAAAGAGAAGGGTCGCACGTCCAGGTATCGTTTCGGGTCACGGTTCAATTTCTGTCCCTCGAAGGAGGAGACCTATAAACTCCTGTTTGACCTCATCGAAGAGATGGCCCCCTTGTTCAGCTCCGAGGTCTTTGACCTTGGAATTGACGAAGTCGATCAGCCCTACAATGGATCAAGGTGGGTTGCCTGCGCCCTGTGCAAGGGAAAAGACCCGGTGAAACTGTTTGCCGATTTTATCAACAGGTTAGCCGATCATGTGACGGCAAGGGGGAAAACGCCATTAATCAACAGCTCATCATTCATCAAGGGACATGCGGGCGACTTCCACGACATTTATAAATCGGTTTCTTTGATAAGAAAGAACATCATCATTAACAACTGGTCTGAGAAACATATCCGGGCAACAGACTGGGGTTTCTTCAATCATCTCTCGAAGTTTAAGAGCACAGAGTATTTCCGGCAGTATGGTCTGGAGAGGATGGTTCACCTGGTGGGGTACGAGAGGCGGTGGAAGGACAGGCCCGAATTATTGGAAACAAAGGGTTTTCTGGATTGCTACGGCGCCTGCGTAACGCATTATAAATATATGACCGATGGCCAATTTGGGATAAAGCCGACCATCGATGATATGACCTTTAGCGGTAGTCACTTCTGGAAACCGAATGATCCAGAAATCGGAAGCGAACGGGAAGAAACCCATCTTTCCTATGCGAGGTGCGTTGTTCAAGGAATCCTCCAGGGAAAGACTTTTCTTCATGCCATTTCAGACGCCCGATCGCGCCACCAGATCGCAGTCAAATGACAATTCTTTTTTTCATCTTCTTGATTTTGTTGCTTTATATCTATCTCCTCTATCCGCTCATACTCTCCCTCAAAAGAATCAGCCAGGTTGAGCGGAGGTCAAGCGAAGACGCGGATCTTTCTTCGGTTTCCCTTATCATCCCGGCTTACAACGAGGAGAAAAACATATTGGAAAAGCTGCAGAATGCCCTGGAGCAGAATTATCCCGTGGATCGATATGAAATTATTTTGACTTCGGATGGCTCAACGGACAAAACGGTCCCCCTGGCGAGGTCGCTTGGTGATCAAAGGATTGAGGTTGTTGAAAATTATCCAAGGCAGGGGAAGAATGTGGCCATCAACAAAGCTCTCTCCAAGGCAAAAGGCGAGATTATCATCTTTTCGGATGCAAATGCGCTTTTCGTGAAGGATGCCGTGAAGAAACTGGTAATGCACTTCGTCGATCCGAATGTGGGACTCGTCTGCGGCCATCTGAAGTACATGAAAGGGGAGGGCACGAGTGTCGGGAAAGGAGAAGGGCTCTATTTCCGATATGAGTCATGGATCAAGCGTCTCGAAAGCGCATGGGGGGCTGTGGCAGTCGTCACAGGGTCAATTTATGCCATGAGGAGGGATCTGGTCTCGCTGCTCGAATCGGACGTAGCAAACGATTTCGTCCACCCCGTCCAGGTGGGTGCGAAAGGGTACAAAGTCCTCTTTGAGCCGGAGGCAATCGCCTATGAGCAGGCGACCGCGTCAATATCCGAAGAATTCCGGCGCAGGGCAAGAATCGTCACGCGCGGTTTTACCGCTTTTGCCAGATACTGGAGGGAGTATCAAATTCTCGAAGGAGTGAGAGGGTTTTGCTTTATCTCCCACAAGTTGCTTCGTTGGTTTTCACCCGTTTTTCTCATGGTTCTTTTGATCACCAACCTTTTCTTAGAGGGCCGTTTCTTCGAGATAACTTTCTGGCTGCAAACGATCTTTTACGGAGCTGCCTTTTGCGGATTTTTCGTCAGGCGAGGTTGGGGGAGGATCTTTACGATTCCTTTTTATTTTTGCACGATCAATCTTGCTGCCCTGGTGGGTTTCATTAATTTCCTAAGCGGCAAGCGGCAGGCTATCTGGGAAGTTGCGAATACTACACGATAGAGGAGTTGGAGAGTGAACGTTCTGGTTACAGGTGGCGCGGGATTCATAGGATCCTATCTTTGCCGAGCGCTGCATGATTTAGGCCACAGCGTCAGAGTGGCCGATTGTGCCAAGAGAAATGGCGGGCTTCTCACCTTTGATTACAGAAACCTTAACATTTTGGAGAAGCAGGGTTTGAAAGAGGCAATGAGAGGTGTGGAACTCGTTATTCATCTTGCCGCGAAACATAAATACTTTGGTGTTTCTGAAAAAGAATTCTTTACTGTAAACGAAATAGGGACAAGAAATATTCTCGAAGTAATGAGCGAGGCGGATATCCGGAAAATAATATTTTTCAGTACGGTAGCAGTTTATGGTGAGACGAACGGACCGACTGATGAAAATAAAGAACCTAAGCCAAATACTCCGTATGGACTTTCCAAATTGGCTGCTGAAAATTGGGTTAAGAAATGGGCTTTGGAAGGGATGGACAGGTCAGCTATAATTTTACGCCCAACTGTAATATTTGGACCAAAGAATAAAGGAAATATTTATCGACTGATTCGTCAAATCTACCACCGAATATATATCCCTATAGGAAAAGGGAATAACATCAAATCGATTGCCTATATTGAGAATGTAGTGAAAGCGACAATTTTCTTATTGAATCTGGAAATGGAGGGAATCCATATTTTTAACTACTCTGACGAGCCGCACATGGAATATAGGGAGATTGTGGATATTATCTATTCAGGTCTAACTCGAAAACCTCCAGCTTATTGCCTACCGGTATCTCCGATTCTTAGAGTTGCAAATCTTTTGGACTGGATCATCTCAAAAGCGGGGATACGGTTTTCTTTGGGGACAACAATTCTGAAAATGAATAAACCGACTTTTTATAAATCGGATAAAATCCGAAAGTTTGGTTTTTCGCCTGTTTGCTCATCGAAAGAGGGTCTGGAGAAAATGGTTAAATGGTTTATTGAAAATAAAAAACAAGAAAGTTGAGGAATGTCAAAATGGTTAACAGTGGCTATAGAAAACAGCCAAGGAATAAGATTGAACTCAAGGATATTTGGGAAGTCATTCGATATACTTTTACCTTTACTATGATTAAAGAAATTTTTTACAAATTCGGTTATTTTATTCATGATCATGTAGCCCCAAGAGCACAAATTCATACTAAAGGTAACCCTCGAATCCATCCAACAGCTTCGCTGAGGTGTGGGTATAATATTTTCCTCGGAAGGAACTCTCGGATTAATCAGTATTGTTGTGTATGGGCAAGTAAAAATTCGAAAATCATTTTTGGTGATAATGTAGCAATGGGACCAGGAGTTAAAATATTCTCTTCAAATTATCAAACAACAGATATTAATGTTCCTATTATTCTGCAGCCATTTGTTGAAAAAGATATCATTATTGGGAATGATGTGTGGCTTGGGGCTAATTCAGTTATTGTAGCAGGTGTAAAAATTGGAGATGGCGCAATCATCGCCGCTGGTTCTGTGGTAACAAAAGATATACCAGAATACGTGATCGCCGGAGGCATTCCTGCAAAACCAATCAAAAGTCGAAAGGGCGATTCTAAAGAGACTTAATCTAAATGGATTTTATTTTTTACGATTTTGTAGAGCCTGACCCCCGAGCAGGCTATCTTAGGTGCCAAGGAGTCCATAACTGAGAGAACATATTCTTCCGTAAATCTCTCCCAGCACCTCTTTCCCAAAGGTCTGAAAGCATAGGATCCTTATGTTTCAGGAGCTTTTCGTAAGCCACTCCAGGCTTGGAAACCAAATACCGTATTCCCATGCGACTTCGTCTTTTTTCATCATAATGCCTTTGCTTCTCTTGCTAATTATGTGGTCCTTAAGGAAGAAAAAGAAAATGGGGCAAGAAGAGTGTTTTACCGCCGATGCAACGACCCAATTGAGGGGTATTGCAATCATTTTCTTGATCTTCGGTCATCTGTCAGTCAAATGTATTGAAGGCGTGATGCCTTGGGAGTTGGCTGCTAAGTGGGCAGTGGTCATATTCCTTTTTCTGTCTGGCGTAGGCCTCGTGAAAGCGTATGGATTGGAGAATCCTGGAAAAAGGTTTTTACATAACCGGATCAGAAGGCTGCTTTTTCCTGTTTGGTTGACGCTTGGTCTATTCTATTGCCTCGACTATCTGTTCTTAGATAAAACTTATTCTCCCATTAAGGTCATCCTCTCCTTTTTGGGATTGATCAAGCCTGGTCCCCCCAATGGACCTGCCTGGTTCGTCACGTATATCATATTTCTTTACACGGTCTACTACCTGGCCTCGGTTCTAAAGATCAGTGTTTATAAGAAATTCTGCGTCATTCTTTTCTCATCGTACTTTGTCACCTATTGCATCGCCTACGTTCCTTTCCTTGAAAAATACTTTCCATTCTGGAAGAGTTATGCCGTCGTTTTTCCCGTCGCCATTCTAATGGGACTGTATCGAAGCAGACTGTATTCTTTGCTTGCGAAATTGTTTAGGTATTCTTCCATTCTTTTTGTGGGTTGTATGTTGGGCCTTGCCCTTCTGTATTTCATCAACGCCGATGGAGCGTTCCTGTCGGAAATCAGGGCGATCCCAATTAGTCTAAAGGTCTTCTTAGAGACAATACCTCCGATCTTTATGATTGCAGCGATTGCTATGTTCGCTTACCTTTTGGATGTTGTCAAAATGAAGTCAGGGATTTTAATTTTTCTGGGGAAATACTCATTTGAAATCTATCTGGTACACTTACCTTTTATGGAAAATTACGACTTCTTCATGTTTAGGCAACCCTTATTCCTGTATTTTTATGTTTATGTCGGGTTCGTTTTGTTGCTGAGTTACCTATTGAACAAGTTTGTGGCAAGCCTAAACGGATTAGTATTCCATAGGAGCTTTCCCCATCCCGCCTTCCCCTCCCCGAGGTCATTTCGTTCCCCGTAAATCAATAAATCTGGCAGTTTTTATTTTGTTTCAACTACTCTTGGGTATGGAAATATCTTATCCTGTACCAGACGAGCTTTACCCATTCAAGTAAGCCTCGAGTGAATTCGTCCAAAGAGGAAGCGCTTGGTAGTTTTAATATCAAATCATGTATGCGGGATGAACCGGAAAGGGAAAGGGTTTCCGAATTCAAGGGTTCTCCCTTTCCGGAGAGGTAATCGGTAGGGGCTGGGATGGGCTTCATCCCCAATGCGCGAAAAACAGCCATTGACCTCGGCATGTGAAGCGACGATGTGACTAAAGCAAAAGGGTTTTGACCAACATATTTCTTGACGAACAACGCATTTTCATAAGTATTTTTTGATTCTGTCTCGCAGACAATTTTGCTTCGGGGGACACCTAACGAGACAGCGAGATCAGCCATGACGGATGATTGGGCCAAATGGGTTCTATATGGAAACTGTCCGCCTCCCGAAATAATTAGTTTTGCCTCTGGATTTAACTGAAGTAATCGGATCGCTTCACACAACCGGACAACGGATGATCTTTGCACCTGTGCTGAGATTGGAAGATATGGATTGCGTTCAGCCCCACCCGAGAGTAAGACGATTGCTTCAATCTCTGTTATGTATTTGGCCGAAATCGGGGGATATTTGTACTCGAACTGATTCAAGAAGAGTTTCGTTACATCGGGAGTACTGAAGAGAAGTAGCAAAAACAAACCAGCTACTAAGAGAAAACGACCCACCTTCCAATATTTCTTGAAGAAGAGGAGAACGGTTCCGGCAATCAACAGTAGAAATATGAAAGTCAAAGGAGAAATAAGGTACTCGACAATTGATTTCATGTTTTGAGCCTCCCAAATTCAAGAGTATCATAGCTGAATTATAAAAAATCAAGGAACGTTCCTTAAAGTCTTAAAATCGGAGGCAATGAGGTCAGTCCGTGAATTTAGGAACCATCTATCAGATAATCCCAAATGGTGGCGGCAACGGCAGGTTGAGTAATTGAGTTACACGGGTCATGAAAAAATTGTTTTTGATTTAAGCATCATTTCTTCATCAAAACTTATAAGCTCGGTCCCAGACTCTTTGGCAACCTGAATCAACAAAGCATCCATACCACAGACACCGGTTTTGGCTGCAAGATCGGCCGCCTCTACCGCCGATCTGTCGTCTAAAATCACAAAAGAGATCGTTTCAACGTTGAGTAATTCCTCTTTCCCTTCCATCGCCAGAGATTCGGAGCCTGTTCTTCGTTTGATGGCTGCAACCACCTCGACCAGGACAGAATACGGCATGATCGCAACATTATTCCCTGACAAAATATCGCTCCAAATTTCTAAAGCCTCTGTGTGACGAGGCTCCTTTTCTAAAAGAGACGCGATGATAACAGAATTATCTATGGTCAATCTTTTCATCACGTCTTCTCTCGTTGCTGAGCGATTTCTTCGACCACAGGAGTAGCATTCCACTTAGATGAAATCTTGCCACCGAGCATTTTCCATTTTTTTTATTTTAGCTTCAGTTTCATTGACCTTAACAAACCTGTCCAAAATTATCTGCTTCCTGATTTCCTTTATTTCATGGATCAAGTTGCTCAGTCTATTCTCAAATGTTTTTGACATGGGAAAAACCTCCTTTGATTTGCTGATTGAATTATAGCAAATCGTTGAAGGAATGTAAATCGCGACAGAGGTGATTGAGGTCGGAAAATCCAGGGACGTTCCTTAAAGTCTTAAAGTCGAGCGTAAGGGCAGAGGGTCGTAAGGGCAGAGGGTCGGCTCTATTTTGTTGGCATCCACTCACCGTATGAGCGTAGTCCTTATTAAACCAAGAAATTTTGAAGCAAATGGATTCGCTCTCGTCCTGTACACCAGTCGGTGCAGGGCTTTGGCAGGAATGACGAAAAAGTAACTCTTCGTCTTCAATGCAACAATAATTCTCCCTCACCCGAAGTTCCGCCGTTTCCCCCGTCTCTTCCACCCACTAGAATTCCCGCCTTGCTCTAAATTCGGCATAGAGCATCCTGCAAAATAGCGTCCAGGGTCAAAAAAGTATTGCAGTGCTGGTGTGATGCAGCGGGCAATAGGGTCAGTCCTTGAATTTAGGTGTGCCCAGCGAACGGTAGCGCATTCTTATGGGTGAAAGTCCCGCCATGGTAAAACCAAAGCCATGTAGCACGGATGGCAGGGGGTGGTGGAAACGCTTCCTTCTGGGGTTTTAATCAACTCCTTTCCACTTCGTAGGTGGAAAGAAATGGATGCAAAGAAATAGAATACGGAAG
>Ga0272448_1007702_pt1 | contig 11344 bp, 8 predicted proteins | sample YNPCB0191_FD_202220 | JGI IMG/M metagenome (GOLD analysis project Ga0272448, IMG submission 202220) | Hot spring sediment microbial communities from Yellowstone National Park, WY, United States - YNP-CB-019-1 | ecosystem: Environmental > Aquatic > Thermal springs > Hot (42-90C) > Sediment... | reverse complement strand
GCGCGCGCGGGGATCGGCCCCGAGACGGAGCCCCTGATCCGGGAGGCCCGCGCGGCCGGCCGCGCGGTCCGGCTCGTCGGCCGGGCGCGCGCGCTGCCGGGAGGCGTCTCGCTCGGCGTGGCTCCGCAGGCGGTCGGGCCGGACTCGCCGTTTTTCAGTATCGCGGGCACCGCCAAAGGGGCCGTTTTTACGACCGACGAGGGCGGGCGGTTTTTCTCCGCCGGGCGCTCGGGCCGGCAGGAAATCGCCCGCACCATCCTGGACGACGTCCGGGAGGTTGCGGGCGCACAGCCCTGATGACGCGCGATCGGAGCGCGGGAGTGTGACCCATGGTCAAATTTCTACTCTGGTGCATCCTGCTCGTGCTCTGCTGGCCCCTGGCCTTGCTCGCCCTGGTCCTGTATCCTCTGGTCTGGCTCCTGCTGCTTCCGTTCCGCATCCTGGGGATCGCGGTCAGCGGGGTGCTGGAGCTCCTCCGGGCGGTGATCACCCTGCCGGCCCGGGTCATCAAGAAGATCGCATGAAAGAAGAAACCGTGAACCGAGAAGAGAACGGGCAGCCGCGCGCGGCTGCCGAGGAAGCCCTGCCGCTGCGCGGCGGCGCGCAGCGCCTGGCGGAAAACATGCAGGCCAGCCTCGCGATCCCGACGGCAACCTCCTATCGCGCGATCCCGGTCAAGCTTCTGGAAGAAAACCGCCGCATCATCAACGAGCACATGGGCGCCGCCGGCGGACCGAAGGTGTCCTACACGCACCTCATAGCATGGGCGCTGATCGCGGCGCTGAAGGAGATGCCGTCGCTCAATTCCTGCTACGCCGTGATCGACGGCGTGCCCCACAAGAAGCTCCGCCGGGAGATCCATCTGGGCATTGCGGTCGACATGGAACGTAAGGACGGGACGCGCACGCTGCTGGTCCCCAACATCAAGAACGTCGAGCGCATGACCTTCCGGCAGTTTCTCGAGGCTTACGACGCGACCATCGACCGCGTGCGCCGCGGCACCCTCGATCCGGAGGACTTTCAGGGAACGACCGTCACGCTGACCAACCCCGGCACCGTGGGCACGCTCCTTTCGCTGCCGCGCCTCATGGAAGGCCAGGGAGCGATCGTCGCCACCGGAGCCGTGGATTATCCCGCCGAGTACCATGCCTGGGACGCCCGGGCCCTGTCGGCTCTCGGGCTCAGCAAGGTCATGAACGTGAGCTGCACCTACGATCATCGCATCATCCAGGGGGCGGAATCGGGACGGTTTCTGGGCAGGATCCAGGAGCTGCTGCTCGGGAACGAACGGTTCTACGATGCGGTCTTCGAGGAATTGAAGCTGCCTCAGGTGCCGGTGCGCTGGGCGACCGAGCGCGGCCCCGCGCCCGCCGCCGGGGCCGCACCGCACGAGGATCTCAGAAAGCAGATCGGGGTGCTCGAGCTGATCAACTATTATCGCGTGCGCGGCCACCTGATCGCCAACCTCGATCCCCTGCGGGATCGCGCCTACTACCATCCGGAGCTCGATCCCGCCACCCACGGGCTCACCATATGGGACCTCGACCGCGAGTTCGCCACCGGAGGGCTGGGCGGGCTGGAGCGCGGCACCCTGCGGGAAATCCTCTCGATCCTGCGCGAGACCTACTGCCGCAGGATCGGCGTCGAATTCCGCCACATCCAGGACCCGGAAGAGAAGGACTGGATCATCGAGCGCCTGGAGACGCCCGCCGCCCGGGCGCCGCTCGAGCGCAGCCTGCGCCGCCAGGCGCTGCGCCACCTGGTCTATGCGGAGGCGTTCGAAAAGTACCTCCACACCAGGTTCGTCGGCCACAAGCGTTTCGGCCTGGAAGGCGGCGAGACCTTCATGCCGGTGCTGGCGCGCATCCTGAGCGAGGCGGCGAATGAAGGCACGGCCGAAGCGGTCATCGGGATGGCGCACCGCGGCCGGCTCAACGTGCTGGCAAACATCATCGGCAAGGCCTACGAGAAGATCTTCACGGAATTCGAAGGCAATCCCGAAGCGCTCGTGACCCAGGGTTCGGGAGACGTCAAGTACCATCTGGGCGCCGCCGGCGTCTACCGCTCGGACGAGGGGAAGGAGATCCTGGTTTCGGTCGTGCCGAACCCGAGCCACCTCGAGTGGGTGAACCCCGTGGTCGAGGGAGTCGCGCGCGCCAAGCAGGAGCGGCGCGGCGACCGGGAACGCACGCAGGTGATTCCGATCCTGGTTCACGGCGACGCCGCCTTCGCAGGCCAGGGCGTCGTCTGGGAAACCATCAACCTGTCGCAGTTGCACGGCTACCGCACGGGCGGCACGATCCACATCATCATCAACAACCAGATCGGCTTCACCACCCCGCCCGAAGAGGCCCGCTCCTCGCCCTACGCCTCGGATCTGGCCAAGGCCGTGCAGGCCCCGATCTTTCACGTCAACGGCGAGGATCCGGACTCGGCGGTGCGGGTCGCGCGCCTGGCCTACCACTATCGCCGGCGCTTCAAGAAGGATGCGGTCATCGACATCGTCTGCTACCGGCGCCACGGCCACAACGAGGGGGACGAGCCCAGCTACACGCAGCCGCTGCTCTACCGCAGGATCGCCGAGCGGCCGTCGGCGGCGAGCCTCTACGCCGAGCGCCTGATCCGCGAGGGCGAGGTCACGCGCGAGGAGATCGAAAGCCTGCGCCGCGGTATCCTCGAGTGCCTCGATCTGGCATATGCGGAAAGCCTGAAAGGCACCCACCGTTTCGAGCCCGATGTCCCGCTCGCAGTCTCCAAGGAGGAGTTGGAGGAATTCCAGCCGGTCGAAGCCGCCCGGGTGGGCATGAAAACCTTGAAGGAGGTCGCGCGCGCAATCTGCACCCTGCCCGCGGGGTTCCATCTCCATCCGAAGCTCGAGCCCTTCATGGCGAAGCGCAGGGAGCTGCTCGAGCGCGACGTTCCGATCGACTGGGCGTACGCCGAGGCCCTGGCCTTCGGCACCCTGGTTTACGAAGGCACTCCGGTGCGGCTCAGCGGGCAGGACTGCGCGCGCGGGACTTTCAGCCAGCGGCACCTGGTGCTCACGGACTTCGAGACCGGCATGCCGTACGTGCCCCTCGAGCACGTTCATCCGGAACAGGCCAGGTTCGAGGTCTGCGACAGCTCGCTTTCCGAAGCGGCGGTCCTCGGATTCGAGTTCGGCTACAGCACGGCCGACCCGTTGAGCCTGGTGATCTGGGAGGCGCAGTTCGGCGACTTCGCCAATGCCGCCCAGCCGATCATCGACAACTTCATCGCCAGCTCCGAGTCCAAGTGGCGGCAGCCCTGCGACCTGGTGCTCCTCTTGCCGCACGGGCTCGAAGGGCAGGGTCCCGAGCACTCGAGTGCGCGCCTCGAGCGCTTCCTCGAATTGTGCGCCGGGGACAACATGCGCGTGTGCCAGCCCACGACCGCGGTTCAGTATTTCCACCTGCTGCGCCGGCAGGTGCGTGACGCCCAGCGCAAACCCCTGGTGATCCTGACCCCCAAGGGCACGTTGCGTCACCCGGGCACCATGTCGGCGCCGCGCGCGCTCGCCGACGGCGAATTCCAGCCGGTGCTCGACGACCCGGAAGTGCAGGATCGCGATGCCGTGCGGCGCGTGCTGCTGTGCAGCGGCAAGATCTACTTCGAACTGGCACGCGAGCGGGAGCGGCGGCGCAGCGCCGACTGCGCGCTTCTGCGCATGGAAGAGCTGTATCCTTTCCCGCTCGATCGCCTTGCGGGCGCGCTCGCTTCATACCGGAGCGCCCGCGAATTGCTGTGGGTCCAGGAGGAGCCGCAGAACATGGGCGCGTGGAACTTCGTCAGCCGCCGGATTCCGGCGGATCTTTCCTTCGGGCGCGCCGTGCGCTACGTCGGGCGGCCCGAGAGCGCCAGCCCGGCCTCCGGCTCGCGCAAGGAACACGAGGCGACCCAGGCGGGCATTGTCGGGGCGGCTTTTTCATGATCTGCCGGCCCTGCCGGGGCTCGGCGCATGCGCAACCGGCCTTCCGGGGGTTCGCCTGCGGCTCACCCCCGGCTACCAGCTCAGGGCCCCTGCCGGGGCCGTATCCGTCCCGGAGGGACGGAAGCTGGTAGCTCCGGGTGAGCGCAAGCGAACCCGGAGAAAGGCGCACCGGCAACCGACAAGCCCCGGAGGGCCGGCAGACACCTGCCGGGGCCGTATCCGTCCCGGAGGGACGGAAGCTGGTAGCTCCGGGTGAGCGCAAGCGAACCCGGAGAAAGGCGCACCGGCAACCGACAAGCCCCGGAGGGCCGGCAGACTCTAGGTGAGCGGAAGCGAACCTGGAGAAAAGGGACGGCATGCGACAAGCCCCGGAGGGCCGGCATATACCACAGAACGCGCATCCACCGACTCGCATCGACCGGGAGTCGAAACGACCATGAAAATCGGCATCATCTGCTACCCCACCTACGGCGGCAGCGGGATCGTCGCGACCGAGCTGGGCAAGGAACTTGCCGACCGCGGCCACGAGATCCACTTCATCAGCTATGCTCCCCCACTGCGCCTGAACAGGGGGAAACCCCAAACACACTTCCACGAGGTGGAAGTCACTACCTACCCCCTGTTCGACCACGAACCCTATGCGCTCGCCCTGGCGGTCAAGATGGCGGAGGTGGCCGAACTCCACGGTTTGGACCTGCTGCACTGCCACTACGCGATACCCCATTCCGTCAGCGCGTACCTGGCGAAATCGATGCTGCAGCCGCGCAGGCTCCCGGTGGTCACCACGCTCCACGGCACCGATATCACGCTCGTGGGCAGGGATCGCTCCTATCTGCCGATAACGAAGTTCTCCATCGAGCAGTCCGACGGCGTCACGGCCGTGTCCCGCTACCTGAAGGAGGCCACCTACGAAGCCTTTGCGGTGCGCAACGAGATCGAGGTGATCTACAACTTCGTCAACTGCGACATCTACCTTCCCGCAACCAAGGCCGAACTGCGCGATTACTATGCGCCCCGGGGCGAGGCGATCGTCATCCACCTTTCCAACTTCCGCCCGGTGAAGCAAACGCCCCAGGTGGTGGAGATCTTCGCGCGCGTGCGCCGCGAACTGCCGGCCGTTCTTCTCATGGTGGGCGACGGCCCCGAGCGCGGCAAGGCTGAATGGACGGCACGCGAGAGCGGCATCGAGGAGCACGTGCATTTCCTGGGGAAGCGGGACAACATCGAGGAGCTGATCGGCATCGCGGACCTGCTGCTGCTGCCCAGCCGCAATGAGTCCTTCGGCCTCGTCGCGCTGGAAGCCATGGCATGCGAGGTGCCGGTGGTGGCTTCCAGGGTCGGCGGGCTGCCCGAGGTCGTCGCCGACGGGGAGGACGGCTTCCTGGTCGACCCGGACGACCTCGACATGATGGCGCGGCGCGCACTGGAAATCCTGGGCGACGAAGCGCGCCGGCGCGCCATGGGCCGCCGCGGGCGCGAGCGCGCCAAGGCGCATTTCTGCGCGAGCACCATCATCCCGCAGTACGAAGCCTACTACCGGAAGGTCCTGGGCGGCGGTCAACGGGACTCGACGTAGAGCTTTCCGCGCCGGATCCCCAGGTCGCGTATGTGCGGCGGAAGGCGGAACTTTTCGCGGTTCTCGGGATTGTCGAAAACGCGCTGCACGGCGCTCTGCAGGGCGGAGCGCGGAAGAGGAAGGCCTCCCAGGCTGCCGCTCGCCGGCTCGAAGCGCAGGTAACCGTCCTGCACGAAGAGCCGCCCCATGAGCACCAGGGTCAGGTCGATGCCGTGAAGATCGAAGACGACGAAGGCGCGCAGGCTGTCGTCGAGCAACTCGACCTTGACGTCGCGCACGGTCGACCGCACCCGTTCGATTTCCTTCTCCTCGGCGGTTGCCACGGAAGCGGCCTGGGCGCTCCCCTCCCCGCTGTAGTCCAGGTGGGTTTCGAGCCAGCCGTTGAGCTCCGGCTGGTTCAACTCGAGCCTATGCGGCCGGCCCGCCCGGGTGAGCCGCTCGTGCTCCATGAACTTGGTCTCGGCGCTGTGCACGGCCTGCGGATCGGCGGGGCCCGGCCGCCGCGGGCTCCAGAAAACCAGCACCAGCGCCAGGAGAACAGCGGCCAGCGAAGCCCAGCGCAGCGCGCGCCACAGGCGGCGCCCGGCTCCGGCGGGGCCGAGCAACTCCGTCGGGTCGGGCGAAGATCCGGTTTGGGGCTTCTGGTAGCGCGCGAAGATCACGCCGCAGCTCAGGCATTCTTCTCCCTGAGGCTGCACGAACCCGCATCGCGGACAGACCTTTCGAGTCATGATTGTCCGATCCATGCTGCCGGGGGGAAGGCTCCGGGCCTCTATCCGGTGTGCATATCGTCCGGAAAAGCGGTCGACTTCACTTCCCGTCGCCGGCGGCGGCCGTCCGCATCAATTGCGGCAATTGTGCGCCTCTTTCTGTTATAGTAAGACATAGAACGCTCCGGGCAGCATGGTGCCGGCGAGCGAACGTCCCATGCCGACGAAAACCGCGTCCATCATCATCATCGGAAACGAGATCCTCACCGGGAAGACGAGGGAGAAAAACTCGGAGTTTCTCATCGACGAGCTGCACCGCCTGGGGATCGCGCTGCGCCGCATCGTCGTCATCCCGGACGACATCGAGGAAATCGCCCGTGTGGTGCGCGAGCACGCCGCCCGCTTCGATTATGTCTTCACCTCGGGCGGCGTCGGGCCCACCCACGACGATCTGACCATCGCCGGCGTGGCGCGCGCCTTCGGCCGCGCGATCGTGCGCGATGCCCGGCTCGAAGCGCTGATCCGCGAGCTTTTCGGGGACGGCCTGGACGAGGCCCGCATGCGCATGGCCGACACCCCGGAAGGCTCGGAGCTGATCGCAGCCGAGGGATTGCGCTGGCCGGTGGTGGTGACCGAGAATGTCTACATCTTCCCCGGAGTCCCCGAAATCCTGCGCAGCAAATTCACGGCCATCCGCGAGCGGTTTCGCACCACGCCCTATCGCACGACCTCGGTGTACACGCAGGAGGACGAGTTCGATCTGGCGCCGCGCCTCAGCCGCGTGGCGGCGGAGCATCCCGATGTGGAGATCGGCTCGTATCCCACATTCGGGCGCGAGGAATACCGCGTCAGGATCACGCTCGAGGCCAGAGAGACCGCGGCGGTGCAATCCGCGCTCTCCGACCTGCTGAAAAACCTCGACCCCAACCGCCTGGTGCGCATCGAGTAGTGCGCTCCGGCCCGCGGGTAGGTCCGCCGCGCCGCGGCGGACCGCGGGCTTATTGCCTCAAGTGACCGGTCCCGCGCGGCGCGCGGGACCTGCCGGCGCGGGGTCTATGCGGCCTTCACCTCGGCCGTGCAGAAGGCGCACTTGGTCGCCTTCAGAGGAATGGCCGACAGGCAATAGGGGCACTCCTTCGTCGTCGGCGCCGCCGGTGCCGGGGCCGGCTGCCGCTTCAGCCGATTGATCTGCCGCACGAGGAGGAAAACCGCGAAGGCCACAATCAGAAAATCGATCACCGTGTTGAGAAACAGGCCGTAATTGACCGTCACCGCCCCGGCTTTCTTCGCCTCTTCGAGCGTGGCCGCCGAAGCGCCGCTCAGGGTCAGGAACTTGTTGCTGAAATCGACGCCGCCCATCAACAGGCCCAGAGGCGGCATGAGCACGTCGGCCACGAACGAAGACACGATCCGGCCGAAGGCCGCCCCCATGATGATGCCGATCGCCATGTCCAGCACGTTGCCGCGCATCGCGAATTCTTTGAATTCCTTGAGCATGGCTGCCCTCCTCCGTTTCGAAATGCAGCTTTCCCAGCGCACCGGAAAGCGGTCGCTTTCCGGAAGCTCGCAGGTTTCCGCATTATAAGCCTGCGACCGGCGCTCGCCGCCGGTTCGTTTCAGTCCGCCCGGCCCGGAGGCTCGGCCTGCCCCGCCAGCGATCTCTGGTAGGCCTTCCAGCCGGGACACCAGCCGGTATGCCAGCGCCACAGGCGGGCCAAAAGCGACTGCGGCCTACGTTCCGCGTGTTTCCTCCAAGGGCAGACTTCGCACATGAATTTTCGCCTTGCTTCCTTCATTTGTTGCATCCCCTCCTCGAGCCCGGCCGAATGCGCACCGGAGACCATAGAGCGCGCGCCCGGCCTGTCATCGGCCTGGCGCGGCGGGACGGCCTGCGGCGGCAACGTCCTGTACTTCGGAAACTCGGGACGCCTGATCTCCCTGGGCGGATTCTTGGCGAGCTCGCCGAGCACGATCTCGATCGCCTTTTCGAGCTATCGGGCGACCACGCGGGGACTAAATCGTTGTCCAGGTTCCAGTAGCGCTCCTTGTCGGCGGGCAAGACCTTCTTCGCATCCAGGTCGGCGTACCAGATCTGCATGTGCGAATCGACGAAGGCGATCTTTTTCGAATCCGGGGGCCATTGCGGAGCGCGGTAGAAGCCCGGCCGCGGCATGGCGATCCGGGTCGCCTCGCCCATGCCGCCCTGCGGCGCAAGGTGAAGCTCGTACTCGCCCGACGCGTCCGAGAAATAGGCGATCGCCCTGCCGTCCGGCGACCAGGCGGGATCGCGTTCCATGGCGCCGGCCGAGTCGGTCAGATTGCGCGCGTCCCCCTTCTCCGCCGGCACCGTCAGAATCTCGCCGCGCGCCTCGAAAACGGCGCGCGCGCCGTTCGGCGATATGTGCGCGTTGCGCAGGCGGCGGCCGACGTTGACTATGCGCGCGCGCACCTCGGGCGGGTCGGCCGCGATCGTCACCGGCACCGGCCGGCTCCGGCCCGACTTCAAGTCGAAGAGATGGAGTCCGCCGAATTGCTCGTAGACCACGGCGCCGGGGCCGGCATCCCCGCCGAAAGAAGCGCCAGTAGCATCCAGGCGTACATGGTCAAGTCCCCCTGAAGGAAGGTTCGGGCCGAGCGTCACGGCCGACAGCATATCACGTCCCGGCGGAAACCGATCGGCCGATTGCCCATGGACGGCGGGCAGGATATCATCCGGGCTCGTGGAGGAAAGGATTCTCATGGATAAACGATTCACCGCGGCGGCGTGCGCAGCAATGGCGGCGCTATTGATGCTAAGGCAGGCGCCGCGAACGGCTGCGGCCCAGGAGGCGGCAGCGCCGGCCTTGCAGAAGCCGCTCGTCGAGAGCTATGAGAAGGCGATGATCACCGAGCCGCCCGCCGGGCTGGAGCTCGATCCCTTCTACAGAAAGTACACAGACGCATTCGGCATCCCGATCGTATCGTCCGAAAAGGTGCCGGATGCGGCGTTACTCATGGCGCGCGACATCGTCAACTACATGCTCGCCAAGCGGCCCGACGTGCGCGCCGTCATGATCGAGCGCAAGGCCCGGGTGTGCATCATGGCGCAATCCGAGATGCAGACGGATCTGCCGGAATACCGGAACATGAAAAAGCCGGCCAGGGACGATCCGCGCCTGACGCCGCGCGAGCGCGCCGAATACGACAATCCGGGCGGCATCGGCAGCATGACCGACCGGGAGTACTGGAACCGCCGCGCGCGCGGCATGGGGGGCAACGTCACCTCATGCGCGGAGGAAAATCTCCTGGGCTACCCCGGCACGCGCTATTTCGGGGAGCATATCCTCGTGCACGAGTTCAGCCACAATATCATGAGCGTCCTCAGGACGGTGGAGCCGCAACTGATCGAAGAGCTCCGGGCGGCCTACGACGAAGCCGTGCAGAAGGGCCTCTATAAAGGCCAGTACGCCATAAACAACGTGGCGGAATATTGGGGGGAGGGAACGCAATGGTGGTTCTGGTCGAACTTCGAGTTCTACGACGGCGAAACGCGCGTGCAATCGCCCGAGGACCTGAAAGCCTACGACCCGATGCTGTATGCGCTGCTCGAACGGGTCTATCCGGGCCACCACATACCGGCCGACATATATCATGGGCGCAACCTCAGGCCTGCCAGGCGATGACCCTCCGCACGGCGGAGCCCTGTTCTGCGCTTTTCGCTTCGGGACCGACCGCGCCGGCGCGGAGACGGGGGAATCGGCAAAGGGATCGCCGGCCTACCCTGAGCAGCAGAATCGAAGCCGAAGCACAAATGGGAGACGGGACACCATGAAGCCGTCATTCCGGCTGGTTGCCATGATAACGCTGCTGCTCGGCGCGCAGCGCCTGCAGGCGGCACAAGCGGTCTCTCACGGATTGACCTCGCCGGGAGGCCGGATCGAGGTCGTCCTGTCGGCCGGCGAGAACCTGACCTATTCGGTCCGCTGGCGCGGCAGCGAGCTGATATCGCCCTCGGCGATTTCCATGACGATCGACGGCGCCCGCGTTCTGGGCGCCTTGCCGCGCATTCAGGATGTCAGGCGGCGCTCGGTCCGCGAGACCCTCACGCCCGTCGTGCGCCAGAAGGCTGCGGCCCTCGCCGATGTCTTCAACGAAATGGTCCTGATATTCGCCGGCGACTATTCCCTCACGTTCCGCGCCTACGACGATGGGGTCGCCTACCGCTTCTCGACCTCGTTCCCGGACCGTATCACCGTTGCCTCGGAGCGCGCCGAATTCGCCTTTCCGGCCGACCATACGGTCTACTTCGCCGAAGAAACGAGTTTCCAGACGCACCAGGAGCGCCTTTACCTCCCGGTCCGCTTGAGCCGGGTGACGTCCGGGAAATTCGGCCTGTGCCCGGCCGTGGTCGATGTGCCGGGCGGACCCAAGGTGGCGATAACGGAAGCCGACCTGGAGGATTACCCCGGCATGTACCTGACGGGCGCCGAAGGCGCTCCCACGACCCTGGTCGGCAAGTTTCCGCAGTACGCGCTGAAGGAAGAGGCGAAAAACGACCGCAACGTCCCGGTCGTCGAACGGGCCGACTTCCTGGCCGTGACCTCGGGAACACGTGCCTTTCCCTGGCGCGTGCTGGTCATCGCCGAGCGCGACGGAACTCTGATCGAGTCCCCGATGATTTACCGCCTGGCCAAGCCGTCGTCGGGCGATTTCTCCTGGGTCAAACCCGGCAAAGTCGCCTGGGACTGGTGGAACGACTGGAACATCGCCGGCGTCGACTTCCGCGCGGGGGTCAATACGGAAACCTACAAGCACTACATCGACTTCGCGGCCGAAAACGGCATCGAATACGTGATCCTCGACGAGGGGTGGTACAAGCTGGGCGACCTGCTCACCCTCAGTCCAGGGATCGACATGGACGCCATCCTCGCCCATGCGCGGTCCAGGAACGTCGGCATCATCCTCTGGGTGGTATGGAAAACGCTCGAGCAGCAATGGGACAAGGCTTTCGAGCAATTCTCGCGCTGGGGGGTCGCGGGCCTCAAAGTCGACTTCATGCAGCGGGACGATCAGTGGATGGTCGACTACTATTACCGGGTGGCGCAGGAAGCGGCCCGCAGGCGCTTCCTG
>Ga0272448_1007701_pt1 | contig 11344 bp, 11 predicted proteins | sample YNPCB0191_FD_202220 | JGI IMG/M metagenome (GOLD analysis project Ga0272448, IMG submission 202220) | Hot spring sediment microbial communities from Yellowstone National Park, WY, United States - YNP-CB-019-1 | ecosystem: Environmental > Aquatic > Thermal springs > Hot (42-90C) > Sediment... | reverse complement strand
AGGGGACGGCCTCCCTCCGCTCCCGTGAGGGCGTCCCGAAGCCGGAGGAGGAGTTCCGTTCCCTCCTCCATCACCGTCAGGTCGGCGGTGAAGTTGGTATCGAAGACCCGGTCGAAGCCACAGAGCCGGAGGGCGGTGTTCATCTGCCCCGTGAGGGCCGTCCCGGGAGCCAGTCCGAAGCATTCCCCGATGGCGGCGCGGGGAGAGGGCGCCGTCTGGATCACCACGTGTTTTGAGGGGTCGTCGATGGCCGCCCAGACGAGGTCGGTGGGGTCGTTGGCGGTGAGCGCTCCCGTGGGACAGCGGTTGATGCACTGGCCGCAGTTGATGCAGATGACGTCGGACATGGGTTTCTCGAGGAAGGTACCCACCGTTGTCCGGGCGCCTCGGTGGACGGCCTCCAGAACCCCTACCTCCTGCAGATCGATGCAAGTCCGGACGCAGCGGCGGCAGAGGATGCACTTGTTCATGTCCCGCACCACCGCGTAGCTGGAAGCGTCCACGGCGTGGGGCGGAGCTTCGAGGCGGTCGAAGCGGGGAAAGTCCACGCCGTACTCCCGGGCCAGGGCCTGGAGTTCGCAGTTGCCGTTGCGGCGGCAGGTGGTGCAGTCCCCGTAGTGGTTGGCCAGGAGGAGGTCCAGGATGTGCCGCCTCGCCTGCCGGACCTTCCGCGTGTGGGTGTGAACGGTGAGGGGCTGAAGCACCGGGAAGGTGCAGGAGGCCTGGAGGGTCTTCATGCCCTCCACCTCCACGACGCAGATCCGGCATAGGCCCGCCAGCCGGAGGTCGGGGTGGCGGCAGAGGGAGGGGATCCGGATCCCCGCCTCCTCCGCGGCTTCCAGGAGGGTGGTCCCCAGAGGAACCTGGAGGTCCATCCCGTCGATGCGAAGGCGGACCTTGCCGCCGATGGCCGTGGAGGAGGAGGGGAGCGGGGATACCTCGTGGGGCCTCTGGCTGGTGGGGGACCTCTTGGAGCGGACCGTTCTCGGCGTCTCCGATGCCGTCATGGCCGAACCTCCCGGGAGCCCGCCGGAACGGCGGGGCGGCCCAGAATCTCGTCTTCGAAGTGCTCCACAATCGAAAGGAAGGCGTTGGGGCTGCTCTGGCCCAGCCCGCACTTGGAGGCCAACTGCAAGGTTTCGCCCAGCGCCTTCAGCTCCATGAGGTAAGAGAGGGAACAGCGGCCCTCCTCCAGCAACCGGATGCCCTCCAAGAGTTTCAGGTTCCCAAAACGGCAGGGCGTGCACTGGCCACAGGACTCCTCGACGAAGAACTCCACGAAGTTCCGAGCCACGGCCAGCATGTCCCGGTGGGGGCCGAAGACGATGACGGAACCCCCGGTGGAGGCGTCCTCGAAGGCCAGGGATCGAGAAAAGTGGGCCCGGGGTACGCAGTGGCCCGCCGCGCCGCCCACCTGGACGGCCTTGGCGTTCTCGCCCCCGACCTCCCGCAGGAGGGCCTCGATGGAGATGCCCATGGGGAACTCGTATACCCCCGGCCGGCTGCAGTCTCCCGAGACGCTGAAGAGTTTGGTCCCGGTGGAACGGTCGGTGCCCACCTCCCGGAACCAGGCCGCGCCCTTGGCGAGGATTCGGGCCGCCAGCGCCAGGGTTTCCACGTTGTTGACGATGGTGGGGTGTCCCAGGCACCCCGTGTCCACGGGGAAGGGGGGGCGGTTCCGAGGTTCCCCCCGGAAGCCCTCCAGGGACTCGATGAGGGCCGTTTCCTCGCCGCAGACGTAGGCGCCAGACCCCAGCCGGATCTCGATGTCGAAGGAGAAGCCGGGGACGCCGAGGATATCCGCCCCCAGGAGACCTTCCCGGCGCCGCCTTTCCAGGGTGGCCTCCAAGGGCCGCCGGAGGTACCGGTACTCCCCGCGGAGGTAGACGATACCCCGGGCGGCACCGATGGCCCTTCCGGCGATGGTCATTCCCTCGAAGAGCAGGTCCGCGTGCTCGGAGAGGAGGACCCTGTCCTTGAAGGTTCCCGGCTCACCTTCGTCGGCGTTGCAGATCACGTACTTCTCGGGGTCCACGGCGGAAGCGGCCAGATTCCACTTGATCCCCGTGGGGAAGCCCGCTCCGCCGCGCCCCTTGAGGGCCGAGGCCCGGATCTCTTCGATGATCTCCGCCCGCCCCATGCGGGCCGCCCGGCGGAGCCCCTCCTCGGGGAGTCTCTCCCCGAAGAGGATCTTCCCCTTCAGCTCAACGGCCATGTTCGTTCTCCTCTGGCCGCGCCTCGGCGGCGTGGGAGGTGAAGGCGAACCGGCAACGGTCCAGGATCTCCTTGACCTTCGCGCAGGTCACCCCCGTGTAGATTTCGTCGTTCACCAGCAGGGCCGGTCCCCGGTCGCACATGCCCAGGCAGTTGGCCCATTCCAGCGTGAAGCGCCCGTCGGCGGTGGTTTCGCCGAAGGCGACGCCCAGCTCCGTCTCGAGCTGGCGGGCGATACGGTCCTTTCCCTGCATGTCGCAGGAGATGGTTCGGCAGAGTCGGATGACGTAGCGCCCCAGGTGCCTCTCCCGCAGGAAGGAGTAGAAGGTCACCACCCCGTAAACCTCCACGGGGTGGATTCCAAGGAGGTGGGCGATCTCCTGCATGGCGAATTCGGAGATGTGGTGGTAGCGGTCCCGCACTGCCTGGAGGATGGGAAGCAGGGCCGTCCGTTCCCGGCCGTAGCGGTCGGCCAGGGCGAGGATGTCGGCGCTGAGCCTTTCCCGTTCACTGACTAGCATGGCTCCCTCCCGAGAACAGAAGGGCCCGGACGGTGGAGAGGAGGGCCTCCGGCTCGATGGGCTTCTCGTGGAAGGCGTCCACGGGGGCCATCTCCTCCGAGAGGTCGTAGCGGAGGCCCGTCTGCAGGCCCAGGCTGGTGAGAAGGAGGATCGGACACCCGAAACCTTCCCGGCGCAGGCGCCGGGCCAGGTGAAGGCCGTCGTCCGGTTCCTCCATCATGACGTCCAGCACCAGGAGGTCCGGATTCCAGGAATGGGCGGCGTTCCAGCCTGCCTCGGCGCTCCGCTCCTCCCTCACGGAATGACCCGCGCTCGTCAGAACCAGTCGAAGGGCCTCGGTGATGTCCGGATCGTCGTCCACCACAAGGATCCTGGCCATGCCCGCGCTCCTTTCCCCGGGCGGAAGGGCCGCCCTCCGGATATCAAGGTGGAGCCTGTGTCAAAAGAATACAATCATAAAGAGAGGGAAGGGAGTATAAATGAGTCTTTTAACCCTGCCCCGGACCCTCCCACGGAGAGAAGAGGCCGTGTGGCCGGCGGGTTACAGGCCCATCTTTAGAAAGAGGATGCTCGTGGCAGCGCCAAGCAAGGCCGAAGCGGGAAGGGTCAAGACCCAGGCGGACACGATCTGTTTCACGATGTTCCAGCGCACACCCTTGAGCTTCTGGCAGGAGCCGACGCCCATGATGGAGGAGGAGATGACGTGGGTGGTGGAGACCGGAGCTCCGAGGGCCGAAGCGAGGAAGATCACCGCCGCCCCCCCGGTTTCGGCGGCGAAGCCGTGGATGGGTTGCAGGACCATGACCTTGCGGCCGACGGTCTTGATGATCCGCCAGCCCCCCGCCGCCGTCCCCAGCGCCATGGAGGCGCCGCAGGAAATGACCACCCACAGAGGCACGTGGAAGCTGGGCAAAAGGCAGCCGGCAGCCAGGGCCATGGTGATGATGCCCATGGTCTTCTGGGCGTCGTTGGAACCATGGCTCAGGGCCATGGCCGACGCCGAAACCACCTGGAAGATTTTGAAGAAACGGTTGAGCTTCCCCGGCTGGGACCTTCGGAAAAGCCGCAGCAGGGAAGTCATGAGGAGATTTCCGACGACGAACCCCAGGACCGGGGAAATGAGCAAGGCCAGGCCGACGAGTTTGAGGCCCGAGGGGTGAAAGACCGAAAAACCGTGCTGGCCGATGACGGCGCCCACTATACCCCCGATGAGGGCGTGGGAGGAGGAGGAGGGGAGGCCCTTCCGCCAGGTCAACAGGTTCCATACGATGGCGCCGATCAGGGCCGCCAAAACCGCCGAGAGGGTCACGGCGTGCGGATCCACCATTCCCTTGCCGATGGTGGTGGCCACCGCCTTGCTGCCGAGAGCCCCGACGAAATTCAGGCAGGCCGCCAGGAGAATGGCCTTGGGGAGCCAAAGGGCGCCCGCACGGATCGTCGGGGAGGAGGTGGTGGCGGTGCCGTGGAAGCCGCGGTTGCAGGTCAAGGTTCGGGGTTGCAAACCCCCGAAGCGATGAGCCAGAGCCCGCTATCCATTTTTCAGGACGACGGTTTCGATGACGTTGGCCACGTCCTCGCAGCGGTCCATGGTGGCTTCCATCCGGCCGTAGATCTCCTTGAGCTTGATCAGCTCCACGGGATCCATGCCGTTTTCGAAGAGGCGGCTGATGGCCTTACGGCTGATGTCGTCGCCCAGGTTCTCCAGGCGCTTGATCTCCCGGCAGAAGGACCAGAGGTGGTCCAGGTTCCTCAGGTGGTGGACCGCCTCGTTGATCTGCTCGGCGGCCTTTTCGATGAGGCTCCCGAACTCCCGCATTTCGGGGGTGACGGTCTTCACCTTGAAGAGGCTCAGCCGGATGGCCAGGGCTTCGATGTAGTCCAAGATGTCGTCCAGGGCGGAGGTCAGGGCGTGGATGTCGTCCCGGTCAATGGGGGTGACGAAGGAGCGGTTCAGCGCCTCGATGATCCGGTGGGTGTGGTGGTCGCCTTCCAGTTCGATGTCCTTGATGGCCTTGGTCTTGGCCTCCACGTCCGTGTAGTTCACCAGCAGTTCGTTGAAGCGGCGCGCTCCCTGGAGCACCACCTCCGAAAGCTCGGCGAACATGTCGAAGAATCGCTCTTCACGCGGTACGAGCGAGAACCTCATGCGAACCCCCACGAAGACGGTGATGCCGAACGGGACCCGGCCGTCCGGGCGCGGCGTTTAGAGGATAGATTACCAGATCGTCACGAAAAGTTCAAAGAGAAGCCATACGGATGTGCGGATGGCCAAGCAGGGTCCGGAGACGGGATGGGTCGGCCCGGAGGACCACCGTGACTCCCTCGGCCCCGTAGGTGCGCGCCAGCAGGGGAAGTCCCTGGAGCAGGGGCTGCACGTCGGGCCACCCCTCGTGGGCCACGAAGAGGCAGACGGCCCCCGAGGCTTCCAGAAGGCGGCGGACGATGGCCTGCCGGAGGGCTTCCAGGCCCGCTCCGGTGGCGGCGGAGACGGGCAAGGCCTCCGGATAGAGGGCGCGGGCCCGGTCGAGGACGGGCTCGGGGGTCCGGTCGGTCTTGTTCAAGAGGGTCAGGAGGGGGAGGCCATCTAGTCGGAGGTCCGCCAGCACTTCGAGAGCGGTGCGGGCCCGCTCCTCGAAGGCCGGATGGCTCACGTCCACCACGTGGAGGAGGAGGTCCGCCTCAGCGGCCTGCTCCAGCGTGGAACGGAAAGAGGCCACCAGGTGGTGGGGCAGCTTGCGGACGAGCCCCACCGTGTCCACGAGGAGCACCTCCTCCAGGAAGCCGGGAAGGGGCAGGCGGCGGAAGGTGGTATCGAGGGTGCTGAAGAGGCGGTCCTCCACCACGGTGTCCGAGGCCGTAAGCCGGTTGAGGAGCGACGACTTGCCGGCGTTGGTGTAGCCCACCAGGGCCACCTGAAAGGAAGTCCGGCGCCTGCGGCGCTGGGTTCGGCGGTGGGCGGCGATGGCCTCCAGTTCGGCCCTAAGCTGCTGGATCCGGCGGCGGATGACCCGCCGGTCCGTTTCCAGCTGGGTCTCGCCCACCCCCCGGGTTCCGATGCCGCCCGCCTGGCGGGAAAGGTGGCCCCAAGCCCGGGTGAGCCGAGGCAGGAGGTAGGTGTACTGGGCGAGGGAGACCTGGGTCCGGGCCTCCCGGCTCCGGGCCCGCCTGGCGAAGATGTCGAGGATGAGCCCCGTCCGATCAATGACGCGGATGCCGAGCGCCTTCTCCAGGTTGCGCACCTGGGCCGGCGTGAGGTCCTCGTCAAAGACCGCCAGCGTGATCCGTTCCTCGGCGCAGAGCCGGCCCAGCTCCTCGGCCTTTCCCTTGCCCAGGCAGGTGGCCGGGTCGTGGCCCTCCCGGTCCTGGACGACCCGGAGGACCACCTCCCCGCCGGCGGTGTCCACCAGCGCTTCCAGTTCGTCCAGGTGGTCCTCCACCACCGGGCGAGGCAGGGCCGGAAGGGCCACCGCCGCCAGGACCACGCGCTCCCGTGCCATCGCAGGGCACCTCCCTTCGGAATTCAGCATACACCCCCCGTTGCCCCTCGACCGCCGGCGTGCTACCTTGGAGCCATGAAAAGAACCCTTCTCCCCGCCGTTCTGGGTGCCCTCGCGCTGGCCTTGGTTCTCCCCGCGCCGCCTTTCCGGGCCGCCGACGCCGCCCGGGAGGCCCGGCGGATGCGCCTGGTGGCTCTCGAAACCCTCCTTCAGGAAAAGAAGGCCGCCATCGAACAGGGGTGGGCCCGCCTGGCGGAGGTGGAATCCCTTCTCCAAGAAGCCGCCGCCGAGGACGCCAAGACCCTCCAGTCCACCGAGGCCAGGAGTCCCGAGCAGGCCTCGGCCCTACTCAAGGGGGCGGAACGGCGCAAGGGGCTGGAAGAGGAGCGCCTCGCCCTCCTCAGGCGGCTCGCGGACCTTTACGGCGAGGCCTCCGCCCTGAGGCGGGAGGCCGACAAGGTGCGCTCCGAACTCCAGGGAGACCTGCAGGTCCTCGACGGGCGGTGGATCCTCTCCCTCCTGCCCTCCGGGGTCAAGGGAGAGGTCACCCTCTCCCAGAATGGCACGCTGGTCACCGGCGACTACCACCTCGACAACGGGCAATCGGGAAGCCTGCAGGGGACCTTCGTGAACAACGTCCTGGTCCTGGAAAGGATCGACGCCCGCTTCGGACGGATGGGCCGGCTGGAAGGGACCCTCTCCCGGGACCGCCTCTCGGTGAAGGGGTCGTGGTACAGTTACGACATCGCGTCCGGCCAGCCGGTCACCGGGGCCTTCGCCATGGAGCGGCCCGCGGAGGAGGAGGGACCATGAAGATCGTGAAGCAGGCCCTGGACAACAGCGTGATTCTTTTGGAAATCACCGGGGAAGTGACCATGGGGGAGTCGGCGGAGGAGCTCGCCCTGGAGCTCCAGCAAATTCTGGACGATCCCGCCGTGGAAGGCGTCGTGCTGAACCTCGAGAACATCAACTACGTGGACTCCACGGGGCTCGGGGAGGTGGTGGGCTACCTCGGCCGCTTCGCCGACAAGGGGAAGCGTCTCAAGCTGGTCCGGCCCAACTCCGTGCTCCGGAAGCTCCTGAGCCTCACCCACCTCGACGAGGTCATCAAGGTCTACGAGACGGAGGAGGAGGCCCTCGAGGACCTGGTGGGCTGAAGGGGAAGAAGCGGACGGAGGAGGGGGGGGCATGGCCTTTTACGACCCGGTTCTCAAGGAGCTGACCGTCAAGGTCGTCTACTACGGGCCCGGTCTGAGCGGGAAGACCTCCAACCTGAAGTACATCTACGAAAACCTGGAGGAGGCGGGCCGGGGCAAGCTGGTGGAGCTGGCCGGAAACAGCGACCGCACCCTGTTCTTCGATTTTCTCCCCCTGGAGATCGGCCAGGTGAAGGGGGTCAAGGTCCGGCTTCAGCTCTACACCGTACCCGGACAGGTCTTCCACGAGGCGACCCGGCGCAGGGTCCTCCAAGGGGCCGACGGCGTGGTCTTCGTGGCCGACAGCCAGCGGTCCCTGCGGGAGGCCAACCTCCAATCCCTGCGGCAACTCCGGGACCACCTGGCCGCCACGGGGGCGGACCCCGACGACGTCCCGCTGGTCCTGCAGTACAACAAGCGGGACCTGCCCGACGTGGCCACCCTAGAGGAGATGGACCGGGACCTCAATCCCGACAACCGCCCCTTCTTCGAGGCCATCGCCACCGAAGGGGTGGGGGTGGAGGACACCTTCAAGGCGGCCTGCGCCCTGGTTCTGAGGCGGCTCCTCTCGGCCCCGCCCGAGTCCTACCCGCCACCGGCGGGCCACCGGGAAGAGATCCCCCTTCCGGCCGAGGAGGAGGTCCTCTTCCCCGAAAGCCGGGAGCTTCTGGAGGCGGAGAGCACTCCCTCCCTGGAACTCCCCGCCTCGGTGGAGGACTCGGCCGATCTTCTTTTCGAAGATGAGGCCAGCGCCCCCGTGGACGCCCCCGCCCCCCTACCGGACGAGTCGCCGGTCGCCTCCCCGCCCCCTAGCGTGCCGGAGGAGGCCGTCTTTCTGGAAGAAGCCCCCCAGGAGGAGGAACCGCCCCCCCCTCCAGAGGCCCCAGCGCGGCTCTTTCCGGAGGCGGGGGGAGAAAGCCTGCGCTTGGCCCCGGGGGAAACCCTGGAGATCCCCGTGGAGGTGGGCGGGCGGCGCTTCCGGCTGGTGCTCCGGCTCGAAGCGCTCTCCGAAGAGGGCTGACCTTCGCCCCGGGGCCTTCCTTCAGGGTCCTCCTTCCACGAGGTAGAAGGGGTCCCGCTGCTGGAAGGCGTACCGCCGAAGGGCGGCCGCCGAGAACTCTCCCCGGTCGTAGGCTTCGAAGAGTTTCTGGCCCAGGAGGTACCCGAGGTGGCGGGAGACGCCGAAGAGGGTCTCCAGGTCGGTCCCGGTGACCTCCTCCAGCTCCGAGGGTTCCCACCGTCCCGCCCGGCGCCGCATCTCGAGGTACCGCAGGCACCCCTTCAGGGACCGCTCCAGCCGCTCCAGCTTCCGCTTCTGCTTCCCCGGGGGCAGGGCCTGGATCTCCTTCACCTTCCGGCGCATCTCCGCCTCGTCCGGGGCGTGGCGGGTGGGGTTGATGAGTTTGGAGGCCAGGAAGCCGGAGGCGAAATAGTGGGCCCGGTCCAGAAAGGCGCGGATGGAAGAGCCCGTGGCCAGTTCGGCCTCCATGAGGTAGTGCATGGCCTCCTCCACCGTCCGGTTGAGGTCCATCAGGGGGACGTAGATGGTCCTCTCGTGGGGGGAGTAGACCGAGTAGCCGTCCTTCACCAGGGCGGCCAGCCAGGAACCCGGAGGCTTTTTGTAATAGGAATCATTCAGAAATTCTAGAGAGTTGAATGTGAAAACCTGAAAATCATCGTCGGATCTGTGCCGCAATCCGAAGAGGTCGTGGAGGGCCCGGATGTAGCGCTGGACCGTATCGGAGAGCTCCACTTCCCCATCGGGGTCCACGTCCCGGCCACAGAATCCGTACATGGCGCAGAGGGCCTCCCCCCCGTGTTCAAGCCAGGTGAGGAAGGTCTGCATCTTGACGGTGGGCGGGGTGTTGTTCACCAGGTGCCGGTCCTTTCCCAGGAAAAACCACCCCGTGGGCTCCTCGCCCCTCCGGAGGCGCCGCATGTAGACCGTCTCGCTGTTCTGGAAAAGAACGAGCGGGGCGATCCCCTGCCCAAGCAGCTCCGCGGGAAGGTGGCCGGAAGCGAGGTGCAGGTCCCCCACGAGGACGAGGAGGGGCTGGTTGGGGTAGGCGGCGCAGAGGTGCCGGATCCGGTAGGCCATGAAGCGGTCCCGGCTGGCGAGGGGGCCTTCCCGGTTCAGGCCATGGACGGCGAGCCGCCTCTCCCGGGCGTGGTCGAAGATGGGCCGGTAATGGTGGAAGTTGAAGCCCCACTTGTGGAAGTAGTCGATGGCCTCCAGGAAGTCCGGCTCTTCGAGGGCGCCCCTCACGAAACGGTGGAGGGCGACGTCGTGCTTTGCCTCCGCCATTTCCAGAACCACGATGGGCCGCACCTTCAACGCGGCCAGGTCCTCGAGGAGTTGGAGGTAGGTCTTTTGGGCGTGCTCAAGGGTGTGGAAGTCGCCCACCAGCGTGACCCAGCGGCGGGATGCCTCGGCCACGAAGCGTTCCCGGGAGGAGGGGAGTGCTCGGACCGATCGCAGTTCCTTCTTGTACGGGGCGTAGTAGGCGAGGATCTCCGGATCCTCCGGCCCCAAAACCTCGCGAAGCCTGCGCTTGATGGAGGCGAGGAGGCTCCGGGTGAAGCGGTAGCCGGAGGTCTTGACGCCCATGGGAACCCCTCCCGTGGTTTCGAGAAAGGATACCACAGCCCGGTCTGGCCTGCGGAAGGGAACAAGGGGGCCGCTTCGCTGTTTTCAAGGTCCGGGACCCTCCACGGGGGAGGGGACCCGTCACCCGTGGCAGGAGCCCCCAATCCCGCGATGGGAACCGAACAGGCGGTGCAAGTCTATGGCAATCTTTCAGATTCCCAAAATAGACCCATCACCTGTCAAGGGATTGGGAGCATTCGAGCCGAAGGCGAAGAATGCGCCAAGGGTGGGGTGAGGCTCCACGGGCTTTGCCCGTGGAGCGGGGAGGGAATGGCCCCTCCCCGTTGGAGAGATAAAGATTTTCCCTCGTGTAGCACCTACTTCACCGAAGGCAAGACCAATCCATCGCGGAATGTGGGGGAGAAGCGAGCATTGACACTCCCACGGAATCGGTGCTATTTTTTAGCTTCAAATGTGGAGCCACTAACTCCACATTTCCGGAGCACGCCATGCAGTTGAGCAAGGGCTTCGATTACGCTGTCCGAAGTCTGGTTTTCCTGGCCCGCCTTCCGGAGGGAGGAACGGCGGACTTGAGGGCCATCTCCCTCTCCCAGGGCGTGCCCCATTCCTACCTGGCCAAGGTGATGCGGAGCCTCGTCCGGCGCGGCCTCGTCGTCTCCACGCTGGGCCGGGAGGGGGGCTACCGGCTGAGGAGGCCGCCCCGGGAGATCACCCTCCTGGAGGTCTTTACGGCCATGGAGGGGGAGCTGCGTCTCGTGGAGTGCATGGACGGAAAGACCTGTGCGTTCCTGGGCGGTTGCGCCCAGGCGGAGGTGTTGCACCGCCTGAGGCACGCCGTGGAAACGATCTTTCGCGAAACGACGCTGTGGGATCTCCTCCGGGAAGGCCGGAACGACCTCTCGGCGGCGGATCCATCGAAGAAGGAGGGGCGGTATGCCCGAGCTGGCGCTTGAGGTGCGCGACCTGCGCGCCTGCGTGGAAGGAAAGGAAATCCTCAAGGGCCTCACCCTGGCGGTGCCCGAGGGCGAGGTTCACGTCATCATGGGGCCCAACGGCAGCGGAAAGAGCACGCTGGCCAACACGCTCATGGGCCACCCGCGGTACGCCGTCACCGGGGGCGAGGCCCGCCTCTTCGGCGAGGACCTCCTGGCCATGAAGGTCCACGAGCGGGCACGGAAGGGCCTCTTTCTGGCCTACCAGTACCCGGTGGAGGTGCCGGGGGTGGCCTTCTCCCACTTCCTCTGGAATGCCGAACAGGCCATCCGCGGCGGCGGGTCCCCGGCGGAAGGGTCTCCCAAGAAGGTGGAC
>Ga0272448_1007700_pt1 | contig 11345 bp, 7 predicted proteins | sample YNPCB0191_FD_202220 | JGI IMG/M metagenome (GOLD analysis project Ga0272448, IMG submission 202220) | Hot spring sediment microbial communities from Yellowstone National Park, WY, United States - YNP-CB-019-1 | ecosystem: Environmental > Aquatic > Thermal springs > Hot (42-90C) > Sediment... | reverse complement strand
TCACTATTAATATAATTATTATTATCATTCAATTAATTTTTTCTTTAAAATGATTAAAGACCATTAGATCAATCATCATTATTTATAACAATTAAATTAACTATAATCCTTGAATTTAATTGGGTTAATTATCATTTATAAATATATTTAAATTGATTATATGAAACAATTATAATTCTTGAGGTCATAATTCTTTAAGTGTTAAACATCATTCTTAAAGATATTTTCGCTTGATTATTTTTAAAATGATACATTGTAATACTTAATTATAATTATAATTAGGTTGATTACAATTCTTAAGAACAATTAGGTCAATTCTTAAGAACAATTAGGTCAATTCTTAAGAATAAATAGGTCGATTGTAATTCTTAAGAACAATTAGGTCAATTACAATTCTTAAGAATAATTAGGTTGATCATAATTAGGTCAAGTATAATTCTCAAGAACAATTAGATTGATTAGTATTCTCAAGAACAATTAGATTGATTATAATTCTTAAGAACAATTAGGTCAATTATAATTCTTAAGAACATTAGATTGATTATAATTCTTAAGAACATTAGATTGATTATAATTCTTAAGAACAATTAGATCAATCATAATCCTTAAAAACAATTAGGTCAATTAGAATTTTTAAGAACAATTAGATTGATTATTATTCTTAAGAACAATTAGGTTAATTACAATTCTTAAGAACATTAGGTCAATTGAATTCTTAAGAACAATTAGGTTAATTATAATTCTTAAGAACATTAGGTCAATTATAATTCTTAAGAACAATTGGGTTAATTACAATTCTTAAGAACAATTAGGTCGATTATAATTCTTAAGAACAATTATATCGATTATTATTCTTAATAAATCTTTTATTGATTTACTTCTTAATAATCATTATTACATCTTTTATTAATTTACCTCTTAATAATCAGTAATCTAATTATTAAGACTTTCAATGTTGGCTAACATTTTGATATTGATTATTAGTGAGTAATATACTTTATATTAATCTTTATTATTCAAGAGAATATCACTTTTTCTCAACACTTGATATTTATTAACAGAATATTATACTGTTGATTATTAATAATTGTTAATGATAATAATTATTAAATTGTTCCCTTTTTAAGTTTAATTAATAAAATCAAGAGGACTATTAATAAAAATTAAAAGATTAATTAATTATTATGAGAGTACTAAACATTAATCAATGTTTAGTACTCTCATAAGAAGTATTAAATTAATGCTTCTAAATGTCCATTAGTCTGTGACGTAATAATAAAGATTAAGATTATTATTATTACTCTGTTAAGAACAATAATCTAATTATTGTTAATTAACATCTTAATAATTAACAACAATACCCTTAATTTTATAATTATGTTAAGGATTATTTTTGGTAATCACTACTTTAATGATTATTAATAAATTGATCAACTTTAATAATTAGTTAATTATTAAGTTAATTTGGTAATACATATTAATAATTATTATTCACACTATTTTCTCTCTCTAGAAAATTCGTGAACTACAAATAATTGTATAATAATAACACCTAACTTTTACTTAATAAGAAATAACCATTCTTAAGGATTATTTCCAATAAGATATTGTTATTTATATTATGTAGTTATTAATACTTAATAACAGTCGGTTATTTATATTTATTTTAATAATTAATAAGTACCATACTAATTATTAAAAGATAACTAAGTTAATTCTTGATTATAACCATACAAAAACTTATATTGATCTTATTTTTCTAATATAACTTATAGTAAAGAATATATTACTGATCATATTCTTTACCATCTTGATTAGAACCCAAATTAGTATTTTTATTAAGTTGATTGTATCATTTACATTAGATTAAGATTTTTTAGGTGTAGAGTTATTAAAATTCTAAATTATTATATTTGATAACTCTACACCTAAAAAATCTTAACCTATTTAATTTAAATGTAAATTTGAAGAATTAGGTTTCCATGATACTAATAATAGAAATTATACCTAACTTTAAAATACATATAAATTATACCATAGTGGTAGCAAATAAAGTAATTATATTGACAATTAATCAATATAATTACTTATTATCTAACAATTGAGATTATTCTAACTCTTATGTTAAAAGTAGTAAGCTTTTATTAATTGATTTATTTTTAAAATGTCTTGTTCATTAGCTACTTTACCTCAAGAATTCCTTTTTCAATGTACTCTTTCTTTACCTCTGGGAGTTATTTATCAATTAAGTCTTACTAATAAACTACTCAACCAATTAATCTGTAATAATGATTATTTTTGACATCAAAAATTTATCATGTCTATTACTTATATAGGTAATTGGCGTACTCTTTACCACAGTTTTTTTTAATATTTTGGGCATTTGGATTAAATATTGATGAAGAATTAGGGTTAGACGATAACAACAACAAGCAATTTATACCCACACAATTAATTGGATATAAAGCTAAACAAATCTGTGCCATTGATGGTTATTCATTTTTTCTAGATCTTAATAATAATGTATGGGGAATGCGAGCAAATGTACTTGGAACATTAGGTATGGGTAATAATGAAGAAATTGAGATACCAAGGGCTACTTTATTTCCCAAAGCTAAACAAATATCAATAACCAATCATAGCATCTTAATTCTTGATTTTAATAATCAAGTTTGGGGTTTCAGGTTTAATCAATATGATTTATTAGGACTACATTATGATCTCACAATTATGAATACTCCAGGGATAATCACTGATATTAAAGTTAAACAGATAATCACTGGTTCTCATCATATTTTTCTAATTGATTTAGAAAATAATGTTTGGTCATTAGGTTTAAACGCGTGTGGTCAATTAGGATTAAATAATACTAGTAATATGAATCAACCAACATTAATTCAAGGTCTTAAAGCTCAATCAGTATCGGCTGGTAATAATCATAGTGCTATTATTGACTTTGATAATAATGTTTGAATGTTTGGTAGCGACTTGCGCGCAACGATAATACTGCAGGTCAGTTAGGATTAGGTGATAATATTGATCGTCAAGTCCCAACCATAATTCCAGGTCTTAAAGCTAAAAAAATCACCTTAGGACATAACTATACTTTATTAATTGATCTTAATGATAATCTTTGGGGGTTTGGTCTTAATCATCTGGGACAGTTAGGATTAGGCGACAAATTGTCTAGAATAGTACCAACACAAGTTCCTAATATTAAAGTGTGTCAAGTATCAGCTGGATTTATACATACACTAGTAATAGATGTAAAATATAATGTATTAGTTTGTGGTAGAGATGAGCATGGCGCGTTAGGATTAGGAAATAAAATTACAGAAGTAAATAGATTTACTCAAATTCCTGTTTTAAAAGCCTTACAAGTATCAGCTGGAAAATTTCATTCTCTTATACATGGGACTAACAATATAATTTAAAATGATTTTAAGTTGGGAGTAACATAATTATTACATAATAATCATATACTTTATTAAAAACTGATAATTATATTTTTATTATATTTTAAAATGTCTAAGTCATTAGCTACTTTACCGCAAGAATTCCTTTTCCAATATGCTCTTTCTTTACCTCTGACTGATCTTTATCATTTATGTCAAACTAATAAACTACTTAATCAATTAATCTGTGACAATGATTTTTTTTGGCACCAAAAATTTATTAGAGACTTTACGTTAGTTAATTATATTGGTAGTTGGAAGACACTCTATTAAAGTTTCCTCAATGTCTGGGTATTCGGACAAAATAGTAATGGTGAATTAGGGTTAGGTGATACTAAAAATCGATTTATAGCCACACAGTTAATCGGATTTAAAGCTAAACAAATTTGTGCCGCTGGTGATTATTCAATCTTTCTGGATCTTAATAATGATGTTATGGCGACAGGATCTAACACTCATGGACAATTAGGTATTAGTGAACTTGACTATTGTTTGGTACCAACAGCTACTTTATTTCCTAAAGCTAAACAAATAGTGGCCGGTAACGGTTATACCTTAATCATTGATCTTGATAATCAAATTTGGGGTTCTGGTTTTAATATGTTTGGCTCATTAGGATTAGGTCATAATAGAGATGTTACTAATCCAACAATGATTTCTGATATTAAAGTTAAACAGATAACTACAGGAAGTTTTCATACTCTATTCATTGATTTTGATGATAATATCTGGGCATTTGGATATAATGAAAGCGGACAATTAGGATTAAATGATACTAGTGATAGGAAAATGCCGACATTAATTCAAGGGTTCGAAGCTCAATCAGTATCATGTGGTCCTACACATAACGCTATTATTGATTTTAATAATAATGTTTGGATGTTTGGTGATAATGGTTCAGGTCAGTTAGGATTAGGTGATAATATTGAACGTCTGGTGCCAACTATGATTCCAGGGTTTAAAGCCAAACAAATATCCTTAGGGTATAATTATACTTTATTAATTGATCTTAATAATAATCTTTGGAGTTGTGGACGTAATAATATGGGACAGTTAGGATTAGGTGATAATTTAAATAGAAATATCCCAACACAAATATCCAACCTTAAAATACAACAAGCATCAGCTGGAACTATTCATACTGTAGTAATAGATGTAAATTATGATGTATTCGTTTGTGGTAGAGGTCAGTATGGCGAATTAGGGGTTGGACTCCTAACTAGAGAGACAAATATATTTACACAAATTCCTGATTTTAAAGCCTTACAAGTATCAGCTGGTCTATCCCATTCCCTAATGTTAGCAACTAATTTAATATCAAATAGTTAATATTGTAATAACTGTTAATTATTAAGAAGTAATAATTAACATATGTTCAAGAGTAATTAATAAATACTTAAGATAATTGTTAATTCATATTATGAATAAACAAGATGATTTAATTTGTTTCTTGCTCTAATTTTCTTGAGTATTAATATTCATTTAATTATCTTACTTGTTCTTCAATTGTATTTTTAAATATATCTAATCTTTGTTAGTACTGATAAAAATCACAATTCATCTATTCTTCTTACTTATTAATATTAATAACCATTTAATTTATTTTATCATACATGGGTCTCTTGTTAATCTCTTTGAGCCAAAGAGATTTAGTTAATGGTACACGCATGAGTCCACACAAATTAATGATCTTATTCTTTTATCCTTTAAAGGTATAGAGAAGAACTTTTAAATGGAAATTAATCTCTTTAAGTGAAATATATACTATGATAATGTAATTGTTAATTAGATTTAGGTAATTATTTGTTCTTTGAAAATTGTATTACTTCCTAATATATCCAATAATACATTATATTTTATACAATGTATTCACAATAATTACCAAATTTGGATTTTCACAATATTAGTCCAGAAATTTAATAGTATGATGATATAAAAAAAAATATATTTATAATATTAAATGTCTTATTTTTTTGCTACTTTACCTCAAGAATTTCTTTTTCAATATGCTCTTTCTTTATCTCTGACTGAGCTCTACCAATTATGTCAAACTAATCAACGTCTCAATCAACTTATCTGTAACAATGATTTTTTTGGCATCAAAAATTTATTAAAGACTATCTCCCTATTAATTATCTAGGTAATTGGAAATCCCTTTATCATAGTTTTTTAAGTGTTTGGACTTTTGGCAGTAATTATGCCGGTCAATTAGGCCTGGGCGATGATATTGAAAGACTGACCCCAACCCTTGTACCCGGTATTAAAGCCAAACAAATTATAGCAGGCGAGGTAGATTCCTACATCATAGATTTAAATAATAACGTGATCGAATTCGGAGAAAATAAATATGGAGGTTTGGGTTATAATAATATCAAAAATATAGATAGACCGACTTTCTTAAACTTTCCACCAGCCCTTACTATGAATGCTAAATTCAATACCATTATCATAGATTTTAATAATCACGTCTGGGTTACGGGAAATAATAAATATGGGCAGTTAGGATTAGGTGTTACTCAAGATTTTATTAATATTCCAACTCAAATCCCTAATTTTAAGACCAAACAAGTTGTTACTGGTAATTTCACTCTTTTTATAGACTTAAACGATAATGTTTGGACTGTTGGTAATAATTTTTATGGACAATTAGGATTAGGTGATAAAGAATATCGTCAGACTCTAACCATGATTCCCGATTTAAAGGCTAAACAGGTCCACACTGGATCTGAACATTCTATTATTATTGATTTTGATAATAATATCTGGGTATGTGGTCAAGGTCAAAATGGACAATTAGGTCTTGGGGATAGTGAAGATAAACTGGTACCTACAGTTATTCCAGAGTTAAAAGCCAAACAAGTATCCGTGGGAGCTCGTTACACTACCATAATAGACTTAGATGATAATATTTGGGTTTGGGGTGAGAATAGTGAGGGTCAATTAGGATTAGGTGACGATCAAGAAAGGTTGGTTCCAACCCGAATCCCTGAATTAAAAGCCAGACAAATATCTACAGGTAATAATCATACACTAATGATAGATTTAGACTATAATGTGTGGGTATGGGGTGAAAATGAAAGTGGACAACTAGGATTAGGGGATAATATAAGTAGAAATATATCGACAAGAATACCAGGATTTAAAGTCTTACAAATAACGGGAGGATTATTTCATAGTATGATGATAGTAACTAATTTAATTTAAAAGTCTAATCACAAGTTGTGTATTTATAAATTTAGGTTCACACTAAAAAATCCGATTTATGTCCTTATATTGAGCTACATTAATTAAAAATTCTTGATAGGTAAGTGTATTATTAATTGATAACCACGTAAAATATTCATCACAATATAACATATAGAGTAAATTATCAAGAGAATGTTAATACATAATTTAATTATTTATCGAGAAAATAAATATAAATTAATATATCATTTAATATGATATATATATTCTAATAATAGAACTTGATTTAATATGATAATATTTTATTAGATATAGTCTAATAATAAAAGGTAATTTAATATCCAATTTTAAGTTTAATTTTATCATGATAAAATTAATTATGCAAATAAAAATTCTAGTACTTAAAATGTCACAATCTTTCGCTACTTTACCTCAAGAGTTTCTTTTTGAATATGCTCTTTCTTTATCTCTGACCGATCTTTATCAATTATGTCAAACCAATCAACGTCTCAATCAACTTATCTGTAACAATGATTTTTTTTGGCATCAAAAATTTACCAGGGATTTTTTACCTATTAATTATCTAGGTAATTGGAAATCCCTTTATCGCAGTTTTTTGAGTGTCTGGACTTTTGGTAGTAATTATGCTGGTCAATTAGGTCTGGGTGATGATACTGATAGACTGACCCCAACACTTGTACCTGGTATTAAAGCCAAGCAAATTGTGGCGGGAGGTGAAACTTCCTACATTATAGATTTGAATAATAACGTAATCGGATTTGGGGACAATGAAGTTGGAGAATTAGGTTATAATAATATCGAAAATATCAATGTACCGATCTTTTTAAACTTTCCATCAGCTCTTACTATGAATGCCCTATTTGATACCATAGTAATAGATTTCAATAATCACGTCTGGGTTACAGGAAATAACATAACCTGGGAGTTAGGATTAGGACTTACCCAAAAATTCATTAATACTCCAACACAAATCCCTAATTTTAAGGCTAAACAAGTTGCCACTGGTAGTGGGCACACTCTTTTTATAGATTTAAATGATAATGTTTGGGCTGTTGGTGCCAATTTTTATGGACAATTAGGATTAGGTGATAAAGAACATCGTCAGATGCTAATCATGATTCCTCATATTAAAGCCAAACAGGTCCACGCTGGATTAGAACATTCAGTTATTCTAGATTTTGATAATAATATCTGGGTATGTGGTCAAGGTAGTTATGGACAATTAGGTCTTGGGGGTAGAGAAGATAAAGTTATGCTCACAGTTATTCCGGAGTTAAAAGCCAAACAAGTATCTGTCGGTGCTTATTACACTATTATAACAGATTTAAAGGATAATATTTGGGTATGGGGTAATAATCATGATGGACAATTAGGATTAGGCGATAATTTAAATAGGAATGTACCAACTCAAATTCCTCAATTAAAAGCCAAACAAATAGCGGCAGGAGAGGATCATGCACTAATGATAGATTTAGACTATAATGTATGGGTATGGGGTAAGAATGAAAGTGGACAATTAGGATTAGGGGATAATATGAGTAGAAATGTGCCAACAAGAATACCAGGATTTAAAGCCTTACAAATATCAGGAGGAGGGGTTCATAGTATGATGATGGCGACTAATTTAATTTAAAAGTGGATTAATGATTTTGTAAATAATACAGTAATAACTACTTCATTAACATGTGCTAACTTTAATTAGGTTAGTGATAAAGTTATGATCTTAACTTAAGATCATAATATTTTAAAAAGTAACAATATCACAAGAATATATTGGTATTCTTGTAATAGTAATGAGATTAAGTAAATTTTTGTTAAAGGACATACCATTTATAATTAGTATCTTTAATTATCACCTGAATAAAAATACAATTGGTCCATATATTGAGATTATAATATTTATTAATGATAAGATAATCTATCTTACAAATTGTTACTAATATAACTAGCGACAATATTAATCTAACTCATAATCACTATCAATATTAATAATTATTTCCGTTTATTTGCTAATAATGAGAAGATATGTATCACAATAAATAATATCTCACCACTCTTGATAAGTAATAATCAGAATGTGTCACTAGATAATTATAATAAGTATCAATTAAAAATAATACTTAATAATCTTGATTAATAATAACTACATTTAAGAATTAATTAAGATGTTTATTAATCTTCAAAAGGACACTCACTATTTAAAGATTAATTAAGATATTTATTGATCGTCAAAAGGAAATTCACTATTTAAAGATGTTTATTAATCTTCAAAAGGACACTCACTATTTAAAGATTAATTAAGATATTTATTGATCGTCAAAAGGAATCACTATTTAAAGATTAATGGAGTGTTTTATTAATTTGCAATAAGTTAATTAATAATTATCAATATATATGCTAACTCACACTCTTGTTAAGATACTATTAATTAATAATAGAACAAGTAAATATAAGTATGATAAATTCTATTAATTATTAAGAGAAAGTATTCAATATATGTTAAGGGTCGATGGAAACAAAAGCACTAACAGCGTCTTAATCATTAATTATAAACATATGTTTGAATAATATAATTAAATGTCCTTTTCTTGATAATTATATAGTAATAGATTATTTTTAATTAATATATCTATTAATAATCCAATTAATTTAAAAGTATACATCCTAAAATATCTGAATAATCAACAATATTCCAATTTTAAAAGGTCTCTAATTAATTTTTATTCAGATATTTTAGGATGTATACTTTTAAATTATTAATAATTAAGTTGGTCATTATACTTAATACTGGTTAAGTAATTTATTTTTTAATAAGAAATAAATTATACTCCTTACTAAACATATTGTATATTATTAATTTTAAGATATAAAGATCTGAATAATTGTTTAATTCCTTGGAATATTATAAAGATCATATTTATTACCATATTATTAACTAGTAACATTTATTTTAAATGACGATGCATATTAAAAATAACTAGTAACATTTTATTTTAAATGACGATGCATATTAAAAATAACTAAATCCTATTATTCTTAATAAGAACAGTCAGATAATTACAACTTACATACTGTAACTCTGAAAAATTAATATGTTGTTATAATGAATAACATTAACCTACCATTAAATATTTATCATGTACTTAATATATTACTATCACCTTGATAACTGAGTAAACCGTCTAGTATTATTAATTATTACCTTTTATTAATAAGTATTATCAATATGATTAAATTAACTAATAATCATAAATTTCAAATAATTTAACACAAATCAGATTATTTGAAGTATATATCTTTATCCTGTTTAGAGATATTATTTTAAATTCAAATGTATGTAATTAAAAATAAACATAATATATTCGCTTGTTGATAAAAATAAATGAAATAAGCACTGGAAAGACTTATTCACTACCTTTTTGTAATAATAAAATTGGATATTTTTACATCAAAACATTTATTTCTCGGCAGTTACTTGAATACCCTTTAATATTTTATTAATGAATAATTATAGTCTCTAATATCCTCTTGATGATAATCTGTAAATTCTAACATGCCGTCCAATATTCTCTTGTTGATTAATTTACTTCTAATATTCTCTTGTTGATAATCAAAATTTAATATTATTATAGGTTATTAATTAAGTTATAATATTCTTTTAACAATTCCCTTTTGAATACTATATTCTGACACTCGATAGAACACATATAGAGATAATTCATCTCTGATATTATATTATTGATTAATCAATTATCAAGAAAGTATTATAGATTTATCGTCTTTTTCATTTGTATATTTTCTGTGAGATACTTTCTCCTGGTATCTCACAGAAAATATTTAATTGAATGAGACACATAGAACTCCTAACGATATAATTTAGAAGATTTTTATCTCCCTAAGGAAATTACAAAGTATTAAAGGTTATTAATTAATCAACAAGAAATTGATAAGAATAGCAATAAAGGTATTTTCTTAACCAACAAGAATAATAAAAATTAGTTTATTATTCAATTAATAATCGAGATTAACTAATCAACAAGAGACTAATAAAGCTTGGATGAACAATCATTAAGATTATATCAACTTATTAAATATTAAAGATTAATTATCTGCAATGAGAAAGTTGATTCCTCCTGTTGTCAATCAGTGCCAGACAATATGGATAAAATATATTAGATGAAGACATGAAACTAATTGTTAAATATTGGAGATGACATCATAGTTAGACTATCATGGATTAATCAATCAACAAGAAACATTAGAGTAATCATTAAAGGAATTAATTAATATTATAAAGATAATTAATAATTAGTTTGTTGATTAAGAGTTAATTTTTAATATTATCGAGAGGATCAAATAATTTATTAATTAGTAAATTATCTCTAAAGTTATCTTATGTTTCATAATGCAGTTATTGACTTAATATTTATCTTTAATGTTATTGTTCATAATAAGGTATTATTTAATTTCCATTAATCAATTGATTACTATTCAATTAATATTGATTGTTAGCTCTCAATAGTACAATATATTTTATTGGTTAATATATAACAGATATTATTATATATTATTAAGTATAATTTAATATTTTACATTAATTGATCACTTATCTAAATAATATTAATTAAATATCAACAGGGCAAATTATGACTTAATATAATTATTTATTAATAAAATTAATAA
>Ga0272448_1007698_pt1 | contig 11350 bp, 10 predicted proteins | sample YNPCB0191_FD_202220 | JGI IMG/M metagenome (GOLD analysis project Ga0272448, IMG submission 202220) | Hot spring sediment microbial communities from Yellowstone National Park, WY, United States - YNP-CB-019-1 | ecosystem: Environmental > Aquatic > Thermal springs > Hot (42-90C) > Sediment... | reverse complement strand
CATTTTGCTTCAATCTCACTTACAGTTTTTTCAATTGCTTTATTAACATCAATTTGTCCTGACATAAAAGCTGCCATATTGTCAGAGAGTATTTTTTGAGTTTCTTCATAAATTAAATAATCTGGTAAAGCATAAAAACCTTCTGGGTGTGCAAACTCAGCAGCAAACATTGGGTTTGCAGCAATTACATCTTTATCTTCATATGTTGTAGTCCTGACTGGATTATGCAGAGTAGTCATTGCCATTTCCTTATCTATTTTTGGAGATATAGTCCAGAGAATAAATAGATAAGCTAGTTCCGGATTAGGAGATGTTTTAGGAATAAGATTTATCCAGCCTGAAGAAATTGTTGATCTTTTTACGCCACTTTCAGAACCAGGTACAGGAGCAAAACCAAAATATTTAGGGCCCGAAAACGGAAAGTCTTTTGTTTCAGCTTGTAGAGGTGCCCATGATGGTGCATACTGACCTGCAATCACTGCTTTCCCGGATCCCATAACTCCAAGTATTGATGCCCAGTCAGTTTGTAAATACTCTGGAATCATATATTTTTTATCAACAAGTTCCTTATAAAGATTAAGAGTGGCTGCTGAGTATTCATCATTAAGAGTGCATTTACCAGTTTTTACATCAAACAAATATGGCTTATCCCACTTAAATCTGTTTAAGTACTGAGCCATAAAACTATCACCAGCAGCATATTCAGCACCCATTTCTGCAGCACCATACAGATCTGTCTTTCCATCATTATTTGTATCTCTAGTAAAGAATTCAACCAAATCTTTATATGATTTGTCCCAATCAAGATTTTGAATATCATAATCATAACCATATTTTTTCTGGAATGCAGTATGCTCATCTGGATTATCAATTAAATCTTTTCTATATGCCATTATATAATCACACCAGTAAGAGATTATAGCCTTTTGCTCTCCTGCATCATTCATTCCAAATTCTTTCATACCAGGAATAATTGTATCCCATTGAGGATCATATTTTTTCATAAAACTATCCAATACCATGATATTTTCATTCTCAAGAAGAGGTTTTCTTAAATATCCGTCATATTGGAACATATCATATTTTACATTGCCAGAAGTAAGCTCAAGCTGAATTTTCTGTGACATTTCAAGCGTAGAAAGTCTCTCATATTTAATTTTAATTCCAGTTGCTTCTTCCCATTCAGGTATAACTTTTTCTAATGCCTGACCTGGAGCATCCCATGTAAATATACAATTAAGCTCAACAGGTTTTCCTCCCGTTATTTCTTTTGCAGCTTTAACTGCCATTTCATCAAGTGGCATTGCTGCTTCTACTGTAGTCTCAGTTGCTGCCGCTGTGGTCTCTGCTGCCGCTGTGGTCTCTGCTGCCGCTGTGGTCTCTGCTGCCGCTGTGGTCTCTGCTGCCGCTGTGGTCTTACAACCAGACAGTGGTAAGCTTAGAATCATTGCGAACATGATCCCACAAGCAAGAACCGAAATTAACAATTTTGTTTTTTTCATCTTGTTTTCCTCCTTTTTATTTTTTTCCGAACTAATTTATTTTTAAATAATTTTGAAATAGCTATTTGTATTAAAAATATCACCATATGACATATAAAAGTAATATTCTAATTACCAAAATACAACTTAAATACCATTAAAATCATTTAATGTCCTGTTATTATCTTGTTACTAATTATCTCAAAATTATGCTTGTAAAATAATCATCTTAATTAAAATTTCTAAACAATTTCTTTGCATATTTCTATTTACCACAGGTGTATCCCCCATCAATTACCAACACCGAACCTGTTGCATATGAAGAATCATCACTCGCAAGATACAGGATTGCCTTGGCAATTTCATCCGGTTCAGCAAATCTATTCAAGGCATGCATTGAACAAATTTGTTTTTTAAATTCAGGATCATTGTTTATTTCAAAAAATTCCTTAACCATTTCAGTATTCATAGCTCCCGGTGCTACTGCATTTACCCTTATATTAAATGGAGCATAATCAAGAGCCATGCTTCTTGTAAAATTAACAATAGCACCTTTTGAAGTTGTATAGGCAATTCTTCCCGCCATTCCCATTATACCTATATTAGATGCTATATTAATAATTGAACCACCAAATGATTTTTTTATAATATGTATTAGATATTTTGTTACTAAAAAAGTGCCAAAAACATTAATATTCATGGTTTTTAAAAAATCTTCTTCAGTAGATTCTTCGATATTACCTATAGAGTTTATTGCAGCATTATTAACTAAGATATCAAGTCTTTTAAATTCTTTTTCTACCCATTCTGAAATTTCTTTTACCTGTGTTGAGTTTGTAATATCTAACTTTTTAAAGATAACTTCATTAGAATCTTTAAAAATTTTTTTTACAATTTTTTGATCAGGAGAAATTATATCAGTACAAATAACTGTAGCTCCTTCATTAAAAAATGCTTTTGCTGTTGAAAAACCAAGCCCTCTTGCAGCTCCAGTAATAAATGCTATTTTATTTTTTAATTTCATTCTTTTCCTTTGCATTTTAATTATAAAAATAACTTTTTATAAAATTTTTATTTTAAAAATATATATTTTTTACTTAAAAAGCTAATATCTGCAATCAGATGCACGGAATTTCTAATCTATTCCACAAGCTATTTTAAAAACATGTAATACATTTTAATTTAAACGCTTGTGCTACTTATAACTAAAATCAATAGAATTATGTTCATTAAATCTTATTCCCGTAAATTTGCAGTAAGTTTTTATAAGTCTTGAAATATCTCCATAGGCAACTATATAATGCTGCCCTGCAACATTATCCTTAAAATCTTCAATATCGCTATCAAGAGTTATTTCAAGGGAAGGCATGTTAGGACCCTTGCCATTCCAGCCATCCTCCTGCCATTTCTCCGGTGTTTTAGCGTTTCCTGTAACCAGGTGGCAATGCATCTGGCCATTTACAGTATAGAATCTCAGGAAAGTAATTTTTCCGGTTTTCAGCTTTGAAACATTCATTATTCCGCCAGCTTCTCCCCAATCATGACCTTGAATTTTGATACATTTTTCATCACAAACGGAAAAAGGTGAAAATCCACAGGCACCTACTAGCATGCTGTTTTCATAAAATTCATAGAACTCCTGAAAAACAGCTTTTGTACCTGTAAGTTCTTTTATAATGACCTGAGTAATCATCCCCATTACATCACATTCACAAATTGTATCTACTTTATCGCCAATTAGTGATTCAAGCATACACGGAGAGAAATTCATTAGGCTAGACATTCCCAGGACACACTTAAGTGTAATTCCTTTGTAACCTTTTTCATCAATAATCCTATTAATACCTATATAAGAACGTGCAAGAATTTCGAGATCATGAGGAGTTGGTTCATTTACAAATTCAACTTTTTGTCTGTAATCAGAAATAAATTTTTTTACTTCTTCTTCTGTTACCTTTTCCATCTCATTCTTTAGATTAATAAGGTCCATATTATCAACGTGAATTCCAGTGTATTTTTTTATTAAAGTTCCATCATACATAAGTGAATATAAATTCATGTCTGCATAGCCTATTGAAGCAACCCTTGTATTTCTCAAATTATGAATTGAATCTGCAAGTTTTAAAAATTCTACTGCTTCTTTTACATTCATGCCTTTATCAACGATATCATAAAGGCTATAATGTTTTGCGCCAAAAATTTTTAAAGCAAGATTTAAGCCAGTTGCACCTGCAGCACCGGCAGGTGAAATAAGCCCGACATCAGTCCTGTATGCAGCAAGGCTCCACATAAGAATAGGCATATGCATGTGATTAGCTATTACCCTAAAAACTGGTGGTGATTCACACCAACCTGAAACAACAAGTGTTATACTTGTGGTCTCAAAAGCTGTTTTATCAAGTAGTTCTTTAACCTTTACCTGAGATTCTTCATTATGATCCGAAAAGTATCCGCAAAAATTTACCTCTACTCCAGCATCCTCAAGCGCTTTTCTCGCTGCATCAATTCTTTCTTTACATTTTTTTTCAGGATAAGCATAAGCAAAAAATCCTACTAAAGATGTTTTTAGTTTTTTCATTCAAAATCCTTTCTTTATTTTTTATGAATTTCAAAAAATAATTCATTTGCATTAAAAATCTGACCTAATTTATTCAAAAAAACCAGTTTTATATTATTAAACTTTTAAAAAATATACTGTTTTAAGTTAATAACAAACGTTTGCAATTGTAAATATTGTTTCAAATTTTTTAAAAGTTAAATTTATTTTTTTAATAAAAAATATCATAATTATATATTCATGTAATGTTTCCTAGCTTTAACTAATATATTTTCGATTTCTTTTTCCTGATCATCAGGTAAAGGTTCCGGTATATGACTTTCAATAATCTGTTTCATTCTTTCAGATGCTAAAGCAATACAATCTTTTTTACCCATTTTTATCCACTCTGGATAAGTTATATTATCAGAAGCTTTAGGAAAAAATCTTTCTTTTCTAAAATAATTTCTTGTATGAGTAGTTGCAAGAAAACTGCCAGGAATAGGTCCTGTTAATGCTATTAAATCTGAGGCAATAGAATCATAATCAATATTTATTCCTTCAATATATCTTCCAATCATTCCAGCTATATCATCATCAAGAATTGATTGTATTGGATGATATACAAGTTCACCGTAAACCCCACCATAAAGATTATTTACATTTATTCCTGAGATTGCTATTAAAAGAGCAGCCATTGCTCTTTCATATCCATCCTGAAAATCTATTTTTTTTGAATTTGTCCACCCACTGTCGGCGAAAGTTGGTATTTCATATTTTCTATATATTTGTGCAAATGCAGTTATATGAAGAGCAGTTGTTATATCTCCAAAAACGGGATGACCTGTTTTCATATCCATTGGAAGCACTGAATCTTCCACTGCTATTTTTGCACCAGGATGTTGAAGTTGAGCTAATATAACTCCACCCAATACCTCAGCATTAAATGAAACAAGGGAACCCGCAATTGATGCAGGAGATGTACCCCCCATCATTACTCCGCATGCAATATTAACAGGAAAATCTGCCTTTATATACCTTATTAACGAATTGCAAGCATCCTCATAATAAGTTAAAGGAGCAGAAGGAAGACCTACTCCCATTACATCCTGCTCTGTAGCTTTTGCCATTTCTATTATAAATATCTCACACTCTTTTTGGGAACCTTCCCAAGATACTTTTGTAGAATTTCTTATTTTTGCAGCGTAGCTTTCAGGTATTGCCATTTCAGGAGTAATCCCTTCAACTTCAAAGTAAGGTGTATAGGCGCAGAAAATATGAAAATTTTCAAGTGCATCTAGAATAATAACTGCTTCTTTATTTTCTTTTTTCGTTGCAGGTCTTGTTTCCCATGTATCAAGGTCAATAGTCCAGTTACCTGGCATATCTGAAAAATATTGAGTATTTCCACCTATTATCAATGTATTTTTTGGATTTCTTGCTTTCATTGTAAAGCTTGAGGGGCATTTTTTTATACAATCTTCAACAATATAGGGAGGGAATTTAACTATATGATTATTAAAATCAACATTACAATCATTTTTTTTAAAAAAATTAAGTATTTTATCACTTTCAAATCTTATACCTGTTGTTTGCAAAATCCTTAAAGTATTAGAATGTATAGCTTGAATCTGTTCATCGCTAAGAATCTCTAAAGGTTTTATATTTCTTACAAATCCTTTCTGCATTTCATCCTCCTAATCCTAATAGTCTCTTTACAACTTTTACACCTTCCGGAGCTGTTGCTCCATAACCGTCTGCACCAATAGTGTCGGCAAACTCCTGGGTTATGGGGCTTCCTCCAACAATAATCTTTATTCTGTCTCTTATTCCTACTTCCTTAAGTCCATCTATTACTTTTTTTTGTTCCATTGCTGTTGTTGTAAGAAGAGCTGACATTGCAAGAACTTCTGCATTTTCATCTTTTATTGCTTTCAGGAAATCTTCACTTTTTACATTTACTCCAAGATCTATTACCTTAAAGCCTGCTGCATATAAAAGTGTTGCAACCATTCCCTTGCCTATGGAATGTATGTCTCCAAATACGGTCCCTATTACTATTTTTGCAAGTGAAGTTTGTTTCTTGCCATTTTTTTCTATAGCTTCATTTATTATGGGAAATGCTTTTTTTAATACTTCAGATGCACATACCAGATCAGGTAAAAACAGATCACCTTCCCCAAAAGCATCTCCTACCTGCCTTATTGCATCTGTTAGGGTACTTGCTGCAAGAAGAGGATCTGCACCTGAACTAACCACACTTCTGGCAACATCTTCTGCATTGTCAATGTCGAAGGTTAGAACTATCGCTTTTAAATCATTAAGATATTTTGTTTTGTCTTCCAGCTTGCCTTTAGCCTCCTCTAAAAAAACAAGATAATAATATACAAAAAAATTATTGACTTAATAAAAAAATAAATAAAAAAACTTAAATTAAAAGTTATTTTAATTCTCTGTAACTTCTCTGCTCCAGCATTTTACAGGAATTGGTCTCACAGGCGGTCGGTTTGTAAAAGGAACTATTTCAGATAATTTTTTTCCAGTTTCGTCTGCAATTATTTTTGCAATAAGACCATAGCAAGTTTTACATTGGCAAAGCCCCATACCTGCTCTTGTAAATCTCTTCACAGAATCCATATCATGTGCTCCATCGGCAATAGCTTTTTTTATTTCACCCAATGTTACCTCTTCACATCTGCATATAATCATATCATCATTATTTAAATCTCCATCTTTAGTCATATAATCTCCTCTAAAAATATTAAAATATCTTTTTCTATTATTTAAAAACTAAACATTATCTTTAATTTTAAAAAATCTCACAACATCTGCGTATTCTTTCGGAATTAATACTGTTATTAAATTTGTTTTATTTAGCGCTTTACCAGATAATACTTTAAGAATAATACCCTCGCATATTGCATTTCCCTTTCTGTCAAGACATACAACATTAGAACCTTTTTCTGGTAAAGGAAGCAGTTCGTAAGGCATTACAATAGTTGCTTTTTCTTCTGAGTATGCCTTGTTAACTACAAATATTGCAAGACCAGGACATTTAATAATACAATTTCCACATCCGTTGCAAGCTGCTTCATCAACAAGCACCGGTCGATTTGTTATAGGGTACCCGACTTTTATTGCATTTCTACTACAGGCTGTTTCACAAGGATTGCATGGTATTTCTTCCAGGCACTCAATGACAGCTACTGGCCCCCTTTTAAATCTTTCTTCGGAAGGATAACTAGGTACTTTTTTAAGATCTTCAATAGATATAAAGCCTTTCGCCATTTTATTTTCTTTTAAATCATTCTTTGTCATTTAAGCTCCCATCTGATTCTTATACTTATAATAACTATTTATTAAGTTTTGCTTAGCCTGGTGTCTAAACTCGCCATATGGACCCATTCTTAAAGCTCTTAATCTATTCTTAGCTGAAGCAAGTTCACTCTCACCCTTTTTTTCATCAATTTTCCCAAGCTCCATAGCAACAGCAAGTCCTGCAATTTTGCCTTCCTCCATTGCTGTTGAAGCTTCTTCTACACCAGTTATATCACCTGCTATATAAGCTCCGTCAATAGTTGTTTGCATATTTTCATTATGGACAGGTATGAATCCACCCAGTTCTGCCAGATATTCAAATTTCATGCCTGCCATTCGACAAAGTTCTATAAGTGGTTTAAGACCAACCGCTATACAGACAAGATCACAATTAATTTCCCTTTCTGTCCCAGCAATAATTTTCCAGTTATCATCTACCTGAGAAATTATAACCTTTTGAACAAATTTTTCCCCTTCAGCTTTGATTATTGTATGCCTTGTAAGAATTGGGACACCCATTCTTGTAATTTTTGAAGCATGCACCTGATATCCACCAATTTCAGGAAGACCTTCAATTATACATTCTACTTGCGCTCCAGCTTGCATTAACTGATATGAAACTATTAAGCCTACATTCCCGGATCCAACTGTAACAACTTTTCTCCCTGGTAAAACTCTATTTACATTTATCATTGTCTGAGCAGCACCAGCACCCATTATATTAGGGAGAGTCCATCCGGGAAAAGCTATAGAATTTTCAATAGCACCTGTTGCAACAAGTACTTTTTTACAACTTAAAATACTGACTTTATTTGTGTCGCAAAGCCCAATATTATTATCTTCAAAAAGTCCCCAGGCAATATTGTTTAATAACACTTTTACGCCATATTTTTGAGCATCTGAAATTAAAATATTCCCTATTTCAAAACCTCTTACTCCGGCTAAATGCTCCTCCGAACCAAAAAATCTATGGATTTGTTTGAATAATTGACCACCAGGCTTTAAATTTTCATCTATTATTGTGACTTCAACTCCATATTTTGCTGCCTCTATAGCTGCACAAAGACCGGCTGGTCCACCTCCAATTACAGCAAATTCTGTCTTCAACTTGTTTTCCCTTTCCATTGACCTATTCCTTTCTGTGTATTAATTACCATACCCGATTTTACCGGAGTAACACATGTTCTTACGTTGGGAACTCCGTCAACTTCCATAACACAATCAGTACATCTTCCTATTGCACAAAAAATTCCTCTAGGCTCATTATTCCTGGTTGTATATCTAAAAGTTTTAACTCCAGCAGCCACTAAAGCAGAAGCTATCATTTCACCTTCAAAAGCTTTCACTTTTTTCCCATCAAATATAATTTCTATTTCTTTAGCTTCCTGTCGCTCACCTAAAATTGGATGGTTTTTTATCCTCAATTTTTTCCTCCTTGTTTACTTAAGTATTCATGACATATAGTAAGATCATAAGGTTCAGGCCAGCATATTTTAGTTTTACCAATAAACCTGCCCGGATTAAGATTTTGTATTGGAATAGAAGTTTTACCATCGACAATATATTCAGCTGCAAGCTTTCCGGAAACTGCTGCCCAAGCCATCCCATCAGGATAACCTGCAGTAATAAATAAACCTTTAGTTGTTGGCATAGGACCAATAGACGGCATACCGTCTGGTGTAAATGCCATTGTCCCTACCCATGATCTTATAACTGAAACATTTTTCAGACTTGGAAATATTTCCGAAATATAAGACATTACTCTTAAAACTTCATCAGAATAAATCGTCGTATCGTAATAATCCCATTTAGGTGGTCTGGCAGGGGCAGGACCTCCCAAATTATAATTGCCTGTGGCTGTTTGGGTACATCCATATGCAAAATCTCCAAAACAAAGCATCTCAAAAGGTTGTGCAGGAAGTTTTGGAAGTCTTTCAGTAACCATTGCTGCTTCTCTTACAGGAACAATTTCTAAATCTTGAGTAAGTTGTGAAGCCCAACCATTTGTGGCATTTACAACCCAGCCTGCTTCAATTATTCCATTTCTTGTTTCAACCCCTTGAACTTGGTCATTTTCAATTAAAATTTTTTCAACTTTTGTATTTGTAAATATTTTAGCCCCAAGCTTTTTCGCTTCATGAGCTTGAGCTCTTGCAAGAAAAAAAGGATTTAAATTACCATCAGATCTTCTAAATCTGGAACCAAAAACCAGTTTTTTGTTTAGGTTGAACATTACTTCAAGTGTTTCCTGCTTATCTAACAATTCAATCTCATCATCACCTACAGAACGCTGAATCTTTATAAGGTTTTTTAATCCTTCAAACTCTTCTTCACTTGTCGCAATATCTAGACAACCAATCTGTTGAAACTCAAAGTCAATATCAAAAGTCTTCTGATACTGATTCATAATTTTGGTATTTTCCCTGGTGTACATAAGCCTTTCAGCAGTTTTTTCGATATTAAGCTCTCTGCCATAACAATGCACAACCATTCCACCGCATCTTCCGGTTGCTCCAGATGCGATATTATTCATCTCACACAAAATAACTTTTTTCTTTTTTAAAGCCAGGTGGTATGCTGCAGCGGTACCTACAGCTCCTCCACCGATTACAACTACATCTGCTTTATCTATTACTTTAGACATTGAGCCATCTCCTTTTTTAAAAATTTAAGAATAAAGCTTTTCTAATGTTTTAGGAACTTCTGCAAGATTTTCAACAGGAGTACCATAAACCGTATCGTCAGCAAGACCAAGAATAAAATTAGGAGCATCTCCCACTTCAGCCATTATTTGTTTTACCTTTTCACTTATTTGCTTTGTCGTCCCGGTTGCCATAAGGTGGGGATCAATGCCTCCCATAATTGTAATTTTCCCCTCCCATTTTTTACACCACTTACCAAGCTCAGGTTCACCTGCATTAACAGGATATATAAAACCATACAATCCATCCAATCCTGTTTGTTCTATATCTTCAAGGATAGCACCTCTAGGCTCACCACTTGAATGTGAAACATAAATCTTGTTATTATTATGAAGAACTTTTGCATATTGTTGATGATATGGAACGTATTGTTCCCTATATATCTGAGGTGATGTCATATGAGTTCCGTTGACTGCATCAGCAATTATAATTTCAAACGGGCATTTTGCTACAAGATCAATATATCCCATATTCATTTTATGCTGCAGCTCAACAAGTTCTAAAAGTTCTTTTTTATGATCCTGTAAACCATAAGCTATTCCATCAACACCTAGAACTGTAAAAACCCACAACATTAAAGGAGGAACAGGACCACTACCAAAAACAACTCCTCTATTACCTATAGCTTTTAAAACATTTTCTGCCCAACTATTAAGTTCAGGCCATTGGATTTCTTGGTTCTCAAGAATATATTTATAAACTTTATAATCATTTATCGTTTTTATAAGATGATCTCTTACTGCAATAGTAGCTGTTTTAAATAATTCTGAGCTTTGCTCCAAATTTCCAACTGGTGTTTCATAAATGAATTTATATTTAGTATCATCATCATTTCTTATTTTTTTTACTTTTATTCCAGCTTCAATATTTTCCTTAGGAACTATGTGATTCCCACCATGCTCATTTCCATACTGAAGAAAAGTAATTCCAATGCTTTCATAAAATTTTGATCTATACTCAATTTCCTCCATCTCAAGGCTATAATCTACATCTGGTATATACTGCCCAACTTCATTCCATAAAGGCTTGAACTTTTTTCTATATTGTGGAAGTGAAAAAAACCAGGTCCTTGTTGTTAATGGCATAAAGGGAATCCTGTCAACTTTTTTATGCCTTAAAATATTTAGCACTCTTTCTCTATTATTCATTTTTAGACCCCCAAACTAAAAATTATTTTTAATAGTTTTTAAATTTTTCAATAATTTATAAATAAATATATTTATTTGATTTATTTAATTAATTTTAATATTCATAATCCAAAAAAAACTTCGGTAGAATATATAGCCATACATAGTTTAACAATGCAGTATTGG
>Ga0272448_1007697_pt1 | contig 11350 bp, 11 predicted proteins | sample YNPCB0191_FD_202220 | JGI IMG/M metagenome (GOLD analysis project Ga0272448, IMG submission 202220) | Hot spring sediment microbial communities from Yellowstone National Park, WY, United States - YNP-CB-019-1 | ecosystem: Environmental > Aquatic > Thermal springs > Hot (42-90C) > Sediment... | reverse complement strand
AAAGTTTTTCCTGGACACTTGGGTAAGTGAAACAAGCCATGACGCCGAAACGAAAAGAACCCGACTTGAGCACCTACGCTGGACGCTGCGGCGCCAGACTCCGAATGCTCCGAGAGAAAAAGGGGATCACAGTCGAACAAATGGCCGCTCGTCTGGGAGTGTCCTATCGAACCATCTATCGTTGGGAATCCGGAGACCACGATCCACCTTTCAACCTATTGCCGAAAATTGCCAATATTTTGGGACTTCATTCCCCAAAAGAAGTCCTTGCCGAGCAATAAGTTACGACAAAAATCGAAAAAATTTTCAAAAATCTATTGACATTAACCGTCCAATTGCTATAATCCAGGTAGCCTGGGTGGCTGCCTGGAGCAAAAAGACAATCGAACCCCGGTGGGCCAAGGAAATCCAGGTAGCCGATCCAGGCCCCACCGGGGTTTTCGTTTGCAAAAATCGTCATGGCCGTCTCCTGCTGCCCTCATGGGGAAGGCCCGGCAGTCCCAAACCTACTCCTTCCCTGGCAGAACCGAGCAGGTCGCTCCCCAAGGGGCTGCTGGGCCAAGAAAATCCACCTGGCCGGGAAGCCAAGGGTTATCCGTGGCCTTGGTGTCCCAAGTGCGGTGCTTGGGGGGCCACTTCCGGCTTCTGATCATATTCCTAAGGTTCGGGGCATTGCAGACGCTTCCCGGCCAGGTTTTTCAGAAAGGAGACTCCACGATGATCGCAAAGCACCCGAAGAGCATTCGGGTAGTGTCTGATGAACAACAAGAGCAACCTACCTTGCAGTGCACCACCGAATACAAACGGTGGTTCGACGAGTTGCTCGAGCAAAAGCGCTACATTGCGCAATTACAAGCTGAACTGGACCAGCTGCAGGAAGCCGCCAAAGAGAAAAAAGAAGAGCTGAAGGCAGCAGAAGCTCGCCTTTTTGCTCTCATCGAAGAAGCCGGTCAACAATATCTGCCCTTTAACGATGCGACGACATCGGAAGCGACCCAAGAATCGGTGGATATGAGATCTTAAAACAACTCAATATCACTTATGGACTGTTGTCGGACCAGCCTACCAGCACAGACCGAAATCCAACCACCATCGAAGGATAAGAGCTTATGGAACATACTAACCGCACCGACATGAGCGCCCATCTACCGGAAGAAAATCAACATCAGCAGGACAGGCTACATCGGTTTCCTACCGGTGCTGTGCGTAGCTGTGAAGCTGATAACGAGCGGTGGGACTTGATCCCTTTCATTGGCCTTTTGCGGCTTGCCCGCACCTGTGCCGAAGGAGCACGCCGCTATGGTGTCGGTAACTGGCTGCGCGGTATCCCGATAGAAAATCTGTTGGATCACGCGATCCGGCATCTGTTTTTCTATATCGCCGGAGATCGTTCGGAGGATCATCTGGCTCATGCCGCCTGGAACATTCTCGCCGCCTGCCACATGGAGGTCGTGATGCTTGATCTTGAGAAACTAATTCTTCAGATACCAGATGATCATGTGTTGTGGCAGATTCTGCGGGGCCACGGTGAAGCCAGGCACCTGTCAGAAGCACCGCTCTATTGGCTGAGAAACAGCGAAGTTCCGTGGTCTAACAACAGCCTGTAAGCACTCCTAGAGGGAAAGGAGAGAATATGCATGAGGAACGATGGTACGTGCTCATCCAATGCGATCACCATGAGCATGCTGAACTCGTACAATGCACTCTCAGATGTCGTTATAGACGTCCTACTTGGCGGCTGCGCGTGATCCCGGCGGTGTCCACTGAAGTGATCTCTGATGAACCAGCGCAACCCTATCCAGCGGGCGGTCATGATGCAATCGAACGAGAACTCGATCACCTAAATCCTACCTTGCCGCCACCGATAGCAGAGGCGGCTACTGAAGAACCACCAGATCAAGAGAACTGCTGATGATGCGGCAGGCCGAAAAGGCCTGGGGAGGTTCTGCAAAAAATGCCTCAGAATCGGATGCCGCTCCGTGCGGGCGGACCTCCCCGTCCGATTCTGAGGCGCACAAAAGGGAGGTCGTTCCATGAATGATGAAAAGATCGATGTATTGCTCGACGCCATTTCCGAGCGTCTGGCGAAGCGGTCCCATGCAGGACAACCCCAACCTGCCCCCATGGGGTTTCAAGCTAGTGTGCCTGCTCAACAGATGGGGTTTATGCCAGGCGGTCCATCGCCTGTGATCACTGGTGTCAGCGTGCCGCTGGTCTGGCCTATGCCGGATGGCCGAGAACTAGCTATCCGGATCCATTTCACCGCAGAATCGGCCCAAAGCTGGCAGCACATCCAAGCCCTGGTCAACTGGTGCATGCAGGTTTACGGCCAGTATCTCGCCGCCAAACGACCCTGGAGCGGCAAGTACAACAGCAATTACGAACGAGATCGTTACTCCGACCGAAGGAGGTACTAACATGAACTGGCTTGTACCTCCGACGCATCTGACGCTGGACATCGAAACAGCAGCTGGGGACCCCACGGAGGCCGAAGCTGCCCTTCGGTGGAGTTTCTGCCCGAACCCAAACTGGAAAGCAGCGACCATCGGCGAACGCTATCTGGAGGCGCTGGAGCGAAAAAAAGAGCGGCTTGCCCTGCTGGACACCGCACCGATCATCTCCGTGGCGCTTCGCACGCCGATCGACTGCCGCTTGCTCCATTGGATGCCCCTGGATATACCGCAGATTTCCGGGGTGCCGCTAGAGCGGCTAGCTGATGAAAGGGCCATGCTCCAGCGGCTCCGGGAATATTTAGAAACCTGCGGACCGGAGACGATTTTGGTCGGCCATAACTTGCGGCATTTTGACCTGCCGAAAATTCGGCTGGCCATGATTCGCTGGGGGCTTCGGCTGCCGGCCTGGCTTGCCAATCCAGACCAGCCCACCTACGACACGATGACCATGTGGCGATACTTCAGTACCGATGACAGGTCCATGATCAGCCTCGACGAGTGTTTGACGCTTGCCGGCCTTTACAGCCCGAAAAAAATTGTTGCCGGTGCCGACGTACCGGGGCTTTACCAGAAAGGCGATTATCTGGCCATAGCGGCCTATGCGATTGCCGACGTGCTGGCGCAGGATGAACTCTACCTGTGGATGACCGGCCAGACGTCGGACCGACCCGTCGAACAGGCGGCGATCCTACCACCCCCGGGGCCAACAGAGCCAGTCCAGGCCGACGCTCCGGCTCCTGGAGACCAGACGCCTGCCATGGTCAACGTGTCCAATGACATCTCTGCAATCCTTGCGGAATTTGGCGTTTCGTGAACCTTTGGCTTTAAAGGAGGTCCAAGTGATGATCCGTAGGGTAGAAATCCAAAATGTAGGCCCGATTGAGAAATTGAGCATCCCGTTGCCGGCTTCCGGAGTCGTGGTCCTCCGAGGCCGAAATGGCGTCGGAAAAAGCCATGCCCTAGCCGCCGTGGACAGTTTGATTTCTGGCCGCGGGAAGCCACCCTGTCGAGACGGTGCAGAAAAGGGGCTGGTCGAAGGTTTTGGTGCCCGGCTTACCATCGGACGGAGCCAGCGGCGAACCGGAGAGGCTGAGGTCGTTACTCTGGAAGGGCGGCTCGACATTTCTCAGTTAGTCCAGCCGCCTATTAAAGATGAAGAGGCCGCCGATCGGCAGAGAATCAAAGCTCTAGTCCAACTCTCTGGCCAATCGGCGGACCTCGAAGCGTTCGCCCGAATTTTACCACCAGGAATGAAGCTAGACGAGTTAGTACCTCCGTCGGAACGGTCCGAAGACCCGGTGGTCTTGGCAGGCCAACTCAAACGGGCCTTGGAGGCCGAGGCTAGGCGGGTAGAAAAGCAACTGCAGTCCTTGCAGGTGGACCTTGCCGCCCTGGAGCAACTTGTCACCGAGCCGCCGCAGCCCGGCATTCCGGAAGTTCAAGAAGAGGCCATTGCCCAAGCCAAAGCGGCCTATATTGAGGCGCAAAAGGCCGAAGCGGCCCTCCGGGTCCGAGCCGAAGAAGTCGAAAAACGCCGCCAACAGGCTGAAAAAGCCAAGTCTGTTCTGGCATCGCTCCAGGCTGACCTGGAAAAACAAAACGTCGAAACCCTCCAGACCCAAGAGAAAGAACTGGCCGAGCAGATCGGCAAACTGGAAAAGGCCTTGGCCGTCGCCAGGGAACGGCTAAACCAAGTCCAACAGCAACTCCAAAAGGCACGTCAGGTACAAAGTCAGGTGGAGCAACTAAAGCGGGTCATTGCGGAAACGCCAGAACCGATCTCACAAGCCGACCTAGAGGCGGCCAGTCAGGCGGTCGAAAAGGCCCGACAAAACCTGGAGCGGCTGGAATCGCTCCGCCGCAACCAGCAACTGGCCGCCGAGGCCCAGCAACTGGCCGAAAAAATCCGTCGGGGCGAGGCAGTAGCCGCTCTGGTCCGCGATGCCGCCCGGAGCACCGATCAGGTGCTCTCCGACATGGTATCCCAAGTTACCAGTCGGCTCCGGGTTGAAGGGGGGCGGCTCGTTTGCGATACAGACCGGGGTGTTGAGCCGTTCGGCGAACTGAGTCCAGGGGAACGATGGCGGATTGCCCTGGAGGTGGCCGCCCAACAGGTAGGCCGCGGAGGCCTAGTTACGGTGCCTCAAGAGGCCTGGGAAGCTCTGGACCCGGTCAACCGGGCCGAAATAGCCCAGATTGCCCGACAGGTCGGCGTAGTGATCCTCACGGCCGAGGCAGATGCTGCCGAAACCATCCAGACGGAAATCATGGCATAAGGAGATGATGAAAATCACGAAACACCAAGATAGAGACCAACAAGAGAAGCTGCTGCAATTGGCGAGCCAGTTTTCTCAGCTTTCGCCGCAGCCACGCATTCGAGTCTGGTTGTGGCCTCCAGAAGCCGATTTTATCCAACTCAGATGTATACTGTCGGATACAGGAGCACACTGCCGGTTTTTTCGAGCCTGGGTTCCGTCTGATGTTGACATCGCCGCTGACTCGTACTCAGCGGAAGGGGGTTCGACTCCCCCGGCAGGCCCTGGCTGGACGCTCAGAGCAGAAGACCTATAGAATACCAGGACGGACTCCTCCATGGCAGGCGATTGGATTCCCATCTCGGTGGAGTTGCCGAATAAACCGGAAGTGGTCCGGCTGGCTATGGCGCTTAAATGTTCCACGGACGAGGTTGTCGGTCTGCTAGTCCGTTTCTGGAGCTGGGCCCAGGCCCACACAGCCGATGGATCGCTGCCGTATATGGATGCTGATACCCTGGCGGTGGCTACCCATATACGAAAGGCTTTTTTTGTCGAGCTGCAAAAGGTGGGCTGGCTCCTGGTTTCAGATTCGGGGGTGAGCATCCCGGCCTTCGATCGGTGGTTCACGGGAGCGGCCAAACGCCGGCTGCAAGAACGCTCCAGGAAACGGCAACTCCGCCAAAAAGGGATACCCAATCCCCCAACAAGTACGTCCACTTCTTGTCCACAATTTGTCCACAATTTGTCCACAATTTGTCCGCAAAATGTCCACTTAGAAAGTGGACAAAAAGTGGACTATAGAAGAGAAGAGAATATATATACGTCGTCGTCGACGACGTATATAGGCGACACTCCGGAGGAAACTCCGGAGGTGGCTCCGGAGGACCCGTCTGGTCAAAACGATGCGGGTCTGCGCTCGGATTTTGAGCGTTTGGCCGCCTATTGGCCACGGGGCTGGCCCCGACAGGAGCGGGATCGACGCCTGCTAGCACGGCTCCTGGTGGCTCAAGCCAGGGGAAAATTTTGGGCTAAATCCATCCTGGACTCCTTCCAGGAAGCAGTGCAGGCTGGGCCAAAGCCCCGAAATCCCGGGGCCTACCTGCAGACGTTGGCCATGCGGCAAGTGCCGTCGGACGAGCTAGCCTGGTTCAACGGGCTCGCCGTGCCGGATTGGGTGCATCAGGATCCCCCGCGTCGCAAGCCGGCCTGCGCCTGCTCCAAGCCGCCGCCCAACGGCTCGCCGCCTCGCAGCCCCGAAGAAATCGCCGCTACCCGGGCAATGCTCCAGGAGTGCCTGGCCGTGGTCCGGGGGGGCACAGCGGGATCGCCCCACTTACGGAGTCCCCCTGCCGATGTTTTACCGCAGTGAAGTGGGAGTAGTGTTCTGGGTTTCTGGGCTGCCGGCGGCCAAGGGGAGCCTACGGGCTGTGCCGATCCGACGGGCCGACGGCTCGCATACCATGCGGCTGGTGCAGGATCGGCGGATTTCCGACTGGGTGGCCACCGTGCGGACCATAGCCGCTCAGGTCTTCGGGCCGGAGCCGCCTTGGACCGGTCCGGTCCGGGTGTACGTATGGTTTACGTTCCCCCGGCCTAAGAGCCACTACCGGGGCGGCAAACCTGGTCCAGGACGCCTTCGGCCCGACGCTCCCGAGTCGGTTACCCGTAGGCCTGACCTGGACAAACTGCTCCGGGCTGTGCTGGACGCCCTGACCGGGGTGGTCATTGCCGACGACGCCCAAGTGGCCGAAATCCGCACCATGAAACACTACGCCGCCAAAGACAGCAGCCCCGGCGCGAGCATCACGGTCTGGCGATTGCCTAAGTAGCCTTGGACACAGCCAACCGGCAGTCCAGAACCCCCTAGTTCGTGGGCCAGGGAGCGCATAAAATACCTTACAGCAAGGCCATTCGACGGCCTATAAAAAAAGGGGGCAAGCCGTCGAACTGCCTGCGGCCGTCTATGTATCGACCCACCATCCAAGGAGGCTTGGCGGCACGGATGCCCAAGCCGAAGACGATCGATCTAGAGCAGGTTCGGCGTATGGCCGCCTGCGGCTGCACGGATCGAGAGATCGCCAGCATCCTAGGCGTGTCGGAGAATCTTTTGCGGCGCAAAGCTCGACAGGCGTTGGATCAGGGCCGGGCGCAGCTGCAAAAGAGCCTACGGCGTAAGCAGTGGGAGCTGGCCCGCCGCGGCTCGGTGCCCATGCTCATCTGGCTAGGCAAGCAGTACCTGGGCCAGCGCGACCGCCAAGACATCCAGCAGACCCAGCGGACGGTCGAAATCGTCGAACAGGTCGTCTGGCCCGAAGACCCGCATGAAGCTTCCCAGAACGATCCCAGGCAAGGAAGCCAGGATGAAGCCCACGTCGGCTAAAAGCAGGCTCATCATTCAGCTCACGCCGCAGCAGCGTGAGTTTGTGCTGGCGCGGACGCCGCTAGTGGGCTTGGTGGGCGGCCGGGGCTCAGGCAAGACCACGGCCGGCGCCTATCGCATTCTCCGCCGGGCCGAGCCGGGCCGAACCTATCTGGTCGTTGCGCCGACGTACACGATGTTGCGAGATTTTGCCTGGCCGACGCTCTTGCGCCTAGGCCGCTTGACGCACACGGTCCGCTCGATCCGGCCCAGTCGCATGGCCGTGGAACTGCACCATGGGGCCGAGGTGCTCTTTCGCTCGGCTGATCAGCCTGATCGGCTCCGTGGCCTTTCCGTAGCCGGGGCCTGGCTGGACGAAGCCAGTCTCATGGACCGGCAGGTCTATGAGGTGGTGCTGTTTACCTTGCGGGAGCAGCCTGGCGCGTGGCTGGCAGCCACCTTCACCCCGCAGGGAATGCGGCACTGGACCTATGAGCGGTTCGGCCGGCCCTCAGCGGATTGCACACTGGTCCATGCGCCTACCCGGAGTAACCCCTTTCTGCCAGCAGACTTTCTCCGCCTGGTCCAGCAGGAGGCCACAGGCCGACTAGCGGCCCAGGAACTAGAGGGCCAGTTTATCTCGATGGAAGGGGCCGAATGGCCCGCGGAGTTCTGGGGCGATTGGATCTGGGTCCAACAGGACCAAATGCCTAGGCTGGCCGACTACCAGGTGGGGGTCATCGCCGTCGATCCCAGTCTGGGTAAGCGAGACAAGCAGGGCGACTACTCGGCCATTGTCTTCTTGGGGCTGTGCCGGGGCCTGCTCTGGGTGGCCGCCGACTTGCAACGCCGGCCGCCCTACCAGATCGTGCAGGATACGATCCGCTGGTGCGATCGTTGGCAGCCGCAGTTTGTGGGGATCGAAGCCAACCAGTTTCAGCAACTGCTTGTGCATGAGTTTGAGCGGCAGACGGCGGGGCGATTTGGACTCAGTTGGCCGACGTTCCAGATCGACAACCGCGTGCCCAAGTTGGTACGCATCCGACGCCTGGGCCAGTACATTACCCGCCGAGAGCTACGCGTGCTGGATGATCCCGGCGGCAGGCTCCTGGTGGGACAGCTGCAAGATTTTCCCAACGGACAGCACGATGACGGTCCGGACGCCCTGGAAATGGCTATCCGACTCATCCTGGAACTAGCCGGAGGCTCTTACCATGACGAACAACCACACGACGTCCCCCCTGCTGGAATCCATCCAGCTGCTTACCCGCTGGCTGGACCGGGAAGATGATCTACCCAGTTGGATTCCGCTGGGTCTGGTCATGGACCAGGACGGCAGCACGCCGTACAGGACCGAGGGCGACCTGGCCTTGATCCGGCAGGAGTGCCGCTGGCTGGCCGCAAGCCACCCGTTTGCTCTTTCGGCCATCGAAAACCGCATCAGCTACGTGGTCGGAAGCGGCCATCAATACAAGCTGCGTCCTAGGCCAGCAGCCCAAATCGACCAGACCACCATGGAACGGATCGAAGCGGAACTCTTGGACTTCCAGGAGCGGCACGACTGGGGCCTGCGCCAACAGGAAATCCAGCGCCGCATGGAACGGGACGGCGAAGTCTTTTTGCGTCTCTTTGACGACGCCGGACGGTTGACCGTGCGGTTTATTGAGCCGGAGCAGGTTCGCCAGCCGCCTGGCCGACAGGAAGCGCCCTTCGGCATCGAGACCGATCCGCTGGATGCGGAAACGGTCCGGGCCTACTGGGTCCAACTGGACCTCCACCAGCCAGGCAGTTTTCAGCGGATTGAGGCCACTCAGGTCCAGCACCGCAAGGCCAACGTGGATCGCACCGCTCCGCGTGGCCTGCCGCTCTTGTGGCCGGTCCGGCACAACCTGCGCCGGGCCTGGAAACTGTTGCGCAACATGAGCACGGTAGCCAGCATCCAATCGGCCATTGCCATCGTGCGTCGGCACACCGGCGCCACGGCCGGCAGTATCCAGCAGTACGTGGCCCGGCTGGCCAGCTTGCAACAGACCGACTCTTCGACCGGCCAGACGAAAACTTACCAGCAGTTTCCCCCCGGCGCCATTGTGGACACGCCGCCTGGCGTGGAGTACACCTTCCCAGCAAGTGGCATCGACGTTGCCAAGTACGTCGAGGCCCTCCAGGCGGAGTTGCGCGCCATTGCCGCCCGGCTCTGTATGCCAGAGTTTATGCTCTCGGCCGACGCCAGCAACGCCAACTACGCGTCGACCATGGTGGCCGAGGGACCGGCCGTCAAAATGTTCGAGCGGCTCCAGGCGGAGATGATCTGGTACGATATCCAGATCCTGCGCCGAGCGCTGGAGGTGGCCGAACGGGCGGGCCGATTGCCCGACGGCGTAAGCCGCCTGGTGGAAATCGACGCCGAGGCCCCCATCGTGCTGAGCCGGGACCGGCTCAAAGAAGCCCAGGCCGATCAGATTCTCTTGACCCTGGGCGTGGTCAGCCCGCAAACTGTAGCGGCCCGCCACGGCTATAACTACGAGCAAGAACGCTCCCTCATGGACCAGGCCGCCGAGTAACCCCTGCTATCCCCAACTGTTGGGAAAAGGCCAAGGAGTTTCGGCCGATGATCCCATTGCTGGAAGCCAAACCAGGCCGGCCCAGGACCAGCCTGTTGCAAGAGCGATTGGCTGCACGGTTCCACCAGCGTCAAGTCCAGCTGCTTCAGGCCGTGCAGCAGGCCGCCGTGGCCATCCGACGACGATACCGCAGTCTGGCCGGGCCGATCGCCGAACTGGCTAGCCGCGTGGGCCTGGTAGGCCTAGCCAGCCTGCGCCGCCGGATCGAGCAACTTCTGGGCCAGGCACGGCAGGCCCTGCAAGACCAGCTCATCCAGCTGGGCCTTCTGGGCTACCGAACCGCCGGCCAGGCCGTGCTGGACGCCCTGCCTGCCGAGTGGCTTCCGGTGTTTGCTGGGCTGGCTGCGGCCAAAGCCAAACTGCCGGTCCGGGAAGCTACCGTGCCAGAACCCCAACAACCAGCCTGGCAGGTCCGCTACGACTGGGAGCCGATCGTTCGGGGAGCGATTCGGGGGCAAAAGGCGAAGGAGTTTGTCCAGTCGCTGCTTTTCCCGCCACCCAAGGAAGAGCAGGTCACGGATTGGCTCATCTTTGCCCCGCCGGGCGGCCTGTCGTGGCAGGAGCGCTTGCGCCGCTGGGAAGAACCAGTCCGGCAGGCCATGTTCAATGACCTGGTCCATGGCCTGGTGGCCGGGGAAAACGTCGATGGACTCCGGGCTCGGCTGGAGCGGTGGACCGACGGCCTGGCCTACAAAGCGCAGCGGATCGCTCGGACCGAAGGCTGTCGGGTGGCAGAGCGGGCTGGCCGTAGCGCCTTCCAGGGCATGGGCGGCATGCTCCAGGGCCTGCAGATCGTGGCCGTCATGGACGAGTGGACCCGGCCGCACCATGCCGCTCGCAACGGCCGCATCTATTGGCAAGGTCCCGACGGCCTGTACCGGGACGAGCGAGGCGAGCTTCTGCCGGACCTACCTGACGAACCAAACTGCCGCTGCATGACCATCCCGGTGCTCCGGCCGCCGCCGGAATGGGCCCAGAACCCAGCCGCTATGGCCGCCTTCCAGACTGCCACCGGCCAGTTGATTCCCGATCCGGCCAGTTACCAGCAGTGGTGGCAGCAGGCCAGCGAACGGGAGCAGATGACCGCTGTCGGCGTGCGGCGCTGGCAGACCGTGCGGGACCTACTGCAAAAAGAACCGATCCCCAGAAAACCGGAATGGGCCGACTTTATCGACCCGGAGGGCCGTCTGCTTCCGATCGAAACCCTCCAGGCCGAAACTCCGCAAGAGCGGGCTGAGCGGCTCCAGCAGGTCCGCCGGATGCTGGCCGAGCGGGAGCGCTTGTTCCTACATGCAGCCAGCCAGGGATTTGTCGGCCCCGGCCCCTCAGGCGGCCGCCGAAGTGGTCCAACCGGCCAGCCCCCCTCAGCAGGTGGACCGTCGGGCAAACCGCCTTCCGGCGGATCGACAGGCCAGCCGCCTTTCGGCGGAGGACAATCGGGCGGCCGTCCGCCTATAGGCCCGCCGCCCGGTCCGCCTTCCGGCCAACGGCCCGACTGGCATCTCCTCCAACAGCTTGATCTTGGACCGCCCAAAGATGTAGAAATCATCTGCCTTGATAAAAAGCTGGTGATAGCTACAGGAGAAGAACTCTTTGGTAAATCGCTTTCCGATGAGGAACTTACGAGATTGGCCGGTGCGGTGGATGGAGCAGATCTGTTGG
>Ga0272448_1007696_pt1 | contig 11361 bp, 9 predicted proteins | sample YNPCB0191_FD_202220 | JGI IMG/M metagenome (GOLD analysis project Ga0272448, IMG submission 202220) | Hot spring sediment microbial communities from Yellowstone National Park, WY, United States - YNP-CB-019-1 | ecosystem: Environmental > Aquatic > Thermal springs > Hot (42-90C) > Sediment... | reverse complement strand
AAATGCAAAAATTATACTTTTGGGACAGGCTCCCGGGGCAATGGAAAATTTAAAAGGCGTTCCTTTCTGTGGTCGGGCCGGTAAGTTTTTAGACTATTTATTAAAAATAGCGAGAATCGATCGTAAAAAAATTTTTATTACCAGTCCAATTAAATGCTTTCCTCCAAAAAATCGAAAGCCAAAAAAGGAAGAAATTGAAGCCTGTTTGCCTTATTTGAAAAAACAAATTGAAATTATTGATCCAAAATACTTTATTTTACTCGGAGAAGTTGCCTTTTCAGTATTTTTTCCGAAAGAGAAACTCAGTGATTTTCGTGGAAAATGGATTGAAAAAAACGGAAAATTTTATTTTCCAACTTATCATCCTGCTGCCGGATTAAGATTTCCAAAAATTAAGGAAGTTTTAGAGAAAGATTTTAACTTGATATTGAAAAAAAACGAGTTTTTGATAAAATAACAAATTAGTAAAAATATGGCGAAAGAAACTCCGAAAAGAAGGCAGTTTCAAATAAGAAGAAAGCAAAAAAGGAGAGAAAAAATTAAAAAGTTGAAACAAAAATATTTAAAGGCGCAAACAAAAGAAGAGAAAGAAAAAATAATAGAAAAAATTTTAAAAATTGCGCCCCATTATCCAATTGAAGAAATTTTAAAATTAGATGAGAAAAAAACAATTTAAAACTGCAGAATCTGTTTGCCCTGGGCACCCTGATAAATTAGCAGATCAGATTGCTGATGCAATTTTAGATGAAATAATTAAAGAGGACAAATATGCAAGAGTAGCTTGTGAGGTTTTTGTTTCGAAAGGATATGTTGTAGTTGGAGGAGAAATTACTACTAAAGCATGGATAGATATTAATAATTTAGTAAGAAAAACTATTTTAGAAATTGGTTATGATAAACCAGAATATGGTTTCGATGGCCATACAGTTGGAGTTTTAAATACAATTTCAGAGCAATCCCCAGATATTGCAAAAGGGGTAAGAAAAACAGCAACAAAAAAACAGGGAGCGGGAGATCAAGGTTCTTGTATAGGATACGCCACAAATGAAACTCCAAACTTCATTCCTTTACCAACTCTTTTAGCTCACAAATTGGCAATGAGATTAAAAGAAGTAAGAGAAAAAAAGATTTTACCTTATTTAAGACCTGATGGAAAAACTCAAATTACTTTAGAATATGAAGGAGAAAAGGTAAAAAGAGCAGATAGCGTTGTCATTGCTGCTCAGCATGACCCTGAAATTCCAATAGAGAAAATTCGAAAAGACATTATTAAAGAAGTGATAATTCCAGTTTGCAAAAATTTAATAGACAAAAAAACCAAATTTTATATTAACAACACTGGAAGATTTGTAATTGGAGGACCAGTTTCAGATACTGGTTTAAGCGGAAGAAAATTAGTGATTGATAGTTATGGAGTAGGAATTCCAGTTGGAGGCGGGTCATTCTGTATTCATGGCGACTCTTTAATTAACACTGAAGAAGGTCTTTTAAAAATAAAGGATTTGAGAAACATAAAAAAAGGAACTTTAGTAAAAACCGATATTCATCCTCATCGAGTTGGAATTTGGTATGACAATGGCTTTAAAAAAACGATAAAAATAAAAACTCTATTTGGATATGAAATAGAAGGAACCGAAAATCAAAAAATTCGAATAATTGATGAAAATGGAAATTATGTTTGGAAGAGTTTAGGAGAATTAAAAAAGGGTGATTTTGTGGCTATTCAAAAAAAGGAGAGACTTTTTGGCAAGAAAGTAGATCTAAGCGGCTTTAAATACACCTATAAAGAAGGCACGAGAGAGAAAAGGATAAATAAATTCATTTATCCGAGAGAGCTAACCGAAGACTATGCCTATTTATTAGGATTGTTAGTAGGAGATGGGAATTATACAGGTTATGGAGTAATTTGGATTGCTGCTCCAGAAGCTGAAGAGAAAAGAAATATTCAAAATTTATTTAAAAGATTATTTGGTAAAAAGGGTGAGATTTACGAACACAAAGTTTTCATAGCTGGAGTTGAAATGCGAGCTTATTTGGAGTATTTGGGATTGGGATATCATCGAGCCTGGGAAAAAGAGGTTCCCTGGAGTATTTTTCGAGCTCCAAAGAAGGTAATGAGTGCATTTTTAAGAGGTTTATTTGATACAGATGGAACAATCCGTATCACTGGAAGATATAATAATTCATTGGAAATAGTATTTTATTCAAGTTCCTTAAAGTTAATTAAACAAGTTCAACAGTTGCTTTTAAATTTTGGAATAATTTCTAAACTTTCAAAATTCTCCGAAAAAGGAAATAAATCATATATGAGAGGCAGAGAAATAATTTCTCGCTATCCAGAATATGGGTTAAGGCTTGTAGGAAACGAATCTCTTAAAATATTCAAAAAAGAAATTGGCTTTGGTCTTAAAAGAAAACAAAAAATTTTAAATTTAATAAATTTAGATAGGAAAAGAGATTATTTTATAATTCCTTATCAAAAAGAAAGAATAAAAAGAATTCTTCAAAAACTAGCGCCTTTTGGGAGACAATTTAAAGATCCAGCTAAAATACTTAGGTTTACTCGTTCTTCAAAAGGAAAAGCAACTAAAAACCTTACCTATAGCAAATTAAATGAATTTTTAAATGCTTACAAAAAGCGATTTAAGGATAATAAAGATTTTCAATATCTTGAATATTTAAATAAAATGGGACATTTTTACGATCGAGTAAATGAGATCAATTATTCATTCGATCATGTTTACGATCTTTTCGTCCCTAAGAACCATGCATTTGTAGCCAATGGTTTTATTTGCCACAATTCAGGGAAAGATCCGACAAAAGTTGATAGATCTGGAGCCTACATGGCGCGTTATATTGCAAAAAATATTGTAGCAGCAAAATTAGCAGAAAAATGTCTAGTTAGAATTTCTTTTGTAATTGGAGGGACAAAGCCAACAGAATTTGATATTGATACTTTTGGTACAGCAAAAATTTCAGAAGAGAAAATTTTAAAAGTTATTCCAAAAATTTTTGATCTGACACCAGGTGGGATGATAAAGCAATTAAATCTTTTGAGACCAATTTATAAAAAAACTGCTTGCTTTGGGCATTTTGGAAGAGAAGAACCAGAATTCACCTGGGAAAAAACAGACAAAGTAAAGACTCTTCTTAAGTTATTGAAAAGCTAAAAGTTAATAAAATAAAAAAGAGGGGCAAAGTTACCCCTCTTTATTTTTTTCCTCAGCTGATTCTGTAGTTTTTTCCTCCTTAGTTGTTTTAACTGGTTTTTTCAGTTCAGATTTTAAAAGAGGAGAGAGCCCTAAAAGAGCAGCAAAAAACGGTACAGCCCAATTTAAAGGGAAGTAGGGTTGAGAAAATAAAACCAAGAAAAACAAGAATCCACCAGTGACCAACAATTGAGTCAAAAAAAGCGAAAACTGAGTCAAAAGTTTAGAATCTGGAGGAAAGGCTTCCACAAGCTTTAGAGTTTTAATATTAACCTTCCAAAAAAACATCAATATCAAGCCCACCACTCCACCAACCGTTAAGGTTCCAACAATTGTCCTCCAATCCATTTTTCACCTCCTTAAAGATTATACAACAATTTTCAAAAAAATGCAAGATTAAATTTTTTTAATCATATAACTCTTTTTTAGTCTATAATTTAGTTTTCGCCAATAATCTCTCGCACCAACCCCTGAAATCACAGCAACTTTTTTTACTTTAAATTCTTTTTTTGCAATTTCTTCAGCTTCTTTTATCAATTTTTTTCCAAGACCTCGATGTTGAGGAGAAAAACCTTTTTCTCCAATTGGAACTAATTCCCCTAAAGTTTTAATTTCTCTAATAATTGCTGAATTTTCTAAGACAGGAAGAAAATGTTTTTTGCCAGAAAAAATTTGAGAAGGAATTCTTAATCTCAAAAAGCTAAATAATTTTGAACGATTTTTGTTTTCAAAACTCAAAAATATTTCTTTTCCTTCAGAAGCATTATAATCTTCACGAAAGAGATAAATTTTTTCCCCTGGATTGTAATTTTCTCTTACTTCCCGACATCTAATGCATTTACATTTTAATTTTCTTTTTCTCATTATTTCTTGTATTTTTTGTCTCAAATTTGAAATTTTACAACCTGCTTCAATTTTTTTTGCTGGAATGTCTCTCATTATTCTTGCTATTCTTACCCATCTTGGCAAACTTGTTTTAATTTTAATCAAAAATTCAATTAATTCTTCATCAGAGTAAGGCTTATATTTTCCTTCTTTCCAAATTTGATACAATTTTGCTCCTTTTACTACTACTGTTGGATAAATTTTTATCCAATCTGGCTTAAATCTTTCATCAGTAAATACAATTTCAAACATTTTTTCATCTTTTTCTAAATCAGAACCTGGCAAATTTGGCATTAAGTGATATAAAATTTTAAATCCTGCGTCTTTTAAAATCTTTGTGGCTTCACTAATTTTTTCTGAATTAAACCCACATTGATTTTTTTCTAAAATTTCATCAAAAACATTTTGAACCCCCATTTCTACCATTGTTATTCCTAATTCTCTTAAAATTTTAACTTCATTTTCCGAAATAAAGTCTGGCCTTGTTTCAATTGAAATACCAACAATTCTATTTTTTGCCTTTTCATTTTTTCTTTGTTCTTTTAAAAGTTCTTTTTTAAGCTGAAAGAGGCTTTCTTTTATTTTTCTTTTTTGTTTTTTAATTTTATCGTTTGCAGCCAAAAAACATTCTTTAATAAACCAATATCGATAATCAATTGGATAAACACTCCAGGTTCCACCAATTATTCTTAATTCAATTTTATCTGTAAAATGTCCAATTTCTTGAAGATTTTGAACCCTCGTTTTTACTTGCAAAAATGGATCAAAATTTAAAGTTCTTGCTCTATCTGCTGCAGGTTCTCCCGAAAGATAGCTTTTTGGGAAATTTTCTTCAATAGGACAAAAAATACATTTTCCAGGACAAAAATAAGGTTTTGTCAAAACTGAAATATTAACAATTCCAGAGAGAGATCTTATTGGTCTTTTTTTCAAAATTTTTTCAATTTCTTTTGATTTTTTTAATCTTCCAGAATTTTTGAGTTTTTGATAAGCTTTAAGTAGTTCAGAATTTGAAAAAAGAGGAACCTTAAATTTCTTTGAAAACTTCTTTTTTAAAATTTCAATTTTTTGTTTATCTTTTACTTTCCTTTCCATTAAATATTCGAGAAAATTTTGAACAATTTTTTCACGAGTTAATTTCATGGAAGAATCTTTTGCCAAAAATTTATTTAAAAAGGTTCAAAAAGATTATAATTTAATCTGGGAAGGTTTTGCAAGAGCAAGAGAAAAACCCTGGAAAGAAGCCGAATTTTTAGTTAAAGATTATGCCAAAGAAGGAGAAAAAATTTTAGATTTTGGTTGCGGGGCAGGGCAATGGTACGAATTCTTTAAAGAAAACAAAGTGCAATATTTTGGGGTTGATTTTTCAGAAAAATTAATTGAGGTTGCAAAATCAAAATATCCAGATACTAATTTTCAGGTAATTGATGGAATTAATTTACCCTTTGAAAGTGAATTTTTTGACAAAGTTTATGCAATTGCAGTTTTTCATCATTTGCCATCTGAGAAAATTAGAATTTTAGTATTGCAAGAGATAAAGAGGGTTTTAAAAAAAGAAGGGATGTTAATTTTAACAGTTTGGAATTTGAGGGAAAAATGGAAAGTAAAAAAACTGATTTTGAAATTTTCTATTTTAAAAATTTTTGGGAAAACAAAACTTGATTTTGGCGATGTTTTGATGGACTGGATGGGAGTAAAGGATTTTTATTTTCATTGCTTTTCCCAAAAAGAGCTGAAAAATTTGCTTTCCAAAACTTCTTTTAATATTATAAAAATAGGAGAATTTCTTGTTAAAAACAATTCTAATATTTATTTAATTGCAAAAAAATGAATTGTCCCTATAGTTCAATGGAAAGAACAGGAGCCTCCGGAGCTCCAAATGCAGGTTCGAGTCCTGCTGGGGGCACAAAGGGAGTTGGGATTGCGTATTGGGTATTTGGTATTTCGTATTGCGTATTAAGTATTTCGTATGAGGATGAAGTTTAATTTTTTTGTTTTATTTTTCCTTCTTTTTCCTCTCATTTCTTTTTCTCAAGGACCTTGTGAGATAGTCCATAGAGAAGGAATTGTTCCTTGTAGGTTAACAGAATGCACTCTTTGTGACTTTTTTGTAATGCTAGATAGGATAGTAAATTACATTCTCTTTTGTTTAATTCCTCCTTTAGCTATCTTTATGATAGTTTTGGCAGGATTACTCTATGTAGGAGCTGTCTTTGAGTTTTTACCTGGAGGATTTGAAACTGTATCTAGGGCAAAGAGGATATTTTTCTCTGTATTAATTGGTCTCTTTATTGCTTATTGTGCTTGGTTAATAATCAATCTCTTTTTATTAGCAATAGGTTATAGAAATAGAAACAATTGGTGGCAAATTCAATGCTCCCAATCTTCCCAACCTCAAGTTGCTACTCAAAATCTAATTCAACCTCCACAAAATAACTTATTAGCTGGAATTCAAAATCCAAACCCAATGAATGCTCTAACTGGTACAGATATTAATGCTAATGGAAGCTCAGATGCAACCATTTGGGACTATCACACAGAGCCTCTTTATTCTCTCTCAATTTCAGGATCTTTTACTCTAAATTCTCGCTTATCTTTTGCCAGAATAATTTTAGAGGACAAAGATGGAAGAGAATATTTAGTTTTTGAAGCTCAGGGACCTTATGATCAAGGAACAATTAATTTTGAGAATATTTGTGCAGAAACTTGTGCTCTAAATGCAATAATCCCAAAAAGGATTAAGGTTGAGGTAGAAAATGCAACCTACAGCATTACAAAGAAATACGAATTATTACCAAAAGACAAAGATAAAAGTGATGCCTTCTTAAAAATCCAAGCCCTTGGAATTGAGAATTATCAAAGAGAGGTGCTAAAGAACATTGAAGAGAGAATGGTCCAAAAAATCAACAATTACAACAAAGCCAACAATCTAAGATGGACTGCAGGAAAGACATCTATTTCTGGTCTTACTTATGCTCAAAAGAAAGCTCTTTTTAAGTGGGGTAACCCAAAGAAACTTCCAAATTTAGTAGGGTTTGAATATTACAAAGGAGGAATATTTGAAACAGAACCTCCAAAACCTTCAGCTCAACCACAGGCTTTTTCTGCTTCGACATTACCTTCTTCTTTTGATTGGAGAAACCGACACGGAAAAAATTGGTTAACAAAAGTAAAAGATCAAGCTGTTCCTAATCAATGTGGTTCTTGTTGGGCGTTTGCTGCCGTCGGAGCAATGGAGGGTCTAGCCAATTTGCAATTTAACCAACAATTAAATTTAGACCTATCTGAACAACAATTTGTCTCTTGCTCTGTTGAAGATGGTTGCTGTACTACAAAATCAAATCCTCAAGAAATTGATTTTCTTTTTAGATTCATAGCTCAAAACCCAATTACTCTAGAAGAATGTTTTCCTTATAAAGGTTCGGATGCAAAAGGAAATGAGGAGTGTTCATCTTTTTTTCCTCCAGCCCCTTCTGTAAAATGTAACGAAATATGTCAAAATTGGGAGGAAAAAGGGGTTTACTTTAAAAACTTTCAATGGAAAAAAATTATCGATAGAGTGCCTGGAAGGCCCGAAAATCTTGGAAATGAAGAAGATTTCAAAAAAGCTCTTATCCAATATGGACCTCTTTGGGGTGCAATTCCAGGACACGCAATGACTGTAGTAGGTTATGAAACTCATCAGGTTGGACTCTTTAGGAAAGAAACGATTGTAATTTTCAAAAATAGCCATGGGGAAAATTTTGGAGAAAATGGGTACATGAAAATACGTTGGGATGATTCCTACATGTTCCCCCAACTAATGTATGCATTTGAAGGAGAAATAGAGATTTTAGACAATCCTCAATTAAAAATTGCTTGTAAAGATGAAGATGGAGATGGTTACTGCAATTGGGGAATTTTAAAAGATAAACCTGATACTTGCCCTGACTTCTGTAAACCAGAAAAAGATTGTGATGATTCTAATTCTGCATTAGGTCCTTTTGATTCAAATTTTAATTGCGTTCCAATTCAACAAGTTCCCACCCCAACTCCCACTAAAACACCTACTCCAACACCTACTCCGACCCCAACAAAAACTCCCACTCCCACTCCAACTAAAATCCCAACTCCAACCAGAACTCCTACACCCACACCAACTCCTACTAAAACTCCTACACCTACACCTACTCCTTTACCTTCTGGATATGATTGGTTACCTTGTGATCCAACTTCAGGTTGGCAATGTGATAAAAGAACAGGAGGCTTTGCTCCTTATTGTTCAGGAGCTCCAATTTCTTGGGGTTCAGGAGATGATGGAACAGTTTATTGTCCAGAAGATGAAGTAGCAATTGAAGGAAGGTGTGAAGGTAAAAATGATGATTATGCAAAAAAGAGTGAAGAAAGAGTTTTTGTTTTACCTCATCCTCAAGTTGTAACTCAAAATCCAACAATCTTTAAGCCAAGAAGTGTATGGTATTGTCAATTTGGTTGTACAGGATTGTTCTGTGGACCTGATGGTTGTGGTTGGGTAAAGTGTAAAAAGGGTGAAATTTCAGTATCAAAAATAGAGCTTAAAATATTTGATGCATCAGGGAAAGAGGTCTTTAGTAAAACAGTTTACAATCAAAACCAAATCTCCTGGGATGGAAAAGATAATCAAGGAAAAACTCTAAGTAATGGACTTTACATTTTCAAATCAACAATTACCCTACAAGATGGAAGGATCTTTACAAATCAAGGAAATGTGTATATAGATAGGAGGTAAAAATGCCCCTGTAGCTCAGCTGGTAGAGCAGGCGCCTCTTAAGCGCAAGGTCGCAGGTCCGAGTCCTGCCGGGGGCACATTTTAAGGTTTGTTTTTTATTTTGAAAATGGTAAAATGAAAATTGAACTATGCTAACACAAGAGGAAAAGGAAAAAATAATAAAAAAATATCAACTTCATTCTTTTGATACCGGATCTTTGCCTGTTCAAATTGCCCTTTTAACTGAAGAGATCAAAAGGTTAGTTCATCATTTAAAATTGCATCCTAAAGATTTCCATTCAAAAAGAGGACTTTTAAAAATGGTGGCAAAAAGAAGGAAGTTCTTACAAAAATTGAAAAAAGAGGATCAAAAGGAGTATAAACAAGTTTTAGAAAAATTACACCTTAAAACAACAAAAAAATAAAATATGGTAATAAAACCTGCTGCTCAAAGAGTAGCAATTCTAATCGATGTTCAAAATCTCTATCACTCAGCAAAGAATTTATATCAAGCAAGAGTGAACTTTAAAGAAGTTTTGAAAACTGCAATTTCTGGAAGATGTTTAATTAGGGCTTTTGCTTATGTGATTAAAACAAAAACTGGAGAGGAAAAAAATTTCATTGAAGCATTAAAAAAAATTGGAATTGAAATCAGAGAAAAAGATCTTCAAGAATATCCTGGAGGTTTTAAAAAAGGAGATTGGGATGTTGGAATTACTGTAGATGCTATTAGAATTTCGCCTTCTGTTGATGTAATTGTTTTGGCTTCAGGAGATGGAGATTTTTTACAATTAGTAGAATATCTAAAAAACCAAGGAAAAAGAGTTGAGGTAATCGCCTTTTCTCACACTACTTCCTCTAAATTAAAAGAGGCTGCAGATGAATTTTTTGATCTTGAAAGTTCTCTCGAAAAATATCTTTTAAAAAAAGATGATGGATCAAGAAGAAAAAAAATTTGAATTAGAAATTGGTAAGGAGAAATTGGTAGCTGAAATTGGAAACTTAACTGAGCAAGCTTCAGGTTCGGTTTTTTTGAAATATGGAGAAACGGTAGTTTTGACAACTGCTGTGGCTGGACAAGAAACTGAGGCAATAGATTTTTTCCCTCTAACAGTAGATTATGAAGAAAGATTTTATGCAGCAGGGAAAATAAGAGGTCCTCGATATATAAAAAGAGAAACAAGACCTTCAGATGAAGCAATTTGTAATGCAAGATTAATTGATAGGGCAATCAGACCTTTATTTCCTGAGGGTTTTGATAGAGAAGTTCAAATAGTAACTACAGTTTTGTCTTGGGATGGGAGAAACGACCCAGATGTCTTAGGGGTTTTGGGAGCAAGTTTAGCCCTTTTAATTTCGGATATTCCTTGGGCAGGACCAATTGGGGTTTTAAGAATTGGAATGATTGATGATGAGTTTTTAATAAATCCCACTTATGAAGAAAAGCAAAAGGGGAAATTGGATCTGGTAATTTCTGGAGTAGAAAGAAATGGGGAATTGTTAATAAACATGCTTGAAGGAGGATTTGAAGAAGTAGAAGATGAAAAAATTGTTGAAGCTTTTTTGTTTAGTAAGCCTTGGTTAAAAAAATTAATTGATTTTCAAAATGAAATTCAAAAAATTTTAGGAAAGGAAAAAATACCTCTAAAAGAAGAGAAGTTAGATCCTGAAATAGAAAAAGAATTTTTAGAACTTTTTGATAAAAAATTGGAAGTTGCCATCTTTCAACCCCAAAAAAATGAAATAAAAGAAAAGCTGAGTTCAATAAGAGAAGAAGTAATTGAGTTTATTCAAAAAAGAAAACCTGAGGAAAAAAAGCTTGCTTTAAAACTTTTCAAAAAGAGAATAGAAAAAATTCTTCAAAAAAATATTATTGAAAAGAAAAAAAGACCTGATGGAAGAAGGTTAGACGAAATGAGGGAAATTTCTTGTAAAATTGGTGTCCTTCCAAGAACTCATGGCTCTGCTTTATTTTGCCGAGGTCAAACAAAATCCCTTTCAATTTTAACTTTGGGAGCACCAGGCGATGTCCAATTGTTAGAGGGAATGGAAATTGTAGGGAAAAAAAGATTTATGCACCACTATAATTTTCCTCCTTATGCTGCAGGGGAAGTAAAACCTATTAAAGGACCTGGAAGAAGGGAAATTGGACATGGAGTTTTGGTGGAAAGAGCTTTATTGCCTGTAATTCCAAGTTTTGATGATTTCCCTTATACTATTCGGATTGTTTCTGAAATTTTATCTTCCAATGGTTCTACTTCAATGGCTTCTTGTTGCTCTTCCTCTTTAGCTTTAATGGATGCAGGAGTTCCAATTAAGGCTCCGGTTGCTGGAATTGCTTTGGGCTTAATTATGGATGAAAAAGGAAATTACAAAATTTTAACTGACATTCAGGGTCCTGAAGATCAAAATGGAGATATGGATTTTAAGCTCGCTGGAACAAAAAGAGGTGCTACTGCTTGCCAAATGGATGTGAAAATTGCTGGAATTTCTGAAAAAATTTTGAGAGAATGTATAGAAGAGGCAAAAAAAGCAAGAACG
>Ga0272448_1007695_pt1 | contig 11362 bp, 13 predicted proteins | sample YNPCB0191_FD_202220 | JGI IMG/M metagenome (GOLD analysis project Ga0272448, IMG submission 202220) | Hot spring sediment microbial communities from Yellowstone National Park, WY, United States - YNP-CB-019-1 | ecosystem: Environmental > Aquatic > Thermal springs > Hot (42-90C) > Sediment... | reverse complement strand
CTAAAAATCCCATAACATTATTATTTTTAGCAGCATTTAAAAAATTTTTTAAGTTTTTTATTGCTGTATTAAAATCAGGATAAAATCTACCCCAGTTAGAAAATCCAGGACATACTATCTGTTGTTTATTATTAAACAACTTTATTTTATTATTAAAATATTCCTGATCATTTTTACTGTAATCCCAGTTTGCAATTATTACTTTATCCCAAATTTTACTCTTCAATAATTTTTTCCATATATTTTTTTCTTCTTTGTTTAAATACATACCTGTAAGCATATCTCCCCATAAAATAGGAACTTTTTTGTTTTTTATAACTGTATCTATCATATTTTTATGGTGAATTTCATATAACTGTGGTCCACAGAATTTTAATGTCTTATTTAAACTTTTTCCTCTTCCAAGTGCCCAAGTTTCATCTCCTCCTATATGAATATAACTGGCTGATTTAAAAAAACCAATTACTTCATCTAATAAGTCATAAGCGAATTTTCTTGCATCTAAATTACTTATATCCAAACACCCTTCTTGTGGACGATGCCATTCACTGTATTTACTGAATTCAGGTATAGTTAAAATATTTTCCATATGGCCTGCAAGTTCTAAAGAAGGAAATACCTCTATGCCTAATTTCATGCCATACTCAATTATTTGTTTCAATTCATTTTCTGTTAATCTTCCTCTATTTTTACCTATCTGAGGATATTTTTTAAATGGGAAAAGATCTTCAAAATAAATAGCAAAATAATTATATTTGAATAGAAAAAGTAATCTCAGAATTTTCTTGAAATAATCTAAATTAGGAATACCTCCTCTTCCTAAATCAAGATGATAACCTCTAAAAGAAAATTTAAATTCTTCCTCAATATAAACTTCTGGCAAATAAGTTGAATTTTGTTTTATTAACTGACACAAAGTTGCAAGGGAAATATTTTGATCTCCCCAGATTTTTATTGTTTTATTATTTATTTCCAATCCTGTTCCTTTTCTGTTTATCCTTTCTATTATAAAATCTCCTTTTAATATCTTAAATTCTTTTCTTAAAAATTCCGGAATATTTTTAATACCATTAAATTTTAATAATTTACCATTGAAAATAATTTTTTTAGGTTCAGGAACAACACAAATTTTCATATTTTCTCATCTCCCAAATTTCATTTTTATACCTTTTATTTTATTAAATAAAACTGGATAACGATTTCTAATTTTGTTCAATATATTTTTTGCCCATTGTAACTGGTTAGATAGCAAGTAAAGTCCTAAAATTATAAAAAGAATACCCTGAATAAAAGGCAATACCAATCCAAGAATTCCAACAAATAAAAAAAACCATCCAGCAGTTAATATAATAAATTTTTTAAGTTTTACTGACATTTTTTATTTAATTTTACAGAAAATTTTATTAAAAAATTAAAAAAGCGGGCGATGGGATTCGAACCCACGACCTTCTCGTTGGCAACGAGACATTCTAAATCCACTGAACTACGCCCGCAAATATTTGTTTTTCCCCAACATATGAAATTTGTCAAAACAACAAGTAGGAATTTATTCAAATTCCTATGCGTCAAAATATCCCAATTTGATTCCAGTTAATTATTCTACTACCACGGAGAAACATACTAACTGTTGGTTTTTGACATTTAAATCTTTAGAAATCAGTATAGAACAATAAATTTTATTTTATTATTTTAATTATTGCTTCTATAACTTCGTTGATTTTTTCTTTTTTAAGATGTCCGATTTTATACAGAATAATATTTTTATCTGCTGTAAATATACGATTGGGTCTGATATTACTTATTTGTTTTAATTCGCCAGTTTCAAAATTATTGTCAACAAGTGCAACAGCGTATTTATCTTTTACAGCTTGACTGGTTATTTGACAAAGAATTACATCATCTCCATCTAATTCCGCAATAACAAGAGCAGGCCTTCGTTTAGATTCAGTTAAATCAGAAAAAGGAAACGGCACAACGACCACATCGCCTTTCATAAATTTTCCCATGCTTTATCCTCTTCGGATTTTAACCAGTCCTTTTTTAATGATGTTGTACTTAAGATAGCAGTATACATTTGTTTCTTATTTTTTATCTTTGATTTTAAGAAACGAATAAAATCCAAAGCTTCATCAATTAAAGGTTCAGGTATTCGGTTAATCTCGTTTAATAACAGTTTTTTTCTATTCATATTTTTCCCCTTGATAATATGTTGTAGTGTATATAGTGTTTTGTCACAGAAGTATCTTTAAACAAAATTTTTTATTTTATTAATAATTATGCACCAAATTTTGATAATTTAAAAGTATTTGCCAGTGCAATAGACATAATTTCTTTAGCAGGTAATATACCGAGATATCCTTTAAGACATTCTCTCTCTGTAAATCTGTTTGATATATTAGGATATAAAGCATATTTTGTATAAATCATTACCGGAACAAAATGCCAAGAATGACCTTTCAATACTGAAGGAGTTGCATGATCACCTGTAATTACCAAAACATCCGGATTTAATTCTAAAATTTCAGGAATAAAACCATCAATTTCATTCAATTTATTTACTTTTGCAAGAAAGTTTCCATCTTCACCAAAAGTATCTGTTTCTTTTATATGAACATAGAAAAAGTCATAATTGTTATATTCTTTTTTAAGAGTAGTTATTTCATCAGATATTTTTTCTCCCGGAACATCTAAAATTTTCATACCAACTAATTTTGCAAGACCTTTATACATTGGATAAACAGCAATACATGCTGAATTTAATCCATAGACCTTATTCATTGATGGTATATCAGGATATTTTGAAAAACCTCTTATTAGTATATAGTTCATAGGAGTTTTTTCTTTAATTAATTCAGTAACTCTGTTTAAAAATTTATTAACTATTTTTGATGTTTTTTCTCCTTCAGAAGAATTTGCTTTAATAATTTTTGGACTGTAACCATCTTTTTGAGGATCATTATCAGTTATTTTTTCTGACAGATTTTCACCTGTAAAAACAACCACAAATCTATGTCCCCTGCCCGGTTTAATTGTTACTTTTATATCATCTATTTCATTTATATTCTCCTGTAAAAATTTGCATAATTCTACTGTTTTTTCTGTTTGAGGTCTTGATGCTCTTCTATCAATAACAATATTGGTTTTATAATCAATCGTAGCAAAATTTGCTCTTGCACATAGATCATATTTACCTATTTCAATACCAAGGCCGAGTGCTTCTAAAATACCTCTTCCAATTTCATAGTTAAATGGGTCATAACCGAAAAGCGCAAGATGCGAAGGTCCACTACCCGGTGTTATACCATAACCAACAGGAATAATTAAACCGGATAAAGAGTTTTTAACTAAATTATCTAAATTCACAGTATGTGCTGCCTCTAATTCTGTCATTTTATATTCTGGATGTGTAATACCACCTAATCCATCAATTACTAAAAATATTATTTTTTTATTATTTTTAATATTCAATGATTCTAATAATTGTAATTTATCCATAATTTTTATAATTTTTGAGTTAATTTTGGAATATATAATTAAACCTTTATATGTCAAGAATCTTTAACAATTTTTCTTTATTTAACTCTTTACTATTTTATTATAATTTCTAATAATTCTTCCAGCATTTGACAATGATGCTATCAAATCTTTCTTTAAAGTTAGAGGAATTTCTGAATTCAACATTCTAAACTTAACTCCCTTATTTTTTTACAAGTGGAGTACTACTAACAAATTCAGATAACAATTTCATAATTACGAACTTTTTCTACATCTGCCTCTAATTTTATAATCATCTCCTAAATATAAATTTAAGACAGATATTCTAATAAGATTTCCTTTTCTTTATAGTTAAAACGAACATCAAAATGTGAAAAGAAACCAGCTTGCCCTAAAAGACCGAATGGCATATCATCCCATTCATGAGAGTAATACACATCTGCTATAATTTTAATTCCATTCAATATTAGATGTGTTTTATGAAGATATGCTAATACCGAACCCCCTATACCAGAAAAGATTTTCTCTTTCCCTTTATAAAGATTATGTTCCAACATCTCAGCAATCCATCCGGGGAAAGTACATTCATCTGCTCCAGAATCCACTAATGCATCAAATGTTATTGTCTTATTATCTGAGAACAATTTTATGGAAATAACAGGCCTATAAATATATTCTGGTTTTTGAGTTGGAGGCGTTACTATATACTTCAAATATGGAAATTTCATTTGTTTCATAATAAATAACTCCTGTTTTCGTAAGGAATTTTTGTTAAAATAGGATTTTTGTACCCTCTTCTATTTGCCTCTTTAATTGCTTCTTCAGGTGTATATCCTTTACCTACTACTTTTTTCCTATCATAACTTAATGCTACAAAGCAACCAGGATATTTTTTTATAATAGGAGTCATATCTATTGCTTTCATTGATTTTCACCTCTTTCTATTTGGGGGTATTGTCAAAAATCTTTAGAGATTTTATATAGGAATTTATTCAAATTCCTATGCATTAAATTATGGGCAGAGCGGGATTTGAACCCACACGCTTTAAAAGCATACGCCCCTCAAACGTATGTGTCTACCAGTTCCACCATCTGCCCAAATCAGAAATTTTCCAATTTTACCACAACTTTTTGATGCTCACAATAACATTATTGTGAGAAAACGACCAAACCAATCTTAAATCCAAGAAAAAATTTTTTACTTTCCTTGTTGAACCGGTGTTTGCTGTTGAACAACAGGAGCAAGAGATGTCACTGTCTTTAATTTTTTCCTGTAACTTAAAAAAGTTAAACTTAATGAAGTTATAATAAAAATAACAGTAAATCCAACAGTCAATTTTCTTAAAAAATTAGAGCCGGACGGAGTACTAAAAAGTTGTTCTCCTCCTCCACCACCAAATAATCCACCTAAACTACCTGCTTTACCAATCTGTAATAAAATAACAAGTATTAAAAGTAAACAAACAATAACATGTAATATAGTTATTATTGTAATCATTTTATTTATCAGGTAAAACCTTTATTCCAGGCAGTATTTTTCCTTCAAGTAATTCTAAACTTGCTCCACCACCAGTTGAAATATGAGAAATTTTATCACTAACATTTGCTTTTTTAACAGCACTAACAGTATCTCCACCACCAACAATTGATATTGCTTTTTTTGTTTGTGTTGTTTCACTTACAAACTCAGCAATTTTTTTAGTTCCATTAGAAAATTTATCTATTTCAAATACACCCATAGGCCCATTCCAAACAATTGTTTTTGCTGCAGTAATTATTGATTTTGCTCTATTTATAGTAAGATTTCCTATATCAACTCCCATCCATCCATCAGGAATATCAACAGTAGATATTTCTTTTACCTGGGCATCTTTATCAACTTTTGTTGCAATAACATGGTCTATTGGTAATAATAAATTAATGTTTTTCTGATATGCTTTTTTCATTGTATCTTTTGCAACATCAATTTTATCCTGTTCAATCAGAGAAGCACCAGTACGAATACCTTTTGCTTTCAAAAAAGTATATGCCATAGCTCCACCGATAATTAAAGCATTTACTTTATCTAATAAATTTTCTATAACACCAATCTTATCTGATACTTTTACTCCACCAAGTATTGCAATAAATGGTTTTTCAGGAGATTTCAGTACTTTATCAAAATAAGTAATTTCTTTTTCAAGAAGAAAACCACAAACAGATTCTTTAATAAATTTTACTATTCCTTCAGTAGATGCATGTGCTCTATGAACTGTTCCAAAAGCATCCTGAACAAAAACATCACCTAATGAAGAAAGTTCTTTTGCAAATTTATCATCATTTTTTTCTTCTCCAGAATTAAATCTTAAATTCTCAAGCAGTAAAATTTCACCATTCTTCAATTCAGAAGCCATTTTTTTAGTTTCTGGATCAACACATCCTGGAGCCATTTTTACTTGGATACCAAGTAATTCAGATAATCTTTTTGCAACTGGTTTTAAACTATATTTTGGTTCTATTTTACCTTTGGGCCTTCCTAAATGAGACATTAAGATAATTTTGGCATTCTCCTGAAGTAAATATTTTATTGTTTGTATTGATTCTTTAATTCTTGTGTCATCAGTAATATTAAGATTTTCATCCAAAGGAACATTAAAATCCACTCTAACAATAACCTTTTTATTTTTAATGTTAATGTCTTTTATTGTTTTTTTCATTAAAAACCACCTCCTGATTTATCTACAATAAACTCAATTAAATCAATCACTCTATTAGAATATCCCCACTCATTATCATACCAGGATAGAACTTTTACAAAATTATCATTAATAATATATGTTCCTGTAGCATCAAAAATACATGATTTTGGATTACCATTAAAATCTTTTGAAACTAAAGGTGCATCACAGTATTCAATATACTTCGACATTTTTGAGTTTTGAGATGCTTTTTTAAATGCATTATTCACCTGTTCAACTGTTGCTGATTTTTCAAGTTCAGCAACTAAATCAACCAAAGATACATTTGGAGTTGGAACCCTTATAGCAAGACCATTTAATTTACCTTTTAATTCAGGAATAACAAGTCCTATTGCTTTTGCAGCACCAGTTGTTGTTGGTATCATTGATATTGCTCCTGCTCTTGCTCTCCTGAGATCCTTGTGAGGAAAATCAAGTATATTCTGGTCATTTGTATAAGAATGAATTGTTGTCATTAAACCTCTCTTTATACCAAAATTATCCATTAATACTTTTACCGTAGGTGCCAAACAATTTGTAGTACAGGAAGCATTTGAAATTATATTATGTTTATGTGGATCATATTTATCTTCATTTACTCCCATAACAATTGTTATATCTTCATTTTTTGCAGGTGCAGAAATAATTACTTTTTTTGCTCCGGCATCAATATGTGCTTTTGCAACTGTTGCATCTGTAAATTTACCTGTTGATTCAATAACAATATTTACTCCCATAGATTTCCATGGAAGTTTGCCAGGTTCTTTTTCTTTTAAAACTTTTATTTCTTTTCCATTTATCACTATAGAATTCTCTTTGGCAATAACTTCACCCGGAAATATTCCAAAATTTGAATCATACTTAAACAGATATGCCAATGTCTTTGGATCAGTTAAATCATTAACTGCAACAAATTCAATTTTTTTGTTATCAATTCCTGCTCTTATTACTAACCTACCTATCCTACCAAAACCATTTACTCCAACTTTTACCATAAATTTCCTCCTTTCTTTTTTCCCTGTTTCATTGTTTTATTAATTTTTGTTTAACATATATTTTCATATTTTTTGTAATACATTATACAACAATTTATTTAATATTACAAATTATAATTCAAAATTTTGAATAACAATTATCTTTTTAATATTTTTTTTTAACAAACAACTTAATAACAATATATTATACATAATTTTTATTATTTTTAAAAATTATTTTTAAAAAAATCACTTATTTCCTGTTAAATATAATTTATAAATTCTGATGTCAATTGTAAAACGTATTCAGATGTTTCTTCTGTTACAGTTCCCAAACCACAACTTGGAGTTATTATAATATTGTTTAATAATTTTTCTTTCTTAAAGCCCTTATCCAATAATAATTTTATGTCTTTATTAAATTTTTCTATTAAACTCTCAATACTCACATTTTTTACAGTTGACTCCTGTGTTGGAACTATACCCCAAGCAAGAATATTATCTTTTTCTATAAAATTTTTTATTGCGTCTGTATATAAAATAAAATTATCAAAAAATTCATAAGCATCAAAAGACAGAATATCAATATCTGTCTGTAACAAAATTGACCAATCAGTATTTGCACAGCAATGAACTCCTATTAATAAATCATTTTTATAATTTTCTCTTATTCCTTTTATTACATTATTTATTGATTCTATTATATCATTTTTAGAAATACCGGAAAATGCACTACCATATGTAGCTAAATATGGTTCATCTAAAAATATAACTTTTAGGTTATTATTCTCAAAAAAATTTAATTGCCATAGGGATTTCATTATACAATTTTTTATGACAATATCTCTCATCTGTTCAATATAAAAAATTGACTTCCCTGTCTCATCTTTTAAAGAAAGACCAAATGTAACAGGTCCTGTGGTTTGTGCTTTAATTTTTGAATTTTTATTTATTGTTTTTTTCAAATCATATATTCCAAATGCAAAGTTATGTGAAATTTTAAAGAAATCAATATTAAAATCAATATAATTCTTATAAAAATTTTCCAGTTCAGCATAAAACTTATCTGTGGAAACAAAAATTTTCTGGTTTGTTTCATCAAGAATTATTCCAGGAAAATTTTCGCTATACTGAACATACATATTTTCTTTAAAATTTCTTTTTGGCAATTGTGGCCAAGCAGGAAGTTCAGGAGTATATTTTAATATTTTTTCACAAGCAATTTCTGATTCCTTATATGGTAAACTTCCAATTGTTGTTAATGTTTTCATTTTTAATTTTATTTTTTCTCCCAACGTAGTAACTGTGCAATTTCTCCTAAAGTTCCTCCTTTTTTTATCTCTTCTCTCAAACGATTTTCTTTTTCTAAAACATCCATAGCACGATTTGTGATTTCTGTAATATTATCCTTTGGAATAACAACAACTCCATCATCATCACCAACTATCCAGTCACCAGGATAAATCCTTACACCTTCAATTACAATTGGAACATTTATTTCACCAAAACCTTTTGGTTCACCAGCCTGTGATGTAATAATTTTTGCAAAAGCAGGAAATTTAATTTTTCTTATTTCTTCTGTATCTCTAATAGCACCATTTATAACAACTCCAGAAATTTTTTTCTCTTTTGCTGAATAACTTGCAAGTTCTCCCCACACAGCAGGACCAACACCACCAGTATCAATAACAATTACATCTCCCTCCTGTGCGAAATCTATTGATTCAACTGGTTTTGCCCAATCACCGGGATAAGTTCTTACTGTTATTGCTTTTCCTATAATTTTACAGTTCTGCCATATAGGTAATATATTATTTAATGGTCTGCCTCTATGAAGAGCATCAGAAATATTTGCAGTAGAAACTTTTTTAAGTATATCAATTACATTTTCTTCTGTAACTCTTTTATATAATTGTGTTTTTATTTCAATTTTTTCTAATATTGCTTTCTTTATTTCTTCTGTTGCTTTTTTAGCATCACTTGATTTAGTTATTGCACCTCCAACAATAATAATATATGCACCTGCTTCAACTGCTAAATGTGCTGTTTCAGAATTGATTCCTCCGGCAACACCAACAGGAATTTTTACTGCATTAACAACTTCTTTAACTTTATTAAAAGAAATTCTACCTTTCATCTGTTCATCAATAGGAATATGAAGACCAATATAATCAACTCCTAATCTTTCAACTTCTTTTGCTCTTTCAATATAGTTGTGAACTTCAATCATATCAACAATAATTTTTGCTCCATAATTTGCTGCTGCTAAAACACATTCCTTTATTGTTTCATTATTTGCATGACCTAATATAGCAACAATATTTGCACCTGATTTTGCAGCAATTTCAACTTCAACTCGGCCCACATCCATTGTTTTCATATCTGCTACAATTGTTGTATTGGGAAAATTTTTTCTTAATTCACGAATAGAATTCAAACCCTCTGATTTAATAAGTGGTGTACCTGCTTCTATCCAGTCAGCACCACCGGAAATTGTTTCCTTTGCTAATTTTATAGCACGTGGTAAATCAATAAAATCAAGTGCAACCTGAAGTACTGGTTTCATTTTTGATATGTTCTGTATAATTGCATAGTATTTCTTAATAACATTGCTGTTGTAACAGGACCAACTCCACCTGGAACAGGAGTAATCAAAGATACTTTTTCTATTGCCTGTTCATAAACAACATCTCCAACTGTTTTCATTTTTGGTTTGCCCTTTTCATCTAAAACAGTGTTTCCTTTTTCATCTTTTACAGGAACACGATTTATACCTACATCAATAACAATACTTCCTTCTTTTATCATATCACCAGTAATTAAACCTGGTTTTCCAACAGCAACAATTAAAATTTCAGCACGACTTGTATGGACTTTCAGATTTTTTGTTGCTATATGACATACTGTTGGAGTTGCTGATTCTAAAATAGAATTCAATAACATTAAAACTAATGGTTTCCCAACAATTTCACTATGTCCAATTATTACTGTTTCTTTACCTTTAAGTTCTATACCTGTGGTTTTTAAAATTTCCATTACAGCCATAGCAGTGCAGGGAGCAGTTACTAACTTAATATCTGAATAAAAAAGAGCTCCTAAACTTGCAGGTGTAATGCCTTCAACATCTTTTTTAAAACTGATACAGGACTGTATATATCTTGAATTTATGTGAGATGGTAATGGCATCTGTAAAATAATTCCTGTTATTGTTTTATCACTGTTTAATTTATCCAGTTGAAAAATTAATTGTTCTTCTGTAATATCCTGTTGAAATTGAACTAATTCATATTCTATACCTACTTCATTACAGTTTAAACTCTGATTTTTTACATAAACCTTTGAAGCAGGATTTTCGCCCACTTGAACAGCAACTAATTTGGGTATTAATTTTGATTCTTTTTTCAAATTCTCTATTTCTTTTTTAATCTCATTTTTAAACTGCTGAGCAATTTTATTGCCATCAATTATTTTCTGCATCATTTTTTTCTATCCTCCTGGTATTATTCCAAACTATATTAGGATTTTCTTTAATAATTTCAACAAATATATCTACAAATTCAGGATTAAATTGTTTTCCTTTATTTTTTATGAGTTCTTCTACAGCCTCATTTACAGAAAGTTTTTTCTTATAGGACCTATCTGAAATCATTGCATCAAATGAATCAGCAATATTTAATATCTGAGCACCAATAGGAATCTGTTCTTTTATTAATTTATCCGGATAACCATTACCATCATATCTTTCATGATGATACTTTATTATTTCTTTTACATCTTTCATAAAAGGTAATGGCTCTAAAATTTTTGCGCCTTTTATAGAATGTGTCTTCATTTCTATCCATTCTTCAGAAGTTAATTTATCTGGTTTTGTCAATATAGAATCATGAATACCAATTTTACCAATATCATGCAACATTGCAGCATGGGCTATTGTAATAATTTCTTTTAAATCTAACCCAAGTTTTTTTGCTATAGAAACTGCATATTTTACCACATGGTCTGAATGACCTATTGTATAACCTTCTTTTATTTCAACAGCAATGGATAAGGACCTTGTAATACGAGTACATATATCATCAAGTTCTTTATAAAAAAAGGCATTCTCTATTGCTATAGTGAACTGGTTTGCCAGAGTTTGTAAAAATTGTATGTCATCTATATCAAATATATCTATCT
>Ga0272448_1007693_pt1 | contig 11362 bp, 11 predicted proteins | sample YNPCB0191_FD_202220 | JGI IMG/M metagenome (GOLD analysis project Ga0272448, IMG submission 202220) | Hot spring sediment microbial communities from Yellowstone National Park, WY, United States - YNP-CB-019-1 | ecosystem: Environmental > Aquatic > Thermal springs > Hot (42-90C) > Sediment... | reverse complement strand
ACCTGGGACTCGCCTATCTTAACCCTGGCCGAGCCCTCGGCCTTGCCGATGACCCCGGCCTCAACCGAGATGGGCCTGAACTCGTCGAACTTCCTGCCGTCCGCACGGTCCCCCTGGTTTGCCAGGCTATAGATATAATCCCTTTTTATCTCCGCTATGACATCCTCACTCATTGGCCTCGCCTCCATTGGCCTGGGCCTCCTCGGCGGGAGAGGCCATCTCGCCGTACTTCTCGATCAAGGCCTGCTTCTGCATCTGGTGAAGCTTTCTGCAGCCCTCGACCGCCATGTCAAGCGCCCTTCCGAACTCCTCCTCGGTCATGTGGCCGTCCATCTGGCAGAGGGTTATCTCCCCGAACTGGTTCATCGCCACGGGCAGGTCCGCCTGGCCATAGTTATCCTCGTCCTTGTTAAGGTCGAGGACGAGCTCCCCGTCCACCTTGCCCACGGCGCACGCAGAGACGAGGCACCTCATCGGTATCCCGGCGTCCGCGAGGGCCACAGAGGCCGCGTTTATTCCGGCTACCCTCGTGCCCGCGTCCGCCTGAAGTATCTCGACGAAGATGTCTATGGCGGACCTCGGGTATAGCTCCTGCATGATTACCGACTCGAGGGCCTCCCTGCTCACCTTCGATATCTCGATGCTCCTCCTGTCAGGGCCTGGCCTCTTGCGCTCCTCTACCGAGAACGCTGCCATGTTATACCTGTATCTCACTATGGCCCGCGAGGCATTCTGAAGGTGCCTCGGGTGTACCTCCCTGGGGCCGTACACCGCGGCCATCACCTTGTTGCCTCCAAACTCTAAGTAGCATGAGCCGTCGGCCCTCTTAAGCACGCCGGCCTTAAACCTGATGGGGCGCAACTCGTTTAGCCCTCTTCCATCCAGCCGCTTCCCATCCACGATTAACTTTTCTGGCCTGGTCATTTCGTATTCCTCAGCTCTTCAAGCTCTTTACCGATAAACTCCTTTATCTTATCCGTTAACCCTGAAGTGTGCGCCTCGTGCTCAATCTTGAATATCGCCCTTATGGCGATATCCACCCTCTTCTCGTCGCCCTTAAGCCATATCCTGCCATTCTGCCCCACGAAGATGCTGACGTTGAGGTCCTTCTTAAGCATGCTTATCATCGAGCCGTTCCTGCCTATCACCCGGGGTATCTTGACATGCGATATGTCTATAACCCTGCCCTGTTTCAGGGCCTTCAGGTGCTCGTCCCTCATCGTAAGCTCGACCTTCATGGAGGGGTCAACGTCGGCGACCCTGGCTATAATAAGCTCGCCCACATGCAGGCACTTGCTCATGTTAGCAGGGTCTACGCGCTCCGGGTACTCCGAGACGTGTAACAGCCCCTCATATGGGGAGTTGATGTCGATTATCCAGTTAGAGAACGTGACATCGACCACCTTGCCTATGACAAGGTCTCCCCCTGCGGGTATGTATCGCCCCGATAGCGGTATCACCTTTATATTCGTCCTGCGGTCCACGAGGCCGTAGTTAGCGGAGTACACCTTGCCGCCCTGCACGTAAGTCCCGCTGCCGGCAAGCTTCGGGTCCTCGCCGAGCAGGTCGCCCGGCACAACTATTTCGCGTTCCATGTTTTCATTCCTTATCTCAATAGCCTGGTCTCCGCCTCGCCCTTAGAAAGCCTGTTCACGAGGTCATAGAACTCCGGCTGCATGCCGGCAGGTATCTGGACGACGCCTATCCAGGAGCCGTCATTCTGCCACTCATCCCTGACGAGCTTGCCAAACTTCGATATCTCGCCGAAGGCCCTTGCCGCGTGGCTCGCGGGCACCTTCACGGCGATCCTGACCTCCTCGAACCTTATGGGTATGATTGGCCTGATGGCCTTCATGACCACGTTGACGTTCTCCTCGACAGACTTCGTCAGGTCGATATGCACCCCTGCCTCTTCCATGGCCCGCTCGATTCGGGCCGGGGGATGGGGCATCATCGTCTGCGGGTTTATGGCGTTCCTGGATATGAAGCTGACGACCTGGCGCCTCTTCTCTTCCTGCATCCTGTGGCGCTGCTCCGCCGTAAGGTTAATCTCGCCCTCCTTTATTATCCTGCGGGCAATCTCGGGCACGCTTTTTGTCCCGAAGGCCTTAATCAGGTCCTCCTCCGGGACGCGGTCCCCCCTCGAGGCGTTCTCAAAGATGTCCTCCACGGCGAGAAGGTCCTCCATCTTGACGTCCGCCCCCTTCCTGAGGTCGTAGGCCTTCTCGGGGTCCACAAGTATCTCGAAGTGCCCGCCATGCGTCTTGAGCCTGGCGATGACTGCCTTATCGAGCGTCACCATGCGGATGCGCCTCTACTCTTCGCCGCTTCTCCTGGCGGGCTCCGCCCCCGGCTTCACAACCCCTGCCTTCTCGATATAGGCCTTTACATCCGCCTCGGGCAGCTTTCTAAACTTTTTGGTGGCCGCATCGATGACGCCTATCTCTATCGTCGGGGCCTCGCCCTTCGACTCCATCGACTTGTAGAGCGCCTCGATGCCGAGGAGTATGACCTCCTCCATGCTCATTTTCGGGTCATACCTGTTTTCGAGCATCTCCATGACGGTGTTCCTGTTGGCGCCAATGGACACCGCCTTGTACTCGTATAGTGCGCCCGATGGGTCCGTCTCAAACAGCCTCTGGCCCGTCTCGTCGATGCCGGCGATAAGCAGGGCGCTGCCGTATGGCCTCACGCCGCCATACTGGGTGAACGTCTGTATGTGGTCGGATATCTTCTTTGCCAGTATCTCTATGCTTATTGGCTCGCCATACGTGATGTGGTTTATCTGGGCCTCGACCCTGGCCCTGTCCACGAGGGCGCGCCCGTCCGCGACCAGCCCCGAGGCGACTGCGCCTATGTGGTCGTCTATCTTGAATATCTTCTCGATGGACTCCGCCTCAAGTAGCTTGGTCGAGATGCGCTTATCGACGATAAGGGCGATACCATCCCTGGATTTTAGGCCCATGACGGTTGCGCCGCGGCGAACGGCCTCCTGGGCATAATGGACCTGGAAAAGCCTTCCATCCGGGCTGAATACTGTTATGGCCCGGTCGTAACCCATCATCTGGGGTGTCATCTGCTGCATCTTTCTCTCACTCCTTTAATGACCTTAAGTCAAAAGAGGTCAGGCCGACATAGCGTACGTTGGCCCGCTTTAGCACCTCTTTATCGTCCGGAACCATTTCCATCTCATCTCCTCTCTTCCTTACCAACGTTCCGGACACCTGCTCGCTGCTAATCGGCTTAGAAAGGATACTAGTGGAGGATATATTTTCTGAAGGGATATATTTTTCTGTGGCCGCCTTGATGGTACCAGCCACGCCGAGCACCCTTATAGCGCTCCTGCTTCCCTTGATTGAGCATACGGTGGCCATGGCGGCGCGGGCGAGCTCCACGCCCTTGAGGTTTACCCTCATTATCCCCCTGTACCCGTCGAAGTCCATAAGCCGGTAGCCTATCTCACAGCTGCCGACATCGCCCACCAGCGTCTGGGTGGCGAAAAATATCTCATCGAGCAGCGCCTTCCTTTCAACCGGCTCGCTCTCGCACCTGACCTCGAATGCGATGTACCGCTTTTTCTCCCTCAGGGATGATGGCAGGATTTTCATGGCTATCACAAGGCGGAGGATAATAGAGGCGTCCTTCTATTTCAATTATTCTGCTCCCTATTGCGTCCTGCTGAAGGCGTATGTCCCCACCATTACCATGACGATATCGAACGCGATGATTATCGATACCTCGTAGTAGATGGGCAGTATTGATGCCCAGCCGCTTCCGAGCATGATGGAGCGGAGCGAGTCGACGCCATAGGTGAGGGGATTGACGTAGAAGGCCCACTTGAGCCATTCGGGGATGCGGGTGACGGGGAAGAGCGCCCCGCTTAAAAAGAACATGGGCAGGTTTACGAACGTCATGATAGCCCCAAAGTTCTCGAGGTTATTCATGAGGGAGGCGAGGGTCAGCCCTATACAGACGAGGCCTATCGCGATGATGACCATTATGGGAAGAGACTTGAAAAACATGGACAGCTCCAGCGATAGGTGGAGGGGGGCGGCCAGCAGGAAGCCAAAAGCAAAGATGATTATGCCCTGTATCAGGGAATCGGTCGCCACGCCAACCACCTTTCCCATGAATATCGATACCCTTGAGACCGGGGCGACCAGTATCTCCTTCATGAACCCGAACTGCTTATCCCATATTACGGAGATTCCCATGAACATTGCCGTGAAGAGCATGGTCTGCCCGATAATGCCGGGGAAGATGAACTGCTGGTAGTTTAAGCCTGGGATGCCTATCGCCGAGCCCAGGCCCGTGCCGAATATGACAAGCCATAATAGCGGCTGGGCGAGCGAGCTTACCAGACGCGTCCTCTCCCGCGAGTAGCGCTTGACCTCCCTGAGCCAGAGGGCGTAGATGCCGCGTAGCTCGCTCACCTTATCGACCTCCTCCTGACCGCCGCCATGCCACTCAGCATTTTTTCGCCCCCCTCCCTTATCGCCCTTCCCGTATAGTGCATGAACACGTCGTCTAGCTGTGGCTCCTGAACGTAGATTGACTCCACTTTTATTCCCGCCTTAAACGCTATATCCACGACGGAAGGTATAAGCGTGTGGGCGTTGTCCACGGTCATCTTCACCTCTCCATCTACCTCTGCCACGCTTTTCGCAATACCGGCCTTGCCCAGCCTATCCATGTAAAGCTGGTTATCGCTCGTCTTTATGGTGATGGTCTCCCCGCCAAGCTGCTCCTTCAACGCTTTAGGGGAGTCCAGCGCCATTATAACCCCATGGTCTATGATGGCAACCCTATCGCAAAGCCTGTCCGCCTCATCCATGTAGTGGGTGGTCAGTATTATCGTGATGTCCTTGGACTTCCTCAGCTCTCTAATGTATGACCAGATGTGGTCCCTGCTCTGGGGGTCGAGGCCTATCGTAGGCTCATCCAGGAAAAGCACCCTGGGGAAGTGGATAAGGCTGCGGGCTATCTCCAGCCTGCGGCGCATGCCGCCCGAGTAATTCCTCACGCGGTCGTCGGCACGGTCCTCGAGCTCGACGAGGGCCAGCACCTCATCTATCCGCTCCTTTTGCTCGCCCGGCGGGACACCGTAAAGGTCCGCGTGCATCCTCAGGTTCTCCCTGCCGGTGAGAAGGTCATCGACGCTGGGGTCCTGGAACACTATGCCTATGGACTTCCTCACCAGTGAGGGCTGCCTGACTATGTCGTATCCATTTACAAGCGCCGTGCCCGATGTCGGGCTCAAAATGGTGCATAGCATGGATATTGCCGTGCTCTTGCCCGCCCCATTCGGCCCCAGCAGCCCGAATATCTCTCCCTGCCTGACATGAATGTTCAGCCTGTCCACAGCAGTTATGGCGCCGAATCTTCTTGTGAGGTCCCTGGTCTCGATTACGTGTTGCATTGCTATCCCGTACGCTTTCCAATAAGCCGGTACCTAAAATATATTTTTTGTAACTTTCATATGGTTATTGGTAATATAAAGCCGTTAATCACTGCCCCGAGGCCAATGGCTTCTTAGCGTTCCACATCACGTTGAAGTTGCTTGCCATGTACGACGCTACTGAGGCGTTGGATACCCATATGGCGACGACGTTGCCGACGTCTATCACGCCGTCCACGACCCGCGAGTACATGATAAGCATCTCCCTGTCGTCGATTATTAAGGTCTTCACATAAGAGGACCTGGATTTCTTTATGTCAGATGCGACCGATAAAAGCGATTTTATTATCTTGACCTCGCCCTCCGATGACCTTATGGCAGGCCTGGTGATGATGCGTACGCCTACTCCTCTCTTCTTGGCCATCAGTATCTGCTTCTTAAGGGCCTCTATCTCCCTGGGCAAATAAAGGCTGCCCATGAGCTTTATATCGTGCTTTGCCCTGCCCATCATTTCAGACATCTTCAAAATTATGTCATCTATGCCCTCGATGAGCCGGACCTTGGGTATGTCCTCCTCTATCTTCCTTTCAAAGGCCATGGCCAGCCTGTCTGCCACCCCGTCTATCTCGGAATAAAGGGCAGACTTTCTGCCTTCTATCACATCGAGAGGGTGTACGGCTGTATAAATGCTTGGCCTTCCTTTTTCGGCGATAATCCACTTTTCCTCTTCCAGCCTTTTCAAGGTTTCATATATCTTTGTGCGGGGTATCTCAGCCTCGCTTGCAAGCGCTGTCGCCGTAGTAGGCCCGTTAAATATGAGGGCGGCATACACCTTTGCCCCGTAAAGCGTCAGCCCTAGCTTCTGTAGCGTCGCTATAGTCTTTGCATCAAATAGCATGCTTGAGTTGTGTCACTTAAAATCTTATAAAAGTTACGAAATCTATATAGGGGATAATATAGCATATTACTGGCTATAGGCGGTGTCAGGCGGTATCGATGCCAGATGAGATAACAACTACCATCGGAACTGTTAAGAAATGGCTTAACAACCCCTTATCAAGAGCCATATTGAAATTTATTGCAAAGGATGATAAATGCGGCAATAGGCTATCCATCGCTATCGATTATTATCTCGGAGAGCAGGTCCACGCTTGCTGGAAGTGTAGGCTCGCTGGCAGGATAGTGAGCGCTACTTTCAATACGGGAGAAAAGGCATTCAATATCAAGGACGAAGACGTCAAGAATACGCTGCGTCAGCCACCTTATAAGAAGGGCATGGTTAATGTATTGCGCGGCATCGCGAAGTATGGCGTTACAATACCTCAAAGAGTGTATGCGCCAATCCTCGTGGTATGGGATTGCACGCACGCCTGTAATTTGAGGTGTAAGCATTGCTACCAGGACGCCCAAAAGAAGCTCCCCGACGAGCTATCCACCGAGGAGGCTAAGAAGATGATCGACGACCTCGCCAGGTCAGGGGTTGTGGCCCTGGCTTTTTCGGGTGGCGAGCCTCTAATGCGAAAGGACTTTTTCGAGCTAGCCAGCTATGCGCGCCAGCAGGACCTGTATACGGCGGTGGCGACTAACGGTACCATGGTCACCAGGGAAATAGCCAGGAAGTTTAAAGAGGTAGGCATAGGCTACGTAGAGATATCAATCGATGGCAAGGATGCCGCGACCCACGACGGGTTCCGGGGCATCCCCGGCGTGTTCGATAAGTCGATTCAAGGGCTGAAATACTGCATAGAGGAAGGATTATACACCTGCATGGCCACCACGATTACAAAGCAAAACATCGGCGAGATACCCCAAATCTACGACCTTGCATGTTCCCTCAACGTGCCCCGGATGATCACCTTTAACTTTATCCCGACGGGCAGGGGGACGGGCATGGCAGAGGAAGACATCTCCCCCGAGGAGAGGGAGTCCATACTAACGTACCTGTTTAATAAGAACTACGAAGGTAAGACTGAAGTGCTATCCACCGCTCCACAGTACGCCAGAATCGCACTAAAAAGGGAGGGCATATCACTCGGGCATTTTATGACCTTGAAGGACGTGGACAATAGGGCGCTCGCCCTCGTGGAGTTCATAGGCGGATGTGGCGCCGGGAGGCACTATTGCTGCATACGGCCAAATGGCGATGTCAACCCTTGCGTTTTCATGCCCATAAAAGTGGGGAACGTAAGGGAGGATAAGCTGCTGGACGTGTGGCACAACTCGCCCATACTCGAAAAGCTGAGGGATAGGAGCGGCCTAAAGGACCACTGTGCCAGTTGTGAAAATAAGTATATTTGCGGCGGTTGTAGGGCAAGGGCGTACGCATACTTTAGGGATCTCGACGCCCCCGATGTTGGCTGTATCAACAATATGGATGCGTGGCTTATGGCCATCGGTAAAGGCTTATCGGTAAAGGCTTAAATAGCGGCCATAATAAACGAAAAACGCTTTATCCAGCATAAGCTATATGGTATTACATGGAGCGGAGAAGCCTTTACATATATGCGGCGTTTTTCATAGCGGTGGCGGTGCTTCTCATCGTCGCAGTATCCGACTATTATGCCATCGTGTCGTTGAGGAAGGAGATAAGCCTCTATGAGAGGCAGCAGGCGGAGCTCTCCCGCTTTGTCGCCTCCATGTATGGGGCTGACATGGAGGCGGCCAGGAATGCATGGGTGTCAGCTAACCGGCGCGAGTACGTCTCCCTACAAAACCAGGGCATCACCATAGAGGCGGACACTATTGCGACGCAGGGCTTCACGCTGATACTGGACCTCCAGGAGCCGTCAGGGACTCGATTAGACAATACTCCTGGGAGCTCGGCTCCAGGCGAGGCGATAGTCTACCTCGGCCAGTACTACATGGATAATATGACAAGAGTCCCCGGATGGGCTGCAGCATACAGGGTAAACTTGACAACCCACCAGGTGGCCGGCCTCACATCGCTGACGGCCCAAAGCGTAGCCTACCAGTACTATGAAGAAGCGCTGGCATCCACCATACACGAAAAGCTCGGCGTTACGGGCGGCTCCATAGCCGGCAGCAGCGTGAGGCACATAGACTGCTCATACCTGCCGGAAAGCGGGAACTGGGTGGACGTGGCGGAATACCGGTATTCCATCAAGGGTACAGGGCTTAAGCCCTACCTGCTCATAAAGACGTACATAAATGACACGGATATGAAGGTGGCAGGCGTCGAAATATCGATGCCATATTACGCCAGCGTGACGGGCATAGATTATTGAGGAGACCTGCCGTCACGTCGATACTCACGGGCGCGCCTCGCCTTGTACTCGTCTATGATTCCCAGCAGGCGCTCTTCCCTGCTCCGCTTCTCCAGGTCGGCAGCCTCTTCCTTCCACCTTTTTATCGCAGCCTCCAGCCTGTCCGGGTCGAGGACGGCGTAGCCGTCCACAAACTTGAGCGGGACCTCATCCATGGATAGGACAGGGACGCCCGCCTTCAGGAATTTCTCCTCCGCAAGGTGGGACATGGGCGTTCCCCTGATGAGCGCCTTCACGCCACGCTCGATTAGCATGGACGCAGCCTCCATACCCCCGCCCGCCTCCCTTATAAAGATGACGTCCCCGGCCTTAATGCCAAACTTCCTGTCGCACTCTAAAATGGAATCCCTGGACAGGCTCTCCATCACCTTTACGGGCGCCTTATCCCCCCTGAACTCCATCGCACGGATGCTCTTCAGGCGGCCGATATTGGATTGTAGCTCTGCGTTCCGCCTCTTCAGGCCCGACACTTCCTTTTTCAGGCGGGATATCTCGCCATCCCTTATGGCCACCTCCCTGGCCTTTCGCGCCTCGTCGAGGCCCTTCCTCTTGAGCCTGTCGATGGCCCTCTCCTGGGACTTAACCCTTAGCTCAAGGTGCTTAAGCTCCCTCCTCAAGTCGCTTATATACGACCTGAGCCGCTCGACCTGCTCTTCCTTTCTCCTGAGCTGTGCCCTTAGCTCCTCCAGGCGCCCGTCCACGCCCACCTCGGCCTGGGCGGGAGCCCTGGGCTTTTCCGCAGCCTGCGGGGAGGTGAGCATGTCGAGCGCAACCTCGACGGGCTTGCCCTCCAGGGCAAGCGCCTTCACGTCCCCGGAAAGGTGGGAGGGTGCCTTTTTATCTATCTGCGCGAACTTGTTCTTGTAGGCGTTAAACGCCTTCACCGCGGCCGCCAGGGCATCCCTCTCGTGGTCGTTGCCATAGCCGAGCGGCCTGGCCAGCCTGACCTTCTCCTCGACAGATATTCGCTCGTTAGGCGTGAAAAGGACAGCGTTGAACGCCCTCTTTATCTTTTCCACGGCTGCGGGGGGCGGTACGACGTCTGTGGCGATGACCACCGGCCGCCCCTTCTCGCTTATATGCTCGATAATATCGGGTACCGACGAGACCCTGGAGCTCGATACCTCTACGAGCCTCCCGCTAAGGTCAAGTATGGCGACGGCTGTTGTAGTCCCCGGGTCCACGCCCACTATGATGTAGTCCCGTCTCTTTTTCTCGAGCGGTATGAACTCGATGGCCTCCTTCTCCACGCTCGTGACCGTTACCTGGACGTCTTCCTCCCTCGAGCTGTGTATGCCCAGCTCGGAGCGCCTGGCGTTCACTATGAAGGTGCCATTGACGTATCCCCCAAACCCCTCGGTGATATGAAGGTCATAAACCCTGTCCTTGAGCTTTGCCTCAATCTCCCTTACCTTCTCCCGGACCCTGCCCTGTATCTTTCTCCTATACCGGTTCTGGCTCCAGCCTCCCCTGCCGGGAGACCTACCCCTGCTCACCTTTATTAAGGTCTTATCCTCAAAAACCGAGACTATATACCCTACGCCCATGGAGGCGAGGCAGGCAGCAGCGAGCGCCTCCTCCTCTGGCACCATCGGGTTAAAGGAGATGCCATTTTCCCTCCCCAGCTTGGTGAGCGGCTCCTGGTGCTCGTTGCCCGTCACCTGTACTAGCCTGACCTCCGGGGGGAGCCGCCTCAGAAAGCTTACAAGGTCCTTCCTGTTTTCCGCCAGCTCTGTTATGCTGTCCACAGCGAGTATTCCGGGGCGGTACTGCTTTATCAGGCGCAGGAGCTTGAAGCGGCTTACAGAAGAGTATTTTTCCACGTTGCCGTTGAGTATGGCGACCGCGTAGTGGGGTGCCTCCCTTGAGCGGCTCGACCCTTTTACGATGTCCACGCCGAATATGGTTTGAAGCGCCATTTTGGGGTTCTATATATTATTTTGTATCATGGTTCAATAAGTTTTTCCTATATTGAAAAGAAGCAAGATGGCAACCTTTTTAATTAATAATCGGTATACGATAGTTGGAGAGTCATACCAATGGTTTCAACCATCGTCGTCGGTGGGTTTTTTGGAGACGAAGGCAAGGGCAAGATAGTGGCACACATAGCGAGCACGGACCATCCCTCGATAATCGCAAGGGGAGGCGTGGGGCCAAATGCGGGGCACACCGTCCTTAAGGATGGGGTCAAATACGGCGTCCGCATGGTGCCATCCGGGTTCATATATGATAAGGCAAGGCTTTTAATAGGGGCTGGAGTCCTTGTGGACCCCGCAGTGCTTGAAAATGAGGTAAAAATGCTGGGGTGCGGAGACCGGCTGGGGGTGGATTACAGGTGCTCCATAATAGAGGAGAAGCACATAATGGAGGATAAGACGACGGAGCGCCTGGCAAAAAAGATAGGGACGACGGGCACCGGCTGTGGACCCGCCAACAAGGAAAGGGTGATGAGAAGCGCCAGGCAGGCAAAGGACGTGGAGTCCCTAAAGAGGTACCTGACAGACGTCTCGCAGGAGTGCAACGACGCCATGGACCGTGGCGAGAGCGTCATCATCGAGGGCTCGCAGGGCTTCGGCATCTCCCTCTATTATGGCACTTATCCATACGTAACCTCGAAGGACACCTCGGCCTCGTCGCTCGCGGCGGACGTGGGCGTGGGGCCGACCAGGATTGACGAGGT
>Ga0272448_1007690_pt1 | contig 11363 bp, 7 predicted proteins | sample YNPCB0191_FD_202220 | JGI IMG/M metagenome (GOLD analysis project Ga0272448, IMG submission 202220) | Hot spring sediment microbial communities from Yellowstone National Park, WY, United States - YNP-CB-019-1 | ecosystem: Environmental > Aquatic > Thermal springs > Hot (42-90C) > Sediment... | reverse complement strand
CTGATCCTGTTTCTCGGGGTAACCATACCCCTACTTTGGGCCATACTGACGCACTAGCCGCCATTGGTACGAGCGCGGCTACGCGACAGTAATTCCCGTGGGCCGCCAAGCACGGCACAACAGAAGTAGCCCAATTTTGCTTGACAAAATTGCGAGTTCGTGGTATACTAATACGTGTTAGTAACGCGCATTACCCAGCCAGTGGCTGGACAGGGAGGAGCCCTTGGCCCGCAGACAGGTTACCAGCCGAGAAGTCGCGGAACTAGCAGGTGTCTCGCGCACGACGGTCTCTTTTGTCCTCAACAACGTGCCCGGCATCAAAATCAGCGACGAAACCCGCCGGCGCGTATGGGAAGCCGCACGCCACCTGGATTACTACCCCGCGTCCGCTGCTCGATCCCTTGCCAGCGGCAGAGCGTATCGGATCGGCATCATCCTTGGCGAAGGTCAAGATCCCCTCTCTGCTGACGCTTTTTGGCCCGGCCTGTTGCAAGGAGTAACCGCCGCAGCCCGAAAGAACGGATACCGTATCATCGTCCAGACCTCCGAGGACGTGGTGAGCCACGACGCATACCTGGGCCTTATCCGCGAGCAAGAGGTGGACGGCCTTATCTTGTCAGGCCCTCGGTCTGATGACCCCGTTCTCCCTCAATTGGCTGCGGAAGGCTTCCCCCTGGTCATACACGGCCACCTACCCGGCCTCCCGTTCCCCTGTGTGGACGTGGATAACCGTTCCGGCGCTCGCCAGGCCGTACGCCATCTTGTGGCCCTGGGCCACCGCAGGATTGGCTTCATTTCCAACGCGCCCCTCTCTCACATGAGCGCTCAGGAACGCCTCGCCGGCTACCGTCTGGCACTGGAAGAGAATGGCATTCCCTTTGACCCGGACTACGTAGGTGTAGGCAATTTCCTGCCCGAGAGCGGGCGCGCGGCTATGGAGAAGTTACTTGCGCTGCGTCATCCCCCTACAGCCGTATTTGCTGCAGGCGATGTCATCGCCCTCGGAGCGGTGCACGCCATTCGCGCCGCCGGGCTTCGGATTCCCGAGGATATCGCCCTTGTCGGATTTGACGACCTGTTCTTCGCCAGCTACATCACCCCGCCACTGACAACAATCCACGTACCCGCCTATGGTCTGGGATGGACGGCAGCAGTGGTGCTCATCGCGCTTCTTGAGGGGGACACCGACGTGCCCTCCGTCATGCTGGACACGGAACTGGTGATTCGCGATTCCTGCGGAGCCAAAGGCGTCCGCACCGTTTGAGGTTGCTGCGTGCGCACGATGAAACCAACTTCGGCACACGAAATGAACACGGCCCCACGATGCAGCATGTCATCGCATGCGGCTCAGGAAAGGAGGTGATGAACCCTGACGGCATTCCGTCGCCGTCCGCCAGACACAGCAAGACGGTAAATCGGTTCAACATTTGTAGTCAGTTTGGAAAATGGACCCCGAACCCGCTTTCAGAGAGGAGAATGAGATGAGACGCAGAATTTTCGCTTTCGTGGCGCTGACCCTGGTTGTCAGCATGGCTCTCGCCGGCTGTGGCGCAAAGCCCGCACCCACGGCCCCGCCGCCCTACCAGGCCAAGCCAACGCCGACCCCTGAGCCGACGACTCCGCCCGAGCCGACGGCCCCTCCCGCCCCCGCCATTGACTGCAAAGGCGCCAAGCCGGGCGACACCCTCACCCTGCTCTACCAGTGGTCCGGCGCAGAAGAAGAGAAACTCAATGCCGTCCTCAAACCCTTCGTGGATGCCTGCGGCGTCAAGATCGTCGCCCAGTCCACCCGCGATGCCGCCGTCCTGGACACCAAGGTCAAGTCCACCCCGCCAGATGTCGTCTTCTGGCCCACCACCGCGCCCCTCACCCTCTACACCGACAAACTCGTAGACCTCTCCACCCTCGGCGCGAACCCGGCCAACTACGCCGACTTCTGGAAAACCATGGGCACCGTCAACGGCAAGTGGCTCGCTGTCCCCGTCAAAGCCGACATCAAAACCATCATCTGGTACAGCCCGGCCAACTTCAAACTCTTCGGCTACGAGGTGCCCAAAACCTGGGCTGACCTGGAAGCCCTCGTAGAAAAAATGGTCGCCGACGGCAACGTCCCCTGGTCCATGGGCATGGAATCCGGACCCGCCACCGGCTGGACAGGCTCCGACTTCATCCAGGACATCCTCCTCGTCCAGCAGGGACCCCAGTACGTCATGGACATCATCGCCGGCAAGGTCCCTTACAACGACCCAGGCGTCAAGAAGGCCTATGAAACCTACGGCAAGTGGGCCAAAGACCCCAAGTACACCGTAGGCGGCGCCACTGGCACCGTCTCCACCTCCTTCCTGGACGCCATCTACAAGGTCTTCTCCGACCCGCCACAGGCCATGATGGTCAAACAGTCCGGCTTCGCAGGCGGCGAAATCGCCAAGCAGTACCCCAACCTCAAGTACGGCACCGACTACGACTTCTTCGCCGTACCCGGCGCCAAGGGTATGCAGGGCGGCGCAGACTTCATGATGGCCTTCGGCTCCTCCCCGGCAACCAAGGCCCTCGTCGCCTACCTCACCGGCAAAGAAGGAGCCGCCCAGTGGGCCAAGGTCGGCTTTGACCTCTCGCCCAACAAACTCGCCCTCGGCAACTACTCCGACCCCGCCCTCATCAAGAAGGCCGAGGCCCTCGCCGCTGCCGCCGGCTTCACCCCCGACATCGGCGACACCATCCCCGCCCCCTTCGGCGAGGCCGAGTGGAAAGCCATCGTGGACTATGTCAACGGCGCCGACCTGGACACCGCCCTGGCCGCCGCCGCCAAGGCCCAAGCCGATGCGCTTGGCCTGGGCAAGGTCGCCATTGACTGCAAAGGCGCCAAGCCGGGCGACACCCTCACCCTGCTCTACCAGTGGTCCGGCGCAGAAGAAGAGAAACTCAATGCCGTCCTCAAACCCTTCGTGGATGCCTGCGGCGTCAAGATCGTCGCCCAGTCCACCCGCGATGCCGCCGTCCTGGACACCAAGGTCAAGTCCACCCCGCCAGATGTCGTCTTCTGGCCCACCACCGCGCCCCTCACCCTCTACACCGACAAACTCGTAGACCTCTCCACCCTCGGCGCGAACCCGGCCAACTACGCCGACTTCTGGAAAACCATGGGCACCGTCAACGGCAAGTGGCTCGCTGTCCCCGTCAAAGCCGACATCAAAACCATCATCTGGTACAGCCCGGCCAACTTCAAACTCTTCGGCTACGAGGTGCCCAAAACCTGGGCTGACCTGGAAGCCCTCGTAGAAAAAATGGTCGCCGACGGCAACGTCCCCTGGTCCATGGGCATGGAATCCGGACCCGCCACCGGCTGGACAGGCTCCGACTTCATCCAGGACATCCTCCTCGTCCAGCAGGGACCCCAGTACGTCATGGACATCATCGCCGGCAAGGTCCCTTACAACGACCCAGGCGTCAAGAAGGCCTATGAAACCTACGGCAAGTGGGCCAAAGACCCCAAGTACACCGTAGGCGGCGCCACTGGCACCGTCTCCACCTCCTTCCTGGACGCCATCTACAAGGTCTTCTCCGACCCGCCACAGGCCATGATGGTCAAACAGTCCGGCTTCGCAGGCGGCGAAATCGCCAAGCAGTACCCCAACCTCAAGTACGGCACCGACTACGACTTCTTCGCCGTACCCGGCGCCAAGGGTATGCAGGGCGGCGCAGACTTCATGATGGCCTTCGGCTCCTCCCCGGCAACCAAGGCCCTCGTCGCCTACCTCACCGGCAAAGAAGGAGCCGCCCAGTGGGCCAAGGTCGGCTTTGACCTCTCGCCCAACAAACTCGCCCTCGGCAACTACTCCGACCCCGCCCTCATCAAGAAGGCCGAGGCCCTCGCCGCTGCCGCCGGCTTCACCCCCGACATCGGCGATACCATCCCCGCCCCCTTCGGCGAGGCCGAGTGGAAAGCCATCGTGGACTACGTCAACGGCGCCGACCTGGACACCGCCCTGGCCGCCGCCGCCAAGGCCCAAGCCGATGCGCTGAAGAAGTAGCACTGCACATACCCAACCCTCAGGGCGCTCCCCACGGAGTGCCCTGAGGGGACCAGCGCAGGTGCGCCGCAACGGTTGTCCGATAGAGGAGAGCAACCATGACACCCAAGGTCATGAAACAAAGCAAGTGGGTTCCCTGGCTCTATCTGTCAGCGGCCCTTGTGATCATGGCACTCTTCATCGTTTATCCGACCATCAACACGATCGTCTTGAGTTTTCGGGACAAGACCGGCGCGAACCCAGCCTCGGCCGACTGCCTCCCGGGTCAACCCTGCTGGGGCCTGTTTGAGAACTACCGATACGCCCTGACCGATCCGGAGATGCTCCAGGCCCTGCGCAACAACGCGCTCTGGATACTCCTGACCGTGCCGGGAACCGTAGCGGCGGGTTTGCTGTTCGCCGTGCTCACCGACAGGGTGCGATATGAGCGGTTCGCCAAGACCGTCGTCTTCTTACCCATGGCCATATCCTTCGTCGGCGCAAGCGTCATCTGGAAGTTTGTCTACCATCTGGAATCCGGCGGCGGTCCACAGATCGGCGTGCTCAACGCCGTTCTTGTAAGCCTTGGGGCGAGCCCTGTCGCATGGCTCACCAACAAGAGCTGGATCGTCAACAACATCTCCCTGTGGGTCGTCTGGATTTGGCTTTGGGCCGGGTTCTGCATGACCATCCTATCGGCAGCGTTGAAAGCGGTACCGGGCGAAATCATTGAGGCCGGGCGTGTAGACGGCGCAACGGAATGGCAGGTCTTCTGGCGCATCATGTTTCCCGTCATCCTGCCAACGATCACCGTCGTCGCTACGACCATGACCATCAACGTGCTCAAGGTTTTTGACATCGTGTTTGTGATGACCAACGGGTTGAACGGCACCGAGGTCATCGCAAACCGCATGTTCAAGTTCATCGTTACCAACCAGGGCCGATCCACCGCCATCGCCGTACTGTTGATCGCGCTTACGATACCCATCATGATCATCAATGTGCGGCGGTTCCGCGAACAGGAGAAGATGCGATGAGCGCCCAACGGCTCAAGAACCTGCTCGCCCAGATTCCTCTACATGTCGCCATCATTGCCTTGTTGGTTGTGTGGCTCATTCCCACCGTGGGCACGTTCATCACCTCGTTCCGCTCGCGCCAGGCCGTGCAGGAATCGGGCTGGTGGACCGTGTTCACCGCTCCCCCGGTCCCTGGAGCATCAGAATATCGCGTCGCGTGCGCCTCATGCCACGGAGCCGACGGCAAGGGCATTGCCACAGCCGACCTGAGCGACCCCGCGTTCGTGGAACCGTATCTGAAGACCAATCGCCTGCTTCCCATGCTGCGCCAGAGCGTCGGCGGACAGGCCCACGTTACCCATCCGGAATGGCAAGCCCTCATCCAGGACACATCACGCACAAAAGAAGCCCTGGATAGGCTCTCCGCCATTTCCGCCTATCTCGGGACCCTGTCGGGCACGGGAAAGGCCGCCCAGTACAAACTCACGGCGAACAACTGGATTGACGCGCTGGTCGGATACAAGGGTACGGCCACCTACACCGAGGACTGCGCAACAGGCGTGAGCGTCAGCGGGAAGTTCAAGTGCAACGCCAGCGACCTGCTCAACCCCGAAGGAATGGCGCGGGCATTCCTGAACAGCATCGGCGTTACCATTCCTTCCACCATTCTGCCCATCCTATTCGCCGCCTTCGCCGCCTATGCCTTCGCCTGGATGGACTTCCGGGGCCGCTCGTGGATGTTCGCCCTTCTCGTCGGCCTCCAAATCGTGCCCTTGCAGATGACCTTGGTGCCCATCGCTCGTCTGTACAGCAAGCTGGGTCTGCAGAGCACGTTTCTCGGCATCTGGCTGTTCCACACGGGGTTCGGCCTCCCCTACGCGATCTATCTGCTCCGCAACTTTCTGGGTGGCCTGCCGCGCGACCTGTTTGAGTCCGCCTATCTGGACGGCGCGAACCACTGGACGGCCTTTCGGCGGCTGGCCCTGCCGCTCACGGTGCCGGCCATCGCTTCGCTGGCCATCTTCCAGTTCCTGTGGGTTTGGAATGACCTGCTGGTCGCCATCATTTTGCTGCCCAGCAACCCGGTGCTGACCTATCAGATCACCAACTTGATTGACCCGCGAGGGGGAAACTGGCATCTCCTGACCGCAGCGGCCTTCCTGTCCATGATCGTGCCCATGATCGTCTTCCTGGCATTCCAACGCTACTTCGTCCGCGGCTTGCTCGCGGGCGCAGTAAAGGGGTAATCCTGCCCCAGCCGATCCTGTCCAACACTCGCCCTGGCACCAGCCACAGAAAGACTACCAATGAGATACGACTGGTACAAGGATGCAATCTTCTATGAAGTCTTCGTCCGCGCCTTCGCCGACGGCAATGGCGACGGAATCGGCGACCTGCGGGGCCTGATGGCCAAACTGGACTATATCCAGGACCTGGGCGTGGATTGCATTTGGCTTTTGCCCATTTATCCATCTCCCCTGCGAGACCAGGGATACGATGTAACCGACTACCGCGCCATCCACCCCGACTATGGCACGCTGAACGATTTCCGGACACTCCTGGACGAAGCGCACCGACGCGGCCTTCGCGTCATCACCGACTTCATACCCAATCACACGTCCGACCAGCACCCCTGGTTCCAGGCTTCCCGCAACCCCAGACACCCCGAGCACGCGCGCTACCGAGACTGGTACGTTTGGAGCACCACCGACCAGCGTTACCGCGATGCTCGCATCATCTTCCTGGACTCCGAAAAATCCAACTGGTCCTGGGATTCGCTCCGTGGCGCCTACTATTGGCATCGGTTCTTCCACCACCAACCAGACCTGAACTACAACAACCCATCGGTCCAACAGGAGATGCTGAACGTGGTACGGTTTTGGCTGGACATGGGAGTGGACGGCTTTCGCGTGGATGCGGTGCCGTATTTGTTCGAGCGGGAGGGGACCAACTGCGAGAACCTGCCCGAAACCCACGCCTACCTGAAACGCTTGCGTGCCTTTGTGGACGCGCACGCACCGGGCACCTTGCTGCTCTCGGAAGCGAACCAGTGGCCTGAGGATGCGCGCGCCTACATGGGAGATGGCGACGAGTTCCACATGAATTTCCACTTCCCGCTGATGCCCCGCATCTTCATCGCCCTCGCCCGCGAAGATCGGGAGCCCATAGAATCCATCCTTGCCCGCACTCCGCCCATCCCCAAACTGTGTCAGTGGGCCACGTTCCTGCGCTGCCACGATGAACTAACATTGGAGATGGTTACGGAAGAGGAGCGGCAATTCCTGTGGGATTTCTACGCACCTGAACCTCGCATGCGGCTGAATCTGGGGATTCGCCGCAGGCTTGCGCCTTTGCTGGGCAACGACCGACGTCGGATTGAACTGGCCTACTCGTTGCTGTTCACGCTCCCTGGGTCGTCCGTGCTCTACTACGGCGACGAAATCGGCATGGGAGACAACATCTGGCTGGAAGATCGCACCGGCCTGCGCACCCCGATGCAGTGGTCAGCCGCGGCGAACGCGGGGTTCTCCACAGCCGCCCCGGCAAGGCTCTACTGCCCCGTCATTGACGACGACATCTACGGGTATCGTACAGTCAACGTTGAGGCGCAGATGGCCCGTGCCGATTCCTTGCTCAATCGGCTACGGGAAATGATCCGCGTCCGCAAGGCCCACCCCGTGTTTGGACGTGGCGACCTCCGCTTTCTGCAGACGGACAATCCCGCAGTCCTGGCATACCTGCGACGGCTCCCGGAAAGGGAGGAGGCCCTCGTCCTCAACAATCTATCGGCACGGCCACAGAGCGCCAGCCTCAACCTGAGGGACCACGCGGGCGCGGTGCTCGTAGACATGTTCACCGGCGAACAACGGCACGCCATCACTGCCGAACCCTGGCGTCTGGAGATGCAGCGCCATGAGTATTGCTGGCTCACAGTCTGCCGGGAAGCCCGGTAGCCCGCCCGACCGTTCCCTCACCTTCCTTACGTTTGGTTCTTGACAAGAAAGACAGCGGCGGGGTGCGAAGCGAAGCAATCTTGCGCCCACACAGGGATGGCTGCGCTTCGCGCGCAATGACGCAGAAGAACATCCGCTGTATGGCGACATCCACAGCGGATGAGGCCAAGCGTCAACCTGAGGATTATGGACGTCGCAGACCCACGACCGGAAGGCGGGCCACTAGCGAACGGGATGAGAAGCCCACAGCACATGACATGGGCGGCTGGCCGTGAGCAATTGGGGTCTCGGCGGCCCGGGTTGGCATTCACGCAAGGCAACTGCAGCGCCCGATGACAGGGCGGTGCTAACCATGGCTTCTGACCTTTCCACGTGCGGCATGCCATTGGAGCAACGAGTTCCCACTCATGTCCACTGTCAGCCGCCAGCCGGGGTTGACCACGGTAGTAGATCCATCTTTCCTCACGACGGCCGGGCCTTCTATCTCATCGCCGGGTTGAAGGGCTGCCCGACTGATCTCCTCGCACTCCAACAGTTGACCCCCCAAACCACAGTGAACCCCTTCTACGAGGCGCTGCACCGGCAGGTTCACGGGCTGGCGCGAGCGGTGAGGCTCCGGTTTTGCCATCCGTCTCACCGCCCGTACCCGCAGGTTGACCACCTGAATCGTCTCACCCGGACTGCTGTGCCCATAGGTTGCCGAATGCACCTCGTAGAATCGCTGGATGATGCTCGCCACATCTGTCCGAGACAGGATGGCGAGGCAATCCAACGTTGAGTTCGTAGTTTTGACGCTGGTACCGCAGATCCGCCGACAGCATCACCGTGCGGTCAGACGGCGCAGCATCAACGCGGGCGAACCAAGATTCGGCCGCAGCCATGAGGTCATCGCACGCTTCATTTATCACACCCAGGGTCTCCGTGACGAGGGGGCGCATAATTGTCGCCACGAAGTCGGCACTCATGTCGGCATACAGCAAACCCAGCGCCGAGAACAGCCCAGGCAGCACCGGCACGATCACCATCTGGATACCCATCTCTTCGGCGAGGTCTGTCGCGTGCAGTGGCCCTGCCCCACCGTAGGCAATCAGGGTGAAATCGCGCGGGTCGTGGCCACGCGCTACCGACACCGCTCGCAGAATCCGGATCATCGTTGCATTGGCGATGGAGAGGATACCCTGGACTGCCTGCTCTACCGAGAGTCCCAGGGGCTCCGCGACACGCTGGCGTATCGCCCGCTCAGCCAGTTCTGGCTGCAGGGACATCTCTTCACCGAGGAAGAGGTAAGGACTTCAACTGCTTCCAGAAAGGTTCAATCAAGTTCAGCCAACAGGCATACTTGGGCAAGAACAGCACCTGCACCTCTGGCCACGCAGCCAGCGCCAACCTCACCAGATGACTAGTGTGGGTCGACAAGTTGTCTTCAATGAGCAGCCACCGATCCGCCGGGAACTCGCGCATCACCATCTCTATCAGGCGAATATGACTGGCGCTATCCCGAGCGGCGGTTGTCAGGATCGCCGCTTGGCCGGTAGCCGGCTCAAAAGCGCCATGCACCCAGATCTTCCCACGCCGCCCGTAGTCGGGCTCAAAGGTGGCCCGATGGCCTCCGGATACCCATTCTTGTCCGGGATAAGTCTTCACGGCCAGCGGCCCCAGTTCGTCTATGCAGATCACCCGCGTCCGCGCTGGCGGCTTCATGTACGCCGCAATGATGGCCCCCTTTTTCCACGAACTGCGGGTCGTGCTTCTCGGCTTCATGGAACCAACTTTGCTGGCGCTTCCATTTGAACCCTTCTTCCTCCATCCATGTCCAGATGGTGGAGTCAGAGAGGTGGACACCATGGCGCTCCTTGAAAGCACGTTGGAGTCGTTCCAGCGTCCAGAGTTCATTTGGCACAGTCCGCAGGGAAACCCAGCCGTACCCCTGGCCTCTTATATGCGTTTGTGCAATTGTCATGTGAATGATCCTGTGATATACTGGGAATGACAACAGCGCATCGCAAACTCGTCGCGGCAATCGCGCAACGGCGCCCAAGCGTTGCAGTCATCCTCAAGCAGCGGGCGATTGTATGCCACAGGAGGCAGAGATGTTTGGAAAGCATCACGCCGGTTGGGTCCGTCTGGTTCACTTCGTCGCTACCCTCTCCATGCTCCTTACCATGTCCAGCCCTGCCCTGCAGCCCTCGCGCGCTCTGGCTGCCAGCTCTGAAACCGTTTCTGCCACAGTATCGGCCAACGCGCCGCTGTGCCGCCAGCCCCACCCTGCAAACCGACTACATCTACTTCGGCGCCGGCGGCAACTTCCGCCTCCAGTGGATCAAGACCGGCCCCACCAGCCCCTTTGAGGGCTTGCAGAAGATGGAGTATACCTACGACTCCGTCGGCAACGTCCTCACCATCAAGGACTACAAGGCAGGCGGAACCCAGACACAGACATTCACCTACGATGACCTGGATCGCATCCTCACCGCGAGCGCCAGCGGCGGCTCCGGCGGAACGTATTCCGAGTCTTACGAATACACCGGCAACCCGGGCAAGATCGGCAACCTGACGAAGAAGGGAACAAACAACTACACCTACGGGACCCAGAGCGCCAGTTGTCCCGACGGTGCATTGACCAAGCCCCACGCCGTCGTCACGGCGGGGACGAACACCTACTGCTACGACCGCAACGGCAACATGGTCAAGCGAAACAGCGGCAGTTTCACCCTGGCATACGACCCAGAGAACCGGCTCACCACCGTGAGCGGGAGCGCATCTGCAACCTTCGTCTACGACGGCGACGGCCAGCGGGTGAAGGCCACAGTCAACGGAACCGCCACGGTCTACATTGGCAACTACTACGAGCAGGCGGGGAGCACCATCCGCAAGTACTACTACCACGGCGGCAAGCGCGTCGCCATGCGGGTGGGCGAAAGCACGTGGTACTTCCTGCTCACCGACCACCTGACCAGCACGGCCATCACGGCTACCAGCGCCGGATCCAAGTCGGCCGAGTTGCGTTACAAAGCCTGGGGCGAGACCCGCTACACCAACGGCACCACGCCGACGACGTATCGCTTTACAGGCCAGCGCGAAGAGGCTACGATAGCCCTGTACTTTTACAACGCTCGGTGGTACGACCCGGCCCTGGGGCGGTTTGTGCAGGCGGATACGGTGGTGCCGGAGGTGGGCAACCCCCAGGCGCTGAACCGGTATGCGTACGTCTACAACAATCCGCTGCGGTACACGGATCCAAGCGGACATTGGACAGAGGATGAGCTTAGGCGCATTCTGGGCGAAGACTGGCGAACAAAGTACTTCGGCAAGGGTGGCGTTTTCGCGGGCAGAGAGAGGCTTCTGGCCTTCCTAGTCTCCGACAAAACAACGGGCACGCTGCC
>Ga0272448_1007689_pt1 | contig 11364 bp, 11 predicted proteins | sample YNPCB0191_FD_202220 | JGI IMG/M metagenome (GOLD analysis project Ga0272448, IMG submission 202220) | Hot spring sediment microbial communities from Yellowstone National Park, WY, United States - YNP-CB-019-1 | ecosystem: Environmental > Aquatic > Thermal springs > Hot (42-90C) > Sediment... | reverse complement strand
ACTCAAAAAATACTGGTCTTGAACTCAAAAAATACTGGTCTTGAACTCAAAAAATACTGGTCTTGAACTCAAAAAATACTGGTCTTGAACTCAAAAACACCCCTCTTAAACCCTTGATAATCAACAACTTAAACCGCCTCTAAAGAAATATAAAAAGAAAAATAAAAAGAAATATTAAAAGCGTAATTATACCCAGAGATGTCAAGAGATAAAAAGAAAGAAAAAAAAAGAAAAAAGAAAGAAAAAATTACGGTATTAACCAACCAAATCTTTACTCTCTCTCTAACTCTCTCCCTAATCTCAATAGGGAGAGAGTATTTTTTATTTAAGAAGAAAAGAGAAAAAATACCCCTTAATAATCTTAAAGTATTTAGTTTGTATTTTTAAGGGGATGGTGGGTGGGAAGTTGGGGGGTGAAGGTAAAGTGAAAAATAGTAATAAGTGTTTAAGTTAATGGGAAAAGAGTTGAAAAAAAATTTAAAAACAATTGATACACAAGCAAAGAGGATGAAATTTGAATAAAAAAAGAGGTGGTGGTAAAATAAAATTGATGTTGTAAGTGCATAAAATGGTAAAGTAGGGAAACAATTTGAAAAATTTTTACAAGGTGAAAATACTACCCCCCTCAAAGGTTGAGGGGGGATAAAGGGGGGAGTTTGATATGAACCACATTTACATCTTATTTCCAAATTAACAAACTGCTTATTTTGTTAACTCCTCTTTACCCCTTCTCCATACCTACCACCCTCTTTTACTTCCCTTTATTTTTCTTTTAGTTAACATTACACTTTATTTTGTTTATTCCCTTTTTAACGCCAATTTTAAGGACTTTTTTTATCCAGTTAAGTATTTTCCTATCCCTGAATTAAAATTATGTCTTAAATTTCTTTTTTTAAATCTTTTTTATTTTCTATATATCTTTTTTAAATTTTACTTTTTTGACTTGACAAATTTTAAAATATGTGGTATGTTATAAATGAAAAATGACTTGACAAAAAAATAATGGTATGGTAAATTGATAACGATGAGTGAAAAAAATTTAAAAGATTGTATAGATTTACTGAAAGAGGAAATTATTAAAGCAAATATTCCAGAAGTAAAAATAACAGAAGATAAGTTGATTTATTCTCTAAAAAAACAAACACAATACGATATCTCTTCCTATAATCAACAAATTTTAGGAGAATTAGGGCGTGCCTATGCAATAATTCATCTTATCAAGGGGTTTAAAGCAACTGCCAAAGATATATTGCGTGAAGAAAAATCTCCTGTTGGTTCTCCTTCAAAACGGGTAGATATAATAATGCGGATTAAAGATGTATATCAAAAGCGGAAATGTATAGCGTTAGTGGAATGTAAAACTTCTATTCATCCGATTACTGATAGAGAATTTACTGACTATTTCAAAAGGCAACTTTATAATATTGCCCATTCTTACGCTCAAAACCCAAAAGAACCTTATCCTTTTGTCCTTATGGCTTACCAAGTATCTTTTGAAAATAATGAAGTGAATTTAGATTGTAAATGGTTTTTTTATGCAGAAATAGTAAAGATGGTAGAAACTGGACAAATTTTGTTAGATGACATTATATCAAGGAATTCTCCTTTTGCTTATTCAACAATTCCACAGGATTTATGTTTTTCAAAAGAAGCAAAAATTTTGAAATTAAATGACTTAATAGAAATCTCCAATCCTAATGAACTCAAAAAATTACTCAAAGAAAAAATCCATCAAAAATTAAGACCTTATGGAGTTATTGAAGATAACGCTTTTTATTTTATTCTCAATCTCTTATTGGCTAAAACTTATGATGAAATTAATGCTTCTGAAAAAAACGGAGAACTTTCTTTTCAAGTAAAACCAGAGGATTATCTTAATCCAAACGATTTTTACAATAGAATAGAAAATTTATATCAGTCAGGATTGAAAAAACTTTTAAAAGTAGCCCCAAAAATTGCCGAAGAAGAAAGAATTGTAAATAGCCCTTATAGAACACAAATCCTTTTAGAAATAGTCCCTTATCTTCAAAGAATTAAGTTAAGAAGTGCAAGATTTTTAGGTGAAGATACAATGGGAGACATATTTCTTGATTTTATGCATTCCATTTTCAGACAGAGTAGAGGACTTTTTTTCACTCATCCCAATATATGCAGGTTTGTCTGTAAAGCGGTAAATGTTGAAATCATAAGAGAATACTTAAAGGAAAATAAATCCAAATACATACTTGACCCTTCTTGTGGGTCTGGAACATTTCTAATTGAAGCATTAAGGTTAATTTTTAAAGATTACCCTATGGATGTTATTAAAGATAAAGCCCCAGACATTCTTTATGGGATAGATAGTGAAAAGGTAGCAGTGGAATTGTGCAAAGTGAATATGGTTATACACGGAGATGGTTCAGCAAGTGTTTATGTAAGAGATGCATTAGGTCCGTTATCTGCCCTGCCTCTTAAAATTATTGAAAACCACAACATTAAGGAATTTGATAGAGGTTGCACTTACGAAGTTTTACAGGAAGATAAGGGTGTTGACTTTATTATCACCAATCCACCTTTCAGTTTAGCAATTTCACATGATAAATACTCTCATTTCCAGATGAAAAACTTTGTGCCTTATGAGAATACCACTACTATGGCGTCGGAATGTTTTTTTGTAGAAAGATGGTTTCAACTTTTAAATCCAGATGGAAGGTTAGGAGCAGTTATCCCGTTTTCATTACTTGATAGTTCAGAGTATTTAAAGGCAAGGATGTTATTTTTATGTTATTTTAAAATTATTGCAATTGTAGGACTACCAGAACACGCTTTTTCTCCTCACGCCCAGCAAAGAACAGCATTAGTTTTTGCCAAGAGAAGAAAATTAGAAGAAAGTAATAGTTTGTTTGAAAGAATAGATAAGCCATTACAGGAATTTATTGAACCCATTAAAGACGAAAAGATAATATTTTATGACGCTAAAAATATCGGATATGTAAGGGCCAAAAAGAAAAAAACTATTATAACAAGAATAATAGAAGAAAACGATTTAAAAGACGATATAGCCAGTATTATTGCTGATGCATTTGAAGATAAAATTATAAAAGACGAAAGAATAGCAGTTTTTACATTAGAAGAACTGGCCAACAGGAATTTTAATTTAACTCCCGCTACTTACACCATACCTTCTTTGGCAAATATTTTTATATTACAAGATGAGTGGGAAATTGCCGAAATTCAAAAAGTAGAGGTTCCTGATTTGGACTTATTATTATGTGAAACTGGGGATATAGTTAGTGGTGGTGCTGGCATACTTACTCCCAAAGATATGTCTCACACCACTGCTTCCAATAAAATAAGGATACAAAAGAAAATTGAAAGTGGTAAATTCGGAAAGTTAAAAGAATGGGATATTGTTATCGCTCCTGTAAGAGTTTATCAGAAGAAAATTGCAGTTATTACTCCTTCCGCTACAAACTTTTTATTTTCCCAAGATTTTATTGTATTGAGAAAGAAAGATAACCCCAATTTATTGGATTCTTTTAAATTGTTCTTTACTTTGATACAGGATGAGAATATAAAACAACTAACTAATCTTTCATCTACCGGGAAAAGTGGATATCCCAAAATTAAAGACAAAAACGCATTACTTAAAACTCCTTTTCATAAAGTAGATTTTGACATTAACGAGTTAAAAAATATAGCAAAGACATACGAGGAAATTTATAAAAGTATTTTTGTTAATCCGCTATGGAAAACAAAAAAGAAAATGGAAAGATAGGAAAGACCCAACTGGAAAGATTACTGAAACTAACAAGGGAGATATTTATAAGTCAGGTAGTAGATGGTATGGTAGAAGATGGTTTTTATAATATTCCCAATTTCGGTAAATTCAAAATCACAAAAAGGAAAGGGCAGGTTATAAAAAATCCTCTTGGTAATTTCACTCTCCCAGATACCTATGTCATAAGATTTACTCCTTCAAAAACATTAAAAAAGAGAATAAAAGAAAGATTAAAGATGAAACAAGGAGGTCCAAATGGCTAATATTACACCAACAACTACTTTATCTATGGTTCTATCTCAAAAAGTTCCTATCTATATCACAAATGAAGAAGTAAAACTTATACTGGAAGAAATAAAAAAAGACATAGACAAAGCAAAAACAAAAGGACAGAAGAAGAAATTACAGACATATAGAAGGATGTATTTGTTTGTAGAGGGCCTATTTCAACTCGGAGCAAGAGTATCAGAACTCCTTTCAATTACACCAAGCCATATTAACCGACTGGAAAAAACTATAAGATTACCGAATTTAAAGAGAAGAAAGAAAAGACCACAGGGAAGAACACCAAAGGATTTTGTGCCATATCAGGAAAGGATAGTTCCGATAACTGATAAATTCAGAGCAGACCTTGTAGAATATTGTCTTGACTATGGGATAAGACCAGACCAGAAAATATTTCCTTTTAGTAGAATTCAGGCATTCAAGATTATCAGAAAATATGGTAGAAAAGCAGGTATAGATGAGAGAAAACTACATCCACACGCATTTAGACACGGATTTGCAGTTCATTGTATAAGAAATAGAGTTCCTTTGACTGTGGTTCAGGAGTGGCTGGGTCATTATTCTGTATTAAACACAACAATCTACACAAAAATAACACAGATAGATAATAGGGACTTCTTTGAACAGGTGGAGTGGTGATGGAAAATATTTTATAATATTTTTCTAAAGAGAGGGAGAACAATATGGTGAACAATAATCGTTCAAAAATAACACAGATTTTTTCGGCTTCAGATGTAAAACATGGCCTATCTCTTTTCACGGATAGAGAGATTAGAGCTGTAGAAAGTTTGATTACAGAGCGAGATGGAAAATTTTATATTAAATGTCAGATTAAAGAGAAATATAAACCTGCAAAGCCTGAAGAAATTGTAAGGCAACTTTGGATTCATAGATTATTGAATGAATATAACTATCCTAAAGAAAGAATTGATGTTGAAAAAGTGGTTTACTTTGGCGTAAGAGATTCTGGTTTAGCAGATATTGTTGTTCTTCATGAAGACCTTCAACATCCATACATAATCTTTGAGGTAAAGAGACCCCAAAGAACCGCAGGGTTAGAACAATTAAAAAGTTATTGTAATGCTGAAGGATCTCCAATTGGTGTTTGGTCTAATGGAAATGAAATAACAATCCTTCACCGAGATGAACATCTTGAACGACCAAATATCTTCGTAAAAATTCTAAGAATACCAAGATGTGGTGAAACATTAAGAGATATTTTGACTGAAAGATGGACTCTTAGATGGCTTGAAGAACACGATGAATTAAAGCAAAGTAAGACAACACTTAAAAAGATATTGCTGGATTTAGAGGAGCTTGTTTTAGGCAACGCAGGAGTGGATCCATTTGAGGAAATTTTTAAGTTAATCTATGCCAAACTCTATGACGAATGGCAAGGAATTAACGACTCCTCCTATCAGTTACAATTTTTCGTTGGAGACAGAAGTCCAGAACAGGTAAAAAAAGCAATAACAGATCTATTAGAAGGGGCAAAAGGCGAATGGAGTGGGGTCTTTGAGTCAACAGATAAAATTGAATTGAGAGACGACCATTTAAAAGTTTGTGTCTCCTTCTTAGAAAACATTAAGTTATTCAATTCCAATCTTCGCATCATAGATGAGGCTTTTGAATATCTAATACCTCAAGTTTCTAAAAAGAAAGAAGGGCAGTTTTTTACTCCACGACCTGTTGAAGACATGGTTGTTAAAATCCTCAACCCCAAAGCCAAGGAATTTGTTATTGACCCTGCCTGTGGTTCTGCTGGATTTCTCTTGCATTCTGTAATGTGGATTGCAGGTGGAATGATTAGCGGGAAACCCTTGCCTGAACCTGCAAGAAACTTTGCCCAACATAAAATTTATGGAATTGATTTTGCCAAAAAAGCAGTAAAGATAGCTAAGGCAATTAACCTAATAGTAGGGGATGGCAAATCCCATATCTATAAAGATAACTCATTAGCACCTCACACATGGGAAGATGAAACAAAATCTGGTTTAAGGGGCAGGCTTTTAAGATTCCCTAACGATCCCAAAAAAGATAGAGAAAATCAAAGCGACTTTCTATTTTTTGATTTTGATGTCCTCATGACCAATCCACCATTCGCTGGGACAGTAAAGGAAAAGGATATTTTAAGACTATATAAACTGGCTGAAAAAAACGGAAGATGGGTAAACAAAATAGGAAGACATATTCTTTTCTTAGAGCGTTCTCTACAATTTATAAAACCTGGTGGAAGAATGGCTATTGTTTTACCTCAGGGATTATTAAATAACACAAACGCTGAATACATCCGCAGGTTTGTTATTGACGAGGCAAGGATTTTAGCAGTAGTAGGTTTGCATGGTAACACCTTCAAACCACACACAGGAACAAAAACAAGCGTTTTGTTCTTAAGAAAATATACAGATGAAGAAAAAGAGAATATCCAACAAATAAGGCTAAAATATGAAGGCGAATGGGAAAAATTTTTGAAGGAATTGAAGGAAAAATATCGAGATTTAGTCTGGGGTAGTTCGGTAAATGAAGAAGAGATACCGAAAGAATTAAACTCTTTCTTGGAAACCTATTTTGAAAGCAGGGAAGATGTTGAAGAATTGCCAGCAGAAGAGGCTGAAGGTGAAGAAACAGAAGAGACAGAAGAAGAGAACACAGAGAAGAAAGGGAAAAAAGAAATTAAAATTACACTAAAAGATTTGATAGAAGAGCTTAATAGAATTAAAGAGACAGTGGAAGAAAAAAATAATCTACTGAATGCTTTATCAGATAGACAAGAAATCAAGCGATTTAAAAAAGAATTAAGAGCATTGGAAAGATTAGAAAAAAAGACTATAAAGGAAATTTCTCAAAGAACATTAGCAGGACAGATAAGTTTAGTTTTAAATGATGAAAAGATTACAGAGGCTTTTAAAAAATACTGGCTTGATGGAAAAGTTATGCAAGAAATGGATTATCCAATTTTCTTTGCTGTTAACGAAAAGCCAGTAAAGGATGAAAGCGGAGAGTATAGATACAAGAAAAATCCTGATGGCTCCTTTGTATTAGATGAACACGGCCACCCTGTTATTGACCATGATTTAGACGAAATAGCAGAGGCTTTCATTAAATTTGCCAAAGAACGATTAGCAAAAGGCGATAATCATTTTGATTTTTGGAGACGATAAAATGGCAGTATTTAGCATTATAAAATTATCAGAACTTGAAGGGGCAAAAAGGATTGATGCGGAGTATTATAAGCCAGAGTATTTAGAGATTAAACAAATATTATTCAAAACTAATTTTATTAGTTTTAAAAATTTAGTGAAGGAAATTATCCATCCTAAAGAAATTAAAAGAGAATACGAAGAAGAGAAACAAGATTATTTATTCCTACTTGCCCAAAATGTGAGACCGCTAATGCTTGATTTATCAGAAAGAAAATATATTTCAGAAGAAAAAGCAAAGCAAATGCTTAAAAATTTATTGGAAAAAGGGGATATTTTATTTGTGAGATCAGGAAACGTTGGCGACTTAACTATTTACACAGGCGAACCAAATAAATGTATTGCTTCTGCCGATTTATTAGTGGCTAAGGTTATTTTTAAACATCCTTATTATATCGGAGTTTTTCTAAATACATTTTGGGGTAGGAAAATTTTATTAAGAGGTATTTATAGTGGATTACAACCTCATATAGCCCCAACTTACTTAAAACAAATACCGATTCCAATTTTTTCTGAAGATTTGATGACAAATATTGATAATTTATTTTTAAAAGCGCAAGATTTATTAAAACAAAGTCAAAATTTATACTCTAAAGCCGAAAACTTCCTTTTAGAAGAACTTGGACTTAAAGACTTTAAGCCAAAATATAGAAAAACCTACATTGCCAATCTTTCCGATGCCTTCTCTGCTCGTAGAATAGATGCGGAATATTTCCAGCCTGCGTATGAAGAGGTGATTGAAAAGATAAAGGAAAGAGCCAAGATAGAAAAATTAAAAAATATTGCCTCGTTCATTAATCACGGTAAACAACCTTATTATGTAGAAAATGGGGATATTCCAGTTTTAATACAGAAACATTTAGGTTCGCAGCTTTTAAGTTTACATTCTGAAATTCTTAATATGCCAGATACTCCAAGAACAGACAGAGAATTTATTAAAAATTATCCAGAATATTTGATAAAACCTTTTGATGTTTTATTTTACTCTGTTGGTGCGTATCTTGGAAGAACAAATGTTGTATTAGAAAATTTTGAAGCAGTTCCAGCAAGTTTTATAACACTTATCAGAACAAAACAAGAAATTTGCAATTCTGTTTATTTAGCATTATTTCTTAATTCTGAAGTAGGACAACTTCAATCTTCCAGATGGAAAAGTGCTTCAGCTCAGCAATACATTTATCCAAAAGAAATTAAAGAATTTATTATTCCTCTTCTCCCACACTCAATCCAGCAAAAAATTGCCTCATTAGTTCAACAATCTCACGAAGCAAAAAAAAAGGCAAAGGAATTATTAGAAGTAGCAAAAAAGACAGTAGAAATTGCCATTGAGAAGAATGAAAAAGAAGCATTGGACTATATTTCAAAGCCCTCTTATTTTTAAAGTAAATGGAGAGCAATCCACTCCTTAAAAAAATAGAAGAAGAACTTTCTTTCTGGATGGAAGAATTCAGGAAAATAGGTGTAGAACAAATAGAAAACGCCAAATACCTTATTCGCTTATTCATCAAATACTATCCCAACTATAAAAAATTTTTTCAAGACACAATAGAAGACATCCAGCAGAAAAATCCACCCAATAAATTCAGTTTTATGATAGATACACTAATAAAAAAGATGGAAAGAAGCAGAAGTAGAAGAAGGGTGTGAAAAAAGGTATAATAAAAGAAAGGAGAAGAAAATGGAAAAAGCATTTATGTTTTTGAGTTTCTTTTTGGGGTTTTTGAGTGTAGTTATGGCATTTGTTTTAAGTTGGAATACGAATAAATTGGTAAGAACAGAAGACGAGAGAGCGAAAAGAATGATAGAAGAAGGGAATAAGAGAACACAGGAAATGATAAAAGAAATGGACAAGAGACATCAGGAAACTATGGAATATCTTGGCTCGCTTATAAAGGCAGATGGAGAGAAGACAAGAGAACTAATAAATAAAGTGCTTGAAAAAATACCGAGTTAAAGAACAGAAAATTTATTCCGAAAGGTCAATCTCTCCTTGTAATTCTCACAAAAATTAAAATTTAATATAAATTTGAGGAATAAAATTTTTTATCAAAAAAATAGGAAAGAGGTAAAACTGACTTTTGAGAATAATTTTTGAGAATGTAATCCGTAATTTTTTTGATACTTTCTCTTGCCCTTCCTTTTAATTCCAATTTCTTTTTAAATCTTTTCCAGTGTAAAATCGTAATCCCAATAATCATATTCTTTTTTGTATCAAAATGGATTGTTATATCTTCATCAAGGTCTATTCCAATAGTAGAAGAATTTGTTGGTAATCCTATATATGCTATGTCATTCCTTTCATCTATTTCTTTAATTATTTCCTCTCTTCTCTTTCCCATATTTTTCTTGCTCCCTTTTTACTTATAGTATTGTAAGCATACCAAGTAATTATTCTAAAATACCCTCTTCTTTTTTTTACAATTATAGTTATATAGGGTTTTTGAATTTTTGTCAATTCAAGTTTTTCTGGTTCTATTTCATTAAAATAATACCACGCTTTTTCTTCTTCATTCTCTATTTTTTCATCTTCCCAGATAGATATTGGATTTGTAATAGTAGTTTTTACTGTCTCTATCAGTAATACTTCAGCAGGATGGCATTTTTTCACATGCTTAAATTCACTATCGCCTAAAATTATTTTTCTACCAAGAGGGTCTATTAACTCAAATAAAATTTTTTCTCTTTTAAATTTACTCATTTATAGAATTCCCTTGCTCGTTTTTTCAATTTCTTTTAAACTATCACTTTTATCTATCTTGTTCTTTATCCCTTCTTCTCTGTCTTCTTCAATATCATTTCTTCCAACTTTTTCAATATCTCATCTTTTGTTAACAACATTTCTTCCAGTTTTTTCAGTATTTCATCTTCGGTATCTAACTCTAACAATTCAGGATATCTTTCAAACACTTTTTGTAAGAATTCAAGACCTAATCTGGCAAAACTGGAAAAATTCAAATGACTTTTCTTCTCTTTTTTCCTTTTAACTTTCAACTTCACTGCCAAATCATAAAAATACTGGTAATTATCCATATCTAAACATACAGCAGTTGTGATTATATTTTTCTTTCTTATCTTTTTCCCTTCTTTTGTGAATGTAGTTCTTCCAATAATAGTATCAAGCACGCTTTTAACCTGTTCTGGATTCCTTTCAAATTTTTCCTCTTGTTTTTTTTCTTTATTTTCCATAATCACACCTCCTTATAAATTCTTCTGTTGCCTTCTGATAATCTTTTGCTCCGAGTGAATTGGCCTTATATATACAGATAGGTTTTTTCTCCATAGTTGCTTCCTGAATACTTACTGACCTTCTTATTATATTTTCAAACACAAATTCAGCCACAAAATCTATACTCTTCATCTTCTCTAAAATCTCCTGACACGCCTTTTCCCTTTTCGCATACATCGTCGGTAAAATCCCTAAAATATATCTCTCCTTCTTATACATCTGACTTACATCTTTTGCTACACTGATAAGAGTTTTAAGTCCATCCATAGGTAAATATTGGGTTTGAACTGGTATAAGTAAGTGGTCTGCTCCTACCAAAGCATTTATTGTTAAAGGACCTAAATTTGGTGGGCAATCAATAAAAATAAAATCAAAGTTATCCTTTATCTTTTCCAGTTTCTTCTGTAATATCTGTTCCCTTCCTATTGGTGTAGAGAAAAGTTTAATTTCTGCTTCTGCAAGAGTTAAAGAAGAAGGAATAAGATACAAACCACCAAGAGCAGAATAACTAACAAGAGGTATTGCTTCTGAAAAAAGAAAATCAATTGCAGAAGAATTCAAATCATCAGGTATAAGTCCCAGATGAGTAGTGGCATTGGCTTGTGGGTCTAAATCAATTATCAAAACTTTCTTACCTTTCAAAACTAAAAATCCTGCTATATTTACTGCTGTTGTTGTTTTCCCTACTCCACCTTTTTGATTTGCTACTGCTATTACTTTACCCATTTTATCCCCCTGTTTTAATAGTTTATGGTTTATAGTTTATAATAATTAAAAAATCTTGTCAAGTCCCTTGTATCTGTTTTGTTTTCCATAGTTCATCGTTAATAATTCAGATTTATGATTTATGTTTTATAATTTATAGTTTATAACTTAAAAATCTTTTGTCAAGT
>Ga0272448_1007688_pt1 | contig 11364 bp, 9 predicted proteins | sample YNPCB0191_FD_202220 | JGI IMG/M metagenome (GOLD analysis project Ga0272448, IMG submission 202220) | Hot spring sediment microbial communities from Yellowstone National Park, WY, United States - YNP-CB-019-1 | ecosystem: Environmental > Aquatic > Thermal springs > Hot (42-90C) > Sediment... | reverse complement strand
CCTTTGCCGAGACGGACGGCACCATGACCAATCTAGAAGGCCGCGTGCAACGCATACGTAAAGCGATTGAGCCGGTGGGACAGGCGCAGCCAGGCTGGCTGGTCGTTCAGAACGTGGCGAATCGGCTTGGTGCTACATGGAACGCTACATCAGCCTCGGACGTGCTGGCCGAGGTCGGCAGCGTGCTACCTGCCTATCGTGGCATGACGCTGGACTCTCTTGGCACGAGTGGCATGGTGCGCCGCTTCGAACCGGCTGTAGCGCCGTCTGTTGAGCCGCTCAGCCTGGACGGAGTGCAGGCGATCACCACCGCTGACTTTCCGCTGCTGCTCATCGTTGAGCGTAACTGCTATCATTACGGTGGCGTTGCGTTGACCAAACACGTCAAAGGGCTAAGCGAGCTAAAACAGGAAAAGATGCTGCATGTGTGCAGTGCCGATGCCCATGCCCTGCACATTGCCGACGGCAAGCAGGCGAAGGTAACGTCGGCCTATGGCAGCGACCACTGGCCGGTGCAGATAGATAACGGCTTGCCGAAGGGAACAGCATTCGTTAGCATCAACCCGGTGGTTGGATCACCGATCTTTCCCGACTTAATCCCCGATGAAAAGGTCTATGCCGTGCGCGTGGAGGCAGAGACATGAGCTGGCGACCAGCTTGCGCATCGGGTAAGGTGGATGGTTGTGCCCGAATCAAGCGGAGCACGCAATACTCTGGGCGACTGCTTCAAGGATGAGATTATGAATGTTTCGTGGGATGGCGAACGCCATGCACATGACCCATTTGAACCGGGACCGGTAACCGTTGTCGAGCGCAAACCGCTGGCGCCCAATATACAGTTGCTGACGGTGCATGCTCCCATCGTCGCCGCCAAGATCCGGCCGGGCAACTTCGTCATCGTGCGGGCCGACGAATATGCCGAGCGCACACCGCTGACCGTTGCCGACTGGGATCGCAACCAGGGCACCATCAGCATGGTCTTTATGACCGTGGGCACATCAACCTACAAGCTAAGCAAGCTGAAAAAGGGCGATGTGTTGCCTACATTCGCAGGGCCGCTGGGCAAAGCGATGGAGATTGACTCATGGGGAACGGTGCTCCTCATCGGCGGCTGCTACGGCATCGGTATCATCTATCCGCTCGCCAGGGCGCTGAAGGAAAAAGGCAACCGCGTCATCTCACTGGTCGAGGGGCGCAGCGAGTTCCTGCTCTACTGGCGGGACCGGCTGGAGGCAGTCAGCGATCAGACCATCTACGCGACGAAGGATCTGTCGCTGGGTGATCACCGCGATGCCGCCGATGTGGTCGAGAGCTTGATGAAGGCCGGCGAGCCCGTGCAACGGGTCTTCGTTATCGGCTGTACGTTCCTGATGTACCACATGTCCCAGGTCACCCGACCCTACGGCATCAAGACGATCGTCAGTCTCAACCCGATCATGATTGATGGCACAGGGATGTGTGGAGCCTGCAGGGTATCTGTTGGCGGCCAGACGCGATTCGCCTGTGTTGATGGCCCGGATTTCGATGGTCATCAGGTGGATTGGGATCTGTTGTTGGCGCGGCGCAAGGCGTACCTGGGGCCTGAGGCCGAATCGGTCGAGAGGTGACAGCCTATGCCAAAGAAGGTCATCGTCCCTAAGAAAACGCCGATGTTGGAGCAGCCGCCTGATGAACGCATCAGGAACTTCGACGAGGTGCCGTACGGATACACGGCGGAAGAGGCTATGGCCGAGGCCAGACGTTGCCTGGAGTGCGCTCGCCCCGGCTGTATGAGCGGCTGCCCCGTCAATATCAATATTCCCGGTTTCCTCAAGCTGATTGCCGAAGGTGACTTCCGCGGTGCCATTAACCTGATCAAGGAAACCAACGCCTTGCCTGCCATCACGGGACGCGTTTGTCCCCAAGAAGAGCAATGCGAGGGCGTTTGCGCCCTGTGTAAGCGCTTCGAACCGGTGGCGATTGGGCGACTAGAGCGCTTCGCGGCCGATTGGGAAGCCGAGCAGGGCCCGCCGGAGATCCCCACACTGCCGCCGCCCACCGGTAAGAAAGTAGCCGTTGTAGGCTCAGGGCCGGCCGGGTTGACCGTGGCTGCTGATCTGGTCAAGAAGGGGCATTATGTAACCATCTTCGAAGCCTTGCACGAGCCGGGCGGTGTCCTGATCTATGGTATTCCCGAGTTCCGTTTGCCAAAGGCCATCGTGCGCCGTGAGGTAGAGTATGTGTGCAGCCTGGGCGTAAAGCTGGTCAAGGACTTTGTCGTGGGCAATGCCGCGACGGTTGACGAGCTGTTGCAGGAATACGACGCGGTGTTCCTGGGTACGGGGGCCGGACTGCCGTGGTTCCTTAATATTCCTGGTGAGAATCTCAACGGTGTGTACTCGGCCAATGAATATCTGACCCGGTCGAACCTGATGAAAGCCTATCGCTTCCCGGAGTACGACACGCCCATCGCTCGCGGCCAGCGCGTGGCGACCATCGGTGGCGGCAACGTAGCAATGGATGCGGCGCGCACCGCTCTGCGCTTGGGTGCGAAGGAATCAATCATTGTCTATCGCCGATCGCGGGATGAAATGCCGGCCCGCAAGGAAGAGATTCACCATGCTGAGGAGGAAGGTGTCATCTTCGAGCTTCTGACAACGCCGGTGGCCTTGCACGGCGATAGCAACGGCTGGGTGAAAGAGGTAGAATGCATCAGGAATGAGCTGGGCGAGCCTGATGCCTCTGGCCGTCGCCGCCCTGTGCCCATCAAAGACTCTAATTTCCGCATCCCGGTGGATGTGGTCGTGCTTGCCATCGGCCAGAGCCCCAACCCGCTCATACCGAAGACTACGCCAGACCTGCAGGTTGCCAAATATGGCGTGGTTATCGTTGACGAGAAGACAATGAAGACATCGAAACGGGGCGTCTTTGCCGGCGGCGATGTCGCGACCGGCGGAGCCACGGTGATTCTGGCCATGGGACATGGGAAGAAAGCGGCTGCCTCAATTGATGAGTACTTGAGAACCGGAGAATGGTAGCGGCTCACGGATTTAGAACACGGATGACACGGATTCGGCAACCACACCGGGCCGTCGCTACACTGTGGTGCGGCGACGATGTGTGGCGGTTGCCTTGCCTCTTGGGAGAGTGATGCATGCCAAAGCTTGCTGTGAGCGGTAAGGGGGGAGTAGGAAAAACAACCTGGGCAGCGCTTCTCGCCGGAGCCTACGCTCGACGAGGCGACAACGTCCTGGCCATTGATGCCGACCCCTCGCCGTGCCTGGCCAATGCCCTGGGTTTCCCATCAGAATTGGCCGACGCAATTGTACCCATTGCCGAGATGGAAGACCTGATCTACGAGCGAACCGGGGCGCAGCCGGGGACGACAGGCGGCTACTTCCGCCTCAATCCAAAAGTTGACGACATCCCCGACCGCTTCAGTGCTACCTATAAGGGTATTCGACTGCTGCAGCTGGGGCATGTGGAGAAGGGGGGCTCAGGCTGCATCTGTCCGGAGAGCACACTACTCAAGGCATTGGTCACGCACTTACTTCTGGGCCGCCGCGATGTCGTCATCCTCGATATGTATGCCGGGACCGAGCACCTCGGCCGCGCGACTGCCCAGGCCGTGGATGCCTTTCTGATCGTCGTTGAGCCAAGTGCCCGTAGCCTGGCAACCGCTAAACAGATGGAGCAACTGGCACGTGACATCAATATCCAGCGGCTGTATCTCTTGGCTAACCGGGTGCGCAACCAAGCGGACAAGGATTATATCTTGACCAACGGGCCCGTCTTGCCTCTTTTAGGCATCTTGCCCGAAGACCCCGCCGTCCTTGAGGCAGACCGACTGGGCGTGGCCATCTATGAGTACGCGCCCGAATTGTTGGCCGAGGCTGTGCGCGTAGTCAACGCCTTGGATGAGATAGCCAGAGCGTGAAGGGCCGCCAGGGCGAACTACGGCACGTCAATCTGACCAATAACTGCCCGGTTCTCAGGAATGGCTCCGGCAGGGCTGTACACGGGCAGACGTTCCCCGCTCGATAGCAGATACAAACCGGTGACGATGCCGTAGTGGCCGGGAGGCAGCGTGGTAGGCAAGGTTAACGTGCGTGTGTCTGTCACCACCTCACCAACATCCCACAGACCGGTTGGATACTCGCCTCCTTGTGGCTCACTGTCGTTCTGCGTCCAGATATGGCCGGTCTCGTCCACCAGGTGAAGGAAGATTGTGTAGTCTGTCGTCAAGGCCGTCCATGCCTGCCAACTCGTGGCCACCGTGATCACCTGCCCTGCCTGCACTGCCGGCGGGGTTTCTATGTGCCACGCGACGAGGGCAAGCTGCCCGCCCAAGATATAGCCGCCGTCGGCGAATGCTGCGGCTCTTGCTTGTGGCGCAGCCAGCTTGAACCGTCCCACGAAGGGAAGCTCGATTTTCTTGCCACCGGGCGTCATGGCCGGCAGGCGCCGCCCGCTGTCATAGTCGTAGAAGCCAACTTCGAGCTGCACTCGGGCCGGTACTGTTGCTGTGGGCGCAATCGTGACCTGATAGCTGTCCTCGATCACGTCCCCTGGTGTCATCTGGCTTGTGGGCAAATTGCCCCGGCCCGGATAACTATCTCTCTGCCCCAGCCACTGCATGTTCTGCCCCCATAGATGGATGAACAGGCTATAGTCGGTGGTCATGTGTTGCAGGGCCTTGTAGTAAAGCGTAACGGTGAGTGCATCGCCGGGCTGCAGTCGCGAGCGGTCAAGGTTGTAGCCAAGTAGCTCGATCTGATCATCGCCGTAGCGATAGTGGACGGGATATGCGGCCTGAACGCGGTCGGTGGGCACAATCGGTGGACGTGCATAGGTCGGCGCGATGTAGCGCCATGGCACGACGGCTGCGAGAGCCAGAAGACCGGCGATGAAAGCGGCCGGCGCCGCCAGACGCAGACGTCGCGGCACCGGCGCTGCCAGGCCGGTGAGCAACAAGGCAGCAATAGCAATGATAGCCGGGAAAAGCAATCGGCCCTGCGTACCCTGCGTCGTTGCCGTCCAGCGCACAAGGCCGGCCGCGACCATGGCCGTCCACAGTGCAGCCAGGCCCAGGACGACGGGGCGGCCAGTGACAACAGTGCCCGTGGGCGCAGACTGCTGGTGAGTATAGGTGCGTTTCAGATGTTGCAGGGCCCAGAGACCAAGGCCGAATAATGCCAGACGTGCCACAATCTTGAGGGCCGTATAAATCCATTCATCGGCCAGGATATTGAACCAACCGAAGACGGCCCAGAACGACAGCTCTAGCCCGCCAAGCTCGCCGATAACCTGGCTCAGAGTCAACCTGCGCAGGCCAACCCAGGTGAGCATTGGCTGCAGGCCGGTGACATCCTTATAGAGCAACCAGTTGCGTGCATACCACCAGCCGGCAATAGCGACTGTGAGCAGAACGATCAGCCCAACGCTGACAACCAGCCATCGTAGGGGCAGCCCTCTGTGGCTGCCCTCTGTTGTCTGTCGTTGCCAGGCAATCACCAGTAGAGCGATCAGCACAAAACCGAAGAGCAAGATGCCGGTGAGCTTGCTGATTGCTGCCAAGCCTGTGACGACGCCCAGCAAGCCAACGCGCCCATAGGAACGGGTGGCCGCCCGTTCGTCCGTTACCATGCGGGCGAGGATAACAAGCGCAATAGAAGCCAGGGCCGTCATGGCATTGTCGTTGTTGACAGAAGCCGTAATGAAGAGAAACTGTGGATTGAAGGCGACAAGGGCAGCAAGGAGGAGAGCAAGCCACTCACTTGTGCTCCCATTGCCCGCAGTAAGAGAGCGGGAATGGAGGGGAGAGTCTGAGAAGAGGTGTCGTCCCAGGTCATAGGCGCATAGAATAGTCACCAGACCCAACAGCAATGAAAACAGACGCAGAATGTAGACGGCCAATGTTGTACCCTGCCAGGGAGGTGCTGCGGCATGGACGACCATATTCTTGTTGCCGTCACTATGTGGCTGACCTGGAGCGGCATGAGGATTCAGGCGCGCCACAGCGTCAAAGTCTCCGGTGTCCAGCCAGGCTATGAGAGGGGCGGCGAGCATGTAGTAGAGCGGCGGCTGGCTGGCCTCTTGGCGGGTGCTCTCTTCGCCCTGCCTTGCCCCTTGCACAGGCAAACGGCCTGTCTGCGCAATGTAGCGAACATAGGCGACGTGCCACACTTCATCGGGTGCTTCGAATAGAGGGGTCGTCAGGCCATAGATGACGCCCAATGCCAGAAAGAGCAGAACGAGGGCCACCAGCGGGTGACGCGATCTTGACATGACGATTATCTTGCGCTGCTGTGCAATCAGGGATCGTCCGAGCGGGTATCTGCTGCCGGCGAGGGTGAAGGTTCATGCACCGGCGTGGAGGTATCTTTTATCGCCGATGGCGGGACGCGGAAGAGCAAGAAATAGCCGAGAAGGACCACACCCAGGCTAATCGAGACATCGGCCAGATTGGAGATGGCCCAGAACTTGAAATGAATGAAGTCAATGACGTAGCTATAGCGCAGGCGGTCGGCCAGGTTGCCGCAGGCGCCGCCCAGCATGAGGCCCATGCTCAGGGCAAAGACGGGGTCGGGGCTGGGTGTCGAGCGCAGTGATACCAGAATAAACGCTATGACGACGATGGCGATGACGGTGAAGAACAGATTCTGGTTTTGCAGAATGCCGAACGCCGCGCCGGTATTATGGATGTATGTCAGTGCGAAGAGCGGCTTCAGGAACGGGAAAGGATACCAGGAACGATTGAGCTCGAGGTTCGTGGTCACCAGGTGTTTTGTGATTTGGTCAAGGGAGAAGACGACGATTGCTATGAGTGGAATGAAGAGCCGATGCAGGCGCACCTATACCTTCTCCTGGCGTGCCTTGCAGGCCATGCACAGAGTCGCGTAGGGCAAGACCTCGAGCCGGGCGCGATCAATCGGGCTGCCGCACTTCTCACAGCGCCCATACGTCCCGGTGTCCATGCGGTGAAGTGCCGCTTCCACTTTACTGAGCAATTCAGCCGTATGGTATTGTAGAGACAGATTCTTCTCCTGCTCAAAGAGTTCAGACGCGTCGTCCGCCATGTGATTGCCCAAGCCGGCATGCTCGCTAAAGGCATCATCCGTGCCGGTCACGGCGCGTAGACGGATCAGCTCGTCCTGCAACATCGCTTTCTCAGCTTGGAGACGCTGTCTCATTTCGATGAGGAACGTGTCCTCCATTGTGATCCCACCATTCTTCTCCACGAACGGGCGCAAAGACCCCGCCGTGCCGTGTGCTGCTTGGCTTTTTGAACCGAAAAGCCACAAGTGGGTGCCTACCTGTCGGTTATTGCCAAGTCCCCGACCACCAGTGCCCAGTCGAGCTGCGGCAATGATGGAAGAGACATCCTTGGCAGCCCCTCCAGAGATCGACTCCCGACGTACAAGGTGTTGGCTCAAAGCGTCGCACTGCATCACGTACACAGCCGGGTCTCCGGTTATGAATAATAGCACAAATCATCTCAAAAATCAAGCATTGAACAAACGTTCTGATCATGGGGCGGTGAACAGTTGCCGAAAGCAGTAACTGTTCACGTTTACCCTGGAAGCAGGTGCATTGGCATGCCTATACCCTCCCGCAGGTTACCCAAACCTGCCACTTGTCCCTCCCGCAGGTTACCCAAACCTGCGGGAGGGTGCGTAGACCGCTTTCTAACTTCCCTTACCCTAACGGTGAACAGTTGCCGAAAGCAGCCGATTTGCCTTAATATGAGATAAAGTGTTATAATCAACACCGACACTTGTCTCGGCAGATAGTGGCTGAGGAGGACAGCATGAACGTTCGCATTGAGAAAGACTCGCTGGGTACAATGGAGGTGCCCGCGTCGGCGCTTTGGGGTGTGCAAACCCAGCGAGCAGTCGAGAACTTTCCTATCAGTGGACTCAAACCTCATCCGGCCTTCGTGCGCGCTCAGGCCCTTATCAAGCGGGCGGCAGCAGAGGTCAATATGGAACTCGGTCACCTGGATGAGCGCATCGGCCGGGCGATTGTTGCCGCGGCACAAGAAGTGATCGAAGGCAAGTGGAGTGACCACTTCGTCGTGGACCCGTTCCAGGCCGGCGCAGGCACGAGCCATAACATGAACGTGAACGAAGTGATCGCCAACCGGGCCATCGAGATTCTGGGTGGGCAGCGCGGTGACTATACGCTGGTGAGCCCGAACGATCACGTCAATATGGCGCAATCCACAAATGATACTATCCCAACGGCCATCCGCCTGGCCGCCTACCCGTTGGCCTGTGACCTGCTTCAGGCCGTGACTGCACTGGCCGATGCCCTGCAGGCAAAGGCGGTTGAGTTTGACGACGTCATCAAAGCGGGACGCACGCACCTGCAGGATGCGGTGCCGGTGCGCCTGGGTCAGGAGTTCGGCGCCTATGCCCAGGCCATCCGCTTCGATGGCGAGCGACTGGAGATAGCTGCCGCCAAGCTGAAGAGGCTGGGCATCGGCGGCACGGCCACAGGCACAGGGCTCAATGCCGATCCGCGCTATCATGCAGCCATGGTCAAACGGCTGTCCGAGCTTACAGGCGTCAGCTTCGTCAGTTCGGGGAATCTCTTCGAATCCATGCAGAACATGGCCGATTTCGTCGAGGTGTCGGCAGCCTTGCGCTGCCTGGCCGTGACGTTGACGCGCATTGCCAATGACCTGCGCTTGATGGCATCGGGGCCTCGCACCGGTCTGGACGAAATTCGCCTGCCGGCCGTCCAGCCCGGCTCATCAATCATGCCCGGCAAGGTCAATCCCAGTGTGCCCGAAATGGTCAATATGGTTTGCTTTCAGGTCATGGGCAATGATCTGACAGTGACGATGGCCGCCCAGGCCGGCCAGCTAGAGCTGAACGTGATGATGCCGGTGATTGCCTTTGATTTGACCTTCTCGTTCGATATTCTCACCCATGCCATCAACGTCCTGACCAGGCGCTGTATCAAAGGTATCACGGCTAACCGTGAGCGCTGCGTCGCCTGGGTGGAGAATAGCTATGGTCTGGCAACGGCCCTCAACCCATACGTCGGCTACCTGACGGCGGCAGAGATTGTCAAAGAGGCACAGCAGACGGGCAAGACCATTCGCCAGGTCATTCTGGAGAAAGGCATCCTGACGAAAGAGCAGCTTGATCGAATTCTCTCGCCGCGGGCCATGACCGAGCCGGGGATCGTTGGGATGGGAGAGTGAGGATTGTGGATTCAGAAGACGCACTAGGAGTTGAGGGGCACTCCCCAGTTGCGCAGCGCGGCCTGCTCCATTTCCTGGCGTGATGCTGTGCCCGTTGTCCCGATCTTCTTGATCGTCACAGCGGCTGCCAGCGTGCCGATGTGTGCTGCCTCCACCAGGTTGGCGTCGGCGGCCAGTGCGGCCACAATGCCCGCCATTGTCGCATCGCCCGCGCCGACGATGTCAATCGGCCCGCTGACCGGAATGGCGGGCACCGGCGTATATCCGGCCTCGTGGAACACCAGGATGCCCTTCTCGCCCATGGTCAGAAAGACAGCTTTGCCACTGCGTTGGCGAAGGATGCGCCCGCACTCCAGCAGCTCATCGCCGCTGAGGCTTTCTGTCCTTTGTGGGTAGAATGCACGTGTTGCCTCGCGCTCGTTCGGTTTGATGATGATGTCACGGAACAGACCGATGCGCTCACGTGAGTCGGCGGCAAAGATGATCTGTGGATAGCGGCGCGCCAGAACCGACAGCTCCTCGCGCACCCGGTCGGTGATAACGCCACAGTTGCGCTCTTGCACCTGATCGGCGATGATGACTGCCTGCACGCTCGGCACCACCTGACGCAGACGCGTTATGATCTCATCTTCCAGACCAGCGTCGAGCGCGCTGCGATTCTTGATGTCCAACCGCTCCAGCTCGTGCTCAGAGCCGTCTGCTTCCCGCAACATTGGCTTTGTGTAGGTGGGGGTGAAGCGTTCAGGCCGCACCAGCAGGTCGCTTATATCAACACCGCTGGCTCTGAGGGCGCGTGACAGCTCATAGCCATCGCCATCGTCACCGATCACACTCAGCGCCACCACGGACACGTCCATTGCCCGTAGATTCGACGTGACGGTTCCTGCTGCACCCGGGCTGCACCGTATTTGCACCACCTGATGAGCTTCGCGCCCAGTCTCCAGTGACCGTTCTGCCAGGGTGTGGTCAATGATCATGTACTTGTCAAGGAAGAAGTCACCGACAACCAGAATACGCAGTCCGGCAAAGCGTGCGAAAATGGTCGCCAGGCGTTGCCTATCCATTGAGCAGCCTCATAATCTCCTTGTACAGATTTGGCAGCGTGAGACGGTGCGGGCCGCGCACGTAGAAGCTTTCGCCACCATCCTGGACTGTGCGCACAAGAATGGTCTTGTAGGGACGAAAGTAGTAGCGGGCATCGCTCTTTGGCGCCTCATGATGGATATTCTCACCCAGGTCTTGCAGGTCGAAGACGGCCGTGGTGAACGTGTCAATGCGCCGCCCTTCCTGTCGGGCAACATTGCGCGCCATGGCCAGCGCCTTCAGGTAGACTTCGGGAGCCATGACGGCTGATCCGGCACTGAGCAACACTCCTCCCTGCAGATGTGAGATCGTTTCGGCCAGAATCAGGAAGTCTCGATAGGATGCTTCACCCATGACTGCGCCGTTGCAGTTTGGGTGTTCGTATATGATGTCGTAACCAATGCCCACGTGCACGGTCACGGGCACATGCAGGCGAAATCCTGCGGCCAGGATGCTGATGCCGCGGTGGGGAAAGTTGCCTTGCTCAATGGCCCGTCCCACCGCCTCTCCGTAACCGAGTCCCTCGGGCAGCGCCGCCGTGACAATGTCGTTGATCCTGCCTGTCTCCTGCCAGAGACCAAACTGCCCCTCGCTGATGTAGCGCGCCACGCTTTCGGTGGTGGCGCCGATCAAAGCCAACTCATAGTCGTGAATCGGGCCGGCACCGTTCATGCCGATATGGGTAATCAGGCGGTTTTCCATCAGGGCGATGAGTAAGGGCGAGACGCCACTCCTGATCACATGAGCGCCCATCAGCAGGATAACAGGCGCCCCAGCCCGACGCGCCTTGACGATGCGGTCGGCAATCTGAGGCAAAGCGGGGTCGGCGAACGGCTCAACGGCATCATCCGGCCAAATGAACGAATCCAGCGTCAGGTCATGCACACGTTCGGCCAGCGGCTTGACGCACAAACGGCTGCGATCGAACATGGGAAAAGGCATCATCCACCCTCCGCAAACAGGTAGGCAAGCAGGGCATCGCCATCGCTGAAGTCGGGGATGATGATGTCGGCTCCGGCCTGAATGAGCCGCTGCCGTTTCCATTCGTCAATACCGGCGCGGGTTGCCTCGTTCGATGCCACGCCCAC
>Ga0272448_1007685_pt1 | contig 11367 bp, 7 predicted proteins | sample YNPCB0191_FD_202220 | JGI IMG/M metagenome (GOLD analysis project Ga0272448, IMG submission 202220) | Hot spring sediment microbial communities from Yellowstone National Park, WY, United States - YNP-CB-019-1 | ecosystem: Environmental > Aquatic > Thermal springs > Hot (42-90C) > Sediment... | reverse complement strand
GTCAACGGAAGAGTGAAAACGGCCAGGATCATCAATGTCTTTTTCATATATCAAATTTTTAAACCATTATCTTAATGTTAAAATCAGTGACCCCAGTTTACGCTGTCCCCCATCAGGTCCTACTGCATATATTTCATCAAAATACACCTTCTGGGATTTACTCAACCCCTTCAGAAAGCTAATCACCTGATCATTAAACTGACTTCCCTGCACTTTGACTTCTTTTTCAAAACCTCCCACGGTAGCAGATACCCGGAAAGAAGATATTCTGAATTTCAAGTCAAAATCAAAATTTTCAAGGTCGGCCACAATTCCTGTCTGTGCCATCAGCACATTTTTATCTATCATTCCTGATCCTTTGATTCCTGCAATCTTGGCGATAGGGTCAGGAACCTGTTTTACACGGAACTGGCGGGAACCCATGTTTTTCTTCGTCCCTGTTCCTATATCAGCCATGACAATTACATCGGCTGTTCCCGGACGGTTTACCCGCACAATATAACCTCCTTTAGGAGCCCTGGTAATTGTCCCATTGGTAATGGATGGAAATATCTTATCTCCCCCTATGCCAGGGATGGATATTTCTACCGGATTATCCACACCGATGTAAAACACATTCATTTTCGTCGGAGATACAATGACTGCAGGTTCTCCTACCGTATAATCTATTGTAAATGGAATATGTTTTGCTTCATCGCCAGCACCTACTTCAATGAGCCCTTTCACCTTTTTGGGACCTACTGCTCCAGCTCTGACCTGATAAATAGCTTTACCCGATTCATATTTAGTAATTGAATCATAACGTCCCTTCATCCGGTAATCTTTTTCTCCATCAGGTTTTGTATATTCTTCATAATCGCCTATAAGAACCTTAGCCCGCTGAGTAGAATCAGATGCCGCAATAAAAATCTTTGCAATATAATCATTGCCCGACATGACATAATTTGTATTCGGAATAATTGCAGCTTCAAGTTTATTGAATTTTGTTGCCCCTACATCAAGCATAAACTTAAGATGGGACAACATTTCGGCTTCTGCATTCCGGATATTGCTCTGTAATCCTGAAAGGACAGCAAGCACCGCTGCTAAAGGAACATGTTCAAAATGCTCTGACTCCCATGTTTCAGTAATACCTTCTTTCGGCTTAGGGTCTTTGGTATCAAGGCTTTTTTCAATGGAAGATATGACACTCTGATACTTTTTGTCTACATTGTCGAGCATGAACTTGCGCAAAGCCTCTATCTTTTTCTTAATTTCTTTACCCCGTCCATTTCCTCCTTCGCCTATCATCAACTGGGCTGTTTTGTCCATGTTGTCTTTGCTCTTTACCTTATCCGGATGGACTTCTTTTCCATGCACAGCTTCATTCTCTTTTCCGTCAGTAAGGGTAATCAACTCAATCTTTGTATCCTGAATATAATTCACCAGTTCATCGCAGCGTTTTTTTAGTTCCTGGGCAATGGTATTCCACTTTGCTTTTGAGGCATTCTTGGCAGCAGCAGATTCAATAATACCATAATCATCTTTATTTTTTTCAACAAAATTTTTGGTGGTTTTAATTAAGCCCTCGTCAACAAGAGAGAATGCATCCAGCACTTCGCGTTGTACATTCAGTGCCAGCATCGAGGTAAGCACCAAATACATCATACCAATCATCTTCTGACGAGGAGTCTCTTTTCCGTGGGCCATGTTGTTGTAAAGATTTTAAAATTACTTTTTCACCATGCTCATGCTCGACAGCATATTTCCGTAAATGGTATTAAGCGAAGCCAGACTGTTGCTTAATTTTTCCAGTTCAGCCCGGTACCGGTTGGTTTGTTCAACCGATTGCTGCAAATTACCAATAATACTATCAAAGTCTTTATAAGCTTTTTCGGCACTCTTGATATGCGAAGAAGTTTCCTTCATCTGCATCTCATATAATGCATTCAGTTCGGCCAGGTTTTTTGTTAACTGTCCAAGATTTCCGGCATACGTCTGGCTTTGCTGTTCTATTGCTGTATAATAAGTAGTCACTGACTGAGCCAGTTTTTCATAAGACATGGCAAGACTGGCCCCTGATTTTTGCACCTGTTCAGCAATCTGCGACCCTGTTTTGGCTATTTCATCCGTCACTTTTGAATAAGTATCGGCAAGCGTTTGACCTGTACTGGCCACTTTGCTGGTAATTTCCTCTCCCACCTTGGCCACCAGTTCTGCATTTTTATGAAAAGCACTTGATAATACAGAAGCAGAGTTTTTTAAAACATCAGAATTTTCAGCATATACATTGGCAAATGAATCCAATGATTGGGCAGCTGTGTTGAAATTCTTTGCAAATGTTTTGGTAGCTGTAGTTACCTCTGTAATTTCCGCTATCTCTTTTGCTGTTTTATTCAGATTCTGAATGCTTTCATTAATCTGAGCAATTGCATCTGAGTTAAGAGTGGCAGGAGGAATTTTAACAATATCCTCAAACTTTTCCAGAGGGACTTCTCCCCTTCCAGTCACAATATTTTCTTTATACACATCCATTTCACCTTCCTCATCCAGTCCTGATAATTCAGGATACACCAACGTCCAGTCAATTTCACGATGTACCGGTTCAAATGCAGAAAAGAAGAAGATAATGGCTTCTGTTGACAAACCACAAATCAACATAATACTTGCACCCGGCCAGTGCTGAATTTTAAACAAAGCCCCTATAATTACCACAGATGCTCCCCATCCGTATAATTTGGCCATAAATGCCTTCCAGCCTTCTGACTGGGTTAACTCAGCTAATGAAAATGCCATAATTTACGTATATTAAAAGAATTAATAAATCAATTAATTACTATTCCCGAGATATGTTCTTACACAACGGAATCCGATGTATGATTTTGCACTATCTGCATACTCATAAGAACGTGTACTTACCTGAATGTAATAAGCAATATCTTTCCACGAGCCTCCTCTGATTACCTTTCTTTTCATTGTTGCCGGATCATCAGGTTTTGCATTATATTTATAATCGGGATTCAGGTCGTGAGTAAAGGCATACGATGATTCATCATAGGCACTGCAGGTCCATTCGGCCACGTTACCTGCCATATCATATAAGCCATATTCATTGGGTTCGTAGGTGCCTACTTTAACGGTAGTTACTCCTCCATCATCGGAGTAATTACCCCGCAAAGGTTTAAAATTGGCAAGGAAACAGCCCGAATAATTGCGGGTATACATTCCTCCCCATGGATACATGGCCAGATCCAATCCTCCGCGTGCAGCATATTCCCATTCCGTTTCAATAGGCAAACGGTAATCGTGAACAAAAATATCGCCCTGGGCAGCCAGATAATCATTAAGGAATTTTGTTCTCCAGATGCAAAAAGCAGAAGCCTGTTTCCAGGTAACTCCTACCACGGGGTAATTGTCGTATGCCGGATGCCAGAAATACATGTTAGCCAGGGGTTCATTAAAAGAATAGGAAAAGTCGGCAATCCAGCATAAGGTATCAGGATACACATTCACCACATCGCGCATTACAAAAGCAGAACGGTTGGCAATCTCAACCTTTTCTCCCTGGGCATTATACACAAACCCTTCATATTTCTTTGTTTCAAAATTGTAGCGGTTGTGTTTATTGGCTGCCTGTTTATAATCCACCCAGTAATACTCATAGTTAAGCTTGCGCGGGTCAATATCTTTTCTTCTCCAGAAACGTTCCTGTTCCGGATAGAAAAGGTCTTTCACAGCCTCCCGTTGTTCTTCTTGTTTCAGGTCTACCTTTGTATCCCAGTTAATCAGTGGAGGTTCTATGGCATTTCCTGCCTCATCTTCTGTAATCAAAAAATCTTCAATCTGCTCACCAAGCATCCGGCGCATGATTGAATCACGGACATAAAAAACAAACTGACGGTATTCATTGTTTGTTATTTCCGTTTCATCCATCCAGAAGGCATCCACAGTGACAGTCTTTGAAAAATTATTCTGGGCCCATGCCACGTCCTGATCACTCGGCCCTACATTAAAACTCCCCTGTGGAATAAACACCATTCCAAAAGGTTCAGGTTCGTAATACTTCTTCCTTTTGGAAACACCGGTTAATTCTCCCATGTTGCTGTAGGAACCTCCCGTACCACAGCTACTGGCAAGAATTACAAGGGCTGCTGCATATACAAAAAGTCTTTTCATAGATAAATTATTTTAATGCCTTATAAAACTCTTACTTAATGTGTCCAAAAATACATAAAATTTTTATAAAAATCTAACACTTTTATATTTCTGGGGTATTTTATCAGTACTCAATTTAAAGCTATAACGAAGGGTAATCTCGTGACTGCCAATGTTATACTTTCGTATAGGGGAAGTAACAAAATCATAAGAATACCCGAATTTAATTCCATTTTTCATTTCTATTCCCAGTAAAATAACAATGGCATTGCCAAAAATATGATTGCCCGTACGGTACGAAAGCCCTCCCCACATTCGCCGGTTATATATCAAAAGGGCAGAAAAATCAGTATAGGTGATTTTAAAGTCCGACAGGGTAAAGACCGAAGGTTGCAATTCAAACAAAGGATTAGACAAAGAATAGCGGTATCCTGCGGAAACACTATAGGTACGGGTAATCTGATAATTTTCAAAGTTGCCTGATTTATATTTAAACACAGGATTTGACACATGAAGGGAAGAAATTCCAAACCACACATGTTCTGTATTATAATAACACCCCACATCAATGTCCGGAAAAGCATTCCCCTGATCATCGGTGGGAAGGGTGATATTTTTATCCTTTGGATTAAGACTTTGAAATTTTGTGGCATTCAGCACTAAGCCCACACGGGTTCCGATGGCCAGTTTGCCATTCCCTACATTAAAACGAAAAGCATAGGCCGCTGCCAGCTGGGTTTGCCTGGAAATGCCAATCTGGTCATTCACAATAGAGAGGCCTACCCCTCCGTCGGTTTTGAAAGGATGTACCGGTGCGCTGGCATTAAAAGTGGAGGTAAAAGGTGCACCTGGAAATCCAAACCATTGCTGACGCACCAGCCCGTCGAGTTCTATCTGGTCCTGACTACCCGCATAAGCAGGATTATATGACATCTGACTAAACATATACTGGCTTACCTGAAACTGCTGCTGAGCGTTTGCAATGCCAAACCCTCCTGAGGCAAACAAAAACAACAGTAGTCTTTTTTTCATCATGGATTACCCGATAAAACCGAGTAAAATAAACAAAATAATTTCTGTCTTCCAAAAAAATAATTTCTGAATGTATACGGAAAAAAGAAGAAAAAGGTTTCTTTATCCATTCATTTTTTGATGAATCTTCCACCATCTTCCCGGAATTTCTTCATTGCAGACAGCATGATAATCCTCTTCCGAGCAGGCGATCAGAAGATTTTCTTTTCCTCCTGTGACAGGCACTTCTACCCACCAGCGTCCGGTAGACTGGCTCTTATAAAAAACAAAATCATAATCCAGCATTTTATGATGAATGATGTATTGCTGGATGTGGTGTTTTTTCTTTCCCGGCTGCTCCTCTCTGTACACCGTCATTCCATCAAGCAGGTACCAGATGGCCTGGGCAGCAAGCCTCGCTGTGGTCCCCTGCATATCGGCAGGAGGATAATAACCGGTAAGAAAAATGGTTTTTATGCCGGCACTCATCCCTGCATAGCGGGTCAACTGGCAGAAATCTTCGGCCAGAAGACCGTTGGGTGACACATGCACCTGGCCCGGAGCATCTGCATATTTTACTGCATTTATGTCAAAACCTGCCACATGAGCATCTCGCAGGTAGGGTTCGGCCCGGAGCGTATTGTAGCGAATGGAGCCAAGGCGTAAACTGTCGTGACCATGGGATTCAAGGTAATCCATTTGATCAGAAGAAACAAAACATGCCTGCTGGGCAATATTGGCATAGAAAAAAAGATAAGGAGACGACAGAAAAAAATCGAGATAATTTTCCGGTGTGGGTTCATCTGGTGTTCCTCCCGTAAAGGCAAGCCTGCGTTGAACCGTGGTAAAATTAAATGTTTGTTTCATCGCCTCGTGGCAAAGCAAAGAAGCATAAGCAATGTCTTCTGATGCCCCAAACACAATGGAAAGTATGCCATGTTCATAAAGATGGAGTAAAACATCCCGCAAAGCATAATATACATCCCTTGAAGAATGGCCGGTTTTAAGATTTCCCAGATCAGCAATGCGCATGCCGCCCGGCATTTTGATTTTATACAATTCGTACAATTCTGCCCTGATCAGGTCAGGAGCATTGGTGGACCCCACCGAAGAAGAAGTAAGAAAATTATCTACCCCAATGAGAGCCACCTTTACATTACGAAAAGATTTGATGGGCCGTCCGGGTGTATGAATTACCAGGTTACGGCAAAACAGATGAGGGTTTGAATAATCTGTTTCCCGTTTTTCAAGTTCAACAGGATTAAAATAATCTTCTGTTGTCATTTAGTCTTTTTGTTTTTTCTTGAAGTTGTCCTGGTACGTGAAGTTGCTTTTTTGGCTGCTGCTTTCCCTGTACCTTTTTTTGTGTTCTCGCCCGAGTCCACCGGAGATTCTCTTTTCTTAGTTTCTGCCTTTGCCTCTGAGGATCTGGTTGACCGCTGAATGATTTCCATACATTCTTCAAGGGTAAGGGAAGAAGGCTCTTTATCCTTCGGGATCTTATAGTTATTGCCTGCATAAGAAAGATAAGGCCCATACCGTCCGTTAAGCACAAGAATCTCCTTGTCGCTATCGAACTTTTTAATGATTTTGTTTTTTTCCTGCTCTCGTTTTTTCTGGATAATTTCAATGGCTTTTTCGAGCGTGATGGTATAAGGATCATCTTCCCTGCCAAGGGAATAAAATTTGGCGTCGTGTTGAAGATAGGGACCGAAACGTCCTATGTTCACAATGACATCGGCTTTTTCAAATGTCCCCAATGTACGTGGCAAACGGAAGAGATTAAGGGCTTCTTCAAGGGTAATATTTTCAATGTGTTGTCCTTTCTGCAACCGGGCATATCGGGGTTTTTTTTCCCCATCGCTTTCACCTATCTGAACCATGGGACCAAAACGGCCCATTCTTACAATCACCGGTTCACCTGTAGCAGGATCTGTACCCAACCGGCGTTCGCCAACACTTCTTTCGGAGGTTTCAATCACAGTTTCTACCTGTCTGTGAAAAGGTTTATAGAAACGATCTATCATCTGTGTCCACTCCAGTGTTCCTTCCGCTATTTCATCGAAATCCTCTTCTACCGTGGCTGTAAAATTATAATCAAGGATATCGGGGAAATGAGTCATCAGAAAATCAGTGACCAGCATGCCCATGTCAGTAGGGAAAAGTTTATTTTTTTCAGCTCCTGTAATTTCAGTTTTAACTATTTTCTGAATGGCCTGCTGATGCAGCATAAACACATTATATTTTCTTTCCTGACCAGGCCTGTTTTCCTTCACCACATAACCCCGTTGCTGAATGGTGGCAATGGTGGGCGCATAGGTGGAAGGACGTCCGATGCCCAGTTCTTCCAATTTGCGTACCAGGCTTGCCTCAGTGTAACGGGGAGGATGAGTTGTAAAACGTTCTACGGCTTCAATGTTTTTCACATACAACGGTTGGCCTTTTTTTACCTGAGGGATGAGGATGCTTTGTTCCTCGCTTTCTTCATCAGATGATTCACGATACACCTTCAGAAATCCATCAAATTTAATTACTTCGCCCTCTGCCATAAAAACTTCGCTTGCCGTAGACATCGCAATGGTAACGATAGTTTTTTCCAGTTGGGCATCGCTCATTTGCGAGGCCAGGGTACGTTTATAAATCAACTCATATAATTTTTTTTCCTGAGCAGTGCCGGCAATGGATTCCTGGTCGATATAGGCAGGGCGGATGGCTTCATGGGCTTCCTGGGCACCTTTGGTTTTTGTTTTATACTGGCGGAACTGATAATACGATTCTCCGTAACGGGCGTGAATATTTTTTTTCAACAATCCAAGCGCCATATCGGAGAGGTTTACGCTATCGGTTCGCATGTAAGTAATTTTCCCTGATTCATACAAACGCTGGGCGATGGCCATGGTTTGAGCAACAGAAAATCCGAGTTTGCGGCTTGCCTCTTGTTGCAGGGTAGAAGTAGTGAAAGGTGGCGGGGGAGATTTGCGGACCGGTTTGGTAACCACTTCCTGAATGGTATAAGTTGCCTGTTTGCACTTTTCCAGAAAAGCACAGGCTTCTTCTGCAGTGGAAAAACGCACTTGGAGTTCAGCCGGCAAAGTAACTGAACTGCCGGCCTCATCAAAAGTAAAAATGGCTGACACCTTATAAGAAGAAACCGGTTGAAATGCCATGATTTCCCGTTCACGCTCCACAATGAGCCGCACAGCCACGGACTGTACCCTGCCGGCTGAAAGATTGGCACGGATTTTTTTCCACAAAAGAGGAGACAACTCAAACCCCACCAGCCTGTCGAGAATGCGACGTGCCTGCTGGGCATTCACAAGGTTGTAATCAATTTTCCTGGGATGTTCAATGGCACGAAGAATGGCATCTTTGGTAATTTCGTTAAATACAATGCGGAAAGTATTGGAGTCCTTAAGTCCCAGTATTTCGGCAAGATGCCAGGCAATGGCTTCCCCTTCACGATCTTCATCAGAAGCGAGCCATACCTTCTTCGCTTTTTTCACCCTGGCCTTAAGTTCCGCAACTACCTTTTTCTTCTCATCAGGAATGACATAGTTAGGCTGGTAATGATTATCCACATCCACCCCCATGTTTTTCTTGGAAAGGTCCCGGACATGGCCATAGCTGGAAACAACTGTAAAATTTTTACCTAAAAATTTTTCAATGGTTTTTGCTTTTGCCGGCGACTCAACGATTACGAGATTTTCTTCACCTGCCATTACAGATTTTTTTAAAAAAAATTACCTGCAAAGTAAATTAATAAACAACACAACTTCAAAATTATAACAAAAAACCTCATCACACAAAACCAATTCATTAATAATGAAATAATTATAAAAAAGAAAAATCTTTCCCGGCCTGTCATGGAAAGACCTGATGGAAAAAGATATTTTGTACTTTTGTGAATGAAAAGGCCAAACCCTGTACGTCAGAATACAATGACTGAAAATTTTCCACAAACTCCGTTTTTATTTTTCTGCAAGAAACAGGAAGGGCGGGTTCATTTAAATAATACATTATGAAAAGAAAATCTTATTTATTATTCTGGATTATTTTTTTCAGTCCCTTTGTCCTTCTCGCTGGCATCTTTATTTTAATTGCTGCCGGGAAGATGGGATTCATGCCTTCGTTTGATGACCTGGAAAATCCCAATAAAAATATTGCCAGTGAAATCATCTCGGAAGATGGGAAATTGCTTGGTACTTTGTATCGTGAAAACCGTTCTTTTGTTTCCTATGACGATCTTTCCGTGTATTTGATTCAGGCTTTACTTGCTACTGAAGACATCCGTTTTTATGAACATTCGGGCGTTGATTTCCGCGGCCTTGGCCGGGTGATGGTGAAAACCATTATGCTGGGGAGTGAAGAATCAGGAGGCGGTAGTACCATTACCCAGCAACTGGCAAAGAATCTTTTTCCCCGCGATACCACTTACCGGCAGGGAATTGCCAGAAAAATTTCTCTTGTTCTTGCCAAATTCAAGGAATGGATGACGGCTGTAAAGCTGGAACACAATTATACCAAAGACGAAATTCTTACCATGTATTTTAATACCGTTCCCTTTGGAAGCAATGCCTATGGAATACGGATGGCTGCTAAAACTTATTTCAACAAAACCCCAAAAGGATTGCTGATTGAGGAAGCAGCCATGCTGGTAGGCATGCTTAAAGCCCCCACCAGGTACAGTCCTGTTCTTCATCCCGACCATGCTCTTGCCCGGCGTAATGTGGTTTTGAAACAGATGTTACGGTACAATTTCATTTCCCCTGCCCAATACGATTCTCTTTCAAAACTTCCCGTGAAGCTGGTTTACAAAATACAGGATCACAATGAAGGCATTGCCACTTATTTCAGGGAACACATCCGGAGGATGCTGACTGCCCCTTATCCTACGCGAAAAGCCTACGTGGCTTACGAAGACTATGTACAGGACTCTTTAGAATGGTTTACCAATCCCCTCTATGGATGGTGCAACAAAAATAAAAAACCCGATGGCACTGCTTACGATGTTTATAGCGATGGACTGAAAATATATACCACTATTCACTCTGTAATGCAACAGTATGCAGAAGAAGCCGTAACGGAACATCTGCGGGATTATCTCCAACCGGCTTTTTACAAAGAAAAAAAAGGAATGAAGAACGCTCCCTATGCCTCTGATCTGACTCCCGAACAAATCCAGCAATTAACAGAATTGTCCATTAAACGCACCGAACGTTACCGTGTTTTGCGGAATGCGGGAATGAAATGGGATGACATTCTGAAAAATTTCCGGAAGAAACAACGAATGACTGTTTTTACCTGGAAAGGCGAACGCGACACCGTACTTTCTCCTCTGGATTCCATCCGTCACTACAAATATTTCTTACGGGCTGCATTCATGGCTATTGACCCTCACAACGCACACGTAAAAGCCTATGTGGGCGGACCTCTTTTCAAATATTTCAAATACGACCAGGTTAAATACGGGAAACGCCAGGTAGGCTCCACCATTAAACCTTTTATCTATACGCTTGCCATGCAGGAAGGCTATTCACCCTGTTACAAAATAGCCAATGTCCCCACCACTTTTTTCCTGGGGGACACCACATGGACGCCACGGAATTCAGGATTGAAAGAATATGAAGGAAAACTTGTTACCCTCAAGTTTGGACTGGCCAATTCTGTCAATTATGTTTCGGCATGGATAATGAAACAATTTAATCCCCCATCGGTGATTGACCTGATGAGAAAGATGGGAATTACAAGTTACCTTGCCCCCTATCCATCGCTGGTACTGGGAACTTCCGACATTTCCCTTTACGAAATGACCGGGGCTTATGCCACCTATGCCAACAAAGGGGTATATACCCGTCCTGTCGTGGTGACTAAAATTGTTGACCGCAACGGAACTGTTTTATATACCCATCAACCATGGCAGGTAGAAGCCATCAGTGAACAAACGGCTTATCTGATGTTGAAAATGATGGAAGCTGTGGTGAACCATGGTACTGCCATCCGCCTGCGCCGCATATATGACATGCAAATGCCTATTGCTGCCAAAACCGGAACAACGCAAAACCATTCCGATGGATGGTTTATGGGACTTACCCCTGACCTCGTGGCTGGTGTATGGGTAGGCGGAGAAGACCGATCCATTCATTTTGACAATCTGGCCATGGGACAGGGAGCCAACATGGCACTCCCCATCTGGGCTATTTTTATGAAAAAATGTTATGCCGA
>Ga0272448_1007684_pt1 | contig 11369 bp, 6 predicted proteins | sample YNPCB0191_FD_202220 | JGI IMG/M metagenome (GOLD analysis project Ga0272448, IMG submission 202220) | Hot spring sediment microbial communities from Yellowstone National Park, WY, United States - YNP-CB-019-1 | ecosystem: Environmental > Aquatic > Thermal springs > Hot (42-90C) > Sediment... | reverse complement strand
CCAGCACGATTACCCAGTATCTCCCACCCAATACCATAGTCTGCTTTTATGAACTTCCTGATTGGGAGCAAAGAATTTCCGATTATGAGAAAAAAATTGCGGAAAATTTTGCCCTAGCCCAACAAAAAGAAAAAATCTCCGGTTTAGGGATCAATTTCTACCTTTCCTCCGAAGAAACCAAAAAGGATCTTTTTCGCTTTACTCAACTAACCGTAGAGCCTTTAGAAATCGTTTCTCCCGAAGTAAGCTCTTTTATTTTTTCGGTTTCCGACCACCGCACGCTTTTGCCGGAGATAATTGCAGCAAAAAGCCGGACCCGTCCCTTCGCCAAATTGGTCGAAAAGATAAAGGAGTGGCTGGATAACTACTTTTTAGTAATAATAGTAGTTTATTCTGAAGTGCAGAGAAAACGGGTCCACGAACTTCTTCAGGGTTATGGGCTTCCAGTAACTCTGGCAAAAGAATCTGCCCTTTATCCATCCCCTCTTTTCGAAAAAGGAGGCTTAGTCCTTGCCCTGGGGCAACTACAGCAGGGGTTTTTTTCTCCCCCTGATCGCTTAGCCGTGCTAACTGAAGGAGAGATTTTTGGTGAGAAGTTTGCTTATTGGAAAAAAACCGAGCCAGTAGAAGGTGAGCCAATCTTTAGTCTCGATGACCTACAAGTAGATGATTTTATTGTCCATGTGGATTATGGTATTGGGCAATACAAAGGACTTTATTCTCTCGAAGTCGGCGGGGGTAAAAATGACTTTCTCCTTATTGAATACCGGGATGGGGATCGGCTTTATGTTCCAGTATTTCGTCTTAATTTAATCCAGAAATATCGGAGTGGAGAAGAAGAAGTTGCTCCGATATTAAACAAATTGGGAAGCAAAGCCTGGGCAAATACTAAGGCTAAGGTAAAAAAAGCTATTCTGGCACACGCCAAAGAACTTCTCCGAATTTATGCTGCCCGCCAAGCCCTGGAAGGGTTTTCATTTGGACCTCGAGATCAACTTTATCAGGAGTTTGAAGCCCAGTTTGAATATGAGGAAACCCCGGATCAAATAAATACAATCGAAGATGTAATGCGGGATATGGAAAGCTCCCGCCCAATGGATCGATTGATCTGTGGAGATGCAGGATATGGAAAGACCGAAGTTGCATTGAGGGCTTCATTTAAGGCAGTAATGAATAACAAGCAGGTTGCGGTCCTGGTGCCTACTACTATTTTAGCTTATCAACACTATCAAACTTTTCTCCATCGATTTCGCAATTTCCCGGTTAATATTGCGATGCTTAGCCGGTTCCAATCTCCGGCGGAACAAAAAAATATTGTTGCCCAACTTAAGGAAGGAACTATTGATATTGTTATCGGTACTCATCGCCTTCTTCAAAATGATATTGGATTTAAGGACTTAGGGCTATTAGTGATTGATGAGGAACACCGATTTGGAGTAAGACATAAAGAGAAACTAAAAAAACTCCGGATGCTGGTTGATGTTCTCACCTTTACTGCCACTCCCATTCCCCGCACGCTCCAGCTTTCTCTTATGGGCATTCGGGATTTAAGTGTTATTAAAACCCCGCCAGAAGATCGACTGGCAGTAAGGACTTTTATTACTCATTTTGACGGCAACATAATTCGGGAGGCAATTATTCGGGAGTTTATGCGCAATGGTCAGGTGTTTTTTGTTCACAATCGAGTAGAAAGCATCCGACGGATTGCGGATTATTTAAGGGAGTTAATTCCTGAGGCTAATTTGGCTATTGCCCATGGACAGATGGAAGAAAAGGCACTGGAAAAAGTGATGTGGGCCTTTCACCAAGGAGAGATAAATCTTTTGGTTTGTACTACAATTATTGAATCCGGTATGGATTTTCCTAATGCCAACACCATTATAATTAACCGCGCCGATCGATTGGGGGTGGCTCAGCTTTATCAGCTTCGGGGAAGGGTAGGCCGGTCAAAACACCAGGCTTATGCCTACTTTTTGGTCCCGAGGGAGCCATATTTAACTGAGCGGGCAAAACGACGCCTGGAACTAATTGCTAATTTTAGCGAATTGGGGTCAGGGTACCGTCTGGCTACCTTAGATTTAGAGTTACGAGGTGGAGGAAACATCTTAGGACTTTCCCAATCCGGTCATATGGCTCAAGTTGGGATTGAACTTTATTATCAGCTTATCGAAAAAGCAGTTAGAGAAATCAAAGGAGAAGAAATTCCTCCGGAAGTGGACCCGGAAATTAGGCTGAAAGTATCAGCTTATCTTCCGGAAGAATATATTCCTGATATCCACCAAAGACTAAAAATCTATAAGCGCCTGGCGGGTGGTTTAGAGGCGGACCAAATTGAAAGCTTAAAGGAAGAACTCCGTGATCGCTTTGGTCCTTTACCTGAATCAGTTGAAAATCTTCTGATCATCTCGGGGATAAAATTATGTTTAAAAAACTACTTAGTTAATTACCTCGATTTTAATGGCAAAGAGGTTATCCTCGGGTTTCATCCGGAAGCTACTAAGTCCCGGGATAAGATTTTGGAATTAATTGCTTATTATAAAAATAGAGCTAAATTTACCCCGGATCACCGATTGATTATTAAGGTTTCTCCGGAAAAAGACTGGAAAAAAGCAATGGAAGAAGTAAAAAAGTTTTTCCAATAAATGAAAAAAATTATATAATATATCCGGAAGAAGATAAAAAAACATTTTAACAAAAAAACTTAGGCAACAGGCTGTGAATTACAATATAATTAGTAGGTTTCCGAGGTTATTTTTTTTCTTCGCTATTTTTTTTATTTTTCTTTCTTCACCTGCCCGGCCGGAAATTGTTGATGAGGTGGTGGCAGTAGTTAACGACGAAATTATTACTCGCTCCGATCTTCTGCGAGCAGCTAAATTTCAATTTCTTAGCCCAGATCCTTCCCGCTATCGGGAAGTGCTTGAGCGGCTAATCGACCAGAAACTTATTGACCAGGCAACCCAGGGGATGGATATAAAAATAAGCGAAAAAGATGTTGATGCTATGATCGCTGATTTCAAACGAACCAACCAAATAACCGATGCTCAACTTACCGAAATTTTACAACAGCAGGGGATTACCTGGGAGGAATATCGCGAACAAGTGCGGATTGGGCTGCGGCGCAACCATGCTATTGCCCAAAACATCCGGTCCGAGATAAGCATCAGCGACAAAGAAATCACTGAATATTATCAACAACACCCGGAGGAATTTTTTGAGCCAGCTCAGGTAAAACTTGAACGGCTCTTTTTCCCTTTGCCAGAAGAGAAAAATTTGAAAGACAATAAGGTAATAACCATTCAGCAAAAGGCAGAAGAAGCCCTGAGACGAGTCCGTTCCGGAGAAAATTTCCAAAAAATAGCCCAAGAGTTGACAACTCCGGGAGAAAAGATTTCCTGGGATGTGGGCGTTTTCAAAAAGGGAGAATTATTCGGTACCCTTGACCAAGCTGCTTTCACCCTGCCGCCCGGAGAAATTAGTCAGATCATACCAGTCGGCAATAAAGGTTATTGTATCATCCGGGTTGTGGAGCGCACTCCGGAAAAAACTAAGAAATTTGAAGAAGTAAGAGAAATCATAGGAAATTACTTATATCAACAAAAAATGGCTATCAGGTTACAAGAATGGATTGAAAAACTCCGGCAAAATGCTTATATTGAAATCAAATTTTATTGAGTTTTGTGAGTAGAATCAATATCTTAGATTATTTTTGGCAAGCGGCAGACAAGCTGAATATTCCCTTTAATAAAAACCTCCTTTCCCAGTTTGAAATTTATTTTCAAGAGCTTGTTACCTGGAATAAAAAAATAAATCTCACCCGTATAACCGAAAGAAAAAGGGTTTTTATTGAACATTTTCTTGATTCCTTAGTTCCCCAAAAGTTTATTCCTATAGGAAACAATTTAGTGGATTTGGGCTCAGGTGGTGGATTTCCGGGGGTGCCGCTAAAAATAATCCGACCTGATCTTTCGATTACTCTAATCGACTCTTCGCTAAAAAAAATTGTTTTTCTGGAGCACTTAATCCAGTTATTAGGCCTATCCGACATTGATGTTTTTCATTTCCGCCTGTCAGAAAACCAGAGCCCACTCAATCGGTCTTATAGAGTTTGTATTGGCCGGGCACTTGCTCCTTTAAAAAGATTTCTTGCTCTTGCTCTTCCCCTTAAGTCGCCGCAAGGAATAATTATTGCGATGAAGGGACCAAACTTTTTAAAAGAATTAAAAGAAGCAAATGCTTTTATTTCTGCGAATAAAATTTCTTTAGTAAAAGTAGAAGAATTTATCCTTCCCCTGGTTCATAAGAAAAGAGCAATTTTAGTTTTTAATTAGGCTAATCAAATAAGGTTTCACGTGAAACATCTGATAAATTATTTACTCCCAAAACAGTTTTTGTTTCCCTGAAATTCCTTTCCAATTTTTGGAAAATATGATATGCTATATAAATAGCAAATTCATCCGTTAATTGGTCGACTTGCTTAATTTTTTTGACAAATCAAACCAACCAAAATGGGTCGTGTAATTTGTGTTGCTAACCAAAAAGGCGGAGTGGGAAAAACTACTACTGCTATTAACCTGGCCGCTTCTTTAGCTCTGGTGGAAAAAAATACTCTTTTAATCGATGCTGATCCCCAAGCCAATGCATCTAGTGGCGTTGGTTTGGGTAAGGATAAAATTAAAAAAAATCTTTATGATGCTATTTTGAATGGGGCTGATGTGCAAGAGATAATTTATCCCACCGAATTGCCTTGTTTACGAGTCATTCCGGCCCACTTAGACCTTTTTGGAGCAGAGGTTGAATTAGTAAACCAACCCAACCGGGAAAAAAAGCTCCGAAATCTTATTTCCCCCATTCGCACGGAATTTGACTACATCCTGATCGATTGTCCGCCTTCATTAGGGTTTTTAACTTTGAATGCCTTGACTGCCGCGGATTCTGTTCTTATTCCTGTCCAGTGTGAATATTATTCACTGGAAGGACTTGCTCATCTTTTTGAAACCTTACGCCGGGTAAAAAAGGTGCTTAACCCTACCTTAGCAATGGAAGGAATATTGCTTACTATGTTCGATGTGCGAAACAAACTTTCTCACCTTATTGTCCAGGATATTCGAAAGCACTTTAGCGATCGAGTATTTAATATCATTATCCCTCGGAATGTTCGTTTAAGTGAAGCCCCCAGCTTTGGCAAACCCGCTTATCTTTATGATAAAACCTCACGGGGGGCTCAATGTTATCTGGAGTTGGCACAAGAAATTATTCAAAAAAGGAGGAGAACTTTTTCATGAATAGAAAAACCCCATTAGGGAAAGGGCTCAATGCTTTGTTGCCGGATATAGATTCAATTATCGGAAAAAGCGAGGGAGGCGAAACCACTGCTATTTTAGATATTACCATGATTCACCCTAATCCTTACCAGCCGCGCAAGAATTTTGACCCGGAAAAGGTGGAGGAATTAGCGGCTTCAATCCGTTCCAGCGGAATAATTCAGCCCCTGATAGTAAGGAAAGGCACCGATGGTTATGAACTGATCGCAGGAGAACGGCGATGGCGGGCAGCAATTAAAGCCGGTTTAAAAGAAGTCCCGGCAATCATTAAGGATGTTTCTGATGAGCAAGTGCTTAAGCTTTCTTTAATTGAAAATCTTCAGCGCGAAAATCTAAACCCGATCGAGGAAGCCGAAGCTTATCAAAGGCTAATAAAAGATTTTAATCTCCATCAGGAAACAGTAGGAGAAATTGTGGGTAAAGATCGCTCCACCATTACCAATTCTCTCCGGTTACTTAAGCTTTCCGATGAAATTAAATCGGATTTAGCCGCCGGAAAAATAACCGCTGGGCATGCGCGAGCCCTTTTGGTTTTGGAAAACAATAATCAGCGCTTAAAAATCCATCGCGAAATTATCCGAAAACAACTTTCAGTTCGCCAAACCGAAATGCTGGTAAAAAACTTAAAAAAAGAAAAACTAAGTTCTGCTCCCAAAAAAGAACCGGTTGAATTGAAAGCTCTCCGGGAAAAAATCCAGCGAATTTTAGGCACTCAGATAAAGATAACCCGTCGAGGGAAAAAGGGTAAAATCGAAATCTGGTTTTTTTCTGACGAAGATTTGGAGCGAATTGTCGAAATACTTCAAGGAGGAAAATGATCTATGGGCATTACGAACAATCATATTCCGGTTAATGAGAGTAATGAATATACTGCGGATAAAATTAAGGTGCTTGACGATCCTACCGCAGTTCGAAAACGACCGGCAATGTATATTGGAAGCACCGACACCAGGGGGCTTCACCATTTAGTCTACGAGGTAGTAGACAATAGCGTTGATGAGGCTTTAGCCGGGTTTTGCAATCGGATTGCGGTTACTATTCATATTGATAATAGTATTACGGTAGAAGACAACGGACGAGGCATCCCGGTAGACGAACACCCTACCGAAAAGAAACCTGCAGCCGAGGTAGTAATGACTACTCTCCACGCCGGAGGTAAATTTGACAACCAAACCTATAAAGTAGCCGGCGGACTTCATGGAGTCGGAGTTTCGGTGGTAAACTATCTTTCCGAGCTTTTAATTCTAGAAATCCGGCGCGATGGCTATGTCTATCAACAGAAATATTCTCGTGGGGTGCCACTGGGCCCGATTAAAACCGTAGGACAAACCAAACGCTCGGGAACAAAAATTACCTTTAAGCCTGATCCAGAAATCTTTGAAGATTTAGTCTTTAGCTTTGACCTGCTTTCCCAACGCCTGCGAGAACTTTCCTTCCTCAATCGGGGATTGGAAATAATTCTCCAGGATGAAAGAACTGGAAAACAAAATACCTTCCAATACAAAGGAGGAATTGCTTCTTTTGTTACTTTTTTAAATCAAAACAAACACCCCATCCATCCCAAGCCGATTTATTTTGAAGCTGAAAAAGACGGGGTAACAATCGAAATTGCTTTTCAGTATAATAGTGGTTATACCGAAACAATATTTTCTTTTGCCAATACTATTAATACCCAAGAGGGGGGAACCCATCTCAGCGGTTTTAAAGCCGCACTTACCCGAACAATTAATAACTATATAAGCAAATCGAGTCTACCTAAGAATTTAAAAATAAATTTAGAGGGTTCTGATCTCCGCGAGGGATTAACGGCGGTTATTAGCGTTAAGCTGCCCAACCCCCAGTTTGAAGGCCAGACAAAAACTAAGTTAGGCAACAGCGAGATAAAAGGGCTGGTAGAAAGCGTGGTAAATGAAAGGCTATCTGCTTTTTTGGAAGAACACCCGGATATCGCTCGAAAAATTGTGGAAAAAGCCACTGAGGCAGCTCGGGCCCGGGAAGCGGCCCGAAAGGCAAAAGAACTTATTCGGAGAAAAAGTTTTTTAGATGGCACTTCTTCCCTTCCGGGAAAATTAGCTGATTGCCGGGAAAAAAATCCAGCTTTAAGCGAAATCTTTCTGGTAGAGGGAGATTCTGCCGGAGGCTCAGCTAAGCAAGGACGAGATCCGCAATTCCAGGCAATTTTGCCGCTCAAAGGGAAAATTTTAAATGTCGAGAAAGCTCGTTTCGATAAGATATTAGAAAACCAGGAGATTATTACTATGGTTACGGCCTTAGGGGTGGGGTTGGGAGAAGAAGAATATTCACCCGAAAAACTTCGCTATCATAATATTATTATTATGACGGACGCGGATGTTGATGGCTCTCATATTCGAACGCTTTTGCTTACCTTCTTTTATCGCCAGCTTCGGGATATTATTGAAAAAGGACAACTTTACATCGCCCAGCCTCCGTTATTTAAAATAAAAAAGGGGAAAAAGGAACAATATCTGAAAGATGAAGGGGCATTAGAAGAATTCTTGCTGGCGGAAGGAGTTGAAAATCTAAAGGTTGTTTCTTCTCAATCATCCCGTGTTCTGGCAGGAGATCAGTTAATAAAGTGGATGAAAAAAATTATAAAATACCAAAAACTCATCCAGCAATTAGAAAGAAAAAATCTCTCTAAAAAAGTAATGGACTTTCTCATTCAGAATTCAGGGCTTACCGAATCCACCCTGAAAGACGAAAAATCACTCCGAGCCCTTATTGATGATGCCAAAATTTGGCTTTTACCTTATTATTCTGAAGAAACCCTTCCTAAATTTGACCTCTTCCGCGACTCTGAACATGAGTGTCTGGCTATTCGAGTTATTTTTCGGGAAAATGGGAGAGAAAAAATTGGTTTAATAGATTTTGACCTATTAAGTTCTCCCGAATTTGAGGAAATAAAGCGACTCACCCAGGATATTAAAGCATTTGGTTCTCCACCTTTCCGTTTAGAAAACAACGGGAGTATTATTGAGGCAAAAAATTTTTCCGAATTAATTGATCAGGTATTCGCCCTGGGTAAAAAGGGAGTAGAAATCCAGCGATATAAGGGTCTGGGAGAAATGAATCCTGAGCAACTCTGGGAAACCACCATGAACCCCAAAACCCGAACCCTTTTACAAGTAAAAATTGAAGATGCAGTTGAAGCAGATAATATTTTTACGGTGCTTATGGGAGATGAGGTAGAACCACGCCGCGAGTTTATTTATCAGAACGCTCTCGAGGCCAAAAATTTAGATATTTAATTTTCAGCAATAGTTTTCGATGATTTTATCGTTGTCGACGATTCCTTATTAATCAACAGGAGAACGACTGATGTTATTGAATAGCCAGAAAATACCAGTAAGTATTGAAGAAGAAATGAAGCGCTCTTATTTAGATTACGCAATGAGCGTAATTATCGGCAGAGCTCTGCCGGATGTCCGGGATGGGCTTAAACCAGTCCATCGAAGAATCCTTTATGCTATGCACGAAAGCGGTAATCTCTGGAATAAGCCTTATAAAAAATCGGCTCGGATTGTGGGAGATGTGATTGGAAAATATCATCCCCATGGAGATGCCGCAGTATACGAAACTATCGTCCGTCTTGCCCAGGATTTTTCTCTCCGCTATCCCTTGATAGATGGACAAGGAAATTTTGGTTCTATTGATGGGGATGCGCCAGCTGCTATGCGGTATACTGAGATCAGAATGACCCCCCTGGCAGGAGAAATGCTTCAGGATATTGACAAGGAGACGGTAGCTTTCACCCCTAACTACGATGAAACTTTGTTGGAGCCAGTGGTTTTACCAACCCGTATTCCCCAATTAATCATTAATGGCTCCTCTGGAATTGCGGTGGGAATGGCCACCAACATCCCCCCTCATAATCTTGCTGAGATAATCGATGCCCTAATCGCTTTAATTAAAAACCCGGACATTTCTATTTTTAAGCTGATGGAATATATTCCTGGCCCCGATTTTCCTTCCGGAGCTTTTATTTATGGAAAAGAGGGGATTAAAACTGCCTATACTACTGGCAAAGGCATCCTTCAGCTTCGGGCGCGGGCTTTTATCGAAAGGCGGCGCGGGGATCGAGAAAGCATAATTATTTCTGAGCTTCCGTATCAAGTAAACAAAGCTCGGTTGCTGGAAAAAATTTCCGAATTGGTTCAGGAGAAAAAAATTACTGGGATTGCTGACTTACGGGATGAATCGGATCGCAACGGAATAAGAGTGGTGATTGAACTGAAAAAGGAGGCTATTGCTCAAGTAGTGCTCAACCAGCTTTACCAACATACCCAGATGCAGATTACTTTTGGGGTAATTATGCTGGCAATTGTAGATGGGCAGCCCCGCCTGCTTAATTTAAAAGAAATTCTCGAACAGTTCATCTTTTATCGAAAAGAAATAATCCATCGCCGCACTGCTTTTGAACTTCGGAAAGCCGAAGAGCGGGCTCATATTTTAGAAGGCCTTAAAAAAGCCCTTGACCATTTAGATGCCATAATTTCTCTAATTCGAAAATCTTCTACTCCCGCTGCGGCAAAATCCCAGCTAATTTCGGTTTTTAATCTTACTGAAACCCAAGCGCAGGCGATTTTGGAGATGCGTCTTCAGCGGCTTACCGCCCTCGAGCGGGAAAAAATTATTGAGGAATATCAAGAATTGCTTAAGCAAATTGAGCACCATAAGCAAGTTTTAGCTAACGAACAGCTAATCTTAGAAATAATTATCGAAGAACTAAAAGAAATAAAAGAAAAATATGGCGATCCCCGGAAAACTGAAATCATTGAAGAGTCTGCTGAGTTAAATCTCGAAGACCTGATTATAGAAGAAGATATGGTGGTTTCTATTACTCATTCCGGGTATATTAAGCGGAGCCCAGCCACTCTTTACCGGAGCCAGCAACGGGGGGGAAAAGGAATAGCTGGTATGGTTACTAAAGAGGACGATTTTGTCGAACATCTTTTTGTGGCTTCAACTCATAGCTATATTCTCTTTTTTACCTCTTCGGGCCGGGTATACTGGCTTAAGGTTCATCAAATACCCGAATTCGGCCGGGCCACCCGGGGAAAAGCCCTGGTAAACCTTCTTGAGCTACCGGCAGAAGAAAAAATTTCTGCCTTTCTTTCCGTGAAAGAATTCGAAGAAGGGAAATTCATTGTTATGGCAACAAGAAAAGGCCTGATTAAAAAATCTTCCCTTATGGATTATAGTAAGCCCCGCCGAGACGGGATTATCGGAATTGAGTTAGAAGAAGGAGATGAACTTATAGCAGTAGCTTTAACTGATGGGAAACAAGATATTCTGCTTTGTTCCGCAAAGGGAAAGGCAATCCGCTTTGAAGAAAGCCAAGTAAGGTGTATGGGCCGAGTTACCCGGGGAGTAAAAGGTTTTGAATTGTCCTCCGACGATGCAGTGGTAGGGATGGAGATTGTCTCTCCTGAAAATGGTGGCACTCTTCTTACCGTAACTGAAAATGGCTACGGGAAAAGAACAGAAATTTCTGCCTACCGTCCGCAGGGGAGGGGTGGGAAAGGGATTATCAATATTCAGACTCCCCCCCGGAATGGAGATGTAGTGGGAGTAAAGCAAGTATCCGACGAAGATGACCTTATTTTAATAAATAACCGGGGAAGAATGATCCGGATCAGCGCTAATAGCATTCCCATTATCGGAAGAAATACCAAGGGGGTAAGGCTGTTTGCCGTGGGCCCAGAAGAAAAAGTGGTAGGAGTTGCTCGTCTGGCGGAAAAAGATTAATTTATTCCGCTTGAACTTTTAGCTTCCTTAAAAGGTCTGTTTTATTGCTTGTTTTACCTTAACTTGAGGAATTTTATCTGGTTCTATATATCCCAACTTAGATCCTGAATTAACAAAAAGGCAGAAAAAAATGACCCCGAATTTTATATTTCTGGACCCAGAAGGAAAGCGATGGCGATGGATCCGTCTTTTATTATTAACATTCTTCATTATTGGCTTTTTAGTGATGATTGCTTTTGTCCGGGCTCTTTTTGTGCATCCCTACTTACAACGATC
>Ga0272448_1007683_pt1 | contig 11370 bp, 10 predicted proteins | sample YNPCB0191_FD_202220 | JGI IMG/M metagenome (GOLD analysis project Ga0272448, IMG submission 202220) | Hot spring sediment microbial communities from Yellowstone National Park, WY, United States - YNP-CB-019-1 | ecosystem: Environmental > Aquatic > Thermal springs > Hot (42-90C) > Sediment... | reverse complement strand
AGCGAAGCGAGCGCGCTAGGAGGAGGGGGTCAGAAATTCCCGAGAAATGGGGGGAGGAGAGGCGAACGAAGTGAGCCTACTCTCCTCCCCGCGTTTCGGTTCCAAAGGTTCCCCCCGAGTTTCGCCTGTGTGAGGAGATGATCCGGTCAGGGATCAATATATGTCTACTTTAGTTCTCCCACTGCACGCTCCACTTCATGAAGGATTTCTCCACTTCTTGCCACCTTTGTAAGGGTGTTTATGTCTGGGTACAGTGGTCGATCCTCCTCGAGTTTCTTTACATATTTTCTTATGACCCTGTATGCAGCATGTGACCCTTTCGACGGGTTCATTGAAAGGAACTCAAATGCCTGTGCTGCACACATCAACTCGATCGCAATAATACTCCATGCATTCTCAATAATCTGTCTGGTCTTTATTGCGGTTGTCATCCCCATGGAGACAAAATCCTCCTGATCTGCTGCTGCGGGTATTGATCCCGTAGATGCAGGCGTGGAGAGGACACGGTTCTCGCAGACCAGCATCCCTGCCGTATACTGAGCAAGCATCATCCCGGAGAACATGCCTGCACCTTTCGTAAGGAATGCAGGAAGACCCATTGACAGGTGTGGGTTCAGAAGTCGGTTTGTTCTCCTCTCGGAAAGAACGCATACCGTTGTTACAGCCTGACCGACCAGTTCAAGAGCAAATGCAAGTGGTGTCCCCTGAAAGTTTCCCCCGGTAAGAATGAGCCCCTCCTCCGGAAAGAATGTGGGGTTATCCGCAGCATGATTAAGTTCAATCTCGAGCATATACCTTGCCCAGTCAAACGCATCCTTTGCAGCACCGATAACCTGAGGACTTGATCGTAAAGCGTATGCATCCTGAACCCTTTTCTTACCCCGCTGGAGGAGATCTGACCCATCAGTTATTTTTCGAATGTTCTCCGCACACTTCTGCGCTCCGGGATACCCACGAACCTCGTGTAACCTGCGGTCATAGGCATTCATGTTCGCATTGAGGGCTTCAAGGGTCATGGCAAGGGCAATCTCCTGCGTTTTTAACCATCGGATCGCATCATATAATTCCAGACACCCCATCCCGAGAATACAGTTTGATCCATTAATCAGGGAGAGACCATCCCGCTCCCGCAGGGTAATCGTCTGGATCCCTGCTTCTCTCATAGCATCTGCACCGGGCATGCGCCGTCCCTTATAGAAAGCCTCCCCCTCCCCCATAACGACAAGCGCCATCTGTGCCATCGGAGAGAGGTCTCCGCATGCACCTACCGAACCTTTCTGACACATCACTGGGGTGACACCGCGGTTCAACATCTCTACCAGCGTATTCACCACCTCAAGCCGTATCCCCGAATGACCCCAGCAATGCATGTTTATCCTTGAGAGGATCGCGGCTCGAACATCATCCTCTGCCATAGGGTCTCCACACCCTGCCGCATGCGAATATATCAGGTATCTCTGAAACTTTTCTACCTGCTCCGGTGTAAGGATCACCTCGGAAAGTTCACCGATCCCCGTATTCACCCCATACATAATCTCCCGTTTCTTTATCCGTTCTTCTAGTAAACTCCGGCAGCGTTTAATCCGTTCAATCGCATCATCACTGAGCGCCACCTTTTCCCCCATTCGCGCTACATGCACCACATCTTCGATTCTCAATGAATGCCCATCAAGCATTATCGTCATCACATTCACCTTTTCTCTGGAATGAGAAGATAAACTGGTATATGTTACAATCGCTCCTGAACGCAGGGGGGAGGGTAGGCTCACTTCGTTCGCCTCTCCCCCCTTCATTCCTCGGGAACCTCTGATTCCCCCCACCTAGCGCGCTCGCTACGCTCGCTTGCAAGTGGGGGTGCGTTGTTCCCATCATGTCGATTATCTAAGTTCGCACCCCCACAGTCAGGGGGATGGAAATTGTTGAATCGAAGTCCCCCTTCCAACCCCATTTTTGGTTTTGCATGATGGGGTTCGGATTCGGGGGGAACCTTTGAAAACAGGTTCCCCCCGAGCCCCCTTCTAAACTCATTTTGCAGAATTCCTCACGGAATTCTGATCTTAATGGTTGGGACTTTGGATGGGAATACGTCTCCCATTGTTTGGAACTTATTCTTCTTACAGAGAAGTGGGGGTCTGGGGGAGAGGATACTTCCTCTTCTCCAGAGTTACGGAAAAGAGGAGAAGGGGTTCTGGGGGAGGGATTCTTCCCTCCCCCAGACTGTCGTCCCCGTGCGTAACAGCGTATGTCAATTCCCTCACGATCCAATCGGGGGAGGGGTCAGGAGGATCCTCAAACAGGGGGAGGGGGCAAAAAGATCCTACTTTCTTTTGCCAACTTTTCTTTGGTAGGCAAAGAAAAGTTGTAGGATAAAAACCCCTCCCGCGGTTCGGCCCCCGAGCCCCCTTCGAAACTCTTTCTGCAGAATTCCTTACGAGTGTTATCCCGAAATTACTTCCTCTCGATAAATGACACGGGAAGAACTTAATTCGGGATATTACATCTTTCATCCTGTCATGTAATAACACCGGGATTACTGCCCCTTTTTCACGATCATCTGTGCGGCAGGGTATCCACCGCCTTTCATTCCTCGATATACTTCATCAACCATGCGCCGGAGAAGGGGTATGTTGATCACGAGAATAAGAACCCATATGATCATGGCTATCATCAGGGAAAGGATCTTTTCCCTCCAGATGTAGGTGATGATAAAAAGCATGAGCAGGATAATCACCATGAGACTTATCGCTGCCAGATTGATCCCCTCGGGTTTTTCCGGTACCTCTATCCTGAGCGAAACAGAGTTATCAGTTTCATTATATTCCGGTATATTGTTCTTCGGGTCAAGAAATATGGTAAGGAGGTGCACCCCGGCTACAGAGGTGTAATTGAATGTGATGTTCATTCTGGTAGAGCCTGTGGGGTCTGCGGGTATCGTGATCACTGCACCTGCAACCACGCCTTCATTATCAATTAAGACTACATTAACATCCTGTGCCTCGATTACCCCGTGGTTCCGGATCGTTGCATTCACCCGGGTTTGCACACCTTCAGAGGCAGGATAAGGATAGATCGAAATGGAAAGGGCTTCAAGGTCAGGTAATGCCGGCCAGACATACACGGTTGTATTTGTTTCAGCATGTGTGGCATTCAGTTCCCCTGCAGAATATTCGGCATCAGCTTCCGCAAGGATGGTGTGGTTCCCCGGGGGTGCCGCCACCCAGCGAATGAACGCATGCCTCTTCATTCCGGGAGAAACCTTGTCAAGATAGTACCACCCGATCTCCTTACGATCTTCAGATACATCATAAAACCGGACAATTAGGTTGAATGCGGCGTCCTGTCCGGTATTCAATACATCTGCATAGAGGGTCACTGTCATATTCTCGATCACCCTCGAGGCAGAGCATGAAAGGTTTGCGAATGAGATCTGCGGAAGAGATCGATCAACGATGATGGTTTTATTTGCGATGTTGTTTGTCTTATCATACTCCGGGATGACCCCTGCAGGGTCAATAATTACAGTTAGGGTCGTGAACCCTGCCGGGGGTGTCCACTGGATCGACGCCGTAGAAGAGAGTTGACCGGGGACCGAGTCGAGGATGTGCGTCCCGATCCACCGGGAGTTTGAATAGAACGCTACTGGGACATTATCCGCCCGTGTCTCACCGAGGTTCCTCACCTTTGCATAGATGGTTATGGTCTCGTTACCCAGGGGGTGCGGCGTCGAGAAGTATATATCTTCAGGCACGATGGAAAGTTCTGCAAGGCGGGGTCTCCCCACAAAGATAACCTCGGATCGGAGGTTGTTTCCTTCCGAGATCTCAGGGATGTTATCCTCAGGATCAGCAAAAACCCCGATCACCCGGGGCGTGGTGATATTTCCGATATCGGATTTTGCAATCCAGATGGTACTTATGTTAGAAGTCTGATTCGGTCCGATAAAGGAAAGAATTTCGTATGAAAATACCGTATTATTGTCGATAAATGCAACGATTACATCTTTTGCGTCCACCCTGCCAGCATTAAAGATGGATGCACGGACGGTCACACTTTCTCCGTGTTTTGGTTGATCATCCGAAAACAAGATATCCGTGACCTGCAGATCCGGGAGCAGCGGCTCTGACACCAGGATATCCCGCCAGGCGGCATTATTATTCTCATTGGATTCGTTGATAATGTTTAGCGGGTCGATCACCACCGTAATGTTTACAACACTGGCATACATCGGTGTCCAGAGGATGTAAGTACTTCTGGGTATATTGGGCTCCACAAGCGACAGGACCGAGACCCCGATGTTCGTCGTATTATTATAAAAATATACCGGGACATTATATACCAGGCTATCCCCCACATTATGTACCCTTGCCCAGATCGTGATCGTCTGGTTGGCTGCGGGTGTATCGTCAGAAAATGAAATATCCCACGGGTCAAGGGTGAGGTCAGGTGCCTGCATATGACCGGGTATGGATTCTTCCCCGGAGATTATTGAGGGGGTATACCCCAGGATTACGACTGCGCAGATCAACACCGCATGAATCAGCAATCTACTCGGATTTAACATGCAGCGGTAATGGAAATCTCATTATATAACTGAATCGATGCCATGATATTCCGTATGCGTCGAATAATCCCTGTCGTTAAGTTGCAAACATAATAGGTTATCTGGGGTTATGCAATCTGTCGTTAGAGTTAAATAGAAGAACCTCTTTTGAGCGGGGCGGAGGCAACAATATGCCTGCAGAGAAACCACATATCAATCTGGTATTCATTGGTCATGTAGACCATGGCAAGTCGACGACCGTAGGAAGAATCCTGTATGAAAAAGGGGATGTACCTGCCCACATCCTCGAAAAATACAAGAAGGAGGCAGCTGAAAAGGGAAAGGCTACCTTTGAGTATGCCTGGGTGATGGACCAGTTAAAAGAGGAGCGGGAACGAGGTCTAACGATTGACATTGCCCACCGGAAGTTCGTTACAGAGAAGTATTACTTTACGATTATTGATGCACCCGGGCACAGGGATTTTGTTAAGAATATGATTACAGGTACAGCTCAGGCAGATGCGGCTGTTCTCGTTGTATCCGCATATGAAGGTCCTCAGGAGCAGACAAAGGAGCACATCTTTCTTGCGATGACGCTCGGAGTAAAACAGATTATAGTTGCAGTCAACAAAATGGATGCAGTTAACTTTGATAAGGCAAGGTATGAAAGCGTTAAAGAAGAGGTATCGAAGCTCCTGAAAGCCATCGGTTACAAGGTGGATGAGATCCCGTTCATTCCGATCTCCGCTTATACCGGGGATAATGTTACAAGAAAGACAGAAAAGATGACATGGTACAGCGGTCTGAACCTTTATGAAGCGCTTAATACCTATTTGAAACCGCCTGAACCGCAGACTGACAAACCGCTGCGTCTTCCGGTGCAGGATGTCTACAGCATTAAAGGGATCGGGACTGTCCCCGTAGGAAGGATCGAATATGGTATCCTCAAAAGGGAAATGAAGATTATCTTCATGCCTTCAGGAAAAACGGCAAAGGTAAAGGATATTGAAATGCACCATGAAAAGATTCCGGAAGGCAGACCGGGTGACAATGTCGGGTTCAATGTAGATCTGCAAAAGGAGGATATACGCCGGGGTGAGGTTGCAGGTCCGGTAGAGCACCCGCCAACGGTTGCAAAATCGTTTAAGGCACGAATTATTGTACTGAACCATCCATCTGTAATAACTGCCGGCTATACACCCGTATTCCACTGTCATACTGCCCAGGTAGCATGCACCTTTGAGGAACTCATTCAGAAAATCGATCCGAGAAGTGGTGCTGCCCTTGAAGAAAAACCGGAGTTTCTCAAGCCGGGGGATGCCGCAATCGTGAAGATTGTTCCATCGAGACCTATGGTCATCGAGAAGGTGAGTGATTTCCCGCACCTGGGACGGTTTGCTGTCAGGGATATGGGGCAGACCGTCGCTGCGGGTATGTGCATTGAGGTGGAGAAAAAGGAAATAACCTGAACCTGGTGTGGATGAAGGTATGCCCGGAGCGATAGCTAGAATATCGATACATGGGACAGACCCCCGCGATGTGGATAAAGTATGCCAGGAGATAAAAGAGATAGCCCAGCGATGCGGGATCAGCATGTCCGGACCCATCCCCCTTCCGACAAAACGCCTCGTTGTGCCTGTAAGAAAGAGCCCAGATGGCGAAGGCTCTGAGACATGGGACCACTGGGAAATGCGAATTCATAAGCGGATCATCAACCTTGATGCAAGTGATGATCGAGCACTCAGGCAACTCATGAGAATAAAAGTACCGGATAAGGTGCATATAGAGATAAGATTAAAATAATCCTCAAGACCACTCGTTAAAAAGATATTTAATATGATTCAACATTCCGGGTTGGGGATGTGCGTTAATGATTAGGTTTGGACCGCAAGGGATACCCCTTTCGTCGAAGGGGAGAACGCTGAGAGACGGGGTTCAGGATGTTCATATGCTGGGTCTCTCTGCAATGGAAGTACAGTTTTTGAGGGTACATACCAATGAGAGGTTTGCCTCGGAGGATGAAATCGGGAAAAAGGTATGTGAGATTCCGGAGGGGCTAATCATTCAGGTTATACAGGAAGAGGAGAAAGAAGATAAGATCATCTGGGATATCAATCATATCATCGAAGAAGGGGATATCCTGGTATCATTTTCAAGCCCGATTGCGCCGAGTTACGCTACATTAATGGATCTTGGGCGTCTGGCAAAAGAGTTCGATATCATGCTATCTCTTCATACTCCTTATCATATGAACCTTTGTGGAGACCCTGAGACCGCGAGATCCTCCATCCGATGGAATATCTGGGGAGGAATAATGGCCGGTGCGATGGATGCGAAGGTTGTTGTAACCAATATTGGTGCGGTGCATCCTGCGGGGCGTGCGGCAAGTTTCAATAATCTTCGAAGAAATATTGATGAGATTTTAAAACAGTTTAAAGCCCTTAAAATCAATTGTAAACTCGGACTTCAGCCCAGTCCCAGACCAGAGATATTCGGGACGCTTGATGAACTCATATCGATCTGCAAGAGGTACAACGGTGATGTGATACCGGTACTAAACTTTCCAAACCTCTACTTGAGTTCAGGAGGAACCCTGAAAGACAAAAAGGATATCCGGAGTATAGTCGAGAAGGTAAAACCCTTTTATCGCCGGATGCCATATTATGCCCAGTTTGCTGGAATAGAATCCTCTCCCACAGGGGAAGTTTATTATTCACCGATAAAGAGGGGTGAACTGAAGTTTGATCCGATTGCAGAATACCTGTTAGAGGCCATGCCGGATATGATAATAATCTCAGTTTCTCCGCTGGTAGAGCACGATGCAATGTACATGAAAACGATCTATGAAAGGATCCTTGCAAAGATGGAATTGAAGAAAAAGAAGATCGATCTAAGAATTCAGATGACAAAGACCCCTGCAATCAGCCTCAAAAAGCCAGTTAAAAAGCCAGTTAAAAAGCCAGTCAAAAAGCCAGCCCCATCAACCCCCAAAAAGGTTGTAAAACCTGTGAAAAAGATCGCTACAATAAAAAAGGCGGGAACGCCATCCGCCAGAGTAATTGCAAGGAAACCGGTTGTGAAACAGGCTCCAAAGCCTCCGGAAATTAAGAAAAAAAGACCGACTCACCTGCGAGCTCCAGGGAAAAAACCGGAGATGCATAAAAAGGTACATAAGAAGACGATGCCCGCAAAATCTAGGAAGGCACTCGAGCATCTCGCCAAAAAGAAACCCCCAGAAAAAAGTTTGAAAAAACGGACGGGGAAAAAGAAATGAAAAGATCAAAAGAGGGTGAGAAACCTTTTCCGGGAGCGATCGAAAGATTTCTTCTGAACAGCATATCCTCTGCGCTGAGTAAAATTACCCCGGAGGAGATCGAATGGTGTGTGGAACACATCCTGCGTGCAAAGAAGGTATTTCTTTATGGTGTGGGGAGATCAGGTCTTATGGGGAAGGCATTTGCGATGCGTCTCGTGCAGATGGGTCTGCAGGCATTCTTCATCGGGGAAACAGTCTCTCCTGTAGTGACAAAAGAGGACATTGCGATCATGATCTCCAATACAGGGGAGACCATATCGACCATTCAGACTGCAAATATTTTGAGGAGGGTCGGTGCCGAGGTTATCGTAGTCACCGGAGACAAGGGTTCAAACCTTGCGAGGGCAGGAAACCTTGTAATACACATCGATGTCCCTTCATCAGGTAAACGAAGAGATTATGCTCCCCTTGGCACACTTTTTGAAGATGCATCGTTGATCTTTTTTGACACACTTGTACCATATTTAATGGAACGACTGAATGAAACCGAAGATAGTTTGAGACGACGCCATGCAATCTGGGTATGAATTAGATCTCAATTGCTTCTGCGATCCTGATCTTCCCGAGGAATACCTCATCAGAAAGAAACAACCCCTCTGTGCTTGCGGATGCAATCTCTTTCACATGGTCGGGATTGCGGATCCTGCCCCTTGCCTGGAAATCCACCGATGCTACGCTCTCCAGCCACCTCATTCTTACCGGATCAACATAATCCAGTTCTCCTGAGTTATTTATAAAAGTCAGCATTATTCCACCCACTTCAATATCAATAATCTGCTGGATGGCATGGGCGATATTCTTGGAGGAGAGCCTTGAGCGTCCATGCGTATAAACCTGTGTGCCATTGATGTCAAGGTTATAGATGAAACTCTTACCGTATGTATCGGAAAGGTTCTGAAGGAATGCTAAATCTTCAATAGCACTAGTCCCGATGATCAACTTTGCAGCACCCGCCATGATCAGATGATCTGCCACCTTGATCTCACGTATTCCCCCACCTACAAACATGTTGACATAATTAAACTTCTCAATCATCCGGTCGATTAGTTTGAAATTGGACCCCTTCCCTGTTGCAGCATCCACATCAATGAGACATATTCCATTAGCACCCATATCAAGAAGGGATGCAATTATCTCCGGTATTTCCGATGAAGGGAAAAGTGCTTTATCAACCTTTCCTTCTTCAACGGATCGGCATTTCCCCTGGACGATCTCTATCACGGGATATATGATCATGCTCATGATACAGGGGATGCATCTATTACATATAATTCTTCCGAGTGGCCAATCTCACAAGATAAAATTCAATAATTGGAGATGTTATCCTGTTCCTGACATGAACTCGAATAAGTCACAGTATCCGTCGATCAGGAATGAGGTATGCATGGCAGGAATAAACTTCCAGGAGGGTAGAGAAAACCCAGTAATTCTCCTTTACAGCCGGGATGAGTACCAGAAGGAATGGAATTATTTTATTTCCACGATATCTTCTACACACCAGATCTACCTTTATCCGCTGGTAATAACCGGGCATAACGGGTATCATGCAATTGAACATGCAACAAAGGGGATTCTATATAAGATGCTTGCTGATCCAATACTTCGCATCAAGGAGGTGGTTATAGTCATCCACCTGCGGATCCTCGATTTTCAGGAGGATACGACTGCTGCAATATTTGTGGATCACAGGTCACTCCGGGGGTTACTGGAGTCGTATCTTGACCAGAAATTGAATAATACTGTTGCAGAAAGGGTACTCTTCCCATCGTCCATTGTCTCGGTCTTGAAAGATACCCCTGCCCAGTCAGTTGTGGACTCGATAACCTTCATTAATGATACGCTATCATTCTTTGTCATGAAAAGGTTGAGTGATCTCCTGATCCTGAATAAATACCGACTCAGGATCTATTTTCTCGACCTTATCGTTAATAAAAAATTGATCCGGAGCAGGGTAGCTATGGATATGATTTCCATACTTGAACGACTCAGGGTCTCAAAGGCACCGGGTACCTCAGGGTGAGATATAAATACTAATTCCAAATCTGGGATACCGGGTCGGTTACGAAACGAGGTGTAACAATAACATGGATGAAACAATGCAACTCATGATATTCCTTATGATTATTATCGTAATAATTATTATAGTCTGGGTGGTAATCCACATGCAAAGGAGCAGACCCAGATGTCCGCGGTGCGGTGCGATATGGCGTAAGGATGCACTCGGATGCCTTGTATGTAAATATTCTCCATACCTTCCTCCGGATTATATCCCGATCGATGACGGAAGACCCCTTGACACCAGACCCATCGTATATACCCAATTTGAGGGGGATAAGACCGCGCCATGGATCAGAAGAAATTTCTAGGTGAATATGTGCATCGTCTTAGATATGCCACCCCCCGGTGACAAGAAGGACATTTCCCGTGATAAAAGATGCATGGTCGCTGATCAGAAATAGAACGGCATTTGCTATATCCTCACCAGTAGCAGGTCGTCCAAGCGGGATCTTCGGGTCCGAGATCTGTTCAGCCTCGGAGATTGACAGGAGTTTGTCCCTGATCTGACCCGGACATACAACATTAGCTGTGATCCGGTATTTTGCCTCTTCAAGTGCGATGGATCTGGTAAAGGAGACTACCGCCGCCTTTGCACCCATATACGGTCCCATCGAGGCGATACCTGATGCATTCTGTGCCCCTATGATCCCGAGGTTGATGATTCTGCCCTTTCCGCTCATCCTCAAAAAGGGTAACGCCTCGCGTGTGCAATAAAATGTGGAGTAGTAGTTCCCGCGAACGATCTTATCGAACTCTGCATCCGTGGTCTCAGCTACAGGCTTATAGCACCAGTCCCCTGCATTATTTATAAGTATGTCAAGCCCCCTGAAATCTCTGACCACGGATTTAATCAATCGCTTTACCTGACCCGGGTCTGAGACATCCGCCTGATAGGCTTTTGAATCCACACCGTAGTCCCTGATCTTCTTAACAACAGACTCCGCTGATCCCCTGCTCTTCCGGTAGTTTACTGCAACATTAATCCCGTTCTCCCCCAGTTTGAGGGCAATCCACCTCCCGATCCCTTTACACCCCCCGGTAACGAGTGCTACCCGCCGCTCCATCGGAACACCTTATGCTTTCTTCTTTTCAAGGAGTTTTACACTCTCTCCGCGCACGGTAATCGGAATCGGGACAATCGCCTCGAACAACTCAACAGTAATCTCTTCTTTCAATTCATCAATCTTGAGGACCCGCGCCTTCTCCCCTTTGAACCCGCCGGAGACAATCTCAACAATATCCCCGATGCTGATCCCCTCCGTCGTCTTCTTCGGAACGAGATAGTGCTCAATATCCTTCAGAGTGGTCTCCCCTTCAACCACACTCCTAGCCTTGGGTATAGATCGGACGAGTTCCCTGAGTTTGTCAAGGCTCATCGCCTCAACTAGGACATACCCCCTCAGTGCATCCGAAACGAGCATGGATTTGATCTCTACCTTCTTGGATCTCGCATGCG
>Ga0272448_1007681_pt1 | contig 11372 bp, 6 predicted proteins | sample YNPCB0191_FD_202220 | JGI IMG/M metagenome (GOLD analysis project Ga0272448, IMG submission 202220) | Hot spring sediment microbial communities from Yellowstone National Park, WY, United States - YNP-CB-019-1 | ecosystem: Environmental > Aquatic > Thermal springs > Hot (42-90C) > Sediment... | reverse complement strand
TAATCTTTTTAAGTCATGTATTATTGCAGGTCCTTTGGCTTTGTCTGATATTATTGCAAAAAGAATTCATGAAACAGGTATTCCTTATGTAGCCTTTGGCAGATTGGAATCTTTTTCAGACTTATCTCATGCTACAGTTGACTATGAAAAGGCGGCTTATATAAGCACAAAATTTTTAATAGACAAAGGACACAAACACATTGCTTTATTACAAGCATTTCATCAATATCAACCGGGTATGGAAAGAATTCGAGGTTACAAGAAAGCTTTAGAAGAAGCAAACCTACCTTTTTCAGAAAGGAACATAAAGCATGTAAATTTTGGTGCGAGAAATGTAGCAATACGAATTCAACAACTTCTATCAGACCCTAATATTACTGCATTAATTGATAGCAGTGGAACAGAAAATGGAGAGGCTATTCGAGAGGGTTTTAAAAGGGCAGGTAGAACGATTGGAAAAGATTGTGAAGTCCTATCATGGACTTATGAAAGTAAAGGGTGTATTCTTCATGAGGCATCTGCCCATGTATGGTTACCTGTTCGAGAATCTGCTTCGGAGGGGTTAGAACTACTGGCGAAGTGGTTAGAAGGGAAAATGGAAGGACCTATTAAAGTTTTGTTTAATCCTATATTAGATACCGAAAGGATACACGATAGAGAAATAGAACCTTCCTACCGTTTTTTCGATTCTTATATGGAATAGGAATGTTATTTTGTCTCTGGGGGAATGTAATTTTTCACGATATTTATTAAATCTTCTTGTTTAAATGGTTTTTGTAAAATACCGTCCGCTTCAACTTCATAGGTTTTCTTAATTACATCACTTATAGGTTTTGCAGTCACTATATGAATATATATTCCTTTTAATTTTGGATTTGTTCTTATGGTTCGGCAAACTTCAATTCCATCCAGTCCGGGCATAGCAATGTCTAATAAAATAAGTCGGAATTGACCTGTTTGGGCTTTTTCAATACATTCTTCACCGGATGTAGCCAAATCAACTTTATAACCTTCATTTTCAAGACAGTTTCTCATAAATTGAAGAATTTCGACATCATCATCAACACAAAGTATTGCATTTCCTAACTCAGATACTTCTGATGGTAAAGTTCTTATAGCATACCGAATGGCACTTAAAAGGATACTTTTTCTTAATTGTTTGGGTAGCCGATGAATCACTTTGTCTGAATAAGTAGTATATAAATGTTCTTGTTCGGTTATTAAGATAATAGGAATTTCCACAACCTCGGGGCTTTCGAGAATTTCGCTTACCATAACCTCTCCCATAGGTCCTTCATCGCAATCAATGATAATACAATCGGGATTATATTTTAATGCTAATGATATGGCTGAAGATGGATGTCCTGCATGAAGGATATCTATATTTTCTTCCAACAACCAATGTCGAATCTGTGCACTCATAGCTCTATCTTGTGTTACTAATTCTACTAATAAATGGGTTTCGTCAGGCGTAATATGACGAGCATAGATATGGCTATCTTCGAAACGGGTTCCGTGAAGAGGAAGGCGAAATGAAAATGTGCTTCCTTGCCCTGGTGTGCTTGAAAAAACAATTCTACTTCCATGGAGCCGCATGATATCCTGGGAAATAGAAAGTCCTATTCCTGTTCCCCCATATTTTCGTGTAGAGGAAGAGTCTACTTGATAAAATCGAGTAAAAATTTTATCCATAGATTCGGGAGGAATTCCAATCCCTGTATCTATAACTGAAACTTCTACTTCCTCTTCTATGGTTTTAATTTTGACTTCTACGGACCCCTCGTTCTTATTGAATTTGACGGCATTAGATAATAAATTATTAAATACTTGAAGTATTTTTCCTTTGTCACCATCTACCATTATGGGTCTTTTTTCTGTATTTAAAATTAATTTAATTTTTCTGGGGTCTGCCATAGGATGTATGTTTTGTAATCCACTTTCCGCACATTCGACAATATCGAAAGTACTAAATACAAGTTCTTCTTTTCCTTTATGTAGTTTTGAGAAATCGAGAAGGTTTTCAATTAAGTTTACTAACTTTTCAACATTTCTCATGCTGATGGATAGATATTCCCTCTGTGTTTCTGTAATAGGTCCTGTTTTACCCTTCAATATCATATCGGTATATCCCATTACTGAAACCAATGGAGTCCGTAGTTCATGAGATACATTGGAAAGCAGATTGGTTTTCATTTCATCAAGAGTTTTTAATTCTTCGTTTGCTTTATTTAATTGTTCTCTTGCTTTATTAATCTCATCAAGGGTATTTTGCAGTTTTTCTAATAATCGAGCATTACGAATTGCTACAGCAATATGTGGAGATACCTCTTCTACAATTTCAATATCATGGGTTAGAAATGCTTTGGGGATTTTGGAACCCAGAACTAAAACTCCTATTACATTATCTTCAGCAAATAAAGGTGTTACAATAAGGCTTGTAATGTCCGATGGAAATTCTTGGGCTATTGTTTCATCTTCCGATTGTAAATAGTCAAAAATAAGGGTCTTTTTTTCTCTGATTACTTTTTCCCCACAACAAAAAGGTCCTATGGTAGGTTTTGTATCGAAATTAGGGAGGAGCGTTAAAATTTCAAAGCAAAAATCATCATCATAACATTGATGATGCCCCTGTTTTTCGGGTGGAAAAGCAACTACAGCGTAATCAATGTTATAAATTAACTGTTTTATTTCATTAACAATGCTTTCATAAACTTTCCCTGCTTCTAAACTAGAATTAATAGTCCTTGCAATAATATTTACCGCCCGTAATCTTTCTGCTCGTTCATGGACTTCCTTTTCTAATAATACATTTTGGGTAATATCGCGAAAAATCCCTTCAACTCCTATAATATTTGATTTTTCATCTCTTATATATCCTGCGGATATTTCTACACAAATTAGTTCCCCTCGAGTAGGTTTTATCCATACACGGAATTGGTTTAAATAATTATTTTTTTCTAACTCAGAACAAAATGTTTTGTAATCATTTGTATTTAAAAACAGATTTTCAATTCGAGTTCCTATTGCATTTTCGGGTTCGTCAAAGCCTAATATTTTTGCGCCAAAAGGATTGATTAAGGTTAATACCCCTTCTTTATTCGTCTGGTATATTCCATCTCTCATGGAATTGACGATATTACGATAGCGTTCTTCTGATGATTCCAATTCATAGATGTTTTTTTTCAAGGCGTTTGCCATTTCATTAAAAGAGATAGCAACTTCCTCTAATTCGTCTCCTGTTTCAATTTTTAGTTTGAGTTCCAAATCTCCCTGACGAATTATTTGAGCACCTTCATTAATCAAACTTAAAGGTCGTAATATAGTCTTATGAACAATACGGTAACCTATCAATGAAAAGAAAAATATAACCAAGCCCGCAATAAATAAGGCTGCAATTGAACCTATGTGAATAAACCAGAAGATTTCGTTAAGTTGTTTATATGCACAAAAGTATAAATCATATTCCGGATAAATCTTTTCGTAGGCTAATAAAACCGGTGCAACTTTACCTCGACTGGAAAATCGTAGTAGTGTTAATAATCCCTCAGATTTATTAGGTATTCTTTTTAGTCGCTGTATGAGTCGTGAATCCGAAATCTCGTAATTTATATTTGCTTTTTTTTCATCTTCTTTGTAGTCGTAATAAACAGATATTCCATCACTATCTCGCATGTAAACAATCATATAATATATGTTTTCATTTTGAGGAGAATCTCCGAATGCATGTCCTAAAGCGAAACGGATTAATTCGGAGGCTTCCTGTACCTCAAGAAGAAACCCCTGTATCTCATTATTATCATTTTTTATGGGAATAGCTATAGTTAAAGAATATTTTTCTGCTTTGGGGGGAGTAGATATAGCGATAATATAGGGGTATTTAATTTTTTTATACCAATCAGTAGAAAGAAAATCTCCAGTTTTGAATGAAGGTGTTGAAAAAAGTAAATTATTTTCTTTATCTATAATTGCAAATGCTAAAGATTTTCCTTCACTATAAGATTGGATAAAGGATAATTTTTCTAAAAGTTGATTTTGCAAAAGTTCTCGTTCTTCTTTAGATGACCGTATGAAATTGGAAAAAATAGGGTCTGTTGCAATACGGGCAGAATAAGTTAAACGAGTAGATAAAGAAAGCCTTACCCCCTCGGTAGTAATTTTTACTGCAGTTGTTAAGTTTCTCTTTGTTGTTATCCACTGTCCTTCTCGAGCAAATACATAAGCAACAATTAAAGTTAGTGTCATGGGAATGACACCAACCCAAAATATCGCTGTGAAAAATTTTCGTTCAATACCCGTGCGATATTTTTGTTTTTGTTCCATGAAATATTCGCAAAGAGAAGAACTTTTCTCTTGCGTCCCAAAAGATAAAATAGGGTTATTTTTTTACTATATTATTTTTGAACAGGGCGCCCCTTAGTTATTAACTCTTTTACTTTTTCCAATAGTTGGTCAACTTTGAAAGGTTTTGCCAGATATTCATCGGCACCACATGCAAATATCCGTTCAATATCAGAATCTTTAGTTAAACATGTTACTGCCATAATAGGAATAAAACGAGTCATATCATTATTTCTTAATGCACGGCATACTTCGAACCCGTTGATTTCTGGCATCAGGAAATCAAGAAGAATAAGGTCAGGAGATAACTGAATAGCCTTTAAGCCTACTTCGGTAGCATTATTTACTTTTATAATTTCATATTCATCTTTACCTAACATATTTTCAATAAGATTTATAGCGTCGGGTTCATCATCTACCACCATAATACGATATTTCTTGGAATTTTTGTCCCTTGGAAACATGTCATACTTCTCTCTAAACTCGTCCAAATCTTTTTCAAGAATGCGGTAATGTCCTCCAGGAGTACGCGATGCTTTAATAAGCCCCTGACGAATCCAATTTTTTATGCTGTGATGGGTCACATGACATATTCTTGCTGCTTCAAATGTTGTAAACGCTTTTTGTTCACGGTTCATGTTATTAACCTCCTTAAGTAATAAGGTTTCTGTTTAGTAATAATTTCATATTTAACATTATTAATTAGATTAGCATTTATTATATGTAAATTCAATAACCTATGTCAAGAATGAATAAAGGACAAAAAATCCTTTATTAAATTTATTTCTTCAATTCTTGTTAAGTCCCAAATTAAATTTAACTGGAATGGATAAGAGAAATAAAATATACGAAATGTTAAGAATAAAATACAAATCAAAGTGGTATAGAAACCTAAAAGTATTCCTGATAGTTTTTCCATTAAGATAAAGAAATAAAGGATTGAATGCCCTCTTTTAGGTTTTGATTCATAATTTTTTTCTTTTTCTTCCGTATCGATATAAATTTTATTGGAATTTTTTTTGTGAAAGGAAGAAAAGAGTAGAATAAACATAGGGGAAATAAGCCATAATGCCCATATACAATTCATGACAAAAAAACTTTTTAAAATAATTCGATTGGAATATAGAGAATAAAATAAAAATATAAATACAATAAGAGACCAGAAGATGACATAGATATTGACGGAATTTGAGAATTTAAGTAAAAGTAAATTAGATTGAGACCTGGATATTAGATAATAGAAGAATTTAACTATAAAATAAATAAATGTTAATTCAATAAGTCCCAAAAGGACGAAACAAATTGCTTTTATTCTATTTTCGCGGCTATTTTCAAACTCCAATTTTCTTTTTTCTTCCAGATGGTCTGATAGTTCTAATAAATTTGATATATGATTTAATTTGCTTGTTTCTTTTGCTAGGATTGGTGAATGAATTGATTTCGAGAATTTACTATATGTTGATAGAACATCTTTTTGTAGTTTCAAGGAAAAAATACATATAGGTAAACTTGAGTAAATATTATCAGGATTTATACTCATTCCTATTCTTTTTCCCATTAAAAACAATTCTTCTAACCATATTTGAGTATTTTGAATGTTCTTCTGCTTTAAATTGGTTTCTATTTGTGTAAGTATATATGAATACAATTTGTATAAAGGTGCTAAACAATGATTCAGAATATTATATTTTTGCATGTAATAAGAGTAAGTATATTTGGGTAAGGTACTATGCCAGTAGGGTTCGGGGAAAATAACAGGGTTTCCACTACGATTTTCTTTTGCAATTATAGATATACCTTCTGCAAAGTTTTTTTCGTCAGTTGTTCCGGGTGTGATAACCATTGCAGATTCTATATACCCTAATAAAGAATTATTTGGAGGAAGGCTCTGAGCCTCTTTAATTAATTCTCTTGCTTTTTGGTAATCTCCGAAAAAATAGAGTTTAGTTATATAATTTGTTAATAATGATGTATTAATATTACTAATATTATAAATATCCTGAAAAAGTTTTTGAACCGCATCATCTTCTTCAATCAAGGCAAGAAATTCTAAATATTGGGAATATCTTGGGTCATCTAATAAAACAGGATTCGATAGCACTTTTGTAGCTATATTTCGCATTATAGGACGAGCGGATTCTTTTTCCAGTGTTAAGGCAACACGATATTTTGTTTCATCTAAGTCAAATCGTAAATATCGGTCTGAAAACCATAAACAGAAAGTTAGTATTACAACCGAAAAAATCATGTATCGAAATGATTTTTTTCTTCTTGCCAAAAAGATATAGTCAAAAGATGGGGGTATTTCAACAGATTGTTGGTTTAGGTTATCAGATTTTATTTCGTTGTTTGTATTATTCATTGAAAAAGCGTAATGATAAGCAAATTTTTAAAAAGATGGTATTTTAACATTCATTTGATGTTTTTTCCCTTTTTCATCTCTAACATTAACTGACGGGCTATTTTTTTACCTTCTTCAACGCCGGGTTGGTTAAACGCATTTACTTTGTATAATTTTCCTGCCATGGCTGTGGCAACTTCTAACATATATAATAATTGAGCCACAGAAAATTCGGATATTTCCTTCATTTGTATATGTATAACAGGACGCTGACTTAATGTCAGGGCGTCTTTAGTCCCTTGAAACTCTGCAAATAATAAATCATTCATGCTTTGACCTCTTATATATTCCAATTCCTGTATTTCATCTAACATATCAGGAACAGGTAATTTTTCTCCTGCGTTTTCCACAGAAATTAAATTGATTATTTTATCGTTAGGTCCTTCACGATATAGCTGTATTTGAGAATGCTGGTCAGTTGCACCTAACGCTTTGACGGGTGTCTGTCCATTGAAAATGGTATTCCCATGAATGTCCTCCTTTTTTCCTAAACTTTCTGCCCAGAGTTGGCAATACCAATCCGCAATATCTTTCAAACGGTCTGAATAGGGCATCATCACGGATATTTTTTTACCTTTATTTTTATCAAGAATATAATGAATGCCAGCGAATTGATAGGCTGGATTTTCTTGAACGGATTCCTTTGAACATAGAGTATCCATTTCGGCGCATCCTTCTGCAAGGGCTTCTACATCGAAACCTAACATTGCAGAAGGGAATAGACCTACTGGAGAAAATACAGAAAATCGTCCACCTACATTTAAAGGAATTTCGAATTGGGTAATACCATATTTATCAGCTACGGGATGTAATAAACTTTTAGGGGCGTCTTTACCCCTTGGGCTTGTTGTTATAACAAGATGTTCTTTTATTTTTTCGTGCCCTAATGTTTTTTCTAATTCCTGTAATATGATAAGCAATTGGCACATTGTTTCTGCGGTTTCACCAGATTTCGATATAGCATTGTATAATGTATTATGAGGTGGACATAATTTCATCATTCGTTTGAAAGTTATGGGGTCAATATTATCCATTACAAATAAACGGGGATAACCCTTCCTTTCTTCGAAAGATAATAAATTGTAATAAGGAGCATTGAGTGCCGTATTAAGGGCAGTAATTCCTAAAGCAGAGCCACCAATTCCCAATATTACTAAATTTTCAATTCCACGATTTAGAAATTCAGATGAAATATTTTTAATTTTTTCGCGGGTCGTTTTATCTTTATAAAGTTCAAAAAAACCATATTTTTTTTCTTCCCGCTCTTGTAATATAGATTTATGATATTGCTTAATTAAGGTATCTAACTCTTGCAACTCATTATCTGTGAAACCGTGTGTTTGACTTATTTTATTGGCATGACATAAAGATATGTCAATAGATATGTTATGCTTCATAATATTTCTCCTTAAATTCGAATAGTATATTACCTAAATTGTTATTAGGATGGGTATTAGTTTAGCATATTTCAATATTTATTTTCAGGATTAAACCATGAATCAAAGGGAAAAAAATGATTAACAAGTGCATGTTGTTTTTAATCAGTTTCTTTTGTATATTTAATGTCTATGCTTATGATATTGAGGACCCAATTTCGTTGTATCAAACAAATCAAAATGCTGTTTTACAAGTTCAACAAAGAAAATTTATATGGGCAAGTCCTGTATGGTGGGGATTTAATGCGGAGGATGCAACAGATTATTTACAATCAGCGATAGATTCAGGGGCAAAGGAGATTGTAATTCCTAATATGGGTGTCCCCTGGATTGTTAAGCCGATAAAATTGCACTCAAATCAAAAAATTACACTTTTACCCGGGGTAATTATTCTTGCTAAAAAAGGGGAGTTTAAGGGGAGGGGAGATTCGTTATTTTCTGCCGATAATGTTGAAAATTTAGTGATTTCAGGTTACGGTGCAGTTTTAAGAATGCATAAAAAAGATTATCAGAATAAAAAAGAGTACGAGCCTGCAGAATGGCGAATGGCTTTATCCCTGACGGGTTGTAAAAATGTTATTATTGAAGGGATTCGATGCGAAAGTAGCGGAGGTGATGGAATTTATATTGGTGCTACCCATAAACAGAATTATTGTGAAAATATAGTTATTAAAGATGTAATATGTGATGATAATCACCGTCAGGGTATTAGCGTTATTAGTGCTAAAAATTTAACTATCGAAAATTGTTCTTTATTAAATACATCTGGTACAGCACCTGAAGCAGGAATTGACTTTGAACCTAATGGGGATGATGAGCAACTGACAAATATTATGATGAAAAATTGTTATATAAACGCCAATAAAGGGGCGGGAGTTTTGGTATATTTAAAAAATTTAAAACAGACATCCACTCCTGTTTCTATAAACATAGAAAATTGCATAATGAAAAATGATAATGACCATGGAATTGCCGTAGGGGCTGTTTCTGAAGATGGACCTAAAGGTGAATTAATTTTTAAGAACTGCTACATTGAGGGTTCAAAAAGAGGGGGTATTGTGGTTTATGATAAATCATCAAAAGGTTTGGATGTGATATTCGATTCATGTATATGTTTCAATACGCCAGATAAACAAAAAGGTTATCCTATTAAAATTAACCAATGGCGGAAATCTATAACTTCAGATATTGGAAATGTCCTTTTTAATAATTGTATAGTGTTTGATGTTTACATGAGGAAGCCTGTGGAGTTTGATACGGTAGATAAAAATTGTGATATACAGAAAGTAAGGGGAACTATTCTGATAAAAGGGAATAGTCTTTTATCCATCGAGAACAAAACATCAAAAAAAGTAGATGCATTAATTATTAAAAAACTTGAAAAATGAATTCTCTCTAATAATTTATTGACAAAAATAATAGTTTTTTTCTATTATTATAGTGGAATAAAAAAGTTTTATCAGGAAAAAAATTAATGTTAGTGACACAGAAAAGATTGTTTTATAGAAGTATATCCTGTTTGTCTTTCTTACTGCTTATATCTAAATTGGTTTTTACCGAACCCCATGTCTCTTCAGAGCAAAAGACAAAGGAAATCTCTTCGCAAGGGACAAAGATATATAAGATAGATTTAAAAGAAGCCTATGCTGACCGTTCTCGAGAAAAGGGATTATATCAATTTCAGCGAAAGGATGGTACACTGGTTTTTACAAATCGTCCCCAAAAGTATCGTTCAAAAAGTGAATATAAAGAGGTATATTTTAAAAAATCTCCCAATACACAACAAACAACGAAAAAAGAAAGTATAACAAAAGATTCTACAGAAAATAGTGGCTATGCCATAATTGTGCCTTTGGAACCGGTCCATGTTTCAAAGAAGTTTGAACATTTGTATAAAGGGAAGACATATAACTTTGAAACAATTCAGAAAATCGTAAAAGAATGCAGTCAGTATTACCAGGTAGACGAAAAATTGATATGGGCAGTAATGGAAGTAGAAAGTGCTTTTAATCCCAATGCGGTTTCTAATGCAGGCGCTTGTGGTTTGATGCAGTTAATGCCCGCAACTGCTGTAGAAATGGGGGTTACCGATATATTTGACCCAGCCCAAAATATAGCTGGTGGTGTGCAGTATTTAAGTAGAATGTTAGATTTATTCAATGGGAATATTGACTTTGCTCTGGCAGGTTATAATGCAGGACCTGAAAATGTAAAAAAATATGAGGGAATTCCTCCTTTTAGTGAAACAGTAAATTATGTAAAATTAGTTAAATCAAAATTAGGCCTTAAATTAGATGCTAATTACTATGCAAGTCGAATCAGTGGAAAAATTACTACAACTACAACGAGGCGAATTATCTCAACGGCAGGGGTAAATTCGGGCAAAAAATATATGGTATATTTTAAAAGTGGATTGCGTCAGCCTGCTGATGATGTAGTAGAACAAGCACCATATTATTATATAAGTTATGGAAATCGGACATATCCAGTTAGAACGGAATTGGTTCAAAAAGTAGAGAAAACGAGTTAAAAACCTCATTTTGAAGTAATTTAATATGGAAAACCAGCGTATTTTTTCTGAATATGGAAAGAAATCATCAGAACCTTCACCTGTTAGCCAGATGATGTCTGAGTTTGCCAGGGATTTCCGTCCCGGTGTAGATATTAATCTGGGTGTTGGTTATGTTAATGAAGATACTATCTCTTATGATGAGTTTGCAGAAATTGTTTCTGCACTTGTGAAGGAGGATACACGCCCTCCCCACTTATTAAATTATGGGAGTCCTGAAGGTTCTGCTCAATTAATTGGAGCCATAAAAGATTTTTACAAAGAGTTAAGAGACAACCAATGGATAGGAGATATCCCTGATTTCGGTAATCGGGAAATAATTATTGGTGTGAGTGGTGCAACAAGTATATTAACAGGACTTGCAAATATACTGAAGCCAGGTATGGTAATTACAGCAGAACCTATTTATTATATATATACCTCTACCTTAGAGAGATATGGCTTTGAAATCGCACCAATTCCAGAAAATACAGAAGGTCCCGATATTGATACCTTACAGAAAACATTGGAAATATATTTAAAACAGGGAATCCATGTATCTTTTTGTTATTTTGTAACAGTAAATAATCCGACCTGCACAATAATTTCCAATCGAAGGAGGAAGGATATTGTAGAATGCGTTCAGGAT
>Ga0272448_1007679_pt1 | contig 11374 bp, 10 predicted proteins | sample YNPCB0191_FD_202220 | JGI IMG/M metagenome (GOLD analysis project Ga0272448, IMG submission 202220) | Hot spring sediment microbial communities from Yellowstone National Park, WY, United States - YNP-CB-019-1 | ecosystem: Environmental > Aquatic > Thermal springs > Hot (42-90C) > Sediment... | reverse complement strand
AAAACTATATTTTATCCCTAATTTTCTTAAAATTAAAGTCAGAATTAACGAAATTACAAATGAAATTGGTAATAAATAAATCATTTTAAAATTCTCCGAAAAGTTAAAATTCCAAAAATCGAACCCAGGCCATAACTAAAATGATGTAAAAAGAAAACGATGGGTAAGACCGCTAAATATTTTATACCTCTCTTTAGAGAAATTTTAAAAGAAAAAAATAAATCTAACAAAATATAACTTCCTAAGATCAAGATAAAAAGATTCATACTTAAAGAGGTAAAAGGAGTTAATATTAAACTCCCTAATAATCCTGCTACAAAAAAAAGAGGAATGAAATGCCGTGCCCTTAAAGACCCAGGAGCAATTTTCTGAGTATAAATATTCCAAAGACCGTTCTGGAATTGCTGCGAAATTAATCCTTTAAAAGTTGTGGGAGCAAAATAGCTTAATTTAATTTCGGGAGTAATAAAAATTTTACCACCTGCTTTTCTAATTCTTGAGTTAAGTTCGATATCTTGATTACGAACTAATTTTTCATTAAAAAGTCCTATTTTATCAAAAATCTCTTTTCGGTAAGCCCCGAAGGGAACGGTGTCTACATAACCTTCTTTTCTTTTAGTTCGAAATGTTCTTCCTCCTACCCCAAAGGAATGAGAAAGAACTAAAGCAATAACTTCGGCCTCAAAAGTATCTTGACTGGGTAAGGTTTGAAGTGTGCCTCCTACACAATCTGCTCCGGTTTTCTTTAAATATTCAACACATTTTGAGATATAATCTTTATCATAAATAGCGTGAGCATCCATCCTAATAATAATCTCACCTTTTGCATTTTTAATCCCGATATTCAATCCAAAGGGGGTAAATTTATTTGGGTTGCTCAGAAGTCTAATAAAGGGGAATCGCCGTGAATAGTCTTCGATAATCTTTTTCGTTCCGTCCTCGCTTAGGCCATCAATAACCAAAACCTCAAGCCCATCTTTTAGATAATCATTAGCAATTATTGAATCCAAACATTTTCCAATATGCTTTTCTTCATTCCGGCAAGGAATTATTATTGAAACGAAGGGTTTTTCCATAATTTAATTTTTCCCAAAAAGTATCTTTGAGCTCTGCGGTCCGCAATTAAAGATCAAATCGATAATTGAAAGATTAAAAATAAAATCTCCCCATAATTGGGGATAAACGGGATGGATAAAATCAGTATATTCTAATTTAATCCCAGCCTCTTTAAATTTTTCTTCATCTTGATATTTCTTTCCTCCTCTACCTGATAAGTAAACATCGGCATTAAATTTCTTACAAATATTTAGTAATAACTCATCACCCTTCCCAGAGATATCATAATTAGAAGCAATCTCAAGTTTAGTTTTAATTCCAAGTTTTTCTTTTAATAATTCGATTAATTCTATATTAAGTTGCGATAAATATTGCCAATTTTTTTTAAAAATCTCTTTTAGTTCTGGAAACAAAAAATCGAAATATTTTGCTTTTTTATAATTTAGTTCTATTGTTTTAATGTGCCTTTCTTTCTCTTCTGAAAAATTTATTAATTCTGTTTCCTTAATTAACTGAGGAAATTTTCTTTTAACTGGCAAAGACAACCAAGTACCACCCTGCGGAGTTTTAATTTTTACTCTATTTGTTGGCCCATTTTTTTCATATTGAACATTATCTAATAAGACAAAAATATCTGCTCTCGCCATTTTATAAAAAAACCCCAGCCAGGGCAAATAATTTGGTTGATGGATTGCAATTTTTATTTTATTATCCATCTTATTACCTCAAAGGCTTCGGCGTAAGGAACGCCGATTTGAACTCCCCGAGTTTTAGCCAAACTTTTTATAAAATCTCCGGACATATAAAATTTGGCTGATTGAGATTTATAACAGGAAAGAGCCTTAATCTTTTTCTGAATATCCTTTTCTTTTAAAATGATAAATCCCTCGGTACTAAAAGTAAGATTATTCCAGGGAAGTTCATAACCTAATAGACTTACCTTTTTAAATGCCCTAAAACCTTCTTGAGATATCACTTGATGGTCCTGGTGAGTATCATAAGTAGAAGGAAGAAAAACCAAATCAGGTTTAATTTTTTGGTTTAATTTAACCATATCTTCTAAAATTTCTTGGCGATACTGGGGAAAATTTCTTGCCTCGTAATTTAGTAGAATTAAATTTCTTTCGGGAAGGCCTAAAATTTTCATCACTCTTTTGATTTCTTTCTTGAGAATATCTTTGGGTAGTCCTTTGGGAATAGATTTCTCGGCTGAGGAAAAGGCAACATAAAAAACTTGTTTCTTTTCATCAACTAATTTAGCAATAGTCCCACCACATCCAAGCTCTCCGTCATCTGTATGGGGGGCTAAAACCAATATTTTTTTGAAATCATTGAGCATAAGTTTTTACTTTATTATTTTAACTCTTTAATAATTCTTCGTAAACTTCTAGTAATTTTTTGCTTTCATTCTCCCAATTGTATTTTTCTAAAACTCTATTAGAAAATCTCAGAAATAATAAATCTAAATTTGCCAGATTTTGTTCTTTCAATTTTGTCTACAAATTCAAAATTAATATTTATAGCTTTCCCCAGTCTTTCTCTTAATTGGCTTAATAAATAATAAAGGTCATTTTCTCCAAAATTTTTCTCTTTAGCTATCCGGACAATAATTTTATCTTTTTTAGTCTGAATTATTTGAGACTCCTTAATATTCTTTGCTGCCTGAAAAACAAGGCTCATAGCAGCTGGACTAATATAATTTCCTTCCGGCGTAATCAACATCCCATCTACTCTACCCTCGATGGAGCTTACCAAAGGAAGCTCTCTGTTGCAGGGACATTTTTTTTCTTCAGACAAAGTTACTACGTCTCTAGTTTTATATCTTATTAAGGGCATAGCAAAATTAAAAAGCGTAGTCGCGATAATTTCAGATTGATTAGAATTAGCAAGTTGTTTTAATTCTACTAAACCATATTCTGGACTAATATGAAGTCCTCCTTTTTCGCACTCGGAAATAAAACCAACATACTCAGCAAGGCTATAACTATTATAAACCCTTGCCCCAAAAGCTTTCTCAATATCTTTTTTTTGCCAATCAAAAAGAGTCTCTGAACTGGTGAGAATCGCTTTGGGGCAAAAGACCTTTTTATTATAATCTAAAATATATTTAGCAAATCTATGTATTGTAGAAACATAGCCCTGTAAAATCTCTGGTTTAAACTGATTAAATTTTTCAAGGTAATATTTAAGATTTTCATCATTCATATGAAACGAAGAGAAAAGTAACTGATTGTAAGCTTTATTGTATCTCCAAAAAGGTGATTTTCTAACATTTGGCGGAACTATAACTTTACCGAGAAATGTTGCTAATTTGTCTCCTGATTTTACTCCCGCCCAATATTTAACCCGTGCTTCGCTAAATGCAAAATTATATTGAATAGCATATTTAGTTACGAAAAGAGTTAAGGGAGTACCGGTAGTTCCTCCAGTAGTATAAGGAATTAGGTTTTTTTTATTAATATTTTGCGCAATAAAATCATCTCTATGATCTTTTATTACTTGTTTTTCCAAAATAGGAATTTTTTCTAAATCACCTTCATTTTTAATATCTTCAGGGGATAAGCCTATTTTATTAAAAAGATTCCTATAGTAAGGAACATTTTGATAGGCATGGTTTATCATAAATTTAAATTTTTCCCACTGAATTTCTTTTAATTTTTCAATGGGAAACCATTGGCTTTCTTCTAATTCTGAAAGGTATTTTTTAAAATTGCCGCCGTATCTCTGTCTTTTTATCAGAAAGCCCTGCCAAGTTACAGCCAAATTCTGTAAAAAAACTGGTAAATGATTGTAAATATTTAGTAAATTCATTTTAAAATTTTTCTCTTTACGGCGTAGTAAAAAGTATTAAATAAAAATTTTTACCAAAAATTGTAGTAGTCCAACACAATGTGGATGATCTCCGCTCATTATACCGCCAACCGCCAATAAAACTACTTTTTATCTATAAATTTATTCGTTTAATAGCCTTTGATATGTTTTAATTAATTTTTTGCTTTCCTCCTCCCAATTATATTTTTCTAATATCGCCTTTTTGCCATTCTCCTCCATTTCTTTAGCTGTCTTAGGGTTTTCTATTAAATATTCAATTGCCCTTGCAATGTCCCTGGGCTCTAAAGGATTTACGCAAATCCCGCATTTATTTGCCTCAATAATTTCTTTCCATAAGGAAAAGTTGGAGGCAATAACCGGCAAACCAGCAGCCATATATTCAAACATCTTTACCGGAAGACTTGTTGAAAACTGCTCCAGGGGGTGTAAACACACCATGCCGATATCTGATTCCAATAAATATTTATATGCATCTTTTGGGAATAACCATCCTAAAAAATTGACCTTGGCGGATTTTTCCAACTTTTTGATTTCTTCCTTGAAATCTTTATCAAAGAAACGTCCAATTAAGGTTAATTTTATATTATATTGGGGATTTATGAAATTTAAGGAATTAATAATTTCCTTAATTCCTCTATTTCTATCCAAAACTCCGATATAAATTAAATTGTAATGATCTTTATTTTTCGGGAAAATTGGATCTTTAAATATTTTAAAATCATCCAGAACCGGATAATTTTTTATATCTACAACATTGGGGAGTTTAAAATTTTTACTAATGTCTGGCGTGGCTGTAACAATAAAATCAAATTTTCGGGAGGCGAATTTTTCAAACTGCTTAACTATATTGACGATGAAATGCCTAACGATACCTGGAATCCATTCTTTGATTAAAATGTCTTTTGGTAGATCTTCATGAACATCATAAATTATTTTTGCACCTGTTTTCTTTTTTAATAACCACATCCATGGCAAAAGTTCTGGATCATGAAAATGATAAATATCCGCTTTCTGTTTTAATGCCAATCTATATACTATTCTTGTCAAAAAGAAAATCCGAAAAAATCTATTGTGAGGTTTGGGAAGCCAAACAATTTTTATTCCATCAATAATTGTCGTTTTATTATCGCCATTAATCAATTCATTATTGTCAATAATTCCTTCGTCATTATCGAAAACTACTTTATCATCCGCATAATACGGAGCAATCAAAGTAACATCATAACCAACCTTGACTAAGGTTTTACATTCTTTATAAAAAATTCGGGGATCGAACACTGGATGAACGCTTGTAAGATGGACTATTCTAAACATAAATTGATCCTTGTTTGCCCCTAAACACCGTAACGGTGTTTTCTTATACGAAATAGTTTTACAAATTTGTCTTTAATTGCAAAAAGAGCTTCTGATGAAGGAAATTCACTATGACTTCGTGGTGGTAAAGCGAGAATTCTCTCCCACTCTGCCAAAGATAAACCTAATTTCTGGGCAATATATTCTTTATCTTGTTGAAGTTGAACTTTATCTGGATACGGCGGCTTTTTAAGTTCTTCTAACGCCTCATCGCGAGTCATCTGACCCGAAAGTATTAAACTAGAAAAATGCGCTTTTCGTTTATCAATCCCAAATTTTGTAGGAAGATAATATCCTTGGAAAAACCGTGTCAGAACTGATTCATAATGTTTCGCCCCATAATCTTTCCAACCTAATTCATTAATTAAAATATTTTTTGCTTTTAGCTTATTATATGGAATATAATTAAGTAAACGAACTTCGTTAATATTTCTAATAAAAGGATAATAGAAATAACGTTTCCAGAAACTTAATGTTGGAAATTGACGTAACTTTTTATTACCGAATCTCTTATAAATTGCAAGAAGATGCCTTAAATCACCAGCGTTGTATCCCCAAGATTTAGGTAAAATAGATTCTGTAGCTAAGTTTCCACCCAGAAGAATATAGTGGATATTATATTTTTCAGCTACTTTATACAATACAGCTAAAAAAGCATGGTCTTGAGGGATTTCGCAATTCTTAACAGATGCTTTATAAAAAGCAAGTTGTAAGTCTCTCATTTCTTCCCAATCCACAACAAATATTTCCAAATTAAGTCCCAAACGAGAAACAAGAGTTTTTATATTATATTCAGATGTTTCAGAATTCCAGCCGGTGTCCGCATGCACTATAAGTGGATGCAAGCCAAACTCTTTTACGGCCAAATAAGTCAAATAAGAACTATCTGTTCCACCACTTAAACCAAGAATCGAATCATAAGGCTTATCTCTACCGAATTTTTTAATATTTGTTATAAGTTGGTCGAGCAACTTTTTTCCTGCTTCTGAACGGCTACGCTCCAATATTTGCCGTACATGTTCATCGAAATAATGACAATAGCTACAAACACCATTTTCATCAAAGGTAATGTCGGGGTCACTGGTATCCATAACACATCCTGTGCAAATTCTATAATTATTTGCCATATGTTTTGAAGTTTAATTATTTAAGGCCTCTTCGTAAATTTTTATAAGTTTTGGAATAATATGCTTCCAGGTATAATTTTCTAATACTATTTTTTTTGCTTTTTCTCCGACCTTTCTAGCTTGAGCTTGATTCGAAAGCAAAAAGTCTAATGTTTTCATTAAATCGTTAATATCCCTTGGTTTTACTAAAAATCCTGTTTTGTTGTTTTCCAAAACACCATCAATTCCTTGTCCTTGACAAGCAACAACGGGCTTACCATAAACAGCGGCTTCCAGATACGTCACACCGAATCCTTCATCCCAGCTCGGCAAGGAGAAAACATCGCAAATGGACAAATATTCCATTGCTTCTTTATGAGGTAGTAATCCCAGGAATTGAACCGAATCTTCTATATTCAATTTTTTTACGAGACTTTCTAAACTATCTCTCTCTTCGCCATCTCCGATTATTAGGTAAATTAAATTCTTATGTTTTTCTTTTAATTTTTTTATCGCAAAAAGATTTAGGTCAATACCTTTTATTTTTCTTAAAGTAGAGATGCTTAATATTATCTTTTTATCCTTGTATCGTTCGAAAAGAATATCTCTATGGTAATGAATATTATTTAAATCTACCCCATTAGGAACAATTATAATTTTATCAGGAGCAATCCCTAATTCCTTCCTGCTAATTCTCGCCAGTTTATTACTTACAACAATAGTTTTTTTTGAAAAACTTATTACTTTTTTTACATTTTCTCTGCATTTCTTATTTCTATAAATGGTTTGCTGGAAATCCTGTCCATGGATAGTGATTATCAACGGTTTTTTATATCTTTCAGCCAATAGCATTCCCGCATAGCCGTCTGGCAAGGCCACATGGGCATGTATCAGGTCAAATTGGAAATCTTTATATATTTTCCCAGACAATCCCTTAATTCCTTTATACATCCTTTTGCCTGAAGAAGCAAAAAATATGCCTCTGGGAAATTCCAAATAACGGGGGTAATACACCTCAATTCCATCCAATATCATTTTTGATGGGACTTTTGAATATTCTCTCCATTTTTTAGAGAAATAGATTAGAGGAAAGGGAATCCAAGGAAGTGGCACTATTACTTTAATTCCGCATCCTTGCTGTGCCAGTTCTTTAACCTGCTGGTGAGTAAATAGACTAATCTTATCAAAAGTTGAAAGGTACATATGAGAAATAACCAAAACTTTAATATGGTTTTTTAGAGGATGGGAAGAATAATTATTTTTATGGCGACAAACTGCAATTTCTGTTGAGGGGCCTTCTTTAAAAATTCTTGTCAAAAAATAATCTACCAGAAATACTACAGGACCCAATAAATACCCTAAAAAATTAAATTTTCCAATAATTTTATTAAGGCCTTTCCAAAAAAGTTTAAGCAATCGACTATTTGAATCTGCTGGTGAATTCATGAAAAAAAACAAGGGTTTTCTCTCCATTATTTCTAAATTATGATTATTTAAAATGGTTAATATTTCATTATAAGTTCTTGAAACTTGATGTATTCCTTCGATACGAGACTTATGAAGAAAATTTTCAGAAAAAATAAAAACTCCATTGCTTTTTAATAATTTGCTGATGTTCCTGATGGCTGATGAATATCTGTAGTCATTAATAATGTGAAATAATATGTCGGAAGCAGTAATAACATCAAATTTTTTCTTAGTTCTAAAAATATCTGGTGAAAAGAAATATCAATTTGGTAAAAACGGTATTGTGGATATATTTTCCTTAAGTTTTTAATACTAACTTCAGTAATATCAACCCCTTCTAAGTTTTTTACACCGAGAGACTTCCATAGTTCTACCAAAAAACCAGTACCACACCCCAGATCTAAAATATAAGCTTTTGACGGATCTTTAACAAACTTCTTTATCTCCTCAAGAAAAATATGCTTTCTTAGTTTGTACATCCAATTATTAAATGGAATACCTAATCCTTTGTATCCAGCACCACTTAAACTAAAATCTTTTGTTAAACGGTTTTGCCAATAAATTTTTGGAGAAAACTTCGTCTCAGTATTCATATTTTATTAAAATTAAATAATTTTTCATCTGAATATTTTTGAATATTTTACTTACAAAAAGTTAATTTCTTCAAATTATTCTGTGAATAAACTATCCCAAGAAGCGTCATCAAAATCGGCATTGTTTGAAGGGAATGATAAAAACCAGCAGGAATCATAAAAATTCCAATCGCAATCAAACTTACCTGTAGGGAAATAGAGAATATTTCCAAAAATAAGTTATCTTTATTAAGCCATTGAATTTTTCCGATTCCTCGATAGAATTTAAAAAACCATACAAAGAAGATTAAAAATCCAACAATACCATATCTTTTTAACAGCAACAACCATTCGTTATCAAGAGTGCTTGTTATTGTGCCTTTTTCAGGGCCCAAACCAAAGAGCGGAGATTGTTTCCAAGCATCGATTGCTGCTTCCCATTTAATTAATCTTGGCCAAATACTTCCTTCTGGCCCTAAGTCCATACCAGCTTTTATTCTTAAGAAAAAAGTCGGCGGAGCAATTGAAAGAAAGATTAATGCTAGAATAATAAATAATGGCAAAATTATGAATAAAATCCTTATTTTTCCTTTTAATTTAAATCTCTTTGGATATTTATAAAATAGAATAAAAAATATCCCTGCTAGAAAGCAAATTAAAGCGCTTCTTGAAAAACTTAAAATTATAGAAAGAACAAAAATTAAAAAAGAAATAAATAGTAATAATTTAGTATCTATTTCTTTACTCCATAAAATTCCAACAAGAACAAAAAAGGAAGATAGGGCCATGAGAATGCCGAAATCATTAGGATTACCAATAGTTCCTACAATTCTGTTGTTTCTTAACCAATCATCAAAATGGGCAGGATTTAAATATTTAATGAAAGCTACATTAAAATTGTGAAATAAGTCAAAATATTGAATAAGTCCGAAAATAGCTGAAATTAAAAATAAACTAATAAGGATAATGTAGTATTTTTTAAAATCTTCTTTTTTAATATCTAGGTTAGTAACTAAAGTAAAAATTAAAAAGTACTCAATTAGCTTTCCGATTTCAAAGAAATCTCTTCCAATTGGGGTGAGGTTTTTTACCACCCAAGACCATAAAATTGAAAATAAAATACATCCACCAAAAATAAAAAACCATTTATGAATTGATGTCCACTTCAGTTGAATATTTTCTCTCTTACTAAATTTTCCAAAAATAAATAATATCCAAGCAGTAAAAATTAATATTAATTCAGGTCTTATTGAAGGGATCGATTCAAACTGGATATAAGGACATAAAATCGAACAAAATAAAAGGAAAAAAATGATGTTATTAAAAGACAATTTTCCAGACATTAAGAATAAAAAATTGAAGAGCAAAAAAAGAAATATCAACAACCCAAATTTAAAAAAATTAAAAAAGACGTAGACTAAAAGAAAGGTCAGCAGAATGCCAACGACACTAGAGATAATATTTACTTCCTTATCGTTTAATTTACCGGCTAATTCCATAATATTTAAAATTTCCTACATTGCATTCAATTTACGAGTACGATTAAAAACGATTCAAATTTATTCTGTTTTTCTAGTTTTTAATGATTCCCTCTAAGACTTGGGCTAGTTTCTTCGTTAAATACTTTCTTTCGTATTCTTCTGGTAATTTAAATTCTTTATTGATATTAAAATTTCTTTGTTCAAATTCTTCAATGACCCTCGTTATTTTTAGCGGATTTTCGGGATCTATAATTTTGGCATAAGGTATCTTTGTAATAATTTCAAAAAATGGTTCGTCTGGTGAAATAAGGGCCAGAATCGGTCTTCGAGAAGCGATATAATCAAATAATTTTGTCGGTATTCCTTTTCTGTATTCGCTGCCAGTGACAAGCAACAGATGAGCTCCCTTTTGATAAGCTAAGGTTTCTTTATAAGATTTTGGGCCGGCAAAAGTAACAAAATCATTTACTCCTATAGCACGGACAAAATTTACTATTTTTGGCTCTATCTCCCCCACGTGGACAAAATGAATATTCAATTTCTTTAAATGCAGCATTTTTATTGCTTCAAATAAAAATTCGTAAGGAGATTTTTGTTTTTTAAAATCCTCGAATTTGCCAGTATATACTATTGTAAAATGATTAAATTTTACCGGGTCAATATACTCAAAGTCCTCAGAATCATATCCGTTAGTAATGGTTATGAATTTGTTTGCTAATTTTTTATAAACAAGAGCGTATTCTTTACGCATCGAATCTGCGGTAAATATCACTTTATCGGCATTTCGAAGTACATAAGGCTCTAAAATATTAACAAGAAAATTTTCAACTTTTGCTTTTATACTTTTTGCAGGTTGACGGGTTATTAACAATCTCCAAGGATCTCTTAAATCAACAATATAAGGCAATTTAAATTGTTTTTTTATTACCGGTCCAAGAAGCAAGGGATAAAAAGGGCCTCCAGTAAGATATATTGCGCAAGGCTTTTTATTCTTTATAATTTTTCTTATATCTTTAAATAAAAAGGGGAGCCATCTTATTCCTTCGTCATTAATAATTTTTGTTTTCCATATTGGCAATCTATAAATATTAACATTTGGAGGAATATCTTTTATCAAACTTTTGTCTATCCAATAATAAAACTCTTCTTTTACAGTGACAACAACCGGTTCCCATCCAAAACTTGGCAGGAATTTCACAAATTTTGCTGGCCGAAATACCCCCACCCCTCCAGCGGGGGGAAAGCTCCATGCGATTATTAAAATTTTTCTCATAGTTTATTTCTAAAAATTAGGTTATTTTTTCTTTTCATAAAAAATGCAAAACTGTATAATATTAAATTTTTATAATATTTGAAATCTGACTTTTTTATAAATATTGTGTCTATAATATTATTCCTTGAAATTTTACAATAAATTATTGCGATAACAATTAAAGCAATACTATAGGATATAGATGATGCCCATGCGGCTCCATTAATGCCCAATTTAGGGATTAAGATGGTATTT
>Ga0272448_1007678_pt1 | contig 11374 bp, 10 predicted proteins | sample YNPCB0191_FD_202220 | JGI IMG/M metagenome (GOLD analysis project Ga0272448, IMG submission 202220) | Hot spring sediment microbial communities from Yellowstone National Park, WY, United States - YNP-CB-019-1 | ecosystem: Environmental > Aquatic > Thermal springs > Hot (42-90C) > Sediment... | reverse complement strand
ATGGGATTAGAACATGCGCATCAACTCCCTTGAGGGTCTGTGGCAAAAAGCACGGCGCCGCCTGCATTGCTGGGAAGAATATGATTCCAATGTTGGAACTTTCTGTGAACCCAAAAGTCGCCTTGGCGGTGGAAAACGTGACGTGTTTTGCCACCCTTACCGCTATGTTGTATAGATCCCTGGTATAACTCAAATTGGTAAATATCTTTGTCCTTTCTGGATCAAATCCGACGGCTATAATGTCCAGCAGGTTATCCTCGGTGTACTCCTTGACCTCCTCAACGCTCATCCCTGGGTTGATCAGAAATTTCTCATCATCTGTTACCTGAAAATATAGGTCTGCCTTGAACGTGTCTTGAAGATACTTTGTGAAGATCCATGGGACCAGATGACCGAGATGCGTATATCCTGACGGTCCCCTCCCAGTGTACAGTACCGTCTCTACCCCTCTCTCATAGGAGTCCATCCACTCTCCGAACTCTCTGTGGGCAAAAAAGACATTCCTTCGGAGAAGCACGTGAAGGTACCCTGCGTGCCTTTGAATCCTGTTGATGAGGGCTTCGTTAAGTGGCTCGACCCCAAACTCTTTAATCAGCTGTTCGTAATCTACCTCGCCCCTGACCTCCCAAGGTGTAACTTTTGGTCCACTATTCTGCATGAGGTTCACCATGGCGTGGCCTGTCCACGCCCTTGATGGATAAGGGAAAGACCTTATAATAATTGCGGTTGAATTTAAGGGAACTACTCTGCCTCTAGGTCGGGTCTTCCCGCCAACTTGAGCAAGACATCCTACAACATTTAAGGAAAAATAGAATTTATGACTCAGTGTATTTTGAATGGAATGACATAACATATATAACAGTCAGAGAATTAAATTCCCTCATGCAGAAAATCTGCGATTTCCACATGCACTCACTTTTCAGCGATGGTGAGCTCATCCCCTCTGAGATAGTCAGGCGGGCATACATCTTGAATAACCGTGCCATAGCAATCACAGACCACGCCGACTCCTCCAACATGGAGTCTATAATAAAAAAATTAGTCCTTGCCTCAGAATTTGTATCAAAATACTATTCTGATTTTACACTCATCCCTGGCGTAGAACTGACCCATGTGCCCCCCAAGAGCATTCCAATTCTAGCCAGAGAGGCAAAAAAATACGGAGCAAAGGTGGTAGTCGTCCATGGAGAAACGCCGGTCGAACCGGTGCCGCCTGGAACTAACGCGTCTGCATGCGTGTGCAACGATGTGGACATATTGGCCCACCCTGGCATGATCTCGGATGACGCAGTCTCCAGCGCAAAGGACAACGGGATCTTTCTGGAACTATCTTACAGGTGCGGGCACTGCCTTGGAAATGGGCGGGTGGCAAGGCTAGCCACCGAAATTGGCGCAAAACTCTTGGTAAACTCAGACGCGCACGACATAGGCGACCACCTCTCTCCGGAAGCGGCGCTTGTTGTGGCTAAGGGCGCAGGCCTCAGCCAATCAGAGGCCGAGACTGTTTTATTCAAGAACCCTGAGATTTTGTTGAAGAGGGTAGGTCTTTGAGTCTTCTAAATTTCAGCTGACACTCAGTCCGTATTTTTTTGCTATATCAAAGAAGGCATCTCTGACATACCTTATCTGGTCCCATGTCAGCCCATAAGTGTTGAACTTGAAGTGTTTTGTCAACCCTGGCTGAATCCCAACTATCTTCCTCTCCCTCAATTCATCGTACAAGAAGTACCCCTTCCTTTTGTGTGCCAGGGAGATTTTGTAGAAGCCCTCTGTCTCCATATGGGTGAGGGTGTGCAACTTTGGTCTTATCCCCAACTGCCTAACACCCTCAATTCTCTCAAGCTCCGATACGAGGTACCTCACCTTCTCGATCTCCTCTCCCCACCTCTCCACCCTGCTCACAACTTCCGGAAATGATGCCATCAGTGTTATGAGCGGCGCCCCCATAACAGTGCACCCGAGCATGGCTAGCTCCTTTGCCCCGAACTTTCTCTTTGTCAGATCTCCCTCGATCTTTGAGCGGGTCGCAAGCTTACCTTCCAAGGACCTGTTGAACGCAAGTATCCCTGTGGGGGCGCTAGCTGCCCAGCTTTTGTGCCCGCTGCTGGTTATGATGTCGGCACCGAGTTCCTTGCCATCCACTGGCATCACTCCAGCGGTGTAGGCGCAATTCAGTATGAAAGGAACACCATAATCTCTTGCTATCTTACCGACAATTTTTGCATCGTTCAGGTTGCCGTAAAGGTAGTCCACATGCGTCAAGAGGATGACTGCCGGGAGTCTGCCGCACTCCTCTTTCACTTCCTCTATCTTTGTGGCATATTCGTTCAAGTCAACCCTGAATTCCGGAGGACCGCTGTTTGGGACCTCCTTGACCCTCATATCGGCAAGTTCTGCGGCGATGTAACTCGAATAATGAGCGGTGCTGTCCAGCACCACATAATCTCCTGGTCTGCCGAGCATCTTGAAGGCTATGAACTTGGCCTCCCTGCACCTGGTCACCACCCTGGCAACGTCCATGCCCAGGAATTCCGCGAGATCCTTGTAAAAATCTTGGATAGGCGGGTTTGTTATCATGTCGAGCCTCGCGGTCTTTGGTGGGCACCAGTCACACGTCGAATAACCGTCCCCAAACTCCAGTATTGCCCTCATAGCCTCCTCTGTGAGGATCCCTCCTCGCTGTATTGGCTGGAGGTTTATGTATTCCTCCTCCGCAAAGTCTCTCCTCAATCCTTTGTATTTTTCAAGCCTCTCCTTCGGGATCTTCATGATTTCAAACCCTCTCTCACTTTTTCGAGGCGGCTCCTTGCGCTGTCTAAATACTTGATGATCTCTTCCTTCTGGCTCTCGCTCATGCGGTGATCTGGGGAGGTCCTCCTCAGGACAGATATAACTTTGATTAAATCTCCAATAGCCTCCTTTACATCGGAGCTTCTTATGCCCATATAATCACCAATGGAGCCAGGGTGAGGATTCGAACCCCAGTGTAGCGGGTCTGCAGCCCGCCGCCTAAACCGCTCGGCCACCCTGGCTTACCCTCAAATTCTGGGAGCGTAAATATTTATTTCTTTACCCATCCCAGAAGATGTGGAGATGTAAATGGCATCGGATCGTGAATTTCTAAGGTACAGCCGCCAGATGATGATTCGAGGCTTTGGAATCGAGGGTCAGAAAAAATTGTTCTCCTCCAAGGTTGCGGTTGCTGGTATAGGGGGGCTTGGAAGCCCAGCGTCATATTATCTTGCAGCCGCGGGCGTCGGATATCTGCGGCTGATAGACTGCGATGTCGTCGAATTGTCAAACCTCAACAGGCAGATCCTGCACTGGAGCAACGACATAGACCGTCCTAAGGTCGAATCTGCCGCGATGAAACTATCGCTCCTTAACCCGAACGTTCACATCGACGCCATAAATGAAAAGATCACCGATGAAAACATCGATGACCTGATGAAGGGGGTAGATATAATCGTGGACGGTCAGGACAACCTTCAGACGCGCATGATAATTAACGAATTCGCAGTGAGAAACGAAGTCCCCTACATTTATGCTGCTGTTTACGGAATGGAGGGATACTTGATGACGATAATTCCCCATGAGGGCCCGTGCCTTAAATGTATGTATCCTGGCGAGCCCCCAAAGCCTGAGCGTTTCCCTGTCCTAGGAACGACCCCGGGCGTGATGGGGTGCCTTGAAGCCACCGAGGCGATAAAACTAATTACAGGGATAGGCAGGCCTGCTGTTGGTCGGCTTGTGGTCTACGATGGAGAAGATATGAGCTTCCAGGAGATCTCCATAAAAAGAAATTCAAACTGCCCAGTCTGCAGCGGGCCTCTAAACAAAAGGTCGAAGTGAATCCAGGTAGAGTAAAAAAAGAAAGTGGGATTTTACTCAACGAAGAACTTCCCAGTCTTTTTCAGCAGCTTCATCTGCGCCGTCTTCAATGCCATCTCTTCCCGCCTGGCTTCTTCCTCGATGCTTCTGGGCTGCCTCTGGTACTCTCTCTCCTCAAGACCACAAGAACCGTCTGGGAGTAGCGCTCTCCTTTCGCAGAACGCATAATTACATTTCGCTGCTACGCACAGATCGCCCACCCAGTTGCAGTACGGGGTCGCATCGGACTGCACCCTTCTATCCCACGGATTCCCCCTCTGGCCGCCATACTGTTGGGGGTATCTGGATCTCAACTGCAACGCTCTCTGTCCACACCTGAAGTGGGGACAAGTCGCCTCACAATTTCGCCTACCTTTCAAGTCCAAAACCTCGATTTTTGGTACTTTTTGCTAGCATTTTCCACCACAGTTAAAAGTTCAGATAATTATTTGGAATTCCCATAAATAAACCTTCTCACATCCCGCTGCGAGGAAGCCCATGGGCTTCAGCCACGTGTTGCTGAAAGCATCATCTCTTGTAACCTATCTTTCTCAGGAATCTCAGGCGCTCCTCCTTGTCAGAATCGCCCTCGACCCCTTTGGGAGAACTACCATCAATTACGCCGAGGACGCCCCTTCCCTGTTCGGTCTCCGCAATTACGAGTTCCACGGGGTTCGCCGTCGCACAGAATATGCTGCAGACCTCCTGCACGTTTTTCAGCGAGTTGAGTACGTTGATCGGGTATGCCTCTCTGAGAAAGACCACAAACACGTGACCTGCCCCTATCTCCTTACATGCAGCGACGGCAGCTTCTTTCAGCTCTTCGTCATTCCCGTCATATCTGATCAAACAGGCACCAGAAGCCTCGCAAAAGGCGACCCCAAACTTGGCCCTTGGAGCTGTTGTTGTTATCGCCTCATATATGTCCTCGATGCTCTTTATGAAATGAGTCTGCCCGACTATCACGTTTGAATCTCTGGGCATTCTCAATTTAACTACTTTGATATCCATTTGCTCCCCCCTCAGTGAAGAGTATTGCGCAAGAAATATAAATTCTTGGACCTATTGGTTGTTGGTGAATTTATTGAGATTTGCCTTGTATGATTTTGAGATGCAAGTCCCCAATGACTGGAAGCTTTCAATAGATCGGAAATCACAGTATGGCGCCGGGATAATGAGCTTCTCCACGCCCCACGGATCAACCTTGGATATAATATGGGAAAACCTTGAAAAACACAGATCAAAAAGCCCCACAGTCGAAGATTTTCTCAACAACTACATTGAGGAGATGAAGAAGAATAAGAACGTAAAATCAATCGACTTCACAAAAGAATCGCCCACAAGGACTGAGGAACACGAATCCCTTCCCCACGAATTCACATATGTGTACAAGCAGCCTTTCAGCAAGACCGTCTCCATGAAGATCGTCAGCAAGTGCCTATACTGCCTTCACTCCAACAGGTTCATAATCGTCTATTCCCGCTTTGATCCAAAGAAGGAAAATCCGGACGAGCCGGTTATTAGAGATGCTATTAAGAGTTTCGATTGCCACTGCACAAAAAACACCAAACCTTAAAAAGTTGGAGAGTGTAAAATAAATTCAAGGCGATGAAATATGTACAAGACAATAATGGTTGGTGTAGACGGGTCTAAACCCGCAGAGAAAGCCTTCGAGGTTGCTGTAGACATGGCGAAAAGGTACGACGCGCGCCTTCTCATAGTCTCCATATACTCCCCGCCAGCAATTGCATTGTTGGGCGACATACCTCCTTACCCGCCAACGGTACCAAAGGAAGTGGCCGAAAAGATAGAGCCCCTCTTAAAGAAGTACGAGGAACAAGCCAAGAAAGAGGGGGTTAAGGTCGTTGAATCCAAGATTGTGCCCACTTGGGATAACCCCGGCGCCGGCTTCGTCACCGAGGCGGAGAAGCAGGGCTGCGCCCTCACTGTGATAGGCTCCAGGGGGCTGACCGGTGTAAAGCGCGCCCTCCTTGGAAGCGTCGCCGAATATGTTGTCAAAAATGCCCACTGCAGCGTACACGTCGTACGCTAACACTTTTTTTTGGTAGGTTTTTTATGATATTCCAGATTTATGGGCTACAGTTGGATATCCCAAAGGAGTACAAAATTATCCTGTGGAAAGACTCTGTTTTTTATGAGGGGACGGTCGAGGTACACGGCAGTGTCGGCAACATGATAAAGATGGATTGGAACGACCTGAATAAGGTTCTGCAGAAGTACCCCTCCCCGGAAGATTTCTTCAAGGAGAACATAGAGCGTATCAAGGAGGATCCAGATATATTGGATCCAAAACTCGAGACCTACCCCTGGGATAGCGACCCTGACCACGATTATTATTTTCACAAGCTATCCTATAGAGCCGTGAGAAAATTTCCAAGGAAAGAGATCTCTGATTACATTATAGGTCTTGGCATCTTTTGTAAAAACTCCAATCGTTTCATTCTATTGCAATACCGCCCTCCAGAAAAAGGCTCGGACATGGGTGACAAGGCTCTCGAGATAATAAGGTCTTTCAGATGTGTATGTAAAGAATGACCTTACGAAATTCGCGCGACGAAATAAAATAGTGAGTTCATGTCACTTCCCGGGACCTTGGTATTGGGGCACCTCCCATTTTAAAGATCCGCTACAACAATCTGGTGGGAACGCCCCAAACACGTCAAATAAGAAGACATAACTGTCAAGGTTGTACACCTCCCACTTGTCTGGCGGTGCGGACACATATTGGAAATACTGAAGGTTCGGATCCCAGACATTAATCATCCACTGTTTAAGGCCACCAGGGTCTGCCTTAACTCCATTAATGGCAACTATGTATCTCAACCCACCAACTTCCCCATATTCCACGTTAAGTGGATAATTACTTACATTGTAATCTTCTATCACTACCCATTTGGAAGGGTTATCTATTGGGTATATTCTCAACTCAACTTTTTCGGCTTTATCGTAGTTCTTAACAAGATCGATTATCGTACTTCCTGGCTTTAGCTTAATATTCATGTACCAATAGACGACCATGTGCGTCTCATTGTACTTTGCCTTCATATCTACGCCAAAATCTACAGATATGTATCCTGTTCCATTCATTGAGTAAAGGTATTGGAGCGACCCCTCCCTGCCCATTTCGAATTTACTGTACTTGTAAAGATTTTCCATGAAAAGATTTCCAATACCTGAAAAAGAAAGGGTCGCCCCTCCTCCAATCAAGGTAATCTGTATTAGAAATAGCACTATCAGGTACCTGATAGGAGGTATTACCTCTTTTTCCTTATCCTTCTTCGGATCTGCCATTTTTAACCCATCTTTTACTTCCAAGTTGTGGTATTTACACTTTTTGTTTTAGGTCCTTTTTTTTTATAAATTATTTAATAAAATTTAAACTAAATTTCGGAAGTATATCAAATATCCATAAATTTAGTTGCATCAGTAGGTTTATGAAACGTAACTATGTGGGCTGATCTGATTTATAAAGTTTTTTGTAGCAACCTAGTAACTTATATATACGCACGAATCTTTATTAAAAAACAAAACAGAATGGTGGGAAAACCTTGTTGGATCTTCTATTCTTGGGGGAATACGCAATACTAATCCTGATCGACTGGCTTCGCGGCATTCCTGGTTGGGGCCTACCTGGATACGGTCTGCCTGGCGCGCCTTGGACCGGCTCATGGATTTTGATCTATTGGACAGAGTGGCTCTGCTGGTTCGTAATACCAATAGTCTCTATGCTATGGTGGCGCTCGTGGGCGAAAAAACATCCGGAGCTACTGGAGGAAATATGAGGTGATGTGAATGCCAGAAACTGGTCTTCTAATTGAAGAAGCAATCATCGTGATCTGGATCCTCCTGATCCTAGGCATTGGTGTGTGGTCAAGGAAGCGAATTAAGAGCTCAGGGGAGTTCATGGTCGGTGGGAGGGCTATACCTGTCTGGATGCTGGGAATGTGGAGCGCCGGAGCTTCTGTCTCGGCTTGGGCCTTCTTCGGTCTACCTGGCGCGATCTATGCCTCAGGTGCTTGGCAACACTGGGCTATCTGCATACCCATGATGGCTGGTTTTCCGATAACTGTATTGTTCTTGGGAAGGTGGATGCGAATAGCTGCAAAGAAATACAACCTCATGACAATGCCTGATTTTCTGGGCGAGGTCTACGGAGGTAGACTCATCAGGATATTCGCAGCGATTGGAATCGTGATCGGGTGCATCTTCTACGCGACCGCACAATTCAAAGCCCTAGGGGTCTTACTGAGCACCCTATTGGGCATTGATTATGTCCCCGCGGCGGCCCTCGGAATCGCCGTATCTGTGGTTTACATTTTGCTGGGCGGCTTCATTGCTGGCGCTATCATCAACACACTGAACGTCTCCATGATGATCATAGCATCCCTCCTAGCGGTGGCCATGGGTTACATATGGACTGGCGGATGGGTTAACATGCTCACGAAAATAGTTGAAAGCGGGGCAACGACGTGGCTCAATCAAGATGTGGCGGCAGGTGGCGCGGCATGGGGCTTTTGGGTTAGCTGGTTCTTCTTTATATCCTCATTTGGGCTTGCTGGGCAGCCTCAGATAGTTCAAAAGCTATATGGCATAAAGAAACCCAGCACACTTTGGATGTGGGGATTAATGGGCGGAATAATCTTCGGAGTTACCTGTCCAGCTTACTGCTACTTGGGCGCAGTAACAAAATACCTAACCGTTATTGGTCAGGCACCGAATATCCTTGCTGTCTATAAGTCCGCAGATTATGTTATAGCTTGGCTGACCGTGAATAAGCTGGGAGTAGAGAGTCCAGTGATTGGTGGTCTTCTGATTGCAGGTGTTGTTGCCGCAGCATGGAGCACTGTAGATGGCTTCGTAATGATGGGTGGCGCTGCTCTTGCAAGAGACATCGTTAACAAGTGCTTTAGACCAAACTGGACTGACAAGCAGCTCCTCAGGGCTCTGAGGGTTGGGATGCTTATCGTTGGCGCTCTCATGGTGATTGAGACCATGTTCCCTGCAGAGCTCATAACATGGCTTGCTGCCATAGGATGGCAGCAATTTGCTGCGACACTTGCACCTGCATTACTTCTGGCGACGACTTGGAAGGGCATAACAAAGTGGGGCGGAACGGCGGGTGTTTTTGTGGGGCTTGTGGTCTCCGCTGGTCTCACCTTCCTTTACAGGATTCCATGGGGAACTGTGAAATATTTGCAAACGTTCTACCTTGACTCCGGAGCTTGGGGAATGATCTTGGGCTTTATTACCATCATGGTGGTCTCGCTTGTGACCAAGAAGGAGCGCGGTCCTTTGTACTACGATATCCACAAAGAAGTCACTTCACCACAGCCAGTTGCAGCGCAACCTGCAACACAATAACTTTATTTTTTTCTAGAGGATTTCGAAAACTTAACTTTTGCTGATACCCCTTCGCCCTCTTCCTTTTTGAGGCGCCCCTGTGCTAGGCGCATCATTTTTCATCCTCTCTTCTCTTCTTTTTTTACCATCTCCTACCTTCTTCGAGATCCTACCCTTGTACCTGCCTTCGCAACGTGAACATCTGCATGAGGTTGAAGCAGAGGCAGGAGAAAATCATCTTCACCTTCACCCTAGGTAAGGTCGTGACCATAACGTGCCCTGCCCTGAAGGACCTCTTGAGCACCGCAAATACCCTCTCGATCGGTGCCCGCCTCCTTGATATCCGCGCGTTCCTTAACCTTTCGAAGAGAGATGGGGCCTGCCCTGGTACCGCGCTGCATCGTTGTGCTGTAACCCTTTGCCAGTACGCCGGAGTACCCTCTCCCTGTAGACGACCTCTTAGAGAGGTCCACCTGTGAGTCGTGCACAGAGGCCGTTGTTGCCTTGAAAGCCCTTATCAAGCCGAACTAGAGATCAGCCTTCACATGCAGCTTGTACCCGAAGTATGACCTGCTCCCCTTCTTCGTCCTCGTCCAGGAACTGTCTCTTGATCTGCGTGTCAATGCTTCTACACCTTAAATCCTTTGCTGGAGCATGCCCAGGATACGCAGCTGTGAATGTGGCGTCTTGGGCAATCCTACCGCCCCCCGTAGCCCTTTCCTTTCCATCTGCCTTTCCAGCTCTGACAAGCCCTATCGCACTTATCGTTATTGATCAGCCTCTCCCTGAAGATCCAGACCGTATTTTGGTGTAGTCCGGGATCACTCCGGGGAAGCCTAGGAAGTGCTGGAAGATCACGCCCCTAGCTACCTGGCGCTCCAGCTCCGGATCAGATAAACCGTACTACTGCTGTAACACTAAAAGCTTCAGCATCACGATTGGATCGATGTTTTGCCTCTCCTTCCCCCGTAAGGTTTTTGTAGGATTGGGCTATTATGGAGCCCCAAGTCTATCAGGGATGCTGCTTTCGCCAATCTGTCGTTGTCCTTCAGGTACCTATTGTAGTACTCGTTGAGGATGTAACACTCGAAGGAGGGCGTGAGAATAACTGTTGTGTCAATGATCTTTAAGCATCGCGCTCTTTTTTTTGGGAAAGGTTATAGGCAGGTTTTTCGAAAATCCTAAATATAATTTTTTCATCAAGTGGTATGACATTTGGTCTCACTTCTTCAATGTGGTTTACGCCTACCCAATGTAGATCTTTCGCTTCAGGGCAAAGTGCGACCGCACCCTTGTACTAATTCGCAAATGACTTCGGAAGCTAGATTTTATCTTTCTGGGCGGGAAGTCCCGTCCGACAAGGGGAGGAGAGTCAAAAACTACATATCCCTTCTTCTTTCTGTATCTTTCCAGATGTAGGGAGGGGCCACCCTAAAGCGCCTGTGTGCGGCCGATGACACATGATGCGATACGAGGCCTGACGGCTGGCCCTCTGCCCAGGCAGGCTGGGAGAGCTGCCGATGAGGGAATGCCCTACGGATGAAGCAGGAACCTGGAGTACCCGAAAAGGGGAAAAGCCTCCGCAAAACGCTCCTTGCAGGTGGTTGCGGACCCTCCTTGAAGCAGTCTTTCAACCCTTCAACCAAAACCTTTGTCAGAGTTTAGAATGGGGTTCAGGAATAAATTTTCAACCAACTTGAAGACCATTTCGTTCAAAACCCCCAACTAGACCATAAAGCGGGGTGTTTGCAGGTTACATCGATAGTACGAAATCCGGAATAGCCGATTTTGCCTCACAATGAATGCTTGAATTTTAAAAACGGAACTAACTCTTCCACAATCGGCTTTTTTACATAAAATTCGGCGAGAAAATGACAACTTCAGTTATGGAATGATGCCGTAAGGTTTATTTTTCTATGCCCATTAATACTTTTTGGATGTGGTCTGGATGTTCATCAAATGAGGCTCCGGACCGAATTGGGCGGGGTGTTCGAGGGTCATAAAAAAAGGCTATCTGAATTGAGGTAGTATTAATTGGGGTGTGTCTGAATAACCTCCATCGCAGATATTCTAGGGTGATGAAGTGGTGAGCACCAAAACAATGTACCTCCAAGTATTGAAATGATTGCGTGCAAGAATCTCC
>Ga0272448_1007677_pt1 | contig 11375 bp, 9 predicted proteins | sample YNPCB0191_FD_202220 | JGI IMG/M metagenome (GOLD analysis project Ga0272448, IMG submission 202220) | Hot spring sediment microbial communities from Yellowstone National Park, WY, United States - YNP-CB-019-1 | ecosystem: Environmental > Aquatic > Thermal springs > Hot (42-90C) > Sediment... | reverse complement strand
GGCTGTCGGTCGGTATGGATCGGACTCTATCTACGCAATGGAAGCGCTGTCCGAGCTGGACCAGGCCATGGCGGCGCGGGAGCTGCTGCCCGTGCGACAGATAGAGACAGAATACGGTCTGCGGGCGCGTCCGTGGGCGGCTTATGCTGCGGGATACGCGGAGGCGGCAGGGATCGAGGAGGCGGCGTTCGGCAGCCGCAGGGCGCTCGGCTCCCGATTGCAGGGAATCTCCATGGCCGACATGCTCGCCGGAGTCGCCGCAGATAAATACAGCGCTATCAGGTCCGTGCCCGGCGTCGGTCCGGCCCTCATCGCCGAGGCATGGCAGGAACTGACGGCCAGGGAGTCGGCTGTGAGGCGATCCTACCTGGCGCTGGGCGAATACAACCTGCCGCCGGAAATAGCCGAACTGCTGGAACGGGCGCAGTATACGGAACACATGCTGCGTTCCACGATGACTGCACGGGGAAGCGTGCGGGGAGCCGTGAGGGAGCGGATGTATGCGGCGGAGCAGGGAATTGCGGACCTGACGGCATACCGCGAACAGGTGCTGCGATACGTTCCGGCCGAACTGCGTCCCGCCGTGGAACACGCTCTGAACCGCCGACTGCGCGGGCTCGAGATGGAACGGATCTCGGCGATACAGGAGCTTGAACAGGGATGGCTGGAACGCCTGATTTCCGGTGTGTGGAACGCACCGGCGAACTTCAGCCTGGTGGCGGGCGGATTCAACTACGCAAACGCCGTGATGCGGCACGGAGTGCGGGCGCGGCATCTGGGTGCGACATCTGCGGATTTGAACTACTACCGAGAACAGGCGATGAACTTCATGAGCTATGCGGGCGCGGGCAGATTCGGCAATCCGCACACGTTTCTGGAAAGTGCCCTTGCCGGCGTGACAGGAGGAACAACAACAAACCTGCGGATAGATGTGGTGGTTCAGGATCCGAGCGGGGCGGTACTGGGCACCGCACACCGCAACGTAACGCAGGACGAGTTCGGAAACAGCATCAGTGTAAACCTGGGACTGCAGGGAACGATGTCGCCACTTTAGATGCGCTGTCGCCTCCGCACCGCTGTGCAGAATGGTGCAAGTTTGCGGATTTTGCCTGCTAAGCTGCAATAAATAGATAGGAATATATTCAGCCGAACCGTGTTCAATGCGGTTCGGCTTTAAATCAAGTGGAGGATCGCAGCGTGGCGGAATACGTGCTGGAGCTCTCAGATGCGGACGAGCAGGGAAAGTCGATCGGCCGTGCAGTCGCCCAGATGAAACCCAACGACACGATCACAATACGCAGCGCCGCGTTGTCTGCGCAAGAGATATGCGCCGAGCTGCGCAGGTACGGCCTTTTCCGATTTGCTCAGGCTGCCGATCTGCCCTCGGTCGGGGTCGTGGTGGTTGTTGCACGCATGGTCGGTGCAATCGATCCTGGACGGCCTGAACTCGTCGGACCACCGCGGGGGTGGAACTGATGCCGGTGCCTTCGGGCTACAGACCAATAGGAGTCATGCGGGTTACAGACCCGCACAACGCCTACGGGTTCCAGGATCAGCCGGGATTCACCGGCACGGACAGAATATCGGACCTGTCGTATGTTAACGCCTACGAGCAGGAGTATATGCGCTACGATCCTGTTGCAAGGTGCTGCTACGCAGAACCGATGTTCGTCCCGCACCATAACTTGCGCGCTTCGGGCACAGAGCTGACAGGCTGGGTGACATCGCGCGATGGGCAGCTAGATCCCGTGTATGTGCAAGAAGAACAGCTTAGATTAGGCCTGCCTGATTATCCGCTGCTGCGATGGTCGCTCGTGGCAAAGAGCGCACAAACAGATCTGGTATCAGTCATATGTGCTCCGCTGGATTATACCGGTTTGCGGGCGCAACTGACTCCTGGCAAGGAACACGATGCAACCGGTATATCGTTTACCGTAGCCTGCAACCTGCCGTCCGGCACTCGCGGAATATATGCGTTCAAGCGCATGTCTGCCGGCAGAGAAGCTGTGGCGACAAACAAGGACAGAAATCTTTCGTTTGAGTTATGGGTGTCCTCCGATCGGTACTATCGCATCGACTATTCAAACCCGTTCGGCATGCGGCTCTACGAATACAAAGATGGTCGGTTGCGTCCGATTTCCAAGTTAGCGTCCACGCAAAGCTTTGCAGAGGCAGTCGGGCAGGAGCGCTATGTGGAACGGGAACACGGATCATGGGCTCCGGTTGTGGATATAGACCAGACGGCGTTCGCAGTGCTCTTGGTCAACGGCTTGCTGCAGATATGGATGCACGGTCAGGCTCAACCCGTGGTGATAAACTCGGAGTTCGAATACTTCAGCAAAATGCGGGTGATCGGCAAGGGCGGCAGTTACGTGTATTTCTCTGTGCATCCGATGTGCTTTGCGACAAACGCATACTTAGTTGCGAACGAACGCAACGTCGGATTCGTCAGGCGTTCGTCCACTCCGATCCGCTACAGGGTACACGCGACCAAAATACCAGAGGGCAGTTCGGCTACGGCATCGACTGCCTGGGAACAAGGCCAAGAGTTTCGCTACAAGCTGAACATACAAAACCGACAGATAGGGACCTACAAGGGACAGGGTTATGCGCGGGATACGGCGGTTGTTACGGGCGTTACATACGAGATAGCGCCGTATTCGGTAAGGCGGCTCGATGCAGTAGGCGAGTTTCGAAACCTGCGAGAAGTGCGGATAGTGACTTCTTTCGATCTGCAGAACCTCAACATCTACTCGCGGGCGACGGTGGTAATGAACAACCGTCACGGCGAATGGCGCGAAGGATGGCCATACGGCGACGGGCGCGGAAAGGGCAACCGCGCTGTATCGATAGATCTCGGCTGGCAGCGGATCGACGGAGTGTGGACAATAAACCGCCGGTTTACAGGCATCGGAGGCCTGGATATGGACTACGGGCGCGGAGCCGCGCCAGAATCGACCGTGCGGATCGAGTGCGAAGATCTGAGCTGTATACCGCGGGAATATCCTCTGATGAGCTGTCCGTGGATGGACGGCTGGTGCCACTACTATGCGATTCGATATCTAGCATGGCTGTCGGGAATCACCGACGCACAGATGGAGTTCGAGTACTGCGGCGATCCATACTGTTCTAACCCCGACCACTATCACCTGCCCATCGGTGACGGCTTGAACCCGCGGATGTATTTTCCCCCGGGCACGACGGTGTGGCAGGCAATGAACAGAATCCGCGCACTAACTGGCCACGTGCTGTTTTTCGACGCATTCGGCAAGCTGAAATACTATCCGTGGATACGGACAGCTCCGGGGCCGTTCAAACGGCTTTTCTTCGATGGCCCAGATCCTCGACTGGACCCTTTTCAGGTTATAGAACAGGCATCTTTTGCGCGGTCCACGCGGTCCGTGCGGACTGGCGTCACGATAGTCGGGGTAAACGCCTATGGGCCGGCTTGGGACCCTATTCTGGCGCACAGATCGAATCCCGCTGCGCTCTACGATCGTAATTCCCCGAACTACAAAGGTTTCCGGTCTCCACTTGCATGGGCGGATCCGATGTTTGCGAACAGACAATACGCCGAGGAGGCTGCCGATGCCGTAAACATTCTGACGAGCCTGCCTGGCGAGACCATATCGATAACGATGCTGGGCATGAGCGACCTGTTCCCGCTAGACGTTATCGGCATCTACGATTCCAAGATGCCGACCTCGGACGGATCGCGATGCAAGGCATTTTTTATCACCCAGACCGTCGAGACATTCGTTGCAACGCGCGCGGAGAAGATATACCGAATGCAGATCGACGGCAGATGGATAGTGTGAGGTTGATGTGATGACTCCTGTAGAGCGCAACCAAATTGCGGCCCTGGCAAAAGAAGTCGCCGCGTTGAGCGCAACAATGACAAACGAATTCGAACATGTCAATCGACGGCTGGACTCACATTCGAACGAGATTAAAGGGCTTGCCTCGGATATGGCCGAGGTCAAACAGAGTCTGGCCGTCAACCACGCGGTAAACTGCTACCGTCAGGAACGCGATTCCGACGAACTGCACTTCTGGCGCGACGCAAGATTGCGACTGGTTGTTATGTTCGGGAGCTGGTTCCTGTCCGCGGTTGTAGGCGGGTGGCTAGCATCGGTGTGGTCAAACTGCCCGAAATGATAGGAGGCTTTAAATGGATATATGGCAGATCATTGCGTATTTTGTGGCGGTTGTATTCAACGTAGTCCTGACGTCTCAGGTGCGCAGGAAGATCGCTGACCGCATACAGACATGCGTGCGCGGTAGATGGGCGATCGCGATACTCTACGTGCTATCCGTCTGCTGGCTAGTTGTACTCAGCCGCGGAAACGCGCTGCTCGATGCAGATGCGTTCGTGCGCGTGCTGGAACAGGCCTGGAACATGGTCGGCGCAAGCATCGGCCTGCACGTGTCGATCGGCGCGGCGGACTCCGTGCTGCGCAGCAGGAGGTAACACATGAACAGCCGTGCGGAGCTGCTGATACACGATCTCCTGGAGAAAATTCCGCGCAATCCCAACTACAAGTCGATACCTATTCGTAGGTCCGGACCGTCCATGATCGTCTGGCACTGCGATGACGCTCCGAACTGGGATGTATGGGACGTCGTCGGATACGATTTGAGGCCGAACCACTTATCGCCCAAGGGCTGTCCGGTGCCCACGTATTCATACTGGATTGCCAGGAGCGGTCGAATATACAAGATCGCGCAGGAGGCGTATGTGACATGGCATGCGGGCGTGTCCCGAATTGACAGAATTAGATATCACATACCTGACTGGAATGAAGTCGCAATAGCTATCTGTTTCGCCCACGACCCGGATACCGAACCGGATTTAACTCCGGAACAGTACGAATCCGGGCATCTGCTGAGCGCATGGATAGCCGTTAGGCGGGATATTCAGTCGAACAGCATCAGGGGACACAGAGAACTGGCCGTCACGGGATATGACCCCAAAACTGGCAGGCTGCGCAAAACCTGTCCGGGATTGGGAATAGATCTGGACGCAGTGCGCAGGAGCGTGCGCGATTTAAAACTGAAGCTGTTGTCCGGCGAACTGCATCTGGAGGTAAGAGTTGTCCAATAGCCTGCGACTCGATGTCCCTATCCCAGTGGTGAACAAACCAGAGCTGGACTGGATAGTCACGTTCGATGGCTACTACGGCGAAGGGGTCCACAACGGGACATGGATTGACCCGGCACTTTCGACGCTGATGCTGCTGCCGGTACAGTTCTCGCCTGGGCACTCGCCGTCTCCGATGGAGTTGTCATTACCGCCCGCTGACTGGGAGTTGGTGCAAGTCGGCACGGAAACAAACAAGTATGCGATGAGCAAGAACGGTTCGACAGAAATCGTGCAGACCAGCTCCGACGTGGGAGCGAACACGCCGCTGGTGTTCACGCTATTCGTCTACGGACAATCGGGATTGGGAACATACCCAGTGGCAAACTTATATTTCGGACAGTATACGCTCACGATTTTGTCTAACGGTTATAGTTATATCGGCACCCAAGGAGGTTACATAAGCGCGCACACACACGAGTCGCTATCGAATCGATGGCTGAAAGTCCTCGTGATGCCATATGCTCGCAGGTATATTTTGATCTACTCGGATGCAGGCGGATACTGGCTGTATAAGCGGTTAGATCTTAGTCTGACAAACCATAACAACACCATCATAAGTGCGGGGAAGGCGAAGTTTCAGTTTCCGTCTAGCAAAGCGCTGTGCCGCGTCGAATTGGCAGCATTTCCATCGTATGGAACATACATCACACCTTTGCACGACATCGGCACCGCTCCACAGGCAAATCAGGAGGCCGCCTTAGACGTGCTAAGCGACGGCGGTGCAGAAGTACAATTGCTCGACGAGGCGGGCAATGCGTTCCAGGCCAACGGCACAAAACAGAAGATGAGTTTGAAATTCACTCTCAGCGGAGGCGCTTCGACTCCGGTTGTATATGCTGGCACAGTACAGTTCGCGGGCACGATCGCAGTTAGGCAGGGATCTAACAGGCAATCACCTGGACGCAATCTCGTAGTGGGGCTAGACAGCGCATCCTTCTTGTTAGACCCGATGGACGATGGAGTGCCGCACACTAACGGCTGGCCGACAGGTATGTCGATCGGCGCGTCGGTGTCTGTGCTGGACGATAATCAGAAGGAGTTGTTCCTGGGTCTGCTTGGGACACCGGTTCTGATAGGTGCGCAGGCACCATCAGGTAAGGCTGAAGCTAAGGGGTTGTGGTCGCTGCTGGAACACGCGGTGTTTCGCACTTCGTGGAGACTGGACGGAATGAAGCTATCGGATATCGTACTGAAATGTCTGCGGGCGGCCGGGCTAACCGAATTGACTCAGCCCGGCAGTGACGATCGCGTTGAGGTGCACGAATATTCAGGACCGCATTTCCCTGGAGACCCGCGAGGACTGATAACGCTTTTTCCGGTTGCTGCAGGTATGAGCGTTGCGAAAGTGCTGCAGGACGCGCTCGATTTGTGGATGCCCGCGGACTGGGACCTGGCCGTGCGCCAGTCAGGAGGTAAACAGAAGGTCTATTTCGGCCCGAAGTCTACTACCGTTCAACCTGTGAAGACGTTCTGGCGGTCCCCGTTAAAAGCAGGTTGGCAAAACTGCTACTGGTCGAACCTGCAATTGAGCAGAGCTCCCAGGTCGGCGGACGGAAAGATATACAACGAGATCGTTGTGCGCGGGCGCGATCCGGATGGAGGATACATCTACTCGCGCTATGTAGACGCACGGGCACAGGACCCAAATCTGTCGGAATCAGATCGCCCACAGAATTGGTTCGGCGGGCCGGTGATCAAGTATCAAGCAGATGACAGACTGTGGACCAAGGACGCATGTGATCACGTGCGAGATGTTCTACGCGAGAGACTAAACATCATGGTAGAGAAGGCAACCTGGACGTCAGACTACGATCCTGCTCTTACCGAGGGATCAGTGGTGACACTAGAAGGGCATGGCAAATATCGTATAACGTCGATTGTGCCGCTTGTGGACTCAGTCGATCGAGAGAACAGAATATACGTTCCAACCGAATATACCGGAGAAAAGGTGAGCTGATGGCGTCAACATTCCACTGCGCTAAATGTAACAAGCAATATCCGCTGTTGCCGGAACTCGGCGAAAGCATTGAGAGCTACACAAACCGCCTGCTCCTGCAAGACCGAATGCTATGCCCGCGATGTGGGACGTTGATAAGTCCGTGCAACAAGAGCAGTAACGAAAGGGCAAAACCATGCCGTTCGTGATCGCCGAACCACCTAATACGGTACCGATCGGGTTCCAGGTGCGCGGGTTTGCTCGGCGACAACATAAGGTTATAATGGGCGAATTCGCCGCCGAGCGATGCATCAGAGAGCATGTGGTCGAGGTATATAATTGCGGGCCGGTGCGATTGTCGGTCGTATTTGAAGAGATCGGAGACCCCAACACCGAGGAAGACGATCTGTTTGTTCGAGTGACCGCGTATGCGCAGGTATTCGAATCTGGCGGGTGGTATGTATTCGCACAGGCGTCTACGCAACGCGAGATGCAGCGGCAGTTTTTCGACGGCTTGTACTGGTTTGAAGATTATGATTTGAAGTGCGAGTTTAGGCTGAGTTTGTCCTTAGACTTCAGAATCATGGGCAATCTGCAGTACAATCGCCTGGCTACACCGTGCTACTGCAACATACCATGCCCCGAGTTGTGGTGCGAATACGTGAGAGACAAGACTCCGTGCTGGATGCCGACGCAGGGCTTAATCGCGTGGCGTGAGTTGGCAAACGACGTTGAGTGCACGATCGAATTGATGGGTGATGACTTTCCCAGCGCATCAACTACTGGTGTTTACCCGATGTCGCGTGGTGGAGCGTACTACGACACTATAGTTAAGATTTCCTATCAGGCAACGCGCACGCATTTTGATGACGATGTCCACTTCGGCATGGGTGATGCCGTTGGAGAAGTAGACGTATATCGCGACTACCTCCCTCCGCAATGGCACTCGCACACTTACAACTCACAAGAGAACAACGAACCAGTATTCACGATCGGCGGACAGGAACTGACTATATACAGCAATTTCAAGGCGGACGATTTTTACAACAACGTGGTATTATACGATTTTCTTGGCCCATGCGGTGACCTGCTATCCGGATCGGCGAAAACGATAGATGGATTTGGCATAGGCGCATTGCTCGAAATCCCTCAATGCGTGCCACAACCTGTATATGATACAGATGGCTATCTCGTCGAGTGGAGTTGTGATGGCCCCACGCAATTCAACGATCTGTGCGAGCTGTCTTATCAGGGATACTACATTGTGTCCAGTTATATTCCGCTGACAATGGGGCCCTATCTGACTAGAGATATGGAAGTATTAGTCAGGTCGGCCCCAGCACAATTTGAAGTGCCCGGAGTCCCGCGGCCGCTAAAAGCGCTCGGACCAGTGCGCGTGGTAAACATTGAGGCGATCGATCAGCCTCATTTTCCATGTCATCACTCTGAGCATCCACATGAATGCGGGTGCACAGATTATGCGGATGTGCGCGTCCTTTTGCGTTGGGATACGGTAGGGTTATACCTGCCCGAAACGATATACATAACGGGAAAGCAGTCCACGTTTGACGTGATTAATTGGACTTATTCTGACCTAGCAAACTGGATCCTGTCAGACCCCTCTCATTTCACGATCACTAGCGAAAACGGGAAAATCAAGCTGCGCTGCAACAATTCCAATGGATGGATACTGCGCTATTATCCTAAAAATGATTATCCCGACCTGATATTTCTATCTAGGTATTTACAGGTTAGCGTCGACGGTAAACCATTAACAGTAGAAATTGCCGGCAGACAATATAAAACTAACAAATTAGTAGATACTCTGGCTCCACTCAACGCCCCATCGACAGCCGGTGTCACACAATCACTGGCGCCATACGTGCAACCGGAGGCGCGCGTAGAGTCCGAAACTGACTGCCCGTGGGACTGGGGCATATACCGCCCGTGGTATATCAAATTCTCCGGGTTTGTCGCTGGCGAAGATTATGTGCTCGACAAGATCACTCTAACACAAACATTAAATGCGCGGCCGCGCATCACTCTACTGCCGCAGGCTTGGTGGGTAGGCTACCAGCCAAGCGACAAGAGGAATCCCGAATTTGAACCATTTCCATTCGCTTGGGCCGGCGAAGGCGGCACGGATACCGCGCCGGCGAAAACATGGTATGTGCGCAGCGGAATCATTACGCTAGACGGCATGGTTTGCGCAGAGATCATAGGGAAAAAGGAGATCTACACGTGGACCAACTATGCGTGTGACGGGCCGGGATGGAGATGGACCGAGGAGATGACAAGGCTTGACAGCGATTATCTCGTGTTCCCGCGCTTTGAACATCCGTTTTTCAAAGTGCAGTTGTCCGGATACCAGTATCCTGAGAACGGTTGGGGCGGTTACCACTGCGAGGCGATGTATCTCAATCCGGTGACGTACGGATGGGCCCCAGCCCCGGGCAATATACGCGGAGCACTGCGAGTAGATTATCTGTTTGTCGACTGGAGCGATTTTCGCAGCATCACGCTAGAAAAATTCTACAATGCGATATTGTTCGCGCGAGTGGCCGATCCCCAAGCGCGGCTGATTAGACGCCAGGTGCGAGTCAAAACTACTGACGGAGTGGAATTGTGGAGGGGTTATACAGATGAAACTGGCGTGATCGTGTCGCATGCGAGTTTCTTCGGCGTCAACCAAAGCAGATCGCTGAAACAGACGCCAAACCGACATAAATATATCTTCGAAGTACTCGACGGAGACGGCGGCGAGGTGGAGTTCGAGGTGCGTAGCCGCGGCGTAACTATAATTACGATAGCGTCTACATCACCCGACGAGGCTGTTGCGCACATATCTGGTGACAGTGAGCCCGCGGTGCGTAAATACCGTGCTTTCACCCAGGGCAACAACGTGATGATGCAATATAGCGATGACTTCGGACGAACTTGGCATCCCGAATCGCCGCGTGTTGTGGGTACAGGCAAAACGCCGGCAATATGTACAACGCGAGCTGGGCGATATCAACAGTTAATAGTGATATACGACTACAATGGATCGCTAGTCAAAACGATTAGCATCAACGAAGGCGAGGATTGGATCGATTTGGTGACTCTGTGTACTGGCAAGTGTCCGTTTGTTGTCACTGATCCCGCAACCGACTTTCGGCTGTTGTTCTACTTTAACGACGGCAAACTGTGGGTGCGTAGAAGTGATGATAACTTCGCGAGCTGGCTAAAACCGGACGGAACGCGAGTGAGCACTACACCGATTAAATCCGACGCGGAGGTCGCATCCGAGGTGGCTTCAGATGCTGCTGAGGAGACTGTCTATGCAGAATGGACTGGGGAACCGAGTCACAAAGTGATGCTGGTGTATCGCAACAAGTCGAATCAATTGGTGACAGTGTTTTCCGCCGCGAACGGTCTGCCGCCGTTTGCGTAGAATTATGTTGTCTGGTTTGGCCAGTTGTAGTTCCCCTCAGTTTTCCGGTGTGCTATAATTTGCTATAGATCAGGTCTTTGGCTGCGTCGTTGTAGTTCCCCTCAGTTTTCCGGTGTGCTATAATACGCAAATCTTCTGGGTCCGTATCGATGGTGTTGTAGTTCCCCTCAGTTTTCCGGTGTGCTATAATCACTAGAGTAATCTTATCAAGTACATAATCGTTGTAGTTCCCCTCAGTTTTCCGGTGTGCTATAATCTCTAGGCGCTCAAGGATCAGGTATGCGGGGTTGTAGTTCCCCTCAGTTTTCCGGTGTGCTATAATTCAGAGCTCAGAGGTAACACATCGGAAACGGTTGTAGTTCCCCTCAGTTTTCCGGTGTGCTATAATCTATAAAGTGCAAAAAGGCCTCTCCTGAGATCGGATGAAGCCTTTTTGCTCACATCTAATGATCAGAAAAATGCAAGTTGCTTAGCGAACTTAGTATCCTCCTTGACCTTTTTTGTGCCGACCAGAACTTCCATATTCACGAATTGCTTCTCCGTTACCCGCATATACCGAACCGAACCGTCCGGCGGCTTATTAGCTTTGAGCTTCAAAACCTGCGTTTCCAAAGCTTCCGGACCGTTGCATATTCGCGCATAGACGGAGTACTGAATCATGTCGTAACCGTTCCTGATCAAGAATTTATGAAATCGAGCATACGCCTGCCTATCACGTTTAGTCTTTACCGGCAAATCAAAGAATACAAGCAACCGCATAAACCTACTCATATCTATGTTCGCGCAGCGGCATCAACGTCGGTAATTTCAGAAGCGACGGATCTTTTTTCCGGCATGCAGACAAAAACGAAGCCGCGATCAAC
>Ga0272448_1007675_pt1 | contig 11376 bp, 10 predicted proteins | sample YNPCB0191_FD_202220 | JGI IMG/M metagenome (GOLD analysis project Ga0272448, IMG submission 202220) | Hot spring sediment microbial communities from Yellowstone National Park, WY, United States - YNP-CB-019-1 | ecosystem: Environmental > Aquatic > Thermal springs > Hot (42-90C) > Sediment... | reverse complement strand
ATTCGTAAGCAGACTCTGGTCGGAGCAGAACGCTTCATCACGCCTGAGCTCAAAGAATACGAATCCCTGGTGCTCAACGCCCAAGAGCGCATGGCCGAGCTGGAGTCGGCTCTTTTCCGCCAGGTGTGCGATCAGATTGCCGGGCAGGCCGAGCGCATCCTCAAAACGGCCTCTGCCCTGGCGCACCTGGACGTCTACGCGGCGCTGGCCGAAGTCGCTGTGCGTCAAAACTATGTTCGGCCGGTGCTGACGACCGACGATGTGATTCACATCATCGGCGGGCGGCATCCGGTGGTGGAGACAACGCTGACTGATGAGCCATTCGTGCCCAACGATGTTTATCTGTGCAATAAAGATGCCCAGATCATCATTCTGACCGGCCCTAACATGGCGGGCAAGAGCACCTACCTACGCCAGGTTGCTTTGATTGTGCTGATGGCGCAGATCGGCAGCTTTGTTCCCGCCCGTCAGGCAACCATCGGGTTGGTGGATCGCATCTTCACCCGCGTTGGCGCTCAAGATGACATCGCCACCGGCCAGAGCACGTTTATGGTGGAGATGGTCGAGACGGCACTCATCCTGCACCACGCCACGCCGCGCAGCCTGATCATCCTGGACGAAATCGGGCGTGGCACATCCACCTATGATGGATTGGCCATCGCTCGCGCCGTGGTCGAGTACATTCACAACCATCCGCGTCTCGGTGCCAAAACGCTGTTTGCTACCCACTATCACGAGCTGACCGAATTGGCCAAGAGCCTGCCGCGTGTGCGCAATTTCAACGTGGCGGTGGCCGAAGAGGGTGACAGGGTGATCTTCCTGCGCAAGATTGTGGCCGGTGGTGCTGACCGTAGCTACGGTATCCACGTGGCCCAGTTGGCCGGGCTACCGCGCACCGTGATTCACCGGGCGCAAGAGGTATTGGAGGAGCTGGAGAAGGACGAGCAGGGGCGGGGCCGCAAGGAGCGCCTGCGCCAGCAGATGGCCCAGGCTCAGCTACCGCTCTTCGCGGCCGAGGAGAAAAACCCGGTGCTGGAAGAGCTGCGCTCGCTGCCGATCGCCGAGATGTCGCCTCTGGAGGCGATCAATAAGCTCTATGAGCTGCAACAGAAAGCGATGACAAAGTAAGCCTCATCGCGGCCGGGAGGAAGCATAATGTCGCGTGGCAAGTTCATTGTCTTCGAGGGACTGGATGGCTCGGGGCTGAGCACACAGGCCGGCCTGCTTAAGGACTGGATGGAGAAGCAAGGCTTGCCTGTGTATTTGACCAAAGAACCGACTGCCGGGCCGGTTGGCGCGCTCATCCGCCTGGCACTGGGGCGGCGGCTCGCACTCTCCACGTCCACCAAGGACAACGATGCCATCATTGCCCTCCTCTTCGCTGCCGACCGCATGGATCACCTGGCGACCGACATTATTCCCAAGCTGGAGGCCGGCGTCCACGTCATCTGCGACCGCTACTACCTCTCCACGTTTGCCTATCAGTCGCGCAGCATGGATGTGAGCTGGCTGCGCGCCCTCCATGCCCACTGTATCCGCCCCGATCTGACGATCCTGCTGGATGTGTCGCCCCACACCTGCTGCCAGCGTATCGCCCAGCATCGCTGGCATGTGGAGATATACGAAAACGAGGCGATTCTTGAAGGTGTGCGCCAGCGTTATCATGAGATCGCTGCCCAGTTGAGGGCAGAAGGGTACGACATCCGCATCGTCCCCGGCGATGATGGGCGCACAATACAGCAGATCCACACAGCCATGATCGAACTGGTGCAGTCTTTCCTGGCCGGCCGGTAGCGAGTGTGTCCAAAAGTGGTGACATCCTCCGCCATCGCCCTGGCGTCAACACCCGTGCTGGCTCCGTGCCGAAGGGTTAGGGCGTCTACGAAGTCCATCTGGCAGCTTGTCTCACTGAAGGCATCCACTGCAGAGAAAGCGGAGATCGCCAAGCAGAAAAGTCTGAGCAACTCTGTTCTTCCCGCGTTCTCTGCGTGCTCCGTGGTGGATTTCACCCCTCTCCGGCAAACTGTTAGGCCCGTAGTCTGGGCACGTCGGTTAGCAGGCGTTTCGTGTAATCGTGTTGCGGATTGCCCAGCACCCTGTCAACCGGCCCCTGCTCTACCAACTGACCATGATACATGACCAGGATACGGTCGCTCACATAATAAGCCTGGCCGAGGTCATGGGTGATGAAGAGTATGCTCATGTTGTGTCGCTTACGCAGATCCATCAGCAGGTTGAGAACCGTCACGCGCAGCGATGCATCGAGCATGCTGGTCGGCTCATCTGGGCTTGTCTAGGCCGAATTCGGCGATGTAGGCCGCGTAGACCTGCCGGGCCGCCTCGCTGCTCAGGCTTCCGCCGCTGGTCATTCCCTCGACGATGGCATCAACGGGATTGCCGGGGATCAGCCGCGGCAGAACAAAATTCAACGTCAGGGCAATGCAGAATGCCAGCACGAACCAAAGGATCTTATTCAGGACGTAGCTCTGAGCACACGGTGGTAGATGGCGATTGTCTGATCAACCGTGCGCGCCCAAGAGAAGCGAGCCGCCTGACGTAAGCCGCTCTCCCGCAGCGAGCGCGCTAGGTCTGTGTCCTTCAGCACCATCAGCATCGCTGTGGCCATTGCTTCGGCGTCCGTTGGCTCGACCAGAAGGCCCCCGTCACCCACAATCTCGGCCAGAGAGGCAGCACGCGATGAGATGACCGGAACACCGGTTGCCATTGCCTCGAGCGGGCAGAAGCCGAAACCCTCGTAGAGTGACGGATAGACGAAAACGGCAGCACCGGCATAGAGGGCAGGCTTGTCTTCCTCCGGTACAAAGCCGAGGAAGCGCACATCCACGGATTGGGTATCCTTTCCCTCTGCCCACGTCAGTCCAAGCGAACTGGCCATGGGCCGCGGGTCTGGAAAAACGCGCGCATTGTGCGAGTGGGCCCGGCCGGCAATCACCAATTGATAGGGCCTGCTGAGCTGTCGGCGCAGACGGGCGAAAGCGGCCAGCAACGTCTGCACATTCTTATGCCTGTTCAAACCGCCGATATAAAAGACATAGTCCCCCAATCCGTACTTCCGCTTCACGACCTCAACCACTATATCATCTTGAGGGTGAAAAGCCTCACCGACTGCCTCGTAGGTGACATAAATGCGTTCGCCGGGTATACGCAGGTGCTTGATGATATCTTTGCGGGTCTGTTCGGACACGGCAATGATGGCGTCGGCGCGCCGGGCAGCCAGTGCAATGAGAGCATTGTAGAGCTTCATCGCCGGGCTGGCGCTATATTCGGGAAAGAGGAGAGGGATAAGGTCATGAATGGTGACAATAGTTGGGCAGGTCTTGACGAGGGGTGAAGCAAAGTAAGGATAGTGGAGCAGGTCAACCAATCCTCGTGCTGCCCGTGGCACATCAACCTGTTCGTACCATACTTTGGCCAGCGGTCCCCAGCGGCGCAGGCGAACGACCACATCACCATGCGTTGGCCCGAAGGTGAGGCACGTCAGGTCCTCTCGTGCGGCCAGGCCGCGCCAGAGATGGTGTGCATATTGGCCGCTGCCCACATAAGGCTGGTCGAGAAACCAACCGTTAAAACCGATACGCATTGTCCTCCTGCGTTACATGTTCTTATGCCCGCCGCTGCTCGGTGTCCTCGGTCTGATCATGACCATGGCCCACGCGTGCGTAGACGCGCAAAAGCGTCTGCGCCGCTGCCTCCCAGGTGAACAGCCGGGCGCGAGCGAGGCCACGGCTGCGCAAGCTGTGTCGCAGCGTGTCATCACTGAGCAGCCGCAGCAGGGCGGCGGCCAGAGCATCTGTATCCGTTGGTTCCACCTGCACGGCGGCATCACCGACCACCTCGGGTAGGGATGAACTGTTGGAGCATACCACGGGCACACCACAGGCCATAGCTTCCAATGGCGGGATACCGAATCCCTCATAAAGCGAAGGGTAAGCAAAGACGGTGGCCAGATTATAGATAGCAGGCAGATCAGCATCGGCTACATAGCCTGGGAAGACGACCCTTTGTGCCAATCTCAGTCGTTCAACGCTGGCAAAGATATCCTGGTATAGCCATCCTTTGCTGCCGACCAGCACCAGGTGTATCTCTGGCTCCTGGTCGGCGATACGCTGAAATGCTTGCAGCAGGCGCACCAGATTCTTACGCGGTTCCAGCGTGCCCACATGCAGGATAAATCGCCCTGGCAGGCGATAGCGGACACGCGCTGCATTGAGGATAGACGAATCATTAATCGGATGGTACTCTGCGCTAACGCCGGCAGGAACAACGACAATCTTCTCGGCGGGTATGCCTAGCAGGGTCACAATGTCCTGTCGTGTCCATGCTGAATCGGCCAGGATGAGATCGGCCCGACGCAATGAGCGCGGCACAACCACACTGAGATAGGCCACCAGGCCGCGATCGGCACATTCTGGGTAGCGGATAAAGCTCAGATCATGAACGGTCACGATGGTACGACCGCTGCGCAGTGGTGGCAGCACAAAATCCGGTGAGTGGAACACATCGAGCGGGCCGGTGAATGCGTCAACATAGAGAGGCAGGCGTAGGCGATGCCAGATGATTGTCAGACTCCAGTCGGTCAGCGGGAGACGGCAGACCTGCATCCTGTTACTGCCAAGAGCAGGCGGCTGAATGCAATCACGCGGAATAACGAGGCTGTAGCGGTTCTGCGTATCGAGTGTTGCCAGCGCGCTGACCATGCCGCGCGTGTAGCGGCCGATACCGGCGCGTTGGCGCAAAGCTGAGGTATAATCCAGGCCAATATGCATCGTCTACTGAGGCCTATCCCGGCGAAGGGGCAGGTTATTCCCTAAAGGTCCACAGGCGATTGGCCGTGAAGTTCCAGAAGAGAACGAGCAGAATTGCCAGGCCTTTGGCGATCAGATAGTGCAGATCCATGAGATCATGGAAGACATAAAGCAGCACTGAGCTCAATCCCAGTCCGATGACACTGACAATGAAGAATTGAACGAGCTGCCGGCCATGCTCCTTGTCCTGATCGCCGAATGTCCATCGAGAGTTCAGGGTATAATTGTTGAGAACGGCGGCAGTGAAAGAAAAGCCATTGGCGATGTAGACATTGAGGCCGACAATCTCCTTGAGGAAGACAAGGATGCTCATGTCGACGACGGTGCCGATGGCTCCCACAACGGCGAATTTGATGAACTGGCGAACGAAGCGGGGATTGGCCATCACGGTTTCAGAGATACGCGTCAACAGATCTCTCCCATGCATGGAAAAAAATGACAGGCACAAGGATAACAGAAAAGAGAGACTCTGTCAACGGCGCGTGGCCCGGTAACTCACGGTTAGGGTAACAGCACTTTTACTGAAATGCCCCACCCCCTGCCACTCGACCCTCCCGCAGGTTACCCAAACCTGCGGGAGGATATAGGCATGCCGATGCACCTGCTTCCAGGGTAAACGTGGACAGTTACATGGCCCGATGTAACTGGTCACCGTTCGGATGACACGCTTGCCACTGTCATACCCTCACCATGCTCTCTCCCGCTTGTGGCGTTATCATGGTATCCGCGCATCTGCACCCAAGATGATGCGCATGTTCACACCAGCGGGACCGAGCTTCTGCACATTTTCAGGCTTGATGTTGAGCAGCTTCATGATCGCATCGCGTGTAGCCGGTTTTGATCCGTCATCTTGCAGGATGGTTTGCCCGTAGAGGCCACGGGCGTCGGCGATACGTGTCACCTGGAGTCCCTGGCTTTGCAGGAACAACTGTGTGCGACGCGCTAGGCCGACCGTGTTTGTGCCGTTCAGTATCTCTATCTTCGCCTGCTCGCTGCGATAAGCCTCGGTGTTGGCTGTGCTGCTTTGGTTCTGGCCCGCTGCCGATTGGGTCGCCGGTGCTGTGGCCGGCGGCGCTGTGGGCGTTGGCACCGGTGTCGGTGGTGTCAAAGCGGATGAAACCATTGCTCTAATACGGTCCCACTTGGGCATGAGTGCCGACGCCCCTTCTGGCGTTCGATAGCTCATGCACATGGTCTCGTCAATCTGTGCTGTCTTGATCGTGCTGCGATCGATCTTGTAGCCCAGGCTGGCCAACGCCAGCAAATCGGGAATAGACATGTCGGAGCGGAATGCCTGTGTGACCGTCGGTAGGACGGCGGGCAGCTTAGGCAGAATGCCGGCCTTGGTGATTTTCTCGACGGCGGCGAGAATGACGGCCTGTTGACGGCGTCCGCGCGAAAAGTCGCTGGTCGAGTAGCGGGAGCGAGCATATTGCAGCGCCCGTTTGCCGTCCATGTGCTGCATGCCTGTGTTGAAGCTCCAGCCGGTGAAGTTGTCGCGAATAGCCTGTGGGACGTCAATGTCAATGCCACCGATGGCGTCAATCAGTTTGGCGAAACCGTCAAAGTAGACGGCAATGTAGTGGTGGATGGGCAGGCCGAGTGTCTCGCCAACGGTTCGCATCTGCAGGGCCGGGCCGCCCCCAGGATAATTGTACAGTTCACCCCACACATAGGCAGTGTTGATCTTGTTACGGATTGCTCCCTTCGGCGAGTTGATCGTCACGTATAGATCACGGGGGATGCCGATGAGAACGGCCGAGTTGGTAGCCGGGTCTATGCTGGCCACGATCAGTGAATCGGCGCGGCGGAAACGCCCCTGGTTGGCATTGCCGTCCAGTCCCATGAGCAAGATGTTCACCCGGCCTTTGTGGTCCCAGCTTGGCAGAGATGGCGTGGCAGTTTCGCTGGCCGTCGGCGACACCTCAACCGTCGGTGTGGCGACAGGTGACGTCGTCACAGTGATGATCGGCGAGATGGCCAGCGCGGCTGTGACTGTCATGCCCGTTGCTGCATTTGGTGCTTCCTGCAGTTGGTAGCCGAGTGCCGACAGGTCGGCATTGGCAGGCAGACTCTGGGCAGCAATTTCGGTCAGGAGCGCCTGGGTTGCCGCAGGATCATCGGCGTGCGCCGGGGAGACTATGCTGATCACCATGTCGGTGATCTGGATGGTCAGCCCCAACACAATCAGGAAAACTGCGATGATGCCGAGTCTGTGCCAGCTAACCAATGAGCGAATGGATGTGGTGGATGGTATGGGCAATGTGATATGCATAGCTCCCCTTCTTGCTGCTTTTATCACTTAGTAAGACGAGTCACGGGCAGGAATGTTAGGGGAGCGGGGTGTAGGGCATCGCGGGAGTGCGGGACGATCTTCTATTTGCACAGAGGGCAACCCTGGCTACTTGTAGTAAACGCCCTATTGTGCCACCCCAACGGCAAGCACATGGCGTAGAAACTGGCCGGTGTAGGAGGACTCGTTGTTGGCAACCATCTCCGGTGTGCCTTCGGCGACGACGAATCCCCCTAGATTACCGCCCTCTGGCCCCAGGTCAATGATCCAGTCGGCGGTTTTGATGACATCGAGATTGTGCTCGATAACGAGCACGGTGTTACCGGCGTCAACCAGGCGATTGAGGACATCGAGCAATCGTTCGACATCGGCAAAGTGCAGGCCTGTGGTTGGCTCGTCGAGAAGATACAGCGTCCGCCCGGTTGCCCGGCGCGATAGCTCGGCAGCCAGTTTGACACGCTGCGCTTCACCGCCTGATAGCGTGGTCGCCGATTGCCCCAGGCGGATGTAGCCCAGGCCCACATCGTAGAGCGTGGTGAGCTTTGCCTTGACCGCCGGGATGTTCTCGAAGAAGCTCAGCGCCTCCTCGACGGTCATTTCCAAAACCTCGGAGATGTTCTTACCCTTGTAGTGAATCTCCAACGTCTCACGATTGTAGCGCTTGCCCTTGCACACTTCGCACGGTACATAGACATCGGGCAAGAATTGCATTTCAATACGCACAATGCCATCGCCCTGGCAGGCTTCGCAACGGCCGCCTTTGACATTGAACGAGAAACGACCGGGCGCATAGCCGCGCAGACGGGCTTCGGGAACGGTGGCAAAGATATCGCGAATGGGCGTGAACACTCCTGTGTAGGTGGCCGGATTCGATCGCGGCGTGCGACCGATGGGCGACTGGTCAATATTGATTACCTTATCCAGGTACTCAATGCCTTCGATGCGGTCATGGTCGCCGGGGCGCTCACGAGCCTTATACAGCACCTGAGCCAGGCGTTTGTAGAGGATCTCTGCGATCAACGTGCTTTTGCCTGAACCCGAAACGCCGGTGATACAGACGAACTTGCCCAAAGGGATGGTTACATCAATGTTCTTGAGGTTATTCTCACGTGCACCGCGTATGATCAGAGCCTTGCCGTTGCCGCCACGGCGCACCGCCGGCACCGGAATGTGTCGTTCGCCGCGCAGGAACTGCCCGGTGATGGAGTCAGGGCAGGCAATGATGTCCTGCAATGGACCCGAGCAGACAACATGTCCACCATGCTCGCCGGCGCCCGGTCCCAGATCAACGATCCAATCGGCTGAGCGTATCGTTTCTTCGTCGTGCTCGACGACAAGCACAGTGTTGCCTAGGTCGCGCAGGCGCTCGAGAGTGCGGATCAGGCGGCGGTTGTCGCGTTGGTGCAGACCAATGGACGGCTCATCGAGAATATAGAGGACACCCATCAAGCTGGAGCCGATTTGTGTGGCCAGACGAATGCGCTGTGCCTCGCCTCCGGAGAGCGTCGCCGCGGCTCGATCAATCGTCAAGTAGTCGAGCCCAACGTCGGCCAGGAAGCCCAGCCGTGCCTTGATCTCCTTGAGTATTTGATAGGCGATTGTCTGCTCGCGCGGGCTAAGCGGAGATGTGCCCGCCGTGCCGGTGCCCTGCAGCTCTTCGACCCAGTGTAGGGCTTCGACAACCGACAAGCGTGTAACCTGAACGATATTCTTGCCGGTGATCGTGACGGCCAGGCTTTCCGGCTTCAAGCGCTGCCCCTTGCACACAGGACAGGGCTTGGAGGCCATGTAGCGCTCGATTTCCATGCGCATGTAGTCGGAATCGGTTTCCTTGTAGCGGCGTTCCAGGTTGGGGATGACGCCCTCGTAGGCCATCTCATACTCGCGCATATGGCCGTAGCGGTTTTCGGCGCGCACGGTCACCGTTGTACCGCCGGTGCCGTAAAGGATGATCTTGAGGTGCTCCGGCTTCAGCTTGCTGACCGGCACATCCATGGAGAAGCCATACTTCTTCGCTACAGCTTCCAGGACACGGGCATACCAGCTTTCGGTTGTGCTCATGCGGGCAAATGGTTGAATGGCTCCCTCGCTCAGGGTCAGGTCTTTGTTCGGGATGACCAGCTCTGGGTCTATCTCCAGGGATGTGCCCAGGCCGGTGCAGGCAGGACAGGCGCCATGCGGGCTATTGAACGAAAATGTGCGGGGGGCAATTTCGCCCAACGAGATGCCGCAGTGGACACAGGCGAAGTGTTCAGAGAAGAGCAACTCCTCGCCGTCGATGACACTAACCAGGACAATGCCGGCACCGAGCTTGAGGGCCGTCTCGATGGAATCGGCGATGCGGGCGCGGTCGCCGTTGCCCTGCTGGCCGTCGCCGTTATTAGGCGCCTCGCCGGAAATGATCAGCCGGTCAATCACAACTTCGATGGTGTGCTTCTTGTTCTTGTCCAGATCAATCTGCTCAGACACGTCATAGAGGCGGCCATCAACCCGCACACGCACGTACCCTGCCTTGCGGATGTCCTCGAAGATAGCCTGATGTTCGCCTTTGCGATCGCGCACGAGGGGAGCCATGATCATGATGCGGCTGCCCTGCGGCAGGTTCAATACAGCGTCAACGATCTGCTCAACGGTCTGCTGCTGGATCTCACGTCCACAGTTGGGGCAGTGAGGATGGCCAATGCGGGCAAAGAGCAGACGGAGGTAGTCGTATATCTCGGTAACGGTGCCGACGGTTGAACGTGGATTGCGGCTGGCCCCTTTCTGATCAATGGAGATGGCCGGCGAGAGGCCTTCGATGTAGTCAACGTCGGGTTTCTCCATCTGGCCCAGGAATTGGCGGGCGTAGGCCGAGAGTGACTCGACATAACGACGCTGGCCTTCGGCGCAAATGGTGTCGAAAGCCAGGCTAGACTTGCCTGAGCCAGAGAGTCCTGTAAGAACGACGAGCTTATCGCGAGGGATTTCCAGGTCTATGTTCTTGAGATTATGCTCACGCGCACCTTTGATAATGATCTTGTCCAGGGGCATTGATCAGGCTCCTTCAGGATTGAGCGCAACAGAGTCGACATCAAGCAAGGTGCGTGCATAGAACAAACGTTCGCATTGTAGCACCTCTCCGGATTCATGTCAAGGTATTTTTAGCGCTGGTGATTTGGGCACATCTTTGTGGACGGTTGCCTGTGCATCTTGTGATTCTAGCACAGGGGTTAGATTCGGTCAAGGGTTTTTGACTGGTGATTACCCATATCTCTCCGGCGAAAGGAAATCGCCGTAACAAGCACGCGAAACCTGGCGCTACAGGCCGGATTCGACTTCTCAAAGGGGGTTTTTCGACGCTGCAACTGCGGTTTTCAACCGCCGTCTGACTTATGGGTAATCACCAGTTTTTGACTGTTGACATAGCTAATATGACAGGGTATAATACACGGCAGCCCCAAAAGGCTTAACTTGATTCTCATTACGGAGTGTATCATGCCCAAGAGGACGTTTCAGCCCAAACGTATTCCCCGTCGCCGCACACACGGTTTCATGTACCGCATGTCCACACGTGATGGGCGACGCGTACTGAAGGCCCGACGGGCGCGCGGCCGCTATCTCTTGACACCGGCATCCTCGCGCAACCTTAAGACCACAGCCCGCCGCAATGACAAGCGCTCGACGATCATGAGGTAGTCTGGGAACAATATCCTTCAATATACCAAAGGAGGAGGCAATCAGCAGGAAGGACTGATTGCAGAGTGCATCCAGCCGGGGCAGCCAAACAAGCAAACAATCGGTGAACGAACGTTCGATCATGGAACAATGCATACAGCTCGACTACGCCGTGCCGCCTCGTTCCAGGCCGTTCGCAAGCAAGGGCGGTGGTGGTCACACAAGCTTCTGGCCATGGGGGTTCTCGCTAATGGTCAGAATGTTTCGCGCTGTGGCTTCAGCGTGGGCAAACGGTTCGGCAAGGCGGTTGTGCGCAATCGAGCGCGCCGGCGCATGCGCGAGGCCGTCCGTCTCCAATGGGCGGCTGTTGCCCCCGGGTGGGATATTGTTTTTGCCGCCCGTGAACCACTGCGTGAAGCATCCTTCACCGAGATAATGGATGCGGTGAGCACTCTCTTACGACGTGCTCATCTGGTGCAGGGGCAGCCGCCGACGGAATCCACGGCCGGCGGGGTGTCATGAGATGAAATACCTGCTTCTCTTCGCAATTCGCTTGTATCAAAAAACATATGCGCGCCTGTTGCCACCAAACACGTGCCGATT
>Ga0272448_1007673_pt1 | contig 11376 bp, 17 predicted proteins | sample YNPCB0191_FD_202220 | JGI IMG/M metagenome (GOLD analysis project Ga0272448, IMG submission 202220) | Hot spring sediment microbial communities from Yellowstone National Park, WY, United States - YNP-CB-019-1 | ecosystem: Environmental > Aquatic > Thermal springs > Hot (42-90C) > Sediment... | reverse complement strand
CGGTGTCGACGACCAACTTCATGCTGTGCTGGGGGCTGACCCCCTGCAGCAGACGCACGCTATCGCCGACGGGCGTATAATTCCCCGTGCTGTCGAGGTACTCCACCCGGCCGGACTGATGATTGTAGGCCGCGAACATGTACCATAACCTGCCCCCCACAGCGACGGCGACCTGCGCCTCCAGGCGCAGGGTGTAGTAATCGACCGAAAAGCCGGCCTCGAGGCCACAGGCCGACCCCAGCTCGAAGGGCACCCGCCACCGGAGGCGCGCGTAGGGGAGCGTGCCAGTACCCGCGTCGAGCTCGGCGCAGTATGCGCCGTGGCGGGCCCACGACGCACCCAGGGCCACCTGGGAGCCGGACCCGGCGGCATCGACCTCCGCCCCGCAGATGCCCGACCGGAAATCCGTGGCGAAGAGGACGTCGCCACGGCGATCCCACACCACAGGGCTGCCCAGGCGCGCCACCGCCTCCCCCAGGTCGTCCAAGCCCGCAAAGAAGCGGGGCTTACGGAGCAACCCCCAGTCGGGCATACCCCGGGGCATATCCACCCCCCAACCCTAGACGGCCAGGTAATGACCGATGAAAGCCACATACAGCGTCAGAGAACCCGTCAGCCCCTCCGCGCTAGCCTGCAGAGCCTCGCCAGGGCCGATAAGCAACGCCACTTGACGGAAGTAACCGGAAGGAAACGACGGCGGCGGTACTCGATCGAGATAACCGTATAAAGACGGCGAATTCAACAAGAGACCCAACAGAGCGCAGGCGGCACTCGATGCGTACACGGACACCCACGATATGTAGAGCCAGGAGCCGGCCGGCACAGCCGGCATGGCCACGATGACGCTGCCGCTCGTACCGCTGCCCGATCCATGCCACCGGAAGAGCGAGCCGACACGCCCCGTCAGCACCCCCTGCACATCGACCTGGAGGTGACCGGCGGAGTCGACGGCGGGCACTCGAAAATCCGCGCCGTCATAGCCCAAGACCCCCCGAGGCTCAGGCACACCACTGGGATACACGCGAGCCATACCGATCACCCCCGGAGCAGGCCCAGGGCCAAGAGAGCATCATGGAGCCGCTCCAGCTCGTCCTGGGGAGCCGCCGGCTCGATCGTGCAGGCGAATGTCACCCTGTGCTCATAGGTGTCGTCGTCGTTCCATGCCTTCAGGACGAGCTCATAGGGCGGCTCGGTCAGGGGATAGCGATCCTCAAACACGAACACGTAGTCATCCCACGCGAAACTACTCCCAGGGGTCCAGGGCCAGAGCTGCCAGCCCCAGTACCAGACCTGCAGGTGGACCAAGCCGAAACAGCCATGTGGGAACATCACCCACACCTGCCGGGTTACGCCCGGCTGCACCTGCAGTCGCGTAACCAGCGGGTCATCCTGAGCCGTGTTGGGGGGGATCACGATCTCCGTCTGGAAGAACATCGGGCGGCCCCTCCCCCAACGCCGTCACTCGACCGTATGTGCCATCACGGCCAGGCTACAGTGATCGCCATCGATGCAGGCCGGCGAGGCGCTCCCATCGGCATAGATGAAACGCGCATACACCACATACGGATAGCCGAGGTAGATCGGGCCGCCGAGGCTGGCATAGCGGCCAGCGGAGATGGGCCCCAGCGTGGCCACGGCAAACCGCCGCGACCCCTGCAGCAGGCCGACCTCGACGTAGCCCCCGCTGTGATCCGCATTGGAGACAGAGATCATATCCACGGCGACGGAGGGCCCAGCCCAGGGCCGGGCCAGGGCCTGGATCACCAGGTCCACGCCGCCAGCGACGACCTCCTGGACATACTCGATGATCGGCTCCACCATCGCGTTGACCTCCGACGATGGGGGGAGATCCGGGCCCCGGCGGGCTGGGCTGGCACCAGAGCCCGGACCTCGGAGGGGGATGAGCCGGCGCGGGGGGCCGCAGGGGTCAGAGACCCACCGCGCTCCCCCGAGCCGGATCAGCCCCCCAGGCTGCCTAGTACGGGTGGACCTGCTGGACGACGATCTGCTCAGTGTAGCCCGTGGCGCCCTGGGTGAGCAGGAGCCGCAGGTTACCCATGCCCGAGACGTCGAGCCAGCTCGCCGGGTCGTCCTGATCGCCGAAGGGGTAGCAGTAGCAGTCAAAGGGCGTGCGGGTGCGCACGTTGAGCCGCAGTTTGCCGGCCGTGACAGCGGCACCTGCATGGGTGATGAGATACGCGGTCACGGTGTTCGTGAGTGCGGGCCCCAGGCCGACGATCTCGTCGGTCTGACCGGCGACCGCGCCGACGTACGCCCGAGCACCCCCGTAGTGCTCCAACGTGGCCGCGTCACTCGCCACCTTACCCAGGTCCAGGCCCACCTCGCTGAACCAGTCACGCATGAGATACAAGAAATCGCTCGCCTCCAGGTCCCAGGGGATCCACCGATCCTCATCCTGGCTCAGTTTGAGGCGGGTGATCGCCTGATCCATGCGGCCGCCGGCCTTGTAGGCCCGTACCAGGATCTTGCGGATGTTGTAGTCGGTGGGGAGATAGGTCACGTCCTGGCCAGCTGCCAAGCTGGCGAATTCTTTGAGCTCCTTCGCCATGAGGTAGCCACGGGGCGTGGCGCCGTCCTCTATCACCTTCGCCCACACGCTGATGCGCGCGGACCCGCTGGCGTAGCCGTTGGCGCCGACCGGCGCCACCGCCGCCAGGTTGAAGGAGATGCGGATCTGCGGGTTCCGGAAGCGGCGGGGGTCGAACACGTAGCTCGGGTCCCACAGGTGGCGCCCGAACGTGATGGGCACGCACCAGAATTGCTCTGCGCCTCCGGCCTGATCCTCCCAGTGCATCGGCATACGAGCGTGATCGAACGCATAGAGAGCTACCGCCTCCGGGCCGTTGAGGGAGGCGATCACCTCGGAGCCGTCGATCACGGCCACCTCGTCGATCACATAGGGGATGGGCCCAGCGGCGTTAGGGCCAGTAGCGTGGTTCTGGGCGTACATCCACACCTTGATCTCGGTCACGGGGTCGACGAGGTTGATCGGGAAGGTCCAGGTACGGGCGTCGACGACCTGCGCCAGCTCGTCCTGGAGCACCACATCGCGCACTTTCATGGTAACCTCCATGAGCTCGAGCTATGCAGCCCTAGCCCGTCTTGCGGCGCTTCTCGCCGATCGCTTTCAGGCCCCGGATGTTCGCCAAGACCTTCGCCTCACGCTCTGCGTCGGTGGATGTGGGCATCTGGTCGAGGGTGGCGGCGAGGGCCAGGCGGTCCGCATGGAGCTCCTTGACCCTCTTGGCGATCTTGTCGGCCCGGTCCGCGACCCCCTGGGCGTAGACGTTGGCCCCGCGCTTCTGTATAAGCTTTATGGTCTCGTCCTCAGAGACCAGGGCCATGCCGCCCCGCCAGCGGTCCTCACGCAGGGCCTGCTCCATGGCGTTGCGGTAGCGCTGGGCGGTGGTATCCTTGAGGGCTTCGCTTTTGAAATTCTTGCGGGGGTTCGTGGTGCGCTGGAGCCATTTCTGGGCGTTATCCTGGCTCCCCTTCACCTGGAGCTGGGCCCACTCATCGGGGCTGGGGAGACGAGGGCCGAGGGTCATGGGGTTCCCGCTGGTGTGGCCCTCGACGAGCTCGTGGCGCAGGTGATCATCGCTGTCGATGCGGTCACGCATCTCGGCGATCGCCCGCGCCATGTCGTCGACACTCGGTACAGACGGCATGCCGTGCTGATCTGCCATGGCGATCCTCCGTGCGATACGCCCCCTGCGTAGGTCACGAGCCCATCCACATGATGCCCCCATTGTAGCGCAGCTTCCGCACCGTGTCAAGCATGCGTAGCATCAGCACCATTGACAGCCGTGCAAATCCGTGGTATGCTGCCCCCCGGAGGGCCTATGACACAGAACACGAAACGCCACGAACTGTGGGAACTGCGTATGATCGGCGAGTGGCTCGCCCAGACCTTCCCGGACGCCGAATGGCGTACCAACGTGCGCCTGGGTGAGCTCCAGCCACGAGACCTACAGGGCAGGTACACCTACGATGAGCTGGCCGGCCTCGGAGTGTGGCGGCGCTGGGTCGATGCCATCGTCATACTCCCGGACCGGCTCCTGCTCATCGAGGCGGTCCTACGTGCCCACCCCGGCAAGCTCAGCGTGCTCGATCTCTACGAGTCGCTCGTGCCACACACGCCCGAGCTCGCGGCATACCACGACCGCCGCGTGCAAAAGATCCTACTCTATGCCGTGCCAGACCCTGCGGTCGATGCGCTGGCCAGCCGGCACCAGATTCTTGCCATTCAATACGTGCCAACGTGGCTCGATGCTTGGTTGGCGACGCTGAGGCCGAGAGACCAACGCGCCCCCCGCAACTACTGACGGCACCCCTGGAGCCGGGGGTGGCTCGCGTTTACGCGGCGCGGCGCAGTCGTGGGCCGCGCAGCGAAATCGCAGGCGCCGGGCCAAGCCACAGACAGAGGAGGTACTACCACAATGGCCGAGCTCAGCAAGCCGTATGAGATCCTAGAATGGCGTGACGGCGAGAGCCGAACCTTCACCATCGAGAGCTGGGAGACCGGCACCCTCACCATCAACCCACGCGACGGCCGCCCCCCGAAAGAGATCGAGGTACTCCGGCTGCACGTGCCACCCAGCGAGAAACCGACCTACCCGCCCTATTGGGATATCACCAGCGCCCGGCTCGTCTCCCAGCTCAAGTCACTGCTGGAGACCCACCGAGGCGCTCGCCGGCAGGTCCAGGTTACCGCCATCGGGCGCCCCCCGCAGACCCATTTCAGCGTGACCTGGCTCTCCGAGAGCATCAGATAGCCACGCGCCCGACGCGCTAACCAACGTGTAGTCCAGGCCCGCCAGCAGGTCCCTGAGGAGGCTGTGCCCGTCACCGAGCACGTAGAACCCAGGCCAGCGATCAGACAGGTTGCTCAGGTACCACGAATGGACCGCCTGCCCCTGGGCGCGCAGCCGCCGGCACAGCTCCTGCAGAGCCTCAGGGGTGAGCTCTAGCTCAGCCATGCCACCATCCCGGAGCTCACCCCATACTCCCCAGGTCCGGCCCGTCGGCTCGCCATCCCATGCGTTCTGGTCCACCTTACAGTGTTCCGAGACCAGGTAGCCCAGGATGCCCCCCAGGTCCACGCGCTCCCGCCGCCACACCTCCACGACGTGATCCACATGCACGCCGTGGGCCATCGCCGCCCAGTCCTGGCCCCACGCACCTGTGATCTCCAACCAAGCCTGGGCACACCAGGCCCGAAATACGCCGCCAGAGGGCCCACGCCCCCGCTCGAACCCCACGATCATATGATAGTGGGGGGCCCCGCGCCTCTGGCGCTCCAGGCGCCACGTCACAAATGCCCACCCCCGACCTCCCCACGCACGCCGCAGCCGACGCTCGAAGGCATCCAAGTCGCGCTTCCACCCCTCCGCCCTGGGCGCCCACGCATTGTGATACGTCAGCGTCACCCAGAACGTACTGTACTGCTGCCAGTCGACCGCCATCAAGACCAGCCGGAATCGCCGTCGACTCGCAACACTCATACCCGACACCACCCCCCGCCGGCCACGCACACCGACAGACGGGGCACCGCGCCACACCGTCGCCTGGATCCCTGCGGGCATCACCCGCAGCGACGGCGCCAGCCGCCGACTGCGGTGATCCACCGGTCCAGCATGCGCGTTCCACCGGCGATACCATGCCTCCGCCGTCTCAGGGTCGCACCCAGGCGGAGGCCCCGCCACGGCGCGGCCTGATATGTGCACATTACCAAGGGCTTCCGGCGCGACTGGCTCTACCACCGCTACAACCCACCGTCACACCTGCTGCCAATAGGGTGCCCGCTCCCACCACGCGATGAACCGCTCGGCCTCATCCCCTGTGAGCAACACCCAGGACGGATGGAACCAGCCACCCCCCCTCAACTCAGCCTCACCCACATCAAAGCGGATCTCCACATACGGAGCAGCATCGTCACCGCCCACCGTCACCATCACGATGTGATCCAGGTTGAACGCCCGCTGCCCTACGCGCACAAAGCGAGGGCCCCTCCCCCTCTCAGCCATCGATCCCCTCCTGCCACCATGGGCCAGAGCGGAGCCCCTCCAAGTCGAGGAGCTCGCCGATCTCCGACGGTGCACCGAGCTCGTTGAGACCAGCCGTCAACGCGGTGATCACCGCCCGCCGCATCTCCAGGCCATCCCGCCGGCACACCCACCGAAGCCGGAGCCAGATGAGCGTCGGCACTTTGTACCGGATCTGCACCTCCGACACCCCTGCACGCGTGATATTCATCCCTGACCTCCCATGCCCCGTGCGCAAACTCGCACCCGCCCCATACCAGGCCACGGCGCTCGCGGTATCTGCCAAGACCGGTGAATCCGAGAGTAGAACACCCGGCCACGTGCCGCTCGAGCGAGCAACACACGCCACAACCGTGACCGGCTGGCCGCACCCGGCCGGTAGACAGCCGCCGAGATGCAGCCGAACGGCCACACCCGCACTACGATCACACCACCGCCGGGGAGAAATGCAACATCCGTGACGTACTTGTGCATACGACAGCCCTCCCAGCCTGTCACTTATGGGGTCACCCCCTCAGTCCAGTGCGCCGCACCGGGGAGCAACGCCCACACCACAGATGCCCCCTCACCCTTCGGGATCCACTGAGCCCGACGATGGATGAGGACACGCACCAGACGCCGCCGACTCGCACCCCCTGGGTGGTACACCGCCACCCGCTGATCACCGAAAATCGTCACGCGCACCACGAGCACCACCCCGCGCGGAGCAAACCCCACGCCGACTACCCTCATATGCATCACATCCCCCCGCAGCAGCGATCACTCTGGCAGGCGCAGCCAGGCCGGCCAGTCGAGATAGCCATCGCACCCGCACCCATAGGCAGTCAAGCCAGATCTCTGATACTCCAGGCGTGCGACACCCAGCTGCCCCAGCACACGCAGCCCGCACACGTACCGATGCCACCAGTACTGCCGAGCATGTAGACGCCGCCGCACGGCCCCGAGCTGCCGGTCCCAACGCACGACCGTCAGCGAACCGGAGTATCGCACCACCACTATGTAGCGACGCGCCTTCATCCCAACACCCCCCCCTTCCCGTCTACTTCGCACTAGGCATGTTGTGGAATTGCTTATTGGCTAGTTGGCCCCTTGGCAGATGGGCCGGGAGGCCGATGGGCCGATGGGCCGATGGGCCCTTGGACCCCCGGCGCGCACTCAGCGAGGCATGCTGCCGAAGCCGAGTGCTACGCAGAGACGCATGAAGCCGTACATGAGGCCACAGAACATGAGCCACCACAACGGATAGATGATGATGGTGAGTAACACGGTCCAGACTGTGACTTTGCGACGCCGACGCCTCATCCCCCAGCCCCCTTTCACCTCTTGCAGACCCGCACAATTGGGTGTATAATACAGGTACCACGGAGCGGCGCTACGGCCCTCAGGAGGACCCCGCGCCGAGGGGGCCAGGTCACCCGCCTGGCCCTCACTCTTTCTCCGTGATCCCCACACGATCACTGGCCAGCCCCCCGCATGATTGCCTTGAGCTCTTCCACGTCTGCCAGGTAGGTCACCACTTTGGCGTCGATGCCCATCCCCAACAGGCTCTGCTCTAGCTGATCCCGTGTGATCTCACCCGCCTCGTACGCACTGCAGAAGGCCCGAATGCCCTCGTCGGCGATGGGCTGCCATATGTCGCGCTGGAAGTAGGGGCTATCGATGGGCGGCACCTGGAGCCGCTTGACGGCCTGGGTGATCACGGTCGACCGCGCCAGAGCCTCGCTGAGGCCATCGGCGACGAGATACGCGTAGAGCTCACCGATGCTGAGCAGGCGCTTGGCAAACATGCCGATGTGCGCCTGCACAGCCTGTTGACGCGCAGCGGCCATGGCCGGGTCCTCACCCGGCGCCGGCACGACGCCGGCGGCCGCCGGGGCCCTCAGCTCTTCGATCTGCCGCAGTTGCCGCACCCGCTCAGGATCAGGAATCAGCGAGCTGAGCCCGATTTCCAGTACTTCCGCGCTGATCTTTCCATCCCGAAACTGGGAGATCCATGAGGCGATCGCCGCCCGGCGGCTGGCGGCCACGACGGGATCCTCGGGCGCCGGCTTGGGCGCCGGGGGCGCGGGCCGGTAGCGGCTCTCCTCAACCAGACGTAACTGGTGCGCAAGGCTGGGATCCCGGGTCACGATCGTGAGCCCCGCCTCCAAGTCGTCGGCAGAGATCTCCCACTTACGGTAGGCCGCCGTCCACGAGCTCACGGCCTGGGTGACCAAGCCCTTGACCAGGGGGTTTTCCGTCACCGGAGTGACCCGCTTCGGAGTAGGCAGGGCCCGGACCTGTTCGGACGCCACCATCTGCTCGACCCGCTCGGGCCGCATGATGATGGTGGAGAGGCCGAGCCGGAGGCTCTCAAGGTCGAGCTGCCCCTTCCGGTATTCATCGATCAGGTACTGCACCTGTTCACCCAGGTACTGCTGCTGATACGCCAGCTCTTCGGCCACCATGATGTACTCGATCTCGTCCTGGCGCACTCCCAGGGGCCGGAGGGCCGCCTCGGCCTCCTCTCGGGTGTAGTAACCCGCCCGCAGCATGGCACGGACCCCGCTCTTGATCTGCCCAGTGACGGTCGTGAGCAGACGCTGCTGAAAGGCGGTCACGAAGGCCGGCACGTCGGTGTCCTCAAAGCCGGCCAGGAGCACCTTCATCCTAAACCAGGCAAAGGGATCTGCCCTCCAATCTGGCATCCACTTGTCGAGCCACGGGAGAAACGTCTCGCTCGGCCGCATCGGTGGAATGCCCACCTCGGCCATGCGCAAGAGCCACATGGGGCTCGGGTCGGTCCAGAACTGCTGGTACATGCGCTCGATCCACCAGTCGGGCAGGCCCTGCCTGGCCATGGCCTGGTAGAACTCCTGACGGTCCAGTGCCCGCTTGCGCCCGAGCTGGTAGATCTCGCCCTCCGCCGGCATGCGAGGGCGTAGCATCTCGTTCCAGTGATAGCGGAGGGGCCACGCGAGCGCCTCGTTGACGAGCGTGCCGTAGGTAGCCTGGGTGAGGGGATAGAAGCCGGCAAGCTGGGCGACAAAGGCGGCGAGCTGGGAGGCGCCAACCCAGTTGAGGGCAGGTACCAGGTTCGTAGCGGTGGACGTCAAATGGGCGGCTGTGCCCGCCGCCAACGCGATACCGTACATGCCGCCCACCGTACCCAGGGCCCGACCGGGCTGCATGGCCAGGTCCGTGCCCGCCGTGCCGGCCACCCAATCCAGCAGTGCGCCGGGCAGAGAGGCAGCCCCGGAGACCCACCGCTCCACCAGCGGCACCCCCTTGGTGATCACGCTGTCGATCCAGCCCCCGACCTCAGCCGCAAGCTCCCGCAGCCAGGATCCAAAGCCCGCCCAGACCTGCGCCGTCCACGACGAGAGACCGCTCCAGATCGTCCTGGGCATGTCGCCGAGCCACGGGCCGAGCCTGTGAGAGAGCCAGTCCCACGTACCGGAGATCGCCTCCCGCATGCCCAGAAGGACGGTCCAAAGCGTGTCCCTCGCCCAGTGGTACACGCCCAGTGCGGCATCGCGCAGGCCCAGGACAACCGGTCCGACGGTGGAGATCACCCAGCTCTGCACGCCGAGCAGGGCGTCACGGATCGCCCCCACGGTGGGGCCCAACGTGCCGGACACCCAGTACCAGACACCCAGGAGGGCATCGCGCACACCGCTCAGGAGGGGGCCCACGCCGCCCACCAGCCAGTTATACGAGGCCCAGAGGCCATCGCGCAGGTTGGCGACGATCGACCCCAGCGAGTTGCGCAGCCAGTCACCCAGGCCGGAGATCGTGCCGTTGACCCACGCGATGGGCTCGCGCAGCCCATCCCGAATGCGGTCAAAGAGGCTGCTAAACCAGCCCATGACGAGCCGCACCTGATCGGTGAGGAAAGAGTTGAAGCCGCTGAGCAGATCCCACTTGAGCCAATCGCGCAGGGGCTGCACCACCATGCTGTTGAGCCAGGCGAACAGGTTCCAGGGTGACAACAGGCTAGCCAGCCACTGCAGGGTCGATACGATATCGTCCCAAATGGACGGGCTGCCCAGGGCAGAACGCATGCCGGCGAGGGCCAGACGGGGGGTAGACAGGCAGATCTGGGTCAGCTCACCGACCCGTCTGGCCGCCTCCGCCAGACCGACATAGGGATCGCCCCAGTCCCCCGTGAGCTCTGCAGCATCCATAGGCGATCAGAGAGCGATCTCAGGGGGCCCGCCGGCCGTCGCCGCTTGCACTCGGCGCCGCAGCTCGGCCTCGACTCGCTCGGGAGTATCCTGCTCGACAGGCAACGTGACCATTACCGTTTCGAAGCGTTCGTTCATGTAGACGTAGCTAACGTCCGTCATGCCGCGCCGGTTCGGGTCCGTGGATGGGAACTCCTGACGCGCCACTCGCCGCCACTGTGCCATACGATCACCTCCGCACGGCCCACGCCTCGCTCAGGCGTGCGGCCGAGCCGTCTTTTGCCCAAAGTAAAAGCCGACGACGACAAACAAGACGCCGACGACAACGCCGGCATCCACGCGCCCCAGAACTGCCAGCCAGATCACACCGGCCATGGACATGAGGGCCAGCAGGCCCTGGACGATCACGGAGGCGGCCAGCAGGTCCAGAAACTGTCGCATGCTCACAGCTCACCCCCAGGGTCAGGCGTGCCCGAAGACCACGCGCCGCATGAAGGTGTAAATCCCCTGGCTCACGGAGAAGACGGCGCCCACCGTCGCCGCCAACCATCCGAGCAGGGCAGGCAACCAAAGAAAAACGAGAGCCGGGAGATCGGGCGGAGGGGCCGGCAGACCATGTAGAGCTCCCTGCATCAGGCACTGCAGCAGGCCCAGGCCGATGCTGAGCACCAGCACCACGGCCACCATGCGTGGGCTATCGGGCTCCCACCCCCGACGACGACCCCACCACTTGTAGATGAGGCCCAGGAGCCACACCACCAGGCCCACCAGGGCCGACATACCCGGATCGATCTCCATCGCCGATCGCCTCCACGATTGCACGCCCCTGCTCAGATCGGCTCATTCTCCGTAATGATGACGTCGTCAATGCGGCTCGTCGCGAGAGCGGTGGCCTGGCCGCTATGCGAGACGCCGAACCAGCGATTATCCGCGTTGTACGTCGACAGGCTCTGACCCTGCAGGCCACGCAGGTCATACACCCAACTGTTGAGGCGAAAATAGACGTACGTCATGGCATCGGTGTCGACGACCAACTTCATGCTGTGCTGGGGGCTGACCCCCTGCAGCAGACGCACGCTATCGCCGACGGGCGTATAATTCCCCGTGCTGTCGAGGTACTCCACCCGGCCGGACTGATGATTGTA